>Ga0214543_1005083_pt1 | contig 24531 bp, 10 predicted proteins | sample CNSS2metaG_FD_160094 | JGI IMG/M metagenome (GOLD analysis project Ga0214543, IMG submission 160094) | Root nodule microbial communities from cowpea collected in UCLA plant growth center, Los Angeles, California, USA - CNSS2 | ecosystem: Host-associated > Plants > Roots > Nodule | place: USA... | reverse complement strand
GGTTTCTCATATTTATTCATTTTGTATGCATAGCTCACCCTATCTGTTTGTGTGTGTGGCGATGATCGGATAAATTTTTATCCGGGAGCAGATACTGATGCAGGTGAGCCAGGAGCTGCATAGGCACAGAGAGGGGACTATGGGATGTTTCAAGAAGATTTATGTTAAATGTTTTTATTATGTTTTAAAACTATAAGTGGTCTGTGATAAATTTTAAATCATGTGTGGTGTAAGATATAACTGAAGTTTTAAATTTCCTACCTTTTTGGGAAATTATGTTTAATGAATATGAGTATGTTTTCCTTTTATTATTATTTTTTTTAAGTAATATTCCTGGAGGTATGTTACAGAAACGGAACATGGAACCCGTTTTGGTTCCATGTAGATATTTTCTTTTCAAGTTTCTTGGTCTTCTGCTGCTTCATTAGTTCTATAAATTCCCCGAAAGCTGCATAATGAACAACAATATTTGAAACGATTGCAACTGAAATAATTATAGCAGCAGTTTATATTTCATACCGTAATTAGAATCATGAGGTCTTGGTGAGGCTTCAGGATGGTATTGAAGAGACATTATTCTTTGAGCAGGGAAAGCAAGGCTTGCGCAACTTCCATCATTAAGATTAACATAAGTAACTTCCACTCCTTCTGGCAATGTAGCAGGGTCAACGACGTAGTTGTGGTTCTGCCATTATTTTGAGATCAAATGTTACTAACCTCCTTTTTTTAGTGTAGAAAGTTCATTAGATCGCATACCTGAGCACTAATTTCAACATGTCCTGTTCGAAGGTTACGAACCGGATAATTCCCTCCATGATGGCCAAATTTCATCTTGAAGGTTTTGCCTCCTAAAGCCTGACCCAGCAATTGATGGCCCATGCAAATTCCAAAAACAGGAACCTTTCCCAGAATTTTCTTCACTATCTCAACTGCATAAGGAACAACAGATGGATCTCTAGGGCCATTGCTGAAAAGCACCCCATCAGGATTCATCTTCAATGTTTCTGTTGCTGGCCACATCGATGGTACAACAATGATTTTGCAGCCATAAGACGCCAAACGCTTAAGTATATTATGCTTGATTCCAAAATCATAAGCAACAACCTCTGATTCATTCAACGACATTAGATAAGGAATGTGGAAGTGCCTAAAGAATGCTTCTTTCTAACTCTTACATGGAAAGACTCTCCACTCCTTCTAGAACTAAAATCTCATTCTTGCTTTGTTTTATCAACCCATTCATGCACAGTTTGACATGACACTCCACTTATTAAATCAATACCTGCAAAATGAAACAACAATCACACGCTTCTACAATGTTTCCAGAGCCTCAGAGATTCATATTCATACCAACAATGTCCCAAGAACGAGACATCTTAAGTAGTTCCTCATCTGTTATAGAATTGTCGGTACTCAACACACCAATGAGGCTGCCATCTTGCCGTAATCTGCGTGTGATAGCCCGTGTGTCAACATCATCTGTTGCATCACAAAGCATCACCAAAGTTAAAGGCAAAAGCTACAAACGAATTTATCAAAGTAACACTTGCAAGGTTTATACATTCGTATAAATTACTCACAAATTCCCATTATATATATATATATATATATATATATTATTAATCGGAAGTATCACTATTAGTTTATACAAATAATTCAAAAGTTTATCCTAAAATTACATTAAAATATATACTGATTATATCATTGGCAAGATGTGAAACGAAATTCAAAATCTGTTTCACATCTTTACAAAACGGATTATGTAATCCATTTCGGGAAAAAATTCAAAATTTTTGGGAAACGGAATACGAATTCCGTTTCATAAAATTGTGAAACGGATTCTGTAATCCGTTTCAAAAAAATTTAATTTTTTTGAAACGGATTACAGAATCCGTTTCACAATTTTATGAAACGGAATTCGTATTCCGTTTCCCATAAATTTTAACTTTTTTCGCGAAACAACTTACATAATCCGTTTCGTAATGGTTTGAAACGGATTCCATAATTCGTTTCATAAAAAGATTTCGTGTTGCTTTTTTGAAACGAAATGTGGAAGCTGTTTCATAGTTTCTGAAACGAAAAACGAATTCCGTTTCACATCATAAACGAAAAAAAAAAGTTAAGCTAAGGCTAACCTGGACAGAAGGACGGGAAGTACCACACTTGGAGGTTACTCAGAATACAACCTTCCTTCAAAGAACTAACAAACAGAGAACCTTCAACCACAAGAATCACAACGCACAGTGAGACACCGAGAGAATAAACAAGAGTCCTTTAAAAAAAATTAATGAAAGTTATACAAACCTGGGAAGAGGGACCACCACCCACCAAAGAATGAAATAATGAAGCTCAGAAAAATTAAAGCTCAAGGACTTCTTTAGGGACCACAGAGAATGAAACTGAGAAAATTTTAAATGAAGGCACCAGTGGAACGGAGAAGGAACGGGAGAAGAAATAGTAATGGGAGTGCAGAGAAGTTGGCGACGCAGTAAATGAAATTTACTGCGTCTCTACCCACTTTCACCTGTAAGTTAAATAAGGGCATAATAGTAAATTTTAGAGGTACAGAAGAACTGTTGGAGGTGTAGAAAGAAGCGCCCACGTTTACAGGTTTATTGGGCCGTGACTACCCACACTTTCAGCTGCCATCTTTGGGGCCAGCATGATGCAACCCAGCGGCTTAACTCCTTCAACCCGCACATCATCTGCTTAATGGGCCAACACGTGTAGGCGCTGTCCAAAATGATGTAGGCACAGCTCACACATGTTTTATCATGCTGATATGAGTTGATGCTTATAAAGTTTTATTTAGTCCCTGAACTTAAATTACTTATTTTAACAATTTAATAAGAAATTTAATGCTTTTAAAAAAAATTATTCATGTACTTGTAAGAAATAATGACACGCTATCTCATCAAAATTAAATGATAATTCCTCCATTATTTTTAAGTAATTACTGCAGTAGTGGTAAAGAGGGATCATTTATGTCCTAATCTTTATTGAAAAAAACAGTAAATTACTTTTAGTTAGTTGCCTTTCTCTATTACATTTTATTCTGTCAACAAAACTCAAATTAGAGAATTTATTTGAAATAATCGAATCTACTTACCATTCAAACTAGTGCTTTTTTTAGTATTTTTGTACATATTATAATATAATAATTTTTTGATTTTCATAAAAAAAAATTGTAAAATTTGTTGTTTAATTCTTTTTATTTATATCACTATAATAAACATCTCCAATTTCCTTGACTCAAATAATTTCCTCGCCCTATCTCACCTTTTTCCAATCTTTGTTGAAGGTGAAAAATAAGTTTTCATTCCCATTAGTTTGTCACATTCTTTGTTAAAGGCGAAAATATGTATTCATTCTTATCCTGAAGATGAAAAACAGGTATTCATTTTTACATCTTCATTGCTTCTATTTCTCCAACATGATCATTCTTTATTGAAAACCTGAAGTCCAACAGCACCCAAACTCAAAGTAGCTAATCCCATTGTTACTTGCATCTGCATCTGCAAGGCACATCATTACTGTTCATCCTAAACCAAAATTGAAATACCCATAATTCCTAGTTACACTACATTACTCGTGACGACATTATTGTTCACTGAATTATTTTCTGATCATTCAAATTATTTCACCCTTCTAAGTTGTTTTAAAACAGTAGATCTTCCTTAATTTGTGTCTCAGCAAATATTACATATCCATGTGCTGATTGTAGAAGGCATATTCGGAAGTATTTAACTTCAACTCAGCAATTCACCACTGTTCAAACTTGTGATTTGGATTTGTTAAATGAGGTAGCATCGTGTAATAGAAACCCCATATTGAGAGGTTGAAGCCCCCTCCCAAATTTTGGGCTTGAATAATAAAACCTTGTGATTTACTTACTCAAATTAATAGATGAGATCAACTAGGAAAACAGCATGTAGGGTAGCTAACAATTGCTCCCATGCACTAGCTAAAAGACTAACAAAACTAAAAAAGAAGCTCTCTTAGTACAACATTTACACGGAGATGCTTCTCTCGTTGAAAATTTCAACCCTTGGCCACAACAATCTTGTAAACACATGGAACAAAATGCTTCAGGCACTAAATCATTCTTCCCTTTAGTCTAACCAGCTTTCGGGATTTCAGTAGTTTAAGGGCCGTCTTCTTGTGCTGTTAAAACAACAAGTAAATATCGATTCAATTTTTTTATTTATTTACAGACCATGGGGTTTATCTCTTTAAAAATCAAGACAAAAACAATTGCATTCACGAGAATAAAAATCAGGTCTGATACATAAGGACTTACTGCTCAAAATAAACCCTTGCAGCAAGCTCTGGGCTCTCTCTGCCTGCTCTGGAGTTCCAGATATCTGAATAATCTTCTGCGTCACGTCTGGTCTATCCTCTACTAGGGTTACATTGGCTCCTGATAACTGTTAGTTACCATGAAACATTAGTGAATATAAATTATTTATTTCTAGAATAAAATAATAACAATTTCTAGAATCTGAATCCAAGAAATATCGGGTAATTTGTTTTTCATTCTTGAAGCTAAATAATAAAATAAATCTAGTATGATCTAGATACAATCTACAAGTCAAATAATGTAAAGAAAAAAAATTCTCTCATTGTCGTTCTATGAGTAATTAATTAAATTGCTATTTGTTTTTCTTTTTTTAATTTGGTTTGGGGGAGTGGGGAGCTACTCAATTATTATGCAAGAGAGTAAATAAAAAGTAAACATGGACACAAAAGTAAACAACTTGGAATAGGTATGCTTTTTCTAGCACTTCACAATCCAAATATCAAAGTAAGGTACTAAAAGATCAAATCAACACACCTCACTTATTTGGGCAAGCTTGCTTTTGGACTTTGCTATAAGCTTTGGTACTGCATACTCTGGTATAACAACCTCAAGTGTACTCCTTGTGACAAGAGGTACAGCAATCCTAACCAGAAGGAGGGAACATAAAACATTAGAGAGGCACACAATACAGTACCACGTCCTATTGTAAAATTAGGAAAAAACAGTTACCTATTTAAACCACTAAGCACGTCATCGCGGCGATCACTTTCTTTCTGCTTTCCTATCTCAGTGCTAGATCCTCCAGTTTCCTTTCGATAAAAAAGAGAAAAACATTAAAACTTCGTATTTTTCTTCAAATAGAAAAAAAACATTCTTTATACAGTAGCTATTGAAGCCATAACTTTAATTATATGGTTTGGCCACCGAAAATTGAGAACACCTGAGATACAAGACTATACTTAAATAGCCATTGCAAAAATAAAAAATTGCTTGATCGATAGATAACCTATGTTTCAAAAATAACTTGCTCTATATCAACAGTATCAGATAAATTCCATTTTTATGATATAACTTAACTCCTTATGATAGGAAATTAGGTATTATCGGGTGGTTAAGTCCAACATTTAGTAAGGAATACTCAGTGGAATATTTAAGTTTTTGGTTCACACCCCTTAATAGCTAGCTTTTGAAGTTAGATTCTCCAAGTTCTTATCAATTGGTATGATAACTGATTTCAGGATCTCACTACCTACGGAGATTCTGATCAATGGGAGAGTATAGTAAGTGTCATTGAATAAAGTGTTCTAAAGTGAAAGTAGTTGAGAAGTCAACTCTTAGAAAGAGTTCTTTGATAGGGAATTTGGTATTATACACGAAGCCTATATCTCACATCAAGTAGTATGGGTGCTTAGTGGAGTGTTTAAGTATATGGTTCTTTTCTTCCCCTTAATATTATTTAGCTTTTGAGGGTGAGTTTTCAAGTGCGTAACAGTAAAAGATACACAGTATGAGAACAGAACCTCATCCCTTCCCAAACAAAGAAAAAGGGTATAGCACCCATGAAAAAACCTCCCCATTACTGGTTAAAATAAGAAATTTTCATGGGACAACGAAAAAATAACTTTTTTAATTCCTGTGCTCAAAAGTTATTTTCAGAGAAGACAAGAAACAAACTAAAAATGCTAATCATTTAAATAACAGATCAATAAAGATGATGGGCAATATATTGAAGATAATAAGGCAATTTTCATCACATCAAAGAATACCTTTGATGGAAGGGCTGCGGCAACAGTTTGCATATTTTGATAGGTCGTGAGAGTTTCAGTAACTGGAACTAAATTATTGGAAGAAGATGCCTCCACACCAGGCAAGGAAACTTGTGGTACTATGTCCCTTTGAAAGAAATCCCTGTACAAGTAACTTCTTAATCTTGATGTCACCTCCACAACAGCATCTCGGGCTGCTTTAATCTCTCCTACAATCTGTAATGCCAATAAAGAAGCAATTGAGAAACAGAGAAAGCAGATTTTGAGTGTCCAGGTCTTTGTTTTAACATTACAGAACAGGAAGGTAAGGCTTTGGATCCTCTCTAGACTGGGTGCATGAGGCTTCTGCCTAATTGGGGGTCATGGGAGGGAGGGTAAACATGTCCACAGTGTTACCCCACACGGGACAAAAAGTCTATCATTGTGTCCAAGCTCATTCTCATCCGGATCCTCTCTATACCATGTATTGGAGAATCATTTTAATAATGAAACAGTACCTTCTTTAGTTTGTAAAGTATGCACCCAGTATGATGCTTTAAGGAATAACATCTATCATCATTATTAAGTTATACATTTATCATTTAACACTTATAAACTACATTTATCAAAGGAATCTGATAGAATATATCAGCCAGCTGTGGGATAAATGACAAACCTGTACAAGTTCATCGGCTTTTGCAACACATGGAGGTAGCTCGTCTCTTGGCAAAATTTGAATATTAGCACCAGTCAACCTCCTTATTTCTGAAAGTGAAGCATCCTTTCCGTCTAAGCATTCAATTTCGCTGGATGGGACAACAAGCCTGGTGGTTATAGTATTGTCTTTATCTAGAATAAGATCGACAATGCGGGTTTGTATATGTAACAAAGCTTCTTGAGCTGGGAACAGCTCATCATCAGGACCCTTGAGTACATAATTAGAAACAATTAGAATTTTAAACATGTGATGTATCATATCTAAGCGGACATATGTCAACTTGCACCAAAAAAAATGTTGAAGTTAAGCAGGGAAAGCAGTGTGCCTAGAACACTTGAAACTTGAACTAGTCACCTAAAAGAATTTGCACTAGTTGTACACCCTACACATCGGATAGAGAAGCAAAAAAATTTAAAAATAAGGGAAGCAAAAGTACCTCCTCTGAAGTAATGATAACTATCTGTTCATCAGAACCACCAACAGGATCAGTGACCTTAACATCTACACCAACCTCATTCTGAAGGAACTCTACAATTCCCCCTGATTCCCCAATTATACGATCAACTCTCTCAACTGGACAGAGTACACGGAAAACCAGTTCCTCCCCATAGTAGCCCTGCACATCATCGGCAACAGGAGCAGCCCCAGGCTCCATTAAGTAATTCATTGCAGAGTGACTATTGTTTCTGCTAGTTGTGTTAGAACCTCGTGATCCAAAAGTGGCCCCATCCACAGATGATCTACGAGATCCACTAGTCACATGAGGAATATAATCATTGTCGGGAGAGAAAAATCGCTCTGGTGAATGTACACGTCCATGGAAATGACTTCGGTCCCGGTGCTGACTCTCCCTCAACCGTGATGATATATTAGCTATAGCATCCTTTACAGCATTTACATCACCTACTACCTGCAGAAAACATCACATGTTGGCAAACCTTTAGTCCATATATTTTTAAAATGCGTAAATTTCCAGATGAATCACACATTTCTACAGAATGACCAAGCACAATCCTACATCTCCATATTTCTCATATCAACATCATGAATGAAAGCAGTATAAAAGATGTTATCTTCAAATAGGCATGGTAATGCCTGCTTTCTATTTCAATAAACAGACTAAATTCACGCAAGTATCAACCAATAAATGCATACTCGATCTAGCCAAGTTCAACCAGATCATCACAGATGCACAGGATCCACCACTAAATCAAAACAGATTACTAAAAAACTTGGGTGAATGCAGCACAAATCCAATGATCCAACATAGAATAAACTCAAAAACCTACAATGCAAAGAAAGATTGCTTTGAACCCCAACATCATTCCTCCTTTCCAGCTTTTTAGCTGAAACTTGAAAGTAACCTTAAAAAAGGACACTTCATAAGCACTTCAAGCCTCAGCCAAGGTCAGTTACAATCGATGATTTATTACATTAGTTAATTAGTTTACGCGAAGCTTATCAATGAAGGGGTAAATATGCAAATTGAAGAGTGAAACTGAAAAAAAAAAAGTCATTAATATCTTCGGTTCTTGAATTTTAATAAGTATCCTCCAAATTCAGCTAGGGTGGATGAGAGTAACTTGCTCCCTCACAGTCCAAACCGAAGTTCACCAAAATTAATGAAGGAGGTTTCGTTTGTCTTTAGAGCTCAGAGCATATCATGCATGTAATTTAAGTATGAGATGAAAAACAGTCCAAGCTTATTTTTTTCTGGTTGGGCACCTGAACAATCTCTTCAGACATGGTAACACAACGGGGAAGGTTGTGATCTCTAGGGAGTATCCTAATCTGCGTCTTGGTTTCCATCCTCATTTGTTCAATAATCTTCCCTCCCTTCCCCAACAAACACCCCACATGCATTCTCGACACCACCAGCCTCGTCGCCACGCGGTCCCTCCCGCCGCCGCCGCCCCTCCCGTTGTACTCCTCCTCCTCCTCCGCCACACCAAAAGCCGCGTCGCTCTCCAGAATCCGCTCGTGGATCAGCAGCAGCGCCTCCTGCGCCGGCGAGAACGTTGGCATTCTCCCCTCGGGGTCTCGCCGGCGCGTGTCCGAAATCTCGATGATCCGCTCCTCATCCCCAGGCATGAGCTCGTGCACGTTGATCCACGCGCCGGTGTGCTGCCTTATAGACTTTATAATGCTGCCGGACTTTCCTATCACGCCGCCGGCCTTCATGTCGTGGCACAGAATGCGGTAGCTGGTTGTGACGCTGAGCTGCGAGTCCTGCGCCTTTGCATGACGGGCGCCTCCGCCGCGGTGGCGGTGGTTCCCGGCACCGGCGCTGTAGTGGTGATTATAGCGCGGCCTGGTCCTGGCCACGGTCTCAGAATCATAATCTTGGTCATAGTAGTAGTTCCTCTTAGATCTAGAACGTTCCATGGTGTTTGATTGGGTTTTCTTGGAGTTCGAAAGTAGAAATTCAAAGTTGTTTATGGCTGCGCACGCTTATCCGCAGCAGCGTGGTGAATCTAAATCAACACAATCCAGTTGGCATTGTTTGTCAAGAAAAATATGGGATTACAGAAATTTTGTTGACTTATTTGATTTTGCAAACTCCATCGGAAACCCTAGAAACAACCTCCAGTATCTTTCCTTTGCACACTCCAGCAGCAACGTGAGCCAAGTGAGTTACTGCTTTTCTTATATATATGTGCTATTATTATTATTATTATTATTATTATTATTATTATTATTATTATTATTAATTTATTAATTAATAATAATACTAATCTTGATTTATAATTATTATATAAATATACCTAAAAAAATAGTATGCTATCGCTGCCACTCAACTCAACAGTCAAGCTTCAACTCCCAGCAGTTCTAGATAAATCTATGAACAAACTTATTTTTAAATATTTGTATATGAAATTTGTTATCAATTAATCAGATACGCTGCTTAATACATGATTTTAATATAATTAATTTCTATATATAATATTTAAATAAACTGTTTTTATGAGTTTAATTTCTATATACAATGTACTCCAACTAGTTATATATTATGACTTTAAAGGTAACTATTACAAAAATTAATAAATTTATTGCAAATGATTACGTGATTTAAAACGAAATACAAATAATCTATATATAATATTGTCAACTGATTGATAACATAGTTAATATACTATTATCGATAATTATGGTAAAAATTAAATATTTTTTTAATGAAAGGTAAATAGACTGTTTTCTTACCTAATACTGCTATAAAAAAATCGCATTCCCCTCGATTTTGTATATTATAAATCAATATATATAATAAAGTTTGAGCATTAGTTTGTTTAGCTAACTATAGTGTTATTAGGAGTGATTCTCATTTTCTTGGAAGTAATCACGTTGTTTATTGGTATTTAGGGTTCTTTTAAATGGATACATTATGGGAAGGATATGATTAATTATTATATTATATTTTAATTAATTGTTTGGGGTAAGTTAATAGGAGTGAGGGCATGCTTTTTATTATATTTTATTTTTAACAGCTACTTTATATCTTGTTATCAAGACTGAGTTAGATTTTGAAAATATATTTTTACTTATTCTGGATACACGTGTCATCCAATTCTATATTCTTTCCTTCTCTATTGGTAGTTTTTTATTCAAAATAAATGGAAGACAAAAGAAAATGAAAAAATTGAAGTGACATGATTCTATAACTTCTACAATAATATATTAGTTATATAAAAAATATAATATATATATATATATATATATATATAATATGAATATTTCTAATAAATTAAGTAAAGTCCAGAAAATAAGGATATTTTTATTTTGTAATTATGAAAGTCATTTTACTATGAGTTTCTCTTGAAAACAATAGTGAATTGCAGAAAAATCTTTGTCTTTCTCACACTTTATAAGGTGTATGAATATGAAACAGTGGATTCTCTTGATAATAAAGTTGTCTTCATTTAATTTTGGTAAAGAGATCTATAGTATTGAATTTCGATTATTTTTCATTTGATGAGTTAACTGTGTATGTTTGTAAATGAAAGGTGGAAGGTATTTAACCACAAATGATATTTGATTTGTAACTAGTTTGTAAATGAAAATTGGAAGGTACTTAACAACAAATGTTTGATTTGTAACTAGTTTGTGAGTTACGTTGTATGTAATATACTACAAAAAAAATTAAAATTATTTACAAATAATTACATGTGAATTAAAATTTGTATATAAATTAAGTTTTACATACAAATTTTATATACAAAATTCTTTCTACATATAAAATCTCGTTACATACAAATTATTTTTGTATTTTTGTATGTAACAATAAACAAGTTTCATTCCCTTTTTTCGTTTGTAAAATTCGTATATAAATGAAATTATACCTTTCATATAGAATTTACATACAAATTTAAATAAAAAAAATAAAAAATAAAAAAGCTTTGAAAAGTTTAACAAAAGTTTTTTTTTGTGTGAAAATGAACATTGAACTCTTTTGTCGAGGTCTTCTACAACTTCTCGAGCATCTCTTTCAAATTGAAGAGTTCATCTCGCTGGTGTCCATCGCTAAAATTGAAGAGTTCATCTTGTTGGTGTTTACAAGCCCGACAAAATCAGGCATCTGAAATAGGTAAGAGTTTGCATACAGGTGGATCCATTACTATACATGAACATGCAATTTGCATGGTAAGTGTACCAAACAAAGTTTGTTTATATTTCTTTATAACCTATATTAATCATGTTATTTATAAGAGAAGGAATTGGGTCGTAGACCACATATTGATGAAGTTTGTAAGCAAACTCATATACAAAAGGGTAATGGTGAATTTGTGGATGAACAATCTAGGAAAACACATGTAAGTCTAGTATTTTTATTTTTTGTTGTTTTTTTTTATTAGGTTAGGAATTATATATATGAATTAAATTGTTTTTTTTTAAATAATATAAGGAATTTGAGAGCAAATATTCTAAGCTAGACAAGAGGCTGCATCATGTGCTAGATGTTAAAACTTTGGCAAGTGTACCAAGTCGTGCAAGTAGTAACCGGTAAGACCGGGATATCGTTTCTCAAAAGACTCGTGTATACTAATTAATTGTGTAATTAGTGACTAATTTAAACTAATGAATAAATCCATATTTTGAGTTTCAATGTATGAAATTAAATTTTGCATAAATAATTAAAATTGAACTTTGGAAGTTAAAGGCACTTAGTGAATGAAAAATATTAGAAATGATATGACTTGCTATTGCCAAGGTTAGAATTCACCAACTATGCTCTCATGCAACTACAATTTAACATCCTCTTCATTAATATGCTAATGTCAACCTATAATTTTACTCAAACCCTCCTTAATGGATTGAGCCTAAATTTTCTTATTAAAAGTCAATTCCTTGAACTCTTAATAAGCAAATTTGCTTTATGCACTAAGGTTTAAGACAACCAATGGGTCAAGCCCCATTCCTAGGTACAAGCTCCATTGGGTTTTCTTATTTCAAATCTAGGTTTCAAAAGATATTTTCACACCCAATGAACCAAAAATCATGCAATGGATGGCTAAATCAATGCAAGCATTAAGTGAAGAAACAAGAAGATTAGCCATTAATGAAAGAGTCATATATATAATCAAAACATTTGCATTTACACAAAAGTTTCGTGGCTACATCTAACCCCAACAAAAAATGGGTTTAGTTTTCCATTGTCATGAAGAGCTCAAGCTTGCAAATGAAAGAAATGGAAGAGAAAGAGATACAAAGAGGAAGATGAAGTTGTTCCCACAAGCCCTAGCACTCCTCTAAGCTTTCCAAATGTGTTCTTAGTGCTTCCAAAATGCCAAAGATGAGTTTCCTCTCGCGAAAACAGAAAGAAAAGACCAACTTGCCACATCAGGAAAAGCTGGTGCCTGGCGGAAGTCTCTCACCAAGATTATTTATATACAAATTTGTTTTTGTATGTAATGCGTCAAAAATATCTAAATTACCTATGAATTTTATATATTACATTTGTCCATAAAAAAGTCAGTTTTTTTTTTTAAGACAAACAATAAGAACACCGTATTAGTTTCGTAGGCTTCATAAAGAAAAAAAAAACTTTATTTTTATATATGTTAATCACTTAAACCACTTCTTGATAGGTAGAATTTTTAAACTATTTTTCCACTTCTAAGATAAGAGGCTAGCATCTTTTTTCTTTACAGACTTTATGGAAGGAAAATTTTTTTTGAACGTTTTTAATTTTTTTTTTTCACGAAAATATTTAAAATATATTTTAATTTATTTCAAAATAAATTTAATTAAATTTATACTACAAATTCTCATATAATGATAATCAATTAATTCAATATTACATGTAAAATTGACAGATTGACAGTAAAATAATTTTATATTACTATTAATCATAAATTCATTTATAGTAAAAAAATATTATACTTTTTCAATATTTATCTTAAATCTCTTATTAATTATAACCTCTAATTAATTCAATTATAAAGATTAAAAATGCATACAAATCAAACTTAGATAATTAAAGACATTGTTTATTTAAAGTCTAAACATAAACTAAAGACTAAAGAGATTATTATTTTGAGATTGTATAGAAATATTCATTAAAAAATATTTCTAAAATAATTATAAATTTTAAAAATTTATGTACATTTAAGTCTGTAATAGTTTTTTTTAACGGAGTTAAAAAAAAAAAGTACAGTTTTCTTCTTATAAAGTTTTTTCTTTTAGTTCAGATAAGCCGAACACTCTCGGTTTAGTCTCATCCATGGCTATCTCCATCAACTCGTTCAGTCTCTCTTCCACTTTACCTGTAATTTCATATTTCTCTTCCCACTGACAGTATAATTCAATTTATCTTCTGAAATTTGATTTTATGATGCACTTTTTTGTTTGCAGAAGATGGAGTTAAGAGTTGGAAATTCGGGACTCTGTATTAGCTCGCAGGTAAAAGAAATTCTAGAAGTTTCAATTTTTGTTTGTGCCCAACTGAACTTGTTTATGGGTTCGTTCGTTTTGCAAGATGATGCCTCAAATGAGAAAGGAGGGTCGTGGACGACGAGTGTGGAGGCGAAGAAAATTGGTATCTTTGCTCCCAATTTCTATTTCTTACAGTTATTGCTTTCCACGATTGCCTCTTACCTGTTTGTCTAAATTCCCAAATTAAAAGAGGTGAAAATGATGGGGTTTGCTCGTGTCGTTGTACTTGTTTCCCAGTCTAGAAAGTTTTTTCTATATGTAAAGTGCCAGTTGTGGGAGTATTGTTGTGCAAAGTGTTGGTTAGATGCTTGAATTTATTTAGCCTAAAGGGTTAGTTAGGATATTAGAATGAGATAAATTTGTATTTTTGGTTCTCTTGGCCACCAAACTCAATTGGAAGAGGTATTAATTTTAAGTGCAACATGATGAGTCGGATCGTAGTAAACATTTTCTCATGGTTGCTCATTTGCTATAAAATAAGGATTTTAGTTGAACCATTCTGAACTTTTTCTAAGTTAGATGGATGAGAGAGTTGAGGTTATCAGAGACTGATTTATTGCATTGTAGGATTTGAAAATAGACTGATTGGAAAAGTGAAATAGAATTAGCAGTCTAGATTTTATGCATTGCATGTGATTGTTTGATCTCAATGCTATGACATTTACACCTATGTTACTATCTAAGAACGTAATTGTTTGCAAAAGATAACTTCTTCTTTTGTTCATCTCCTGAGGTAAATATAAGCCAATTTAATTTAATTTAATCCATGTCTGTTTCTTTTTATTTTGGTTTCCTTGCGCATCTCCCTGTATCTTTTACATTGGTCTCAACTCTCAATGGATACTCATCTTCTGATCGATCTTGGTGCACATGAAGCTTCTTCAATGCTTTTTAAGTCTGTCAGAATGGTGAATATTAACACTTGTAATTGATGCGTTTGGAAAAGCTTTTTTTGACTTATGATATAAAGTAATTATGCCACTGTTCGGAAAAGCTTATTTGGACTCATCTTTTGATCTTTTTATTGAAGTAATTATGTGGGAGTGTTTGGGATAGCTTTACTGATCTGCTCATACTGTTTTTGATCTTATTTCAATATACCCTCCAAAATATCTGATAAAAATAATTTAACTTTATTTTCTTCAATCGCATAATATTCTTCATACGTAAGTAGTACTTACAGGTAAAATACTTATTCAATAAAAGCTTAATGTTATTGACATCATACAGTCTTCTCTAATAATATCATATGTTACTGTTCTGAATGTTTAAGCAAAAGTTCATTTTGTTGCAGTTAAAAAAGGATGAGTATATGGAACCCAAAATGGAGCGCATTCCTTTCATGGAGGAGCAGGTAAGGAAGATTAGGGAACAGGGAAAGCTGTTGACGTTGGACATAGAGAGGTTAATGTTATCAGAAGACAATCGTTTCGAATTTGTGAATGAGATAGCAGCTGAGGCCAATGAATATGTCGAGAACAACAGGGATGAGTATGGAGGTGAGAAGAAAGCCATTCTTCATGTTTTGAGCAACCGAATGAACGATGCTGGAATTTACAGGCCAGAGGCATATTATGAACCTGATCATTTTAAGCCCGGACCCCATTATTTGAGGGAAGAATTTACTTGAGCGCCAAAGAAGTGTTGTGCTGATATCTTAAACTAGGGACAAGAATTTACATATTTTCTTCACTTAGCCTAAGTTATTTCCTTCTAAACTAGCTACCTGTGTTTGTATCTATTCAATCAGAGCCAAGTTCAAACCGAAATGAAATAGCATTCAAGGGTATTTTTCTACTCATTTCTAAGAGGTTCAAAACGGATTCTAACTAGCATGAGCTGGACCAGGTGAACTGGTATTCTTGAACGAAGAAAAAGATTAACTTTGTTCTTGTTTGGAATTGTTTTACTTTGTGTATTGAATTTAAAATTCTTGTTGGGTAAGTAAAAAGCTCTTTGCACATATCTTTTTATTTATATATACATGATGAAACACAAGTTGTAAATTGGACATATTTACATGAATATTTATTATTATTGAGTTTCATCAACTTAGACATTCTTTATCACAAAACTTTATACTTCATATTAATTTTCTCTGATATTTTCACTTTACATAAATCCTTTGTTATTAAATCGTATCACCATAATTTTTCAAATTGATTGTAATTTTATACCAATACTACTTTAAATCAATATTCACGCCATTTTTTTCAATATTAGTCATAAATCAATTAGGTGAGAGAAAAATATTATTCAACAATCATTATGAATCCTTAATATTCTCCTTTTATTAATAAAAATATGCATTTTGGGGGAAAAACTTCTATTCATTAATATTTTTTTCGAAGAATACACGCTTTATAGAGAAGATAGACGCAGAATGAGAAGAAAAAAAGTAACATGATGAATAATGAAGAAAAGGGTCGAAAAAGAATAATATTTTAAAAATGTTATCTTAAAAAATGTTTATCTGATCTTAAGCACAACCGCACATCATGTTGAAATAAACAAGGAAGGTATTATAGTTTGACCAATAAAAAATCCAAACATTAGTGTTTGTGTTACGTGAGTAGGGCCCGGACCATGACGTTCCACGTTCATGTTCTGCCACGTCAGTTGTGGGTGGGCCATATTTTAAGGTTTCACGCGTTCAATAAGGTTGTGAAGAATCTAATCCCATCGTAGAATCCAATCCGTTAAAGCAGTTAGAGGCTTCAATTAACTCTCGCTTATCTATATCTCTCTATCCAAAACTCAACACAAGAACACTTTCTTTCTTCTGCTTCCCTTCACTGTCCGAATCCTCCATCATGGCCCTCTCAACTCCACACTTGCAAAGATTCCTCTTTTGCAAGCTCCATAGTCGCGCCGCCTCTAAGACCACGCAGAGAAACACTTTCAGCACCACCAGCAGGGGCCGCTGCTGCTCTGCCATAGCCATTGATGCTCCATCTTCTTTAACTGAGGTGCCCGGTGTTCGATGGGGCTCCATAGCCTTGCAGGGTCTCCGTGAAGAGATGGAGGATGACATCATTGTTCGACCCGATGGCCTTCAGGGCTTCTCTTTCGCCGCTGTCTTCGATGGCCATGGAGGGTTTTCTTCTGTCGAGTTCCTCAGGTCTTTCAACACATTGTCTTGATTATCTTGGTTGTCTTAGGATGCGATTACTTGAAAATAATTGAAATGCTTCACAACATAGTTTTATACGATTACTTGCTCAGGATTCTGGATGGAGTCTGGTAAATGAATTGTTGTTCTTTAATGTTTACACAATCTGAATTGTTGATTTGGTGTGCCAAGTGCTAACTACAGGGATGAGCTGTACAAGGAGTGTGTCGAAGCTTTACAAGGTGGATTACTATTAGTGGAGAAAGATTTCAAAGCCATTAAAGGAGCATTGCAGGAGGCATTTCTCAAAGCAGACACCAGGTTATTAAAACGGTAAACCAATGCACTAATCTTCAATGGATAATCTCCATGAAATTTGTCTTCTTAAATGACATCAGTATTTGATTTTTAAAGGCTTGAAATGAATGGAGAGGAGGATGAATCAGGTGCTACAGCAACTGCCATTTTCATCGGAGATGATGAGCTTCTAATTTCACATATCGGTGACTCTTCTGCGGTATGAAAGAAATGTACTTCTTTATACATGTTTCTCTGCACAATTATGACTTGGACTATTCTTATATACATCTTTCATTTAGGGTATCTGGGGGATTGAATGTCTTCAGAATTACTTGACTTGTATTTAAGCTTTTTGTATTCGTATAGGTTCTATGCAGATCTGGAAAAGCAGAAGTTCTGACCAGTCCTCACCGTCCATATGGGAGCAACAAAACTTCTCTTGATGAAATTAGAAGAATAAGAGAAGCAGGTGGATGGGTGTGTTTTCCTTGTTCCTTCATCTTTTACATACCTTTTCACCATCATCCCAAGTCAATATGACAATTTTCTAAACACTAAAAACCAAGGTTCTGATTTGAAATTGTCTCTTTCGAATATCATTGATGTTTTCAAGCGTTCATTTTCAGGCTCAATTGTAGTTCAGATTTTCAAACTAGGCTTTAATTCAACAAATTGTTTTCAATTGGGATGTTTTTGAAGTTTTTTCACCAGAATGGTGGGAGCCTTGTGCACTTCACCAACATTCTTTACATGGCTAATGATAACACAGATGTATGTTGTCTATAGATTAGCAATGGTAGAATTTGTGGAGACATTGCTGTATCTCGTGCATTTGGGGACGTGCGATTCAAAACGAAGAAGAATGAGTATGGTCCTTAATCTCTTCACTATTCTTTCTGGTCTAAAGGAATTTCTCTTAACTACCATTGCTAAAGTGTGTCCTAAAGGATTTTTCTACCTTTTTTTTGCGTGTGAAAAGGATGCTGCAAAAAGGAGTTCAGGAAGGAAAATGGTCAGCAAAGTTCATCTCTCGGTAGGTAATCTTATGTGTCTTAAAGTTCCTTACTTCTTCTCCAATGCGGGTTGTGAGACATTAACATTTAGTAAAAAGAACGGAGATGGTTAAGAAGTCGACTTTAAGTTTAATTCAAATTCACAAAATCAATTTATAAGATGAATTACTCAAATTCACAAAAATTAACTTGTAAGATAAAGTTTGCATCCATTTATATACTGCGAAATCGTTTTTTCTGTAACCAATGTAGAACCTCCAACGTAGATAAGATAAGTAGTTTTACCTTGATTCATATGCTTGTATAGGTTACCTTAGGCCTAATTTCACATTTTGAGATAATATCAAAGTCTAATAAGATTTGTTGAATCTGTATGCTATCCGTTATTGAACTCATCCTAAGTTTTAGTCTCATGTTTGAGATATCTCGTCATCAAATTAACATCAAAGTAAAAGGTGTATGGAAGGAATTTGAATTTTCTATTAAATTTTTCTATCTTGTTCTTTTGTAGAATCTTCAAAATACATTAATAAACATTAATTTTGATATTTTTACAATATATTAAAAAGATTTTTAAAGTACCAATACTGAAGTATTGTTAATGCTCAACAAAAAACAATACCAAAGAGTATAACAAAAAATATGAACTCTTATTGAAGATTTCACTTTATCTAAATAGAACTAAAATAGAGTTTATAAAAAGTAACAAATTTTACTCTAAGTTGGTTTTTTGGGATTAAAATAAGTCTAAACCTGCATTCCAAGAACTAGAAAGAAAATTGGTGGTCCTGATTGTTACTGAAATACATAATCAAAAACAGAATGAAAGCTGCTATTTTTGTTAGCTCTACCCCGCTTCTGCAAAATACAATGAGGACATGATATTTTTGGACTGTGTTGCACTGTCACGTTCAAATTTTCCCTTATCTAATTTTATTACAAAACTATAAACTTTGACGTAAGAATGCCTTCACGACACAGTGTACAGCTCAACAATGACTTGGTCGTAGCATACCCTGATATTTATCAGGTAGCTCTTGGCTCAGATGCAGAATTTGTAGTATTAGCAACCGATGGCTTATGGGATTACATGAGCAGGTCTATTACATGATCCCTTCAATCAGTTGTGGCACATTTCTTTATTTTTTTGTATGTTAAATATGATTTTAGTCTTAAACTTAGATATAAAATTAGAATTCGTCCCTTTTTCAAACTAATACATCTTGATCTCATACTTTAAAAATGAATTGATATAGTCATTTTAATCTAAATGTATTAATTTTTTTTTACGTGTCAAACATATGTTGACATTTAAGTTGTTTACACGGCTTGACACATTCCAACTCAAATGTCAGTCTAGAACAACTTGTAACGTATCCAAACAACTTAATTTCATTGGGTTAAAAGGATTATATTTATTCATCTTTAAAATATAGGATTCAAAATTTATTTAAGTTTGGGACGTGGACGAATTCTAATTTTGCATCTAATTTAAAGAGCTAAAAAACATATTCGCCTTTGGTCCTGGTCCGTGAGAAATTACTTCACATTCTTGTTACAATTGCAGCTCAGAAGCAGTTTCTTTTGTTAGGGATCAACTACGAAAACATGGAAACATTCAGGTATGCACACTGCTGTATAACTGAAACCACAACGTTAGTATCAATAAGCCAATGTGGCAATAATATTTTGTTTTCTCCTGTTTCAAATTCAGCTAGCATGTGAATCGCTTGCAGAAGCCGCTTTGGTAAGTTTTAACAAATCTCATCTCAGTTATCATCTTTGAACTCATTATATTGCCACTTCAAAGTTTATAGTAATATAATGATATTCTCTGCAGGACCGACGTACACAGGATAATGTCAGCATCATAATTGCTGATTTAGGGTACGTATTTAGAAAATTATATTTAAGCTGAGACTTATTGTATAGGTTTGTTTATAAATGTCTGGTCTTTCAAGAGAAGATCACTTGATGGATTCAATATCAATGAGTTATGAGTCTAACTCATACATAAGACATTAACACTACTCTTAAATCAAAATTTTAAGGCGACGTCTTTGTCCTTGTATGATGTTTAACTTTCTCATTTTTACTCAATGTAGAACTTAGACTCACGTTTGGATTCCCATAGTTAAATATCATTGACATAAAATAAATAAATTTTGTTAACCAACTTTGTACCCATAATTGATTGTGTTGTGTCTTATTTTGAGTGGTTTCAGGCGAACAGACTGGCAGAATGTGCCACTGGAGCGACAAAATACTATAGTCGAGCTGGTTCAAGCTCTTGCTACCATTGGAATTGTGTCTTTTGGAATCTGGTTTTCATCACAGCTTTCTCTATAGATGCAAAAAATACCACCAGTCATGTACATATAACAGACAAATATATATATACTTCTGAACTTATTGCCTGCATAATCTTTATCTTAATTGTACATGCCTCACATCTTAGAATCTACTTGGTTTAGGGCACCAAGGAATTGTTAAAATAAACATGTTTTTTAAGGATTCAAAAATTCAGTTATAACTTTGCATGGTTTGTCCCTTGTGCAAGTGGGTATCAACTGCTTCTTCCATTCCACCTAAATTTGATACCACACTTTCTCTTATTTTCTGAAGTCCACAATGCTCAAGATTATATTGTTAATTACACCATGTGAATGAGGTTTGACTTCTTTAAGTTGAACATGAACAGTTTATGCACTTTGGTTGTTTGTTAACTAATTACCCAAATAACTTTTTACTCAAAAATATTCTTTTGAAAACCAAGCATTTGACTCTTAAAATTTTCTACACTGCAAGACATGCAAAATTATCTAGATTTAGATTTTCTTTTGTGTTGATCCAATTTGATAGGCAAAAGGGTTGTTCTAATTTCACAACTTTGGATGAAATCTAGATTTTTTAGTGTGTTCTTAACTGGATCCAATTGGAAGGGCTGTTCTAATTTCACAAGTTTTGGATTGTGATATTTTGAGTAAATTGTTGAAGGAATTGACATGATTGCGAAGTCGAAATGGAGTTTGTGTGGGTTATGAGACAAATGGTAGGTTTCAACGTGTTGGGTAAGTAGGACAGACTAACTTTTAAACTGAATATTAATTGACCAAAATTAAGGAAGAGAAAAATGTGATGTCATTGTGAATGTTTACCACCAAAAATGCGTGTATGGAGGTGCACAATTAGAATCATCATGAACCTAACTTTTTTTCCTTCTTTTATCTATGAATCAAGTTCTTTTTCAAACGCTATGTCAGCCACAGGAATTGGAAATTCTTTGATGTTGATGTTTGTCAAATGAGTAAACAAAATGGATCGCAACTTAACCAGATATTTTACTAATTTCTATCAAATCTATTAACTCATTAAAAAATTGGTTAATTTAGTTAATAGTATTGAATATATTTTAATTTATGATTTCTTACAAACTATCTCCAACATTGTCAAAAGATTTGCAAATACGTAACATTTCATTCATCACTTATTGAATTCAAAAATAATTTCAACTGAAGATTTTTCTTTCGTAAGAAAATTATTAGTGCATAAGATATTTAAATTGTTTCTTACGAAAAAACACTAATTATAATTTTTAGTTTGAGTTTTTTTTTTTTTTTTTTAAAAAAAAGGAAAAAAAGAAAGGAAGAGTATACTTTATCAGACTATCTCTTACATGATTTGTTGAAAATCAAACTGATAGTTTGAAAAATAAATTAAAAGACAAGAAATTATTAGAGATTAGCTAAAAGCCGGAAGTATCAAAAGTTAATCAATTAATTAGAACTATGGTATATTAATATGTAGTCACACAATATGATATGATATGATAGAAATAAACATATATATATATATATATATATATATATATATATATATTTATATTTGAACATACTTTTTTGACACAACCCATGTGGTATTTCTAAAATGAAATTTGATTAATTTTTTTCAGGAGGTGACTTAACCCTTTTTTCTTCCAAAGTGGCGTTCCAAATTTCATTGACACAACACTTTTGAATAAATTTTGAAAAAACTTAGCATTTCTCATTCGTTTCATTGCGCCTCCCTCTATCAAAACATTGGTCATAGTTTGGCTCAATTGCTTTTGTTGTCGGTTCTTTGCTTCGATGTGGCTCCATTGCAATAAAATCTTGTGCTTTTTTGTTTATTTTCTATGAACTTTGGTATCCTTATTTTGTTGCCACTATTACGAAGATGTAATGAAAAACACAAGTTTTACTGATTTTTAATACGGAAAAGGTTTCTTTAACATGTTTAAACAAAATTTCCTTTAAACATCAAACACAATTTATTACAACGTAAATTTACATCTTTTACAATATGCATCACTATCTTCGAATAAATAACAATTTACATTAGTAAGTTGGAATAAATAAATCTAACTCTTAAAACACGGATTCTTGTGGATATTGTCTTCATCTAGTATCTAATCACACACATATTTCTCCCTAGTCTGTTGTAGCTATTCCTGCACAAACAAACTTTATTTAGTCATACAAGGACGTACTAAACAATGAAAACACAAAACAACAGCGTCTAAATATTTAACAGCAGTAGAAAACATTTAATATGGTCCTATTTACATTGATGTATTCAAGCATGCTTTTGCCATCATATTTCAGAACACCATCCCACAACTCAATCATCTTTAGAACAATGACCCCACAATCATATCTACAACACTCACACAGCTATATACACACATAATCACAACCTTCAATATGAAAATGTAGATACTCAAAGAGCCAGTACTATGGCAAAAACAAAAAAAATCAAGCAAACCACTTACATGTTTGGTTGAATGGGAGTAATCTCGTGCCATACTTGAAATGTTAGCTTCATGTCATTAGTACACTTTAACAACATCAAAAAATTGTACAAAATGTAATAAATTGTTCATTACTTAATTGTGTTATGTGCACCCGTTATGTATCAGACTTGGTCGCCATGGCTTCTACAGATCATATTTTGTAAAAAAAATCAACCTGAAATCAATAATATAGTCAAATTAAAACATCATTCAAATAAAAACAACTCAAACCACGAAATCACTTTAACTACAAGTACTCATCACTTCACCCTGTTTAAAACTTTGTTCAACTACAATACATCAAACTCACTTACACAAACCGAAAACCATTACAATCATAACACTGAAATCACCAAATATATCCCAATCCCAAACCACCAAAGAAAAAGAAATTCTTTTTTAATATAACCATCACTGGCCATGGGTTATATGTACCTTAAAATTAGAACCACTTAAATCCACATCACTCACACAAACACCAAACACAAATCGTGAAACAATAAAAGGAAGGAAAAGAAGGAGTCAAAAAATGCAGTGAGAGTGACGACGACAACAAAGCAACCACAACGAACCAAGGAATCCAACAAAGCAATGGAGCCAAACTGCAACAAAGCTTTTCACAAAGGACAATACGTCAAAACGAAAGAGTGAAATGCTAGGTTTTTTCAAAATTTATTCAAAAATGATGTGTCATTGAAATTTATTAATCAAAATTCATTTTAAAAATGTCACATGAACTATGTCAAATGAGTGTAAAAAAAGTGTGTTCAAATAACATTCTCGAAATATATATATATATATATATATATATATATATATATATATTTATTAATTACATCGGAGCTATTTTAAGAAAGTATAGATTTTACCATAAAATAGTAGTAAATGCTTTACAATTCAACTGTTGAAGTGACCTTATATTTATATTGAATCAAAATCAAGTTTAGACGATTATATTTATATTGGATCAAAATCAAGCTTATCAAGCTTAGTCGAGATGACCTCGTCTTTAGTTAAATTTATATTATCTTACTCTTCAATCCATGATGATCTTAGCATTTAATAGTGATGTCGGCATCTTATGTACAAGGTTACTTTTAATTAAGCAACAGGTTAAACACTTTGTACTAGATGCTCTTAGTTTATGGATTATTTTATCTTTTCATATCTTAATCTTACATTAAAGTTTAATATCTAACTATTCACTATCAATTTGACTTGTGATACACTATTTATTTCAGTGTTGATAGAGTTATAAAAGCCGTGTTATAGAATGTCCCACGTTACTTGCAAAATATTTCTTAATAATAAGACTTTGCCCGATTCTTTTAACTTTGGATAATCCTTTCTCACAATTTATTACTTAAATGAATTGGATAGAATCCCTTTTAATAAGTAAGAATAAGTTATAAATGATAGGTTATATTTTTTCATATATGAGTTATAGTCATGGTTATTGACATATGGTTATTGGGAGATTATGGTTCTATATGGTTATATGACATTAGTCTTACACATATAAGACCTTAGACACCACTTTTACACCAAAACCTTAAGGCAATGTTGTTATGGGCCTTTATTC
>Ga0214543_1005079_pt1 | contig 24541 bp, 17 predicted proteins | sample CNSS2metaG_FD_160094 | JGI IMG/M metagenome (GOLD analysis project Ga0214543, IMG submission 160094) | Root nodule microbial communities from cowpea collected in UCLA plant growth center, Los Angeles, California, USA - CNSS2 | ecosystem: Host-associated > Plants > Roots > Nodule | place: USA... | reverse complement strand
TGCCGGAATTTAGGTTATACAAGAGGGATATGCAATGATGGTCTATGTTGTTGTTCCAAGTAACCAATGCATTCTTTGTATGGATGCAAATACACAAAGTAATATTAAATAATATTACCTTCATTATTAAAAAATTGTGCGAAGAAATTGAATTTTCTCCTCCAAGTTACTATGTTGTCTTTACTGGTATATTAAATTATATTATAAAATATAAACAAATAGTTTTCAAAACATCTATGACAAAACAACCTTTTCAAAAAAATAAAAATTCATTAAATTAATCCATCATATTCTCCAAGGCCTTAAATATACAAGAGAACTATGTTTATTTACTTGGTGCACACCAAATATAAATAAGTTTGAATTCTCTTTCAATTTAAAAAAATATATCTTAAAATTTAATCATGTTATGTTAATAATCGTAATATGAGAATAATTAAAAAAATATTTCTTTATGCTGTAAAAAAAATACTAAGTAAGGTTAACTATTTCTTTTTAATCAATGCAAAAATAATATAATTACTTGTGTTAAAATTTGATAGAGTATGTTGCAAAACTTTCCTACATTTTAGTTAAAAATGAATAATAAAGAGTTGCTAATTGAGTAAACCATTTTAATGCAACCCTTTTAAGAGGTATTAGAAAACAAGACGGTAAATTGTATAATCAATTATTTGTGTAAAGACTAATTGGGGTAACGTAAAACGTTTATGTAAACTTCCATGATAATGGTTAATGAATACAATTTTTCCACTTTGGTGGTAATGTTCTTTCACAAATTTCGTCAATAATAATATGTCATATGATCCTCCTAAGATCAAAGAGGTGTTTATTGAGGCCTCTGCTCCTGTCATGGCGTAAACTCTGCCCGTCGCCTGAGGCTTGTTGCCTCTGTTCCTCTGTTGTGCTGGGTAGGAGTCTAAACTAAAGGTCGTGTCACTGCCCTAGCAAGAGTGGGGCAATCCTTTCCAAAGTGGCCCTCCTTGCCATAGTTGTTACATCGGTGGTAACCTTCCATACGTGGGCAAACGCTCCTCAGATGAGGGCCCCCACACTAGAAGCACTGAACTCGACCTTGCTTTGTAGGGAAACCCTTAGACCCCTAGGACAGATGGGGAGGTTTATCATACGGTTTCCTCCTCTTCCCATGCCTCGGTTTGGACCTAGATGGCCCACCAATCCTCTACTATTGAAGGCGTTGGCCCTCTACCTCGTTCTTCATCTTCTCCATCACCCTGACCTTCTCCACTAGTGCAGCAAAGTCCTTGATGGACAGTGGGGCTACCATTAAACGGATATCACCCCTGAGGCCATTCCCAAACTTGCGGCATCTCCATTCTTCATCGAGCGGCAAGGTTAGAAACGGCTTAGGTGCTTGAACTTCTTAGCATATTTTGTCACTGACTTTCATCCCTGGGCTGGGAAGTATTCAGAGAGGAACTTCCCCCTAAAGGTCTCCCAAGTAACTGGCTCACCCCTCTCCTCCATTATGGATTTCATGTTGATCCACCAATGCTCACCTTCTCTAGTGAGCATGTATATTGTAAAGGCCAACTTGTTCTCTACGGAGCACATCTTTGCGTCAAAAATTATCTCCATGTCCTTTAGCCATTGGTCCATGACGTCAGGACTCGTCTTGCCTCCAAACTTCACCAGGTGGTGCTTCAAGAAGTCCTCCAAACTCCACTCCCTGACTGCAGGTCGTGGCTCAGGACCAAAGACAAGTGCAACTGTCATGTTCTCCTCTAGCTGGCGGAGGGCTTCCATATGCTGCATATGGGCATCCTCGACAACTACCCAAGCAACCTTCATCTGCTGCATCACCAGCTATTGTTGCTCTAACGATGCTGCCTATCGCTGCATCGATGCCTCGTGTTGTTGCATCATAGTTTTACTCTGTTGGGTCATAGTTGCCACCATTGCTTCTATTGCTCTGGCGATATCTGGTACATCGCCCTGAGAGGATTGAGAAGTCCTACGAGGAGGGGCCATAATCACTAGCACATAGGAAAACCATAAGTTAGACTAGATAAGACATGAACTTAACTAAGGACACTCAGAATGACATAGAGAAAGCTAAGCAGACATCCAAGTCCATAGACTCTAAGGATTGACTGCTCTGATACCATTAATGTAACACCCCATTTAATTAATAACCCTAATTAAAGGAAGTGTCACACAAAATAATATAGTAAGCACGGTCCTGGAGTATAAATGTTACTCTTACAATTGTCCAAAAGGAACAGAAAAGAAACTAAGGCACACCACGATGCCAATAACAAAGTATAATAAAGTAACAACAGTATTTCAAAAGCAAAGCATAATGACTAGACAATACATAGGCCATAGCCCCAAAAGAAACTCAGATGAGTAGAAACCAGCCCAGATGACTATACAACGGAACCTCCATCACCCTAATGACCACAGGGAGTTCTCACATCTGCTCACATCAACAAGTTAATGATCATCGCAGAAAGAGAAAACCACACAACAGAACATACAACAAACAAAAGGGTAAGCTGGGGTAGAAAACAATTTATCATATAGTTACATACAATTTCACAGTATAGGAATGCATATGTCTACCAATCATGTTATGACTTTTCAAGCAATACACTAAGACTCAAAACAAAACTCATTTGGATACATATAATTAGTCGAATTCAACGGATGCTTGCACTTATGGTGGCATTTCCTGCTCTACCAAACTGCTCTACCGAGCTAATTGTTACAATGTTTCTTTCCCATACACACAAGGTTAGCCCTTAAAGTGTTTCAGGCCTCCTGCTACTCTCACCACTCGAGTCAGTACGCTCTATGTGAGACTAACTGACTCTTTAGAGTGTCAGGATGAAATCTTTACCTTGAATCCTTACTAAAATATATAAATGGGGCACCAGCATGAACTCCTACTAACAGGGGTCATGGAATTACGTTCTGACCAACTGAGGCACCACTATGAGGTCTCACCTAGAGGCTCATGGAATTACGCCCTAATCCAATGAGGCACCACCACGAAACTATCGTGGAATTACGCCCTAAACATACCAACAACAGGTTTCCAACCATCAATGTAACATTTTTACGCATACCAATTCCATGACCACATATATAACCAACCATTCATGTATATTTCATACCAAGATCATGCCAAACTCGTCATTCACCACCCATAAATCATCTTTATTCATGCATATTCACCCACCTCATGCTTTAACATAGTAAATGATGAAGATGTGACCAAAATTGGACAACAGAATTGAAAATGGGCTATTTAGAAAATTAATACAAATATTATTTGGTGATAATTTATCAGATATCTTTAAATAATTAATTTATTTAATTATATCATAAATTATTAACCAACTATATTTGTCAAATAGTCTATATCTCTTCAAATATCTTTGAATATTTATCTTTATCTTTATTTTAAAAGATATTTGAGAGGTTTCAGCAACAGAAAAGCCTAGTCCAATTCCTATATAAAGAGACCAAGGGAGAAGCAGAAGAATAAGCTCGGCACTTCGGAATTTAGGAACCCTTAGGGGGGCCTAATTTCTTTCTCTCTTCTTTCTTCTATTATTCTTATTTTATTTTGCATTCCATGGAAGGCTAAACTACTTGGTTGATTCCATTGTAATTTCTTAATTGGATTCTCAGGTTAGATCAATTAATTTCTTTGTTCTTTTTATTATTGTTGATGTTTTCATTCATCTATGTCTTTTATCTTTGAATCATGTAAGAAATAGTGATTTTAAATTTATATGCATGTTGGTCATATGAGTCCAAGGGTTTTTAATTTAAATTGAGACTTTACTTTGATTTTATTTAGAAACTTTCATATGATTAAATGAGTTTTTACCAATAATTGAGACTTTACTTTGGTTAAAGGTATTTACTCTAACTACAATTAATTGAGACTTTACTTTGATTAATTAAGCTTTTTATTTGGTGAGGAGATAAAAGAATAAAAATGATTAGACATAGTAAAATTTGATTGAGACTGTACTTTGGTTGAATTTACTATGGATAATCTAAAAGTTCTCACTTTTAATTGAGACTATACTTTGGTTAAAAGTGAGAAAGCCAACATATTATCGAGACTTTACATTGATTAATTTGTAAATCTACAACAATAATTAATTGAGCAATAATCTTTAGATAACCGATGATGAATCTATTTTGAAAAAGCAATGGAATCAATCTATTTTCTTTACTATTATTTCTATCTTATTTTATCTTTTTATCTTAATCCTCCCATATTTTTATTATTTTATTTGACTAACCGTTTTGTATACATTTTATAAAAACTAGCTTGTTAAAAATCAATTTCGTGTTCGTTGGGAGACGACTTTGGGTTGCTTTACCCTTTCTATTTTGTTGACTACTTTCTTAACAATACTGAAGTTGTTATAGTTTAGTAGTATTAATTTGAACGCGTCAACGACAGCGTTATCAAATTTGGCGTTGTTGCCGGGGAACACGGTTAGTATTTTTATCATTTTAGTTCTTATTTTTATTTTTATTCTTTTGATTTTATTTTTGATTTTTTTTGTTTATCACTAACATTTTGTTTTCTCAATTTTTGTTCTAACATTTTTTTTATTTTCTTTAGTTATTTTATTTTATTTTATTTGGTTATTTTTTTATGCGTAGTTTTTGTTTGAGGAATTTTGTTGGGAATTTTGTGAAACTAGTTGGGAAAAACTTTGGCCAAGGAAAGATAAAGTACTTAAGTTGTCCATTGAGATGCACCTCTCTTTCTTGGAAGTCTACTCAACAAGCTTTCAACTTATTTCTTTTCAGAAAACCTCTTTCAAAAATGCAAAATAATTTTTCATACGAAAATAATCAACAATGTGATTTTCAAGTGAACTATGATTACTATCCACAGTAACCACGTGATTCATATGATTATCAACAACAAATTGTCACACCTACTTCAGCACATGATATAAGTGAGTTAACTTTACGACAATTTAATGATTTATATCCTAGATCATCTTTTTTGGGATATGAGCAACAACCATATTTTGAGTGTCCACCTCAACAACCATATGTTCCAAATAGTTTTCAGCAACAATATGTACCACCATAATAATTTGAAGCAACCAATGGACCATCCTACAAAGAAGTTATGATACTAATGGGTGAAATTATAGAGAAATTAGAGTCCATGGATGAAAGGCTACGAGTTGATCAACAATGCAGAAATATTGAGCAAGAGTGGTACGAAAATAAGCAAATATTGTCTGATATGTTGAGGGATGCAAGTAAGAACAACTTCATAGAATTACTTGTAACTGTTAATACCACCCTTCAACCCCATCAGAGATTTCCTGAAAATCCAGATTTTAAAGCACTTCGTCATGAAATCAAATATATGCTTCTAAAGTTTGCCATCAGAGCTGAACAAATGTCTGAAGATTTGAGTCAACTAATGAATGGTACAATTAGAAAGTCACTTTGGAAGATATGATGAATATGATGATTGAAATGATGAAAATGAATCAGACATATCAAAAAGAGATGATGAATGCTGCCACACAAAGCTTGTAGAGTCATAACGCTGTCATTGACGCGATCAAATTAATACTACTTATCTATAACAACTTCAGTATTGTTAAGATAGTAGTCAACATAATAGAAAGGGTAAAGTAACCCAAAGTTTTCTCCCAACGAACATGGAATTGATTTTTAACAAATTAGTTCTTATAAAACTATACAAAAGAGATAGTCAAATAAAATAATAAAAATACGAGAGATAAAGATAAAAAGATAAAATAAGATAGAAAAGATAAAAACAATAGTAAAGAAAATAGATTGATTCCACTGCTTTTTCAAAATAGATTCATCATCGGTTATCTAAAGATTATTGCTCAATTAATTATTGTTGTAGATTTGCAAATTAATCAATGTAAAGTCTCAATTAATTTGTTGGCGTTCTCACTTTTAACCAAAGTACAATCTCAATTAAAAGTGAGAACTTTTAGATTATTCACAGTAAATTCAACCAAAGTACAGTCTCAATCAAATTTTATTATGCCTAATCATGTCTATTCTTTTATCTCCTCACCAAATAAAAAGCTTAATTAATCAAAGTAAAGTCTCGATTAATTTTCGTTAAAGGAAATACCTTTAACCAAAGTAAAGTCTCAATTATTGGGAAAAACTCATTCAATCACATGAAAGTTTCTAAATAAAAGCAAAGTAAAGTCTCAATTGAATTTAAAAACCCTTTAACTCATATGATTAGCATGCGTGTAGATTTAAAATCATTACTTTTTACGTGATTCAAAGATAAAAGACATAGATGAAATTAAACCTCAACAATAATAAAAAGGACAAAGAAATTATTTCATTCTAACCTCAGAATCCATAATGAAATTACAATGGAATCAACCTAAGAAGTTTAGCAATCCATAGAATGCAAAAGTAAAATAAAAATATAAAGAATAATAGAGAGAGAAAGGAAACGAAATTAGCCCCCCCTAAAGGGTTCCTAAACTCCGAAGTCTCGAGCTTCTCTTCTACTTCTCCCTTGGTCTTTTTATATAGGACTTGGACTGGGCTTTTCTGTTGCTAAAATCTCTCAAATATCTTTTAAAATAAATATAAAGATAAATATTTAAAAATATTTGGAGAGATATAGACTATTTGACAAATATAGTTGGTTGATAATATCAATATCTAATATAATTAAATTAATTAATTAAAGATATATGATAAATTATCACCAATTAATATTTGTATTAATTTTCCAAAAAATCCCTTTGCAATCTCCTTAAATTATCTTCTAAATAATCTAATATCTTCAAGATATATTTGTTTTTTGTGGAACTAAAAAGATTCAAGAAGATCTTGCATATTTAAAAAGATTTGGTAGTTATTATCTTTTAATATTTTATGATATAATTAAATAAGATAATTATTTAAAAATATCAAATAAAATATCTAAGATATATTTTTCCCAAATTATCTTCTATCATAAAGATAAAGAAAACCGCAAGGTCCAATTTATTGTTTCTCTATTCTTGGTTTAGCTAAACTTCTTCACTTTTTCAAGCTTTTCTTGTTGTCTTCATGCAATGCTTGGCTTGGATTTTGGTGCTTTTGATAATTTCTTATTCTTGGATTTATCTTTAAGGTGTCATGAAGCTTTAATAAATTTATTTCCACACCTCCATGAGCTCAACTTAGTTGCAGCTATACTAACACACCTCAAAATATCCAAAGAACATTTATGCAATTAAAAAGCTATTTTTAACATGTTTTTGTATCTCATGGTCAATAAACCCAATGATAGGAAATCCCAATTAAATCAATCTTTAAGCACACAAATTCAATTAAATACCCAGAATTAAACATTAAAAGTGGCCAAAAATACGCACTCATCATAACAACACACGTATCCTTTTGCACTCCTTGGCAAAATTGAGCAATTTCAAAACTTTATTTTGAGGTATTTTACTTCATATCAACACTGGATCAAAGGAATGAACCGTACTTGAGACAAATCAATATTATAGAAATCAAATTACCATGCATAAACAAACGGAAAGATTCTATTTTTCACACATGAGTTAATCTTTTGAATTCACAAGACATTCAATTATGAAAGAAAGCACTCAAGTTAAATGTGTATTTTCTCACCAAAATTCACTCAAGTGTTTTGGCTTGTGTTTTCACTCAAAATACCCATGTAAGTAAACACTACTAATACTTAACAAGACTCTAATATTCACAAACTTTCAGAAAATATGCATTCAAAGATCATGAGGACTTTTCACAGGTTATGATGAGGCCAAGGCAAAGGTAGGAAAAATTTTAGAATTTTTGGGTTTTTGAAATAGTAATGTTGGAAGAATAATGGAGCATAATTTCAAAAATAACTCTTTTTCGTTGATTGCTTTGTTGCTCTCTCTTTTCTAGAAAGCAATCATTTTTTTCATTTCAACACTTTTTCATCAATAATTTTTCCTTTTGCCATTTTTATTAATTTGTGGGTGAGGTACTCACCCACACACTTTATTCCTCAACCAATCCTATCATAATCTACTAGCTCCTTTCTTCTTTCCTAAGATAAGGAAAAAACATGGTCTTTCTCTTTTTAAGGGTTTACAATGGGCTTAAAACAAGAAAAAGGAGGTTTAAAGCTCAAAGGGGCTACCAATGGATTAATATCAAGGTGGGCTTATTTGGCCAAGTAGCTAAAAACAAGAAATGCCTCAATCATATCAAATCATGCATATTCACCTAAGTTGCAAAATAAAAGAATAAGCTAAACATTTGAGTATAAACAAACATGAGCAAGTCACTCAAGAAAAAATAGGAATGACACATGGCGGTCCATCCTTTGCATTAAGGCTCAAGACTCACAAGGTCAAAACTCTTTCATAAAAGATGTAATCAAGAAATTCTCAAATCAACTCAATTAGTAAATCATAGAAACAATCCACTCATATCAACATGACTTTTATTTTTTCCAGAATTATGATCATCCCAATTATTGAATCAAATCCTAAAAATCCAATGTTAATATGTTTTATTGAAAGCAGGGAAATATTTTTGGTGGATTTTTTAAGAGACATTTAAGTTTCACTTAGTAAAAAGTTAATACTTTCACAATTTTTTCAAAAAGAAATCACAATATTTTTTATGAAAACAAAACAAAAATTGAAAAACAAAAAAGAAAAAAAATCCTACCTACAGTTTGTCTCCCCTACACTTATTTCAAAAGAAATGTCCTTGATGGACTTATTTTAGGGAGGAAACAGAAAATTTGGGACTTTTGGCTCAATCTAGCCCTATGTTAAAATTTATTTTCTTTAATTTTATAAAGTATAAGTTAGCTTGTACAACAAAAACACATATTTTTGAAATTTTTTTAATATTTTTAAAATTAAAAACAAAAACAAAAAACAAACATGCATACATGCAAATTAACTTTTTTATTAACAATGATTTCAAAAGAATTTGAATCTAACCTCTTTTCCTGTTGCAGCAACCTTTCTTCTTTTTCTGCAGCCATGTCAACAAAGATAACCACTGAAAACTTATTTGCATCATTCACATCAACAAACTTGATGTGTGGAGTGTGTGGCTTTAACTCAACTTGAGCATCATTAGAAGCATTCGAATGGTTAAGCGGATCATTAGTAATCCTCATAATTTTATCTTCTGAGCAAAAATTTTCACTTGGTGTTGTTGACTCTGCTGCTTCATCATTAACCAAGTCAGTTGCAATAGTAGATGCTTCAGATGCATCTTCAATTTCTTCTTAAATTTCAGCAACATCCTTAATATGTCCATCAGTAGACATATTACTATGAGCATCACTATATCTATCAGTAGATATATCACCGTGATGTGATTCTGGTGTTGGTTGATCCAACATTTGAATCGTGTACTCATTCACATTAGTGCTCAATTGTTCCATCCTTTGATTCATGCTCCTTAACATTATCATTTCATCCCTTTGCTCAACTATTGTCTTCATAAGTTTTTCTAAGGTGGCCTTCATAACTTTGTCTTTCATTAGCTGACTTAAATCTTCTGACATTTGTTCAACTCTAATGGCCAACTTTAGAAGCATATCTTCTATTTCTTGACGAAGTGCTCTAAATTATGAGATTTAATCTCAGATGGCATTGGAGGGTAGTATTAACAGTACAAAGTAATTCTACAAAGTTGTTGTTACTTGCATACTCCATCATGTCATACAACACTTTATCATTTCGATACCATTTTTGCTCAATATCTTCACATCGTTGATCAGCTCGCAACCTTTCATCTATGGTGTATAATTTCTTTCTCAGTCCATCCATTAATAACATAACTACCTTATAGGATGGTCCATTGATTGCTGCAACTTGTTGTGATGGTGCATGTTGTTGTTGTTGAGAACCAAATGGAACATGTAATGACTGAGGTGGACACTCAGAATATGGTTGTTGCTCATGGTATGATGGTTTCTCATATTCCATAAAAGATGATCTAGGATACAGATCATTCAGTTGACGTATAGTTAACATACTTAAATCAGGTGCAGAAGTAGGTGTAACAATTTGTTGTTGATAATTGTATGGATCATGTTGTTGCTGTGGATAATAATTATAATTCACTTGAAAATCACACTGTTGATTATTTTCATATGAAAAAATATTTTTCATTTTTGAAAGAGGTTTTCTGAAAAGAAATAAGTTGAAAGCTTGCTGAGTAGACTTCCAGGAAAGAGAGGTGCGTCTCAATGGACAACTTAAGTACCTTGTCTTTCCTTAGCCAAACTGTTTCCCAACTAGTTTCACAAATTTCCCAACAAAAATCCTCAAAAAAAAATTATACTTTTAAAAAAATAAACTAACTAAAAAAATAACAACTAAAGAAAATAAAATAAAATAAATGTTAGAAAAAAAAATTAAGATAAAAAAATGTTAGTGATAAAATAAAAACATAAAATCAAAAGAATATAAAAAAATAAGAACTAAAATGATAAAAATTCTAACAGTGTTCCCCGGCAACGACGCCAAATTTGATAACGCTATCGTTGACGCGATCAAATTAATACTACTTATCTATAACAACTTCATTATTGTTAAGATAGTAGTCAACGTAATAGAAAGGATAAAGTAACCCAAAGTCGTCTCCCAACGAACATGGAATTGATTTTTAACAAATTAGTTCTTATAAAACTATACAAAAGAGTTAGTCAAATAAAATAATAAAATTATGAGAGATAAAGATAAAAAGATAAAATAAGATAGAAAAGATAAAAACAATAGTAAAGAAAATATATTAATTCCACAGCTTTTTCAAAATAGATTCATCATCGGTTATCTAAAGATTATTGCTCAATTAATTATTGTTGTAGATTTGCAAATTAATCAATGTAAAGTCTCAATTAATTTGTTGGCGTTCTCACTTTTAACCAAAGTACAATCTCAATTAAAAGTGAGAACTTTTAGATTATTCACAGTAATTTCAACAAAAGTACAGTCTCAATCAAATTTTACTATGCCTAATCATGTCTGTTCTTTTATCTCCTCACCAAATAAAAAGCTTAATTAATCAAAGTAAAGTCTCGATTAATTTTCGTTAGAGGAAATACCTTTAACCAAAGTAAAATCTCAATTATTGGTAAAAACTCATCCAATCACATGAAAGTTTCTAAATAAAAGCAAAGTAAAGTCTCAATAGAATTTAAAAACCCTTTAACTCATATGATTAGCATGTGTGTAGATTTAAAATCATTACTTTTTACGTGATTCAAAGATAAAAGACATAGATGAAATTAAACCTCAACAATAATAAAAAGGACAAAGAAATTATTTTATTCTAACCTCAGAATCCATAATGAAATTACAACGGAATCAACCTACGCAGTTTAGCAATCCATAGAATGCAAAAGTAAAATAAAAATATAAAGAATAATAGAGAGAGAAAGGAAACGAAATTAGCCCCCCCTAAAGGGTTCCTAAACTCCGAAGTCTCGAGCTTCTCTTCTACTTTTCCCTTGGTCTCTTTATATAGGACTTGGACTGGACTTTTCTGTTGCTAAAATCTCTCAAATATCTTTCAACATAAAGATAAAGATATATATTTAAAAATATTTAGGGAGATATAAACTATTTGACAAATATAGTTGGTTCATAATATCAATATCTAATATAATTAAATTAATTAATTAAAGATATATGATAAATTATCACCAATTAATATTTGTATTAATTTTCCAAAAAATCCCTTTGCAATATCCTTAAATTATCTTCTAAATAATCTAATATCTTCAAGATATATTTGTTTTTTGTGGAACTAAAAAGATTCAAGAAGATATTGTCATATTTAAAAAGATTTGGTAGTTATTATCTTTTAATATTTTATGATATAATTAAATAAGATAATCATTTAAAAATATCAAATAAAATATCTAAGATATATTTTTCCCAAATTATCTTCTATCATAAAGATAAAGAAAACCGTAAGGTCCAATTTTTTGTTCCTCTCTTCTTGGTTTAGCCAAACTTCTTCACTTTTTCAAGCTTTTCTTGTTGTCTTCATGCAATGCTTGTCTTGGATTTTTGTGCTTTTGATAATTTCTTATTCTTGGATTTATCTTTAAGGTGTCATGAAACTTTAATAAATTTATTTCCACACCTCCATGCGCTCAACTTAGCTGCAGTTGCACTAACACACCTCAAAATATCCAAAGAACATTTATGCAACTAAAATGCTATTTTTAACATGTTTTTGTATCTCATGGTCAATAAACTCAATTATAGGAAATCCCAATTAAATCAATCTGTAAGCACACAAATTCAATTAAATACCCAGAATTAAACATTACATGAGGGAAAAAATATGCACTAATCACAGGGTCAGTCTGAAAAACCGATAGCGGGATCACATCACATTGATATATCTCGTGATCAATATAATGATTTTCATAGTAATATGTCTACTGATGGACATATTAAAGATGTTGGTGAAGTGTATGAAGAAATTAAAGATTCTCACACAAACATATTTGTTGATGGATATGTTGATAATGCTCAATGTGAATATAAAGTTGTACCCGTTGATGAGGATATGAGTACAAATGATCATTTTCAACAGTAAAGTTATGAGGATAATACAATAGAGGAACCAAGTCCAGTTGTAGAGACAACTGTATTCGAAGATGCAGCTGAAGCATCCACTATTGCAACTGACTTGGTTAATGATAAAGCAGTATAGTCAACAACACCGGGTGAAAATTTTTGCTCAGAAGATGAGATTGTGAGGATTACTGATGATCCACTTAACCATCCGAATGCACCTGATGATGCTCAAGTTAAGTTGAAGCCACACACTCCACACATCAAATTTGTTGATGTGAATGATACAAATAAGTTTTCAGTGGTTATCTTTGTTGACATGGCTGCAGAAAAAGATGAAAGGTTGCTGCAACAGGTAAAGAGCTTATATTCAAATTCTTTTGAAATCATTGTTGATAGAAAAGTTAAATTGCATGCATATTTGTTTTCTGTTTTTAATTCTTGTGAAAAATTTAAAAGAATTTCAAAAATATGTGTTTTTGTTTTTAGTTTTTATAAAAATAAAAATGTAAAAATTAAGAAAATGGTACAAGCTGATTTGTACTTTGTAAAATTAAAGAAAATAAATTTTAACATATGGCCAGATTGAGCCAAAAGCCACAAATTTTTTCGTTTCCTCCCCAAAATAAGTCCATCAAGGACATTTTTTTTTTGAAATAAGTGTGGGGGAGACAAACTGTAGGTAGGATTTTCCTTTTTTTGTTTTTTTTCATTTAAAAAAAATTGTGATTTCTTTTTGAGAAAATTGTGAAAGTATTAACTTTTTACTAAGTGAAACTTTTAAACAATATGTCTCATAAGAAATCCACCAAAAATATTTCCCTGTATTAAATAAAGCATATTGACATTGGATTTTGGAATTTGATTCAATAATTGGGATGATCATAATTCTGGAAAAATAAAAGTCATGTTGATATGAGTGGATTGTTTCTATGATTTGCTAATTGAGTTTATTTGAGAATTTCTTGATTAAATCTTTTATGAAAGAATTTGACCTTGTGAGTCTTGAGCCTTAATGTAAAGGATGAACTACCATGTGTCATTCCTATTTTTTCTTGAGTGACTTGCTCATGTTTGTTTATACTCAAATGTTTAGCTTGACTCTTTTGTTTTGCATCTTAGGTGAATATGCATGATTTGATATGGCTGAGGAATTTTTTATTTTTAGCTACTTGGCCAAATAAGCCCACCTTGATATTAATCCATTGGTATCCCCTTTGAGCTTTTAAACCTCTTTTTCTTGTTTTAAGCCTATAACCTTGAAAAGAAAAAGACCATATTCTACCTTAGAAAGAAAGAAAGAGCTAATGGATTGTGTTCATGAATGGTTGAGGAATAAAGTGTGTGGGTGAGTACCTCACCCACAAATTAATAAAAATGGCAAAAGGAAAAATTGTTGACGAAAAAGTGTTGAAATAATTTTTCTCTAAAAAAAAGAGAGAGCAACAAGCAATAAACGAAAAAGAGTTGTTTTTGAAGTTATGCTCCATTATTCTTTTTATATTTTAATTTCAAAAACCCAAAAATCCTAAAATTTTTCCTACCTTTGCCTTGGCCCCATTATAACCTGTGAAAAGTCCTCATGATCTTTGAATGCATTTTTTCTGAAAGTTTGTGAATATTAGAGTCTTGTTAAGTATTATGAGAGTTTACTTACATGAGTATTTTGAGTGAAAACACAAGCCCAAACACTTGAGCGAATTTTGGAAAGAAAATATACACTTTATCTTGAGTGATATCTTTAATATTTGATTTTCTTGTGAATTCAAAAGATTAACTCAAGTGTGAAAAATAGAACTTTTCCGTTTGTATATGCATGATAACTTGATTTCTAGAGTATTGATTTGTCTCCAGTGATGTTCATTCCTTTGATCCAGTGTTAATGTGAAATAAAATACCTCAGAACAAGTTTTGAAATTACTCAATTTTGCCCAGGAGTGCAAAAGGATAAGTGTGTGGGTATGATGAGTGCATATTTTTTCCCTCATTCAGTGTTTAATTCTGGGTATTTAATTGAATTTGTGTGCTTAAAGAGTGATTTAATTAACAATTCTAATAATTAGACTTTTGAGCTTGTGTGATAAAAATGTGTTAATAAGTGATTTTTAGCTACATAAATTATTTTTGGATATTTTAACGTTTGTTGATGCAGCTGAAGTTAAGATTAAGCTCATTCAAGGTGGGAAAATGAATTGATTGAAGTTACATAACACCTTTAAATTAAGGCTGAAATTAGCAAGTTCTGGAAAAATCACTTATGCACCCCAGTTTTTACTTATTCTGCACCCCCCTACCACTTAAACCCAACTCACTCAGATCATGCCATGTGGCAATCCTCCACTTATTAAACTAACCAATTAGAGAAGGACACTGTCATGATCTAGCAACTCAAAAACTCAAAATTTAGCCAATGAAGTAGTGCCACGTCATCATCATCTTCTTCCCTCAAACCCTAGGCACCTTCATCCAATAGTTGCACCTTGCAGCTGCCATCATCACCATCGCGAGCACCTGCAACGCACTGCAGCACCTACAGCTACAACCATCGCCAACCAACACATCCTATCACGGCCACCTCCATCATCTTCAAGCTGCACAAATCTGCAACAGAGTCGCAACACCTCGCGCCACTGTGAGCCGCCATCGTCACTGTTTGGACTCGCGACGCACCAGCAAGAACAACACCACTTCCATGGCAGCACCGCAGCAGTAGTTCGTTCACCCATCACCACCATGAGTCCCTGCCGGAAAACCCAAAACCAGCAATCACCAAATGCAGCGGAATAAAGCAGCCACCGTGAACGCCAATACTGCACCGCTCACCATGACACCGAAGGACCACCAAAAACCAGCACGAGTAAGTCGATAATGAAGAACGCATAAACCACCAGTGCAGAACCTTCGTCGGAGCAGAAAATGCACCTATTCGAACAATAAAGCTTCACACACCATTGATGATCATCAAAGCTTCATCGTTGTCGGCAACAACGCCATTAGAGCAACTACAAGCATATGCGAAACCCTAATTTGGGAGAGAGAAGGAGCTGCCACGTGTCATCATCTCAATGGACACTGAAATGGTTAAAGTTGGTCAAATCTGGTCAAAAAGTCAAAGACTAGTTAAAGGAGAGGGGTTTAATTGCAAATATTGATTTTTTTTGTCTCTGCAAAATTGGACTACAGAATTGAAAATGGGCTATTTAAAAAATTAATACAAATATTATTTGGTGATAATTTATCAGATATCTTTAAATAATTAATTTATTTAATTATATCATAAATTATTAACCAACTATATTTGTCAAATAGTCTATATCTCTCCAAATATCTTTGAATATTTATCTTTATCTTTATTTTAAAAGATATTTGAGAGGTTTTAGCAACCGAAAAGCCTAGTCCAAGTTCTATATAAAGAGACCAAGGGAGAAGCAAAAAGAGCAAGCTCGGGACTTCGGAGTTCAGGAACCCTTTAGGGGGGAGCCTAATTTCGTTTCATTTCTCTCTCTTTTCTTCTCTCTATTCTTCTTCTATTTTTATTTTGCATTCATGAGTTCTAAACTTTTTGGGTTGATTCCATTGTAATTTCTTAATTGGATTCTGAGGTTAGATCAATTAATTTCTTTGTTCTTTTTATTATTGTTGAGGTTTTCATTCTTCTATGTCTTTTATCTTTAAATCACGTAAGAAGTAATGATTTTAAATCTATATGCATGTTGGTCATATGAGTTCAAGGGTTTTTAAATTGAATTGAGACTTTACTTTGATTTTATTTAGAAACTTTCATATGATTAAATGAGTTTTTACCAATAATTGAGACTTTACTTTGGTTAAAGGTATTTACTCTAACTACAATTAATTGAGACTTTACTTTGATTAATTAAGCTTTTTATTTGGTAAGTAGATAAAAGAATAGACATAATTAGGCATAGTAAAATTTGATTGAGACTGTACTTAGGTTAAATTTACTGTGGATAATCTAAAAGTTCTCACTTTAATTGAGACTGCACTTTGGTTAAATATGGTGTCTAGAGCTTTGGTTGTCCTTAAATATGGTGTTTTCATGTTCTAACCTTGTTTTTGTAGCTATCTTTGAATGGTCCACATAAAAATAGTGCTGGCAGCAACGTGTGCGTTTTTGAAAAAAATATTGCAGCTAGCTCAGTGGTTCAAAATTAACGTTCGTTATATCAAAAGAAATATCTGTGAGTCTAGTTTCCAACACAAAAAGAATGAACTCATTTGGAGTTCTGTGAAGAGAGTTATGATCAAATGAATGAGCAAAGGTCAGAGCTGCCAAGAATACGAAAAACAACGTTTTCATGTTATGTTATGGCAATTTTGGCTTCGGTTTTGTGACTCTTTTTGCTCCTAAATGTGGTTGGATAACATGTCTTTGGATGCTTAGTCATTGAACTTCAAATCCATGAGTTTAAATGCATCATAGCTACATGTTTATGTCTTTATGTATGTCATGTTGAGTCTTTAAATGTGCCTAACTTTTGCTTGAGTCATATGTCATATGTTAGCTTGAAGTTTTCTTGTTCTTGTTATTCCAAGTATTTGAATATTGCATTCACCTTATGTCTTGTTTGATGTATGCTCCTTGAACTTGATTTTGGCCTAAAAATTTGGGAACTAAGTGTCCAAGCCACACAAAACACCATTCTCATCATTTTGTGAAACTAGTTTTTGAAAGAAGAAAAATTTTGGTACACTTTTACAATCTTACCTAGAGCAATATGGCTCTTTGATGAACCAAAATTGTGTTTCCATTAAGTGTTATGCTACTAGTTTTCATATTTGGGTGTTGGGTGATATTGACTAATTAATTCCATGCTTAAAACTTGGTTATGATCTTTATTGGTGTATGCATGATTTGAGACTTGGTGATGCATAGTTCAAGTATTTTTCCAATAGAGTCTTCTCATGTGCTTTTCTTGCTTGTTTTGATTTGAAGTTTTGTCACCTTGATATCCTTTCCTTAGAGTTTAGCTTTCTTGCCTTTAAGTACTTTTATTGATTGTCTTTAGATTCTTTGTTTTGTCTTAGTAGTTTTCTTCCTTTGCTTTCCTTTGAGTGTAGTGGCCAAGCCACTTGAACTTGTCTTGAAAAGGTTTCCAAAATCTTTGAAAGCATTTCACTCCTTTTTGGTGGATTTGAGTGTAGCCTTGCCTTGTTGCTTTGGGGGAGAGTGATCAAAACACTTGGGCTGTTTATTTTGACCACACTTGGTCACGGGTTTCTTATCATTTGCTAACCAACTTCTTTACTTGTCTCGGATTTTTGGAGTTGTTTTGTAGGAAAACATGGATTTGAGTCCAGTTTTGGAGGATGTAAGAGAGGGAGAAGGTTCGGCTTCTCCATACTCACCTTAAGTGGTGACTCCCGTGGCACATCAAGGGACCATCATTGATGTCACTAGCCTCCTCCAACAAATGGAGCTTAAAAGGCAAGAAGATAGGGAACAACAAGAGAGAGCCTTTCAAATATTCATGCAACAACAAATGCAACAAATACAACAAGTGCAACAACAAATTCAACAAGTGCAACAACAACAACAAATCCAACCAAGAGAGGAAAGAAGGGCAAGGAGGCGATCTCCTTCCGTGGACTCCTATGGAAGTGAGGAAAGAAGAAGAAGGCCCGGATGGGGTGGAGAAAGAAGGCACCAAGTGCAACATCAAAGGCAACCTCCTCCCATCAAAATCCCAAAGTTCAAAAGAAAACATGACCCCAATGCTTACATGGAGTGGGAACAAAAAGTGGATCAAATTTTTAGCATTCATAGAGTTAGTGATCAAGAGCAAGTAGAATTGGTAGTTTTAGAGTTTGAAAAGTATGTCATTACTTGGTGGCATCAAATTTGTATGGACAATTATAACCAAGAGCCACCCGCGGCTTCTTGGATGGACATTAAAGTTAAAATGCGCGAACTTTTTAGACCTTCCTATCATAGGAGGGAGACTCTTTTGAAGCTCCAAAGGCTTCAACAAGGGTCTATGTGTGTTGAAGAATATTTCAAATTGATGGAGTCCATACTCTTAAAGGTCGGACTCCATGATGAGCATGAAGAAGAGAAAGTCACTAGGTTTGTGAGTGGTCTAAGGAGGGAAATTCAAGATGTAGTTGACTTGTATGAGTACTCCACTCTTAGCAAAGTTTTGCACTTGGCCTTGAAAGTGGAAAACCAATTGAAAAGAAAACAAGAGGTCAAGAAGAGTACTTCAGACAATGACTACTACTCTAAACCTTGGAAGGTAAGGAGAAAAAGGATTTTAAAACACCTTCCAAATCATCCCAAGACCCCACACCTAAACCAAATTCGACTAGGACTATGCATGATAAACCAACTTCTTCTCAAGAGCCAAGAACTAGTTTTATCAAATGTTTTAAATGCTTAGGCTTTGGACACATAACCTCCAATTGTCCTTCAAAGAGGAACATTTTCTTGAACGCCAAAGGAGAAGTTGAAAGTGAACATTCCCCTCCATCTTCCCCCAAGAGTAGTTCATCACACACTTCTTCCCCTTCAAGTGAATATGAGATCAAACCTCATGAAGGAGGTCTTTTAGTTATGAGGCGAATGTTGGGTCAAGTCCAAAAGGAATTTGAATCTCAAAGGGAAAATATTTTTCATACAAGATGCCTCATCAACAAAAAGACTTGTTCCCTCATTATTGATGGTGGAAGTTGTGTCAATGTGGCTAGCACAAGGGTAGTGGACAAGCTTGGCTTGGACACCATCCCTCATGCCAAGCCCTATAAACTATCTTTGTTAAGTGAAAATGGTGAAATAAATGTGGATAAACAAGTTCTCATCACTTTCTCCATTGGAAATTACAAGGATAATGTTTTGTGTGACTTAGTACCCATGGAAGTAACTCACATACTTCTTGGAAGGCCATGGCAATTTGACAAAAAATCTTTCCATGATGGTCATTCCAATAAATTTTCTTTTAACTTCCAAGGCAAAAGGATCACATTACTACCTTTATCCCCCAAAGAAGTAAGTGATGACCAAAAACAAATGTTTGAGAAAAGAAATGAAGAGAAGGCACAACTAATGGTGCACACCAAGGAAGCAAGGAAGAGCTTGATCTCTTTCAAAGGAGCTAAAAAGGTAATGCTTTCTCAAAAACAAGTTTTTCTTGCTTATCCAAGTAAGTCTTCTCCTTCCTTTCAAAACCCTCCTCCTAAGTGTCCTCAAGACTTGTCTATAGTCTTAGATGAATTCAAGAATGTGTTCCAAGATCCCCCAAAGGGACTTCCACCTCTAAGAGGTATAGAACATCAAATTGACTTCATCTAAGGATCATCTTTGCCTAATAGGCCAACCTATAGGACCAATCCCGAGGAGGCCAAAGAAATTCAAAAACAAGTCAATGATTTGTTAGAAAAGGGATGGGTGCAACATAGTATGAGTCCTTGTGTTATGCCCGTGATCCTAGTTCCAAAGAAGGATGGAACATGGAAAATGTGTATAGATTGTAGGGCCATCAATAATATCACCATCAAATATAGGCATCCGATCCCTAAGTTAGATGACTTGCTTGATGAGCTTCATGGTTCAACCATCTTTTCAAAGATATATTTGAAGAGTGGTTATAACCAAATAAGAATCAAGGAAGGAGATGAGTGGAAAACCTCTTTCAAAACCAAGTTTGGATTGTATGAATGGCTAGTCATGCCCTTTGGGTTGACTAATGCACCAAGCACTTTCATGAGGCTCATGCATCATGTTCTTAGACTATACTTGGGCAAATTTGTTATGGTCTATTTTGATGACATACTCATCTATAGTATCTCTAGAGAAGACCATCTTCAACACTTAAGGGATGTGCTAAGTACCCTAAGGAAGCAATCTTTATTTGCCAACATAGAGAAATGAGTTTTTGGCATGGATCATGTGATCTTCCTTGGGTTCAAAATTAGCAAACATGGGGTCCATGTGGATCAAGAGAAAGTCATGGCCATCAAAGATTGGCCCACACCTAGGAATGTTAGTGAATTAAGGTCCTTTCATAGGTTGGCTAGCTTTTATAGGAGATTTATGCCTAATTTTAGCACCATAGCCACACCCTTGAATGAGTTGGTAAAGAAGGGAGTTGACTTCAAGTGGGGTATTGATCAAACAAAGGCCTTTGAAACATTAAAAGAGAAATTGATCAAAGCACCACTCCTAGTCCTCCCCAACTTTTCCAAGACCTTTGAAATAAACTATGATGCCTCCAATGTAGGCATTGGGGTCGTGCTCCTTCAAGAGGGCCATCCCATAGCCTACTTTAGTAAAAAACTCAAAGGAAGTCATCTAAACTACTCTACCTATGATAAAGAGCTTTATGCTCTTGTGAGGACCTTGCAAACTTGGCAACATTATCTTCTATCTAAAGAATTCGTGATCCATAGTGATCATGAAGCTCTTAAGTTTTTGAAAAGCCAAGGCAAACTCAACAAAAGACATGCAAGGTGGGTAGAATTCCTAGAGCAATTCCCTTATATGATCAAACACAGACAAGGAAAGACCAATGTTGTAGCGTATGCGCTTTCAAGAAGGCACACTCTTCTTTCCATGCTTGAAACTAAATTTCTTAGCTTTAATCATATTAAGGATTTGTATGAAAAGGATAATGATTTCGCTTCTATCTATGGTGAATGCCACCAAGGGGGAAGCAAAGACTTTTATCTTTCCAACCAATATCTCTTTAAGGGTAAAAGGCTTTGCATTCCCCAAGGGTCTCTAAGAGCATCACTCATAAGAGAAGCACATGAGGGAGGCTTAATGGGTCACTTTGGGACTAACAAAACTTTTGAAGTCCTCAAAGAACACTTTTATTGGCCTCACATGCGCAAGCATGTTGATAGGCATTGCAATTCTTGTCTAGCATGTCTAAGAGCCAAATCCAAGGTTCAACCTCATGGTCTCTACACTCCCTTACCCATCCCTTCCAAGCCTTGGGTAGACATTTCAATGGATTTTGTTCTAGGGCTCCCAAGGACTAGAAAGGGTAGGGATTCCATCTTTGTGGTAGTGGATAGATTTTCTAAAATGGCCCATTTTATTCCATGCCACAAAGTTGATGATGCAACACATATTGCCAATCTCTTCTTCAAGGAAGTAGTGAGACTTCATGGCCTACCTAAGACCATTGTAAGTGATAGAGACACAAAGTTCTTGAGCCATTTTTGGAGGACCTTGTGGGTAAAACTTGGAACCAAACTCCTCTTTTCCACCACTTGTCACCCTCAAAGTGATGGTCAAACCGAGGTGGTCAATAGGACTTTGGGTCAACTATTAAGGTGCATGATAGTCCACAACATTAGTGAATGGGAGGCACTTCTTCCCCATTTAGAGTTTGCATGCAATAGGGTTGTGCACTCTACCACCTCCCACTCTCCCTTTGAAATAGTGTATGATTTTAACCCTTTAACTCCTCTTGATCTTTTTCCACTTCCCACTCAAGAGGCATGGAGTTGCCAAGATGGGGAGGCAAAGGCTAAAATGATCCAAAACTTGCACACACAAGTCATGGAAGCCATTGAAAGGAAGGTGAAAAAGTATCAAGAATTAGGCAACAAAGGAAGGAAGGAAGTCCTTTTCAAGGAAGGGGATTGGGTATGGCTTCATTTGAGGAAGGAAAGATTTCCTACCCAAAGAAAGTCCAAACTTCTTCCAAGAGGGGTGGACCTTTCCAAATCCTCAAGAGGATCAACAATAATGCCTATGAGTTGGATTTACCTCCAAGTTACAACGTAAGCAACTCTTTCAATGTAAGTGACCTCTCTCCTTTTGATATAGGACTTAAGAATTCATGGTCAAATTCTCTCCAAGAGGGGGAGGATGATGAAGATGTGACCACCTCATCAAGTTCCAAGGAGGCCAACCCTAGGAGGATCACTAGGAGCATGTGATGAGTGCGTATTTTTGCCCTCATTTAGTGTTTAATTATGGATATTTAATTGAATTTATGTACTTAAAGAGTGATTTAATTGATAATTCTGATATTTGAGCTTGTGTGATAAAAATGTGTTAAAAAGTGATTTTTAGCTGCATAAATTATTTTTGGATATTTTAACGTTTGTTGATGCAGCTAAAGTTAAGATTAGGCTCATTCAAGGTGGAAAAATAAATTGATTGAAGTTACAGAACACTTTTAAATAAGGCTGAAATTAGCAAGTTCTGGAAAAATCACTTTTGCACCCCCTAAATTACATATACACTCCCCTCTTTTCAAATGGGCTATAGAATACCTACTTCTACACCCTACCTTTGTCTATTTTCACCCCTTTTTGCACTCATAAACTAAGATGCACTCAGATCATGCCATGTGGCAATCTTCCACTTATTAAATTAACTAGTTAGAGAATGACACGTGGTAGCATCCAAGCACTAAAAATTCAGCCAACCAAATGGTGCCACGTCATCATCTTCATCTCTCCCATGAGAAACCCTAACCTCTCCTCTTGCACCATGGCCGACAGCCACTACTCCGCCACCACCATCCACCACGAGCAACAACGTTCCAGCCACAAACCAAACTGCATCACTGTGAATCCTTTCACCTCGCCGTCACTGGAGCAGCCATTACAGCAGGACGCAGTCCACCGTCAGGAAACCATCACTGCAGCAGTGAACCTCATCGTCGCCGGAGAATCGCATCCTCATGAACGCACCTGCAGCAGCTCCATCTTCGCATCACCACTCCCTCGCGAGCACACAGCGAGTCAGCCCTGCACCGTGCGAGTCCTTTCGAGCCTCCATGCGTCAGCCACCACGGTTTCTGCATCTACACTAGAACTCGTCACAGGTCTGCGAAAACGCCGTCAGCCTTATTGGAGGTGCAGTTTGAAATCTCCATCAACTATTCGAACCAAGCTTCCAAACCAGATGCAGAGAGCATCGCGCTACCATCACGAATGTAGATCATAACGCTGCCACCGTTGCACCTGCGGCACAATCCATGAAGGAGGCAGAAACCCTAATTTTGAGAGAGAGAAGGGAATGACACGTGTCAGTCTGCTATTGCACAGTTAAACTGGTCAAACTTGGTCAAATAGTCCAATCTGGTCAAATATTCAAATCTAGTCAAAGACTGGTCAAACAAGAGGGGTTTAACTGCAAATATTGATATTTTTGGATGTCTCTGCAAATTTGGACTACATGATTAAAAATGGCTTATTGAGAAAATTAATGCAAATATTATTTGTTAATAATTTATTAGATATCTTTAAATAATTAATTTATTTAATTATATCATAAATTATTAACCAAACTATATTTGTCAATTAGTCTATATCTCTCCAAATATCTTTGAATATTTATTTTTATCTTTATTTTAAAAGATATTTGAGAGGTTTTAGCAACAGAAAAGCCCAGTCCAATTCCTATATAAAGAGACCAAGGGAGAAGCAGAAGAGGACAAGCTCGAGACTTCGGAGTTTTGGAACCCTTAGGGGGGCCTAATTTCATTTCCTTTCTCTCTCTTTCTTTCTATTCTTCCTTTGTATTCCATGGATTGCTAAACTTCTTGGGTTGATTCCATTGTAATTTCTTAATTGGATTCTGAGGTTAGATCAATTAATTTCTTTGTTCTTTTTATTATTGTTGAGGTTTTAATTCATCTATGTCTTTTATCTTTGAATCACGTAAAAAGTAATGATTTTAAATCTATATGCATGTTGATCATATGAGTTCAAGGGTTTTTAAATTTAATTGAGACTTTACTTTGATTTTATTTAGAAACTTTCATGTGATTAAATGAGTTTTTACCAATAATTGAGACTTTACTTTGGTTAAAGGTATTTACTCTAATGAAAATTAATCGAGACTTTACTTTGATTAATTAAGCTTTTTATTTGGTGAGGAGATAAAAGAATAGACATGATTAGGCATAGTAAAATTTGATTGAGACTGTACTTTGGTTGAATTTACTGTGGATAATCTAAAAGTT
>Ga0214543_1005078_pt1 | contig 24549 bp, 8 predicted proteins | sample CNSS2metaG_FD_160094 | JGI IMG/M metagenome (GOLD analysis project Ga0214543, IMG submission 160094) | Root nodule microbial communities from cowpea collected in UCLA plant growth center, Los Angeles, California, USA - CNSS2 | ecosystem: Host-associated > Plants > Roots > Nodule | place: USA... | reverse complement strand
TATATATATATATATATATATATATATATATAAAAGATATGTAGATTTGATGAGTCGATCTATGTATGAATCAATCCATATATGTAGATTTGATGAGTTTCAAGATAAAAGTCAATCTATATATATAAGAGTCGCAATTTACTTTCGATCCAAAACTTGAGACCAACAAGTTATTGGTTTTTGTTTTGCACATTAGATTCATTTCAAAAAATTAATATTAGTAATTTATATTTTATTTATAACATGTTTTTAATTTTTTGTACAAGTTTATAAAAGTATCTATATTACTTACCATATACATAAATGTGGATTTTATATATTATTAATTAACTTATTGTTTTAAAATTTTAGGTTTTTCAGTTGGACATACCGAGTGTAATCATTACAAAACCTTAAAGATGTAAATTCAATGAGTATCAAATTATGAGTCAAGTTATATATAAGAAACCTAATGTGACTTTGAATTAAAAGCCTTCAAACAATATGAGTTTGTTGGGTTTTCTTAATAACCTTATTTATAGTTCTTCTTACTTATCTTTGCTTAACATGGAACTCCTAACTCTACACTTGATCAATTCCTCACACAAACAATCATATTTTAATATTTCATATATGTATTTAGAGTTTAGAATTTATCATGTTAAAATACAGGTTTGACTTCCTCTTTTCATTCCGATCGTTTTATTTTAAAATAGAAATAGTTAGCCTAATTGCCTAAATTGACATGTCGATGGTCAAGATATTAAAATTAGCTTGCATGTGCTACATCTTAACTAGTATTCTCGAGTAATTTAATTTGCCTGGAAATAAAAAAAGTATTCAACCACGTTGAAGTTAATAGTATTAAAAAAGTCTCGACCTTAAATTAAACAAACAATCTTATGCCACATTAATATATTAATATCTTAATTTGGACGGTTTAACTAAGATACCTAATTTTAAAATTTGGGAAGATTAAACATTTCTATTTTAAAACGGAGAGACTAAAATGATAAATTTATGAATAAAATAGGAGGACCACATTCATAATTTGTAGACAACTAGCACTTAATCTGAGATATATTAAAAAACAGTTGAAGCAGGAGGCATCCTAAGTTTTGAATAACACATGTTTTGTTGTCGCCCATGAACCAAGGCAATGCTCCGCAGACTAAGGTATTTCGGGGAACAAACAACACATGATCTCATTACTAAAACCCTTCAACGAATTAGGTCTGGACCTAATATAAAACCTTCTAAGTGCTAAGAATTTTCTCCTTGTCTCAAGGAAATAATTGTGCCAAATAACTGTCAACACATCCTGTAACAAAGATTTGTGTGATGATTATTTAATGCATGAAATGATAGTGCCCTAATTTTCTATTAGTTAGTCTATACACAATGTTTTTCGCGACTTGACTCGTAGGTATGACGCAGAACTAGAGTTCAACCCCATAAAAACGTGGTAGAGTGGTCAAAGAAAACATTGAACAAAGACAATTCCTTAACAAATGTTTTTTTTTTTTTTTTTCGGTTTTTACAAGTCTTGTTTCACTATGTTGCATGAGATTCATAACTCTTGTGTTACACGAGTTTACTTTGGTTTTTGGGAGTTCCGACATCATTAGTATGGGAGAAAAGAAAAAACGATCCTTTACGTATAAAGAAATGATGTAAAAATGAAAAGGAAAGGAGAAAAATGTTATGCAGGAAAGGGTTTTTTAATTATATATTATTCAGCTCATTATTATCTATCCTTTTATTAGCTATGTTGTTTTGTTTTAATTTCATTATTTCTAATTATCTATTGTCTTTTGAATTCATGTAATTTTGTATAAGAGTGAACGATAACACTCCGATTCACTGCAGTTAAATTGTTCAAAATATATACATAGTGACATCTTCACTTACCCTCATATTTTATGATGTCATTTTGAGACATTCAAAGGCATTCATACACCTCCGGAGAGGAAAACATGACTTTAATGCGCGAAAGTTAATCCAAAACCAAGTTTTTTATTGTGTCCAACTAAAAATCTTACTATGAAAAATTACATCTTCTTTTGCTTCCAGATTTCGTTCATCACAACCACCCATGTCATCTTCCAAATTTTATTGTCTTTTTTTTTTTCCACACCTTCACGACCACCATGCATTCAAAAAAGATATATGTAATTGTTTCCTCCTTCTGCCCGCACATAACACAATTTGTACACTGCTCTTTTTTCAAAGTTATCCTTAGTTCATAACCGCTCGTGTCAGTTTTCAACCTAATTTCATAGTTCACTTCATCTCTTCAATAATTTAGTTCATACATTTTGTTAATATATAATTTTAGTGGTGTTATTAAAGTGTGTATTTGATTTGGTCTAACAACACAGATGCAAAAAAGATTTTGAATGTAATGAAACAATTTCAACAAGCAATGCTGAAACAAAAATTCAAAGCAGAGAAGAATTTCAGAACACAGAGAAGTACAAGAAGAATTAGAAGAAGCCTACAGATAGAAGAATCGTCACTCATCCACTAACTCCCTTCCCATAATCCATCGGTAATGTTTAAAATCCGTTAGTAAATTAAAATTACCGATGAATTTTCAACGGCAAAAAATCCTTCGATAATACCTTTGTAGATAAATTTTACTGACAAATAATAATTTTTTGAAATTAAATTTTTTTTTTCTGTTGCGTAGAATTTAGAATATTTTTGGTTAAAATTTAGAAATTAAATTTTTTGTTCAAAATTAGATTTTTTTTTCTTTTGGCTAGAAAATTAGATTTTCTTTTGTCTTTTCCTTTCTCTAAAGGTTGGTTTTCCATAATTCCACTTTATTGAGAGGTGTTGCCACGTGTTCACCTATTGTAAATAATTTTGATACCTCATTCTCTTTTCTCACACTTCTTTCACATGTTACAATACCTTTCCCATTAAAAGCAACCTTGTCCTCAAGGTTGAAACAAAAATATACTAGGACAAGACACTCTATATTTGTTGCATCATCCAAACCACATTGAAAAAAAACAACAAAGTTCCTAATGAATGATGTTCCCTAAGTTAAGTGTCGATTGAAAATTTTTGTTATAACATCAAGTGCCATCATCCTTCTGATATGGTGGGATTGAGTTTGAGTAGATAACATATCCATTTCACTTTGTAAGGTTGTAAAATTCCCATCATGCAAAAATTTTAAGTGGAGTGAATCATTGTCAGCCAGGTGAGGTTCGATTGATTTCAACCACGAAGCCCCGCAAATCAGATGTGCACTACACAATAGTAACAAGAATACATGTAACTGAAATTGACTCGCTTGCACCTGAATACACAAATCATTAATACATCCTTCCACAACTATATAATTCCCATTACCTACCATAACTTGAAATGATGATATTGGTTCAATATGAAGCTTTAAAAAACTTGATATTTGTGGTTGTAAGAAGTTGTCTGAAATTCCTCTATCTACGAAGATGCTAATTGGGAATCCATGAAGAAGACCCTTAAATCTAATAGTATATAGCCCCATACCACCCTGTAAAGCTTGCAAGGACAAATGATGATCAACATTTAACTCTTTATCATCGATGTGTATAGTGTCCATATTTACACCATGATGTCTAATGTACGTGTGTACTTCTTCCTCTTCTAGTTGCAATGACACATACTAGCGATTAAGACATCTGTGATTGAATGTGAATTTGTCATCACAAAAATTACATAATATGTTCTCTCTTTGTAACTGAATCTCTGCAAGAGATATCTTTTTAATATTTGAATTTTTGATAGGAGAAACTGAAGGTAGGTAAAAATGGTGGCATTGTAGTGGTAATAGGATTTTGTTTCACATTCACAGTAGCATTGTGGCTGGAAGTTGTAGTAGTATTCAGTTTCACATGCACAATAACTTTATGGTTGGATAAAATTGGAGAATATCTATGACTATAATTTGAAGAGATAGAATTATTGATGGATGCATATTTCTCTTCATAAAATTTAGCCAAAGATATTGCTCTAAGAATAGATGTAGGAAATTGAACAATAACATCTCTATGAATATCCGTATGTAAACTATTTATAAAACAATTCAAGAAAGCCACATCCAATAATCCCATCGATCTATTGGCTAAGGACATAAATTTGAGATAATATTCAAAAATGGTACCCACTAGTTGGAGCTTAAACAATTATGCCATGGGACAATCAAAGAGGGATAAACCAAATTGAGATTCTAAAGTAGAAGTGAGTGCATGCCATGTCATAACAACATTGGGCTTTTGTAACATCTGAAAGCAGGGAATAATATCCTTCTCAAAATGAATAGACCCAATGTCCACTCGATCTGAATCGAGAGTCTTGTGGTAATTAAAGAACTTCTCACCTTTGAATATCCATTCTCACACTAGGGTAGAGCCATCAAAATGTGGAAAAGCCAAGGATAGATCACGCGAGTGAAAAAAAATGAGTAAAAGATTAATTCACGAAATCCTGATTTGAGTTCGAAACGCCAACTGACTAAGATTGATTTTGAAGTAATAGATTGAGAGCTTTTTGCATGTGATCATTATGCTCCTGTGCAACAACTTGCAACTGAGAGGTGACATCATTGCGCTTGATCACGTAGCTCAATCAAACTCATCAATCGCCGAAGTTCTTCACCCTGAGTGGCCACTTGCACTTGCAATTCTTTCAATCGCGTATTCTCAACCATGGATGACAATGAAAGCACCAATGTAATAGTGAACTAAAGTGCGTATTTGATTTTGTCTAACAACACAAATGCAATAAAGACTTTGAATGTAATAAAACAATTTCAACAAGCAACACTAAAACAAAATTCAAAGTAGAGAAGAACTCTAGAATAGAGATAAATGCAGGAAGAATTAGGAGTAGCCTACAAAAAGAAGAATCGTCACTTATCTTCGCATGACCTAAAATCCACTAAATATCCCTTTTCCATTCTTTGATTGTTGGTTTTCCATAATTTCACTTTATGGAGAGGTGTTGCCACATGTGCCACTTGTCCATCTATTATAACTGATTTTGATACCTCATTCTCTTTTCTCACACTTCCTTCGCATGTTACAATAACCCGTTCGTGTCAGTTTTCAACCTTCTTTCATGGTTCACTTCATCTGTTCAATAATTTAGTTCATACATTTTGTTAATATATAATTTTAGTGGTGTTATTAAATATAAGAGTCTCATATTATCAAATTACATTTATTCATATTAGTCTAATAAGATCTTTAAAGTGGATATATTTGGCTCTCATGAAGTTGCTATAGTGTATTTGTCAAGTGTTTTGATCTCCTTGTGATCACTGGTATGATTTTGCTTACAAGATAAGATAATCGCAATTAACATGAGATGTTGATGCACTCTCCTTTTTGACTTGTTGAATTGAATACTAATAGTGTTTTTCTTGAAGTTTTTGTTGGCTCAGAAATTTAAAAAATGTTTTTGCACTATGTATGTTGTCTCTAACTCTTTCTTTTTCTTCTCAAAGGACTTTAAGACGTCAGAAGAAAATAACAATTGTAGAGTATAATTTATGGTTGTTGAGCAACTTCAGTTGGTTAATAAAGATAAAATAAAAACTAACTTGATGGACGTTGGTTAATAAAAAGGGATTAAGATTTTTTTCTCTGGATATAAGGTTATTTTAGAGTAAATCATCAAGAAAGTGTAAGAAGAGAAAGAAAGACAAAGAGATAGTTTAATAAAAGGAAGTTGGATCAAGAAGATAAAAAAGGAAGAACATATTCTTATTCTCATCGATCAAGGTTAGTTCCTATTATGATTTATGTTGTGAGATTTGTAAATCTTAAGGTACTATAGTAGTTTTCTAGAATGAATTCAGAACATATAAAACTAAAAATTAATTTACAGGATGCATTTATCTCCTTCTTTGAGAGTGTGCATTTCTTTGAAACATCCTAAACTATAATGCCATCGAAGTTAACTATTCTTCAGAAGTTGACAAAGCTTTGTTTAGGATTTTGAAGAAGAAATATAGTTTTAGCTCCTTACTTGGGATATCTTTTGATCAATTTTTTCCTTTGGTCAACTGATCTATTTGATAGACAAAAGTCATAGAAGTTTTTTTGCAACATAAAATACACATTTATACGTTTTTCGTGAAATATGAGATTAACTTACTTCTTCGTGTTTTGTTGTTTGAGACTGCACAATATCACTACATGAAAATATAAATTTAACTTTCAAATATTAGCATCGGTTAAGTTGCGACACTATTAGCCAACTCTATTAGCCAAATATTAGCATCTCATATTCTTTTCCTCATCTCATTCCTTCACACTCATCTCCTCCATGTACATTCATCTCTTTAATCCTATCCATCTCCTTCCATTTTTTTTCATTTTCTCCAATTATATTATTTGAACTTAGAGGTACTATAAGATTTTTTTAGTTGTTAGAATTACCATTGGCTAAACCAACACAATTAATCTAATATTAAAAATATAATTTATTAAGTGATGGCTAAGTCGACAGTTAATTAAATAAATTTTAAAATAAAAATGCATTAGTGTAAACTATTTTAATTAAAAAAAATAAAATTATTGATGAATTAGCATTGGATACACCCTACTAAGACTAGGTCTTCGAAAGTTGGCGCTAATGAATTCACATCACAATTTTAGAGTGACATGTGCATGTGGCGCAAATCCAATGCTAACAGCTATTTATTATCAAATTTTTCTTGTTAGCGTCGTCCAACCTATTTTCTTGTAGTGTTTTATTGCCTATTAGATGAAACACTTACTTTTGACAAGAGTTGCTCTTCATTTAAAACATTGTCTTTCAAATAAAACTTAATCAAAATCATAGGATATTGGAATTTTTCTCTAACATAATGGTACTTTTGGATCCTCCATACTTTATGTGCATACTGTGGTTTTACTACATCTCACATGAAATTAGTTATTTTGCTTTCTCTGCATATGAAGTAAGTCCATATTAAACACTACTTTGTATTCATTATCATCAATTGAGTACTTGTTTTGCAATCACACTCCTGCATTGTGTAAAAGAATATAACATAAAGATACAATATTTACTCTAAAAGGCACACTACAAAGGAAATGTATTTTGCATACTATGTGCAAACACAAATCACCTTGTACCTTAACATATTTGTATGCCTTATACAGTAGTTTGCTATGTATACATTAATGAGCATATTGTACATTACTACATAGATTTCAAGCACACTATTGGGCTCATACACCAATTAGAGTATGGGAACTCCATCCTTAAAATCTTATGAGTTAACCAAGTCCACACTTTCAACTACGCTAAGCTAAACAATTCCTTAATATGTTGTACCCTATTACTAAAAATAACTTTATTCCTATAGGGTTCAAATAATTGACACCCGTACATGCATCTCCATAATTGAATGTCCTTATAACTCAATTATGCTATATTAAACTAGAGAAATTGTTGATATGATAAATTATTGTGCACAAAAATTTCTCCAATCTATTTATCATACGTACTCAATACTCTATTTGCAACCTTACAAATAAAGAATAAGTGGCTTAGTATTTCTTCTAATTGCTCAGACAAAGCACATAAAGTACTTATCTTAGGGTAGTTATGTGAGAAACTAGATGTTTTAAAAAGGATAGTTAAGGAATATTTCAATAATAGGTTAACTAAATCAACCTGAAATGAAATTAGATTGGGGAACATTTAATTAGAACCCCTAACATCATAGGACAACGTATTGTTAATTGAGACCATTAAAGCGTTAAAAATTAGAGAAGTTGTATGGCAATGTGAGGGCACTAAGAGTCTTGGACTAGATGGTCTTAAGCTTAGAGCATTGAATGATCTTTAAACAGGATGTGGTACAAGTTGTAAATGATTTTTAGTTAAATAATTCTATCCAAAAGGGTGTAATGCCTCCCATATATCCCTAATACCAAAAACAAAAAACCCTCTAGCCCTACATGAATATAGACCCATTTCCTTGGTTGCTTGAATATAAGATAATGGCTTAAATATTGTATAAATAGACTTAAACTAGTTTTGCCCAATATAATTGATCGTACACAATCAACTTTCATTAAGGATGAGTGATTACTTGATAGCATCTTAGTTGTTAGTGAAGCAAGTGACAAATTGCGACATAATAGAAAACAAGCGTAATAGTTAAAATGTGATTTTGAAAAGGCTTACAACTTAGTGAAATGAGATTTTCTCTACTATACGTTGAGCAAATTGGGATTTTATGCTCAGTGCATCAATTGGATAAAGGCTTGTCTTGTGTCAAATATCAATCCTTGTTAATGATAGTCCAACTAAGGAGTTTATTCCAACAAAAAGACTTAGGTAAGCTGATCCACTAGCACCTTTCTTCTTTTTATAGTGGTTGAATGGTTGTCAGGTACAGTTAGACAAGCTAGTAAGAAGTAAATGTTATAAGGTATAAAAGTAGGGACAAAAGAAATTAAGGTTAATCTACTGCAAGTTGTGGATGATGCATTGTTCATTTGTAATAGGAAGAACATAGTGGTAATCAAAAGTATTTTGAGGTGCTTTGAACTTGCATCAGGCCTTAGAGTGAATTTCCACACGAATAGGTTAGGAGATGTAGGGATAGTTAAAAATAAGCTCCATCATTTTGAATTGTGGATTGATGAATGTTCTAATCAATTATCAATTATCTAGGCATAACTATAGGGGGAAATTCAAGAAAGAAAAAAATTTGGGAACCAATAGTGAACAAAGTCAACAATAAATTAACTTGGTGGAAAGGAAGGTTCTTGCCCTTCATTGGAAGAATATGTTTACTTAAAGTTGTCATCTTTTGTACCGTTATATTATATGTCTTTTAAAATGTCAACTTGTGTTAGTGAGGAGATCATGAAAATGAAAAGAATATTTCTATGGGTTTGAGGAACAAAAGAGAGGAAAATAACATGGGTAAAATAGGAAACCTTATGTAAACCAAAGAATGAGTGAGGTCTTGGGATTACAGATATAAAGTTGTTTAATGTAACACTATTGGCTAAGTGGAAATGTATATTAGTTATTGAAGGACAAGGATTATGGAAGAGTATTTTACAGTCCAAGATCTTGGAGAAGCCTAGATGAAAGAAAGAGCGGGCATATGGAGTCTTGATGGTGGAGTGATTTTTCTAAATGCAAATTTGGTGAAGAGAGAAATTGTTTTGAAGGGAGTGTGACCTAGAAAATGGGTTTTGGGACTAGAATAATGTTTTGCTAAGATGTATGGGTTAGGGATATATCACTTAAGGATTTGTGTCCAAGATTATATGCAAATTTAAACAAAAAAATAATAATAACTGAATGTGGGAAGTGGGGAGATGATACACTACAAGAATGTTACTATTTAGCTTCCAAAAATGGTGTCGGCCATAATGAGGACGCAAAGGGCGTCGGCTAAACCAACGCACAACCCACTCTATAGATATTTAGGCAAATTTATTAAAATAAAAATAAGTGTACGTTATCTTTTTGTCGGCTTAGCCAACGCACAACTGGAGAAATAACTTTGTCAGATGGCCGACGAATGGTCCTTCAATTGTTGGTGTCGGATGGCCTACACGTACGTCACTGAATTAAAAGAATTTTTTTTATTAGGTTAAGTTTCATAGTCTTCCCTTTTCCTAATTTCATATTGGCTCCCATTTTGTTTTTGCCAAAGTTCTTTGCGCCCCTTTTCTACGACAATGAGTGCCACAACGAATGCCTCCAATTCTTGAATGTTTTGCCTCCCATTTCTGCCACGAGTGCAAGTTCAGGGGTTAACCGAAATTTTGGGTTTCTGCCTTTTTTGCCACGAGAGGGAGTTCATTTTCTCCTTTTTGCAACGAGTGCGAGAGAAGCTTCAATGACGGCCAATAAGTGAGAAAGTGAACAAGCAATTCGTTCCCTCTTTCTCCGCTACGAGCTTCAATGGCACTCCTTTTCGTTACGATTAAGAGGCTGGCGAGGTGAAGTGGTTTTAACTATTCCCGCCCCATTTCTGTTTCAATGGTAAAGTTCCAAGCATTTCCCAACTGGTTTAGCTCTAAGTGTCAACCCCATTTCTTGTTCAATTTGTAGAGCCAAAAATAGAGTTCCTTGCGTTCCCAACTGCATTGAGGTAGTGTTCAACAACATTTGCCAAATTGAGTGTTAATCATTGAAGGTGGCCACCGTAGACGTGGTGGTGAAAGGCCATTGAAGTGGTGGATTCATTGAAGCGACCTTAGATTTTTGCCATTCAGTCCCTATGAAATAACCTAGTAAGGGATCTGCTTAATCTCAAATTAATATGCAATTCCAGTTTTAATGTGTGGTCCTTCAATTGACCAAACTATAAAAACCTATTTGGCCCAAAATGCACAATAGTAGGTTTTGTATTTTATAGTGTGTTGAAAACTTGAATTCATATTGTTGAGACTAATGTAGTTCAAGAATGGCAGTAGTACAACATGCTTATGGACACATTATATTGATTTTCCTTATAGTATAAACCAAGCATTCCTAGTACCAAATGAATTATATATAAAGAGTAAATATATATTACATGTTTACTACGACTACTATTGCACTATATTTACCAATTTTACATCCAAAAAAGGTGCCTAATATAATCATGCAATAGATAGAAAGGAATTTAATGACACACTTGACCACTACAAGTCAATAACCTATTTGGTCTAAAACACACTAGAGTGTGCAACAATAGGTTTTGTGAATTGTAGTGTGTTGGACCCTTGAATTCATGTTGTTGTAGAGTGATGTAGTTCAAAAGTGTCCCTATTTTTTCTTCCAAAGTAATATTTATCTGAGTATGAGTTGGATAATAACGCTCTCTCATTACATTCCTTTATGTGTTTCTTATCAATGGGTACCTTGAGATATAAATTTAGCATATATAATTATTAATCCATCACTCATACACCTTAATCCTTAGTTGGGTTAGAAACTGATTTGTTTTGCAGAAAAATAAAAAATTGACACATCCTAGTACCAAATGAATTATATATAAAGATTATATATATATATATATATATATATATATATATATATATATATATATATATATTGCATGCTTACTACTACTACTACTGCACTATATTTATTTGTTTTGCATCCAAAAAATGTGCCTAATATCATCTTGCACATAAAAAGGAATTAAAGGACAAACTTGACCACAAGTTCTAGCCATGAAAACTATCCTTTTCACAACACATCTAACTCCATAGTGAGATGATGCCACATGAAAGCAAAACAAAGATTCTAGGTAAACAGTAGGATCTTATGAAGTACTACAGAAATGTGACACCTATGATAACTAAAACTTTGTTGTAAGAAACTTTTAACTTCTTCTGCTTTCATCCCACTTTTCACATTCATTCTTCTTCTGATACTAACAACACTCACGAGTGTCCAAAGACTTTTACATAACATGAACAAAGTGTTGACATCTTTTGTTGTATAATTCTGCTCGCAAACTTCACTGGGATTTTGAACTTTATTTAATCTCATTTATACATGACTATGAAATTGTAGTCTAGTTATTGTGTGCAGGAATTCCCTATTTAATCTGCATTTATGTTCATTCTTCTTTGTTCCACTATTCAGTTATTTTTCACCATTTTCAGTTAGAAATAAAAAAAGTTAAAGGAATATAGCTGATTTAAATTTCTTATTGACAATATTAGCTTTCAATGTCCACAGTCTAACTTAAAACAATCACTAATATTATTAAGTACTCTGTTCCTCACAACAATTTGTCCCGGAATCGCTTTCAGATGAAAACTATTGTCCATGCCCCTGATTTTGTTTATACTTAATCAATTTCAATTTACTATCACAAGCTTCTTTCAAAACTATCTGTTTATTTTGCAATGAGAAGAACCCAGAAAAAAACTAAACTAACTCCATGTAATGTAGTGTGTTTGGCATAATTAAGTATGAAACCTTATATGAAGAAAAATTTATCAGTTTATAATTTCTTAATTAGTTTTTGCTTTGGATATAATTTATTGTTTATTAGTTTATAAATCTTCTTGACAATAATAAGATTTAATAAGGGATGATATGATAGTTAGGTGTGGTTGACGGGCAAGATAAGATGTATACAGTTAAAATGACATACACCAAGTTGTGGGATACTTGTAGTAGAGAACAACATTTTATTTTTTATAATTTATGGAGAGTAGAAGTTATCCTATCAGTACAATATTTTTTCATGACGTTTTATTTTAAATGGTATGCTTAAAAAGGTGAATCTTAGGCACAAAGGAGTAATACTGAACAATGACGTTTGTGTCCTATGTGTAAAGCAGGTGGAAATTATAAACCACGTGTTCTTTAACTATAAAGCAACTACCAAAGTCTGGAACATGCATAATATATGGGTAGGGATTTTGGGTGTATATCATAACCAGGTTCCAACATACTTTTAACAATTTCTTGTATACTGAAACTCATCATGTAGAGTTTATAACATGACAAATAACTCTAATACTATTATTTAAACATAAATAAAAAATGTTTTTATTCACCAAATAAAGTAAAATATAATGTTCTTAAAAAATTAAAATTGTAATTTGAACAAATTCTTCAAAACTAGAAATTTCTTTTTTTTTTGAAAATAATAAAAATAACTAAAGGAAACTCCCTATAACTCTCAATCCTATTGTGCATATTCCTAAACGCATATGTACTATCAATTGTTTCCATGATAAATCACGATCATTACAATTAAACACAAACATAACAAACAAAAGGGTGAGCTAACATAAAAACTAACAACCATAAGTTTAACAACATATACTTTGTCACAACTTATCACATAGTAAAACACACACATTATCAACTCCCACTACAAAAAAACGTAGGTATTACCGATGGTCAACATCTGTCGGAACCAAGCTACATCCGTCGGTAAACATGTTTTTCCGACGGATTATCGATGGGCAGGAATCCGTTGGTAAATCTGGAGTAGGTAATAATTACAAACGGATTATGCCCTTCGAAAATGTCATGCATCAAGCGTTGCATTTTCCGACGGATGTGACAGCGAATATATCCGTCGGTATTGTCAATGTTATTTTGTGGTGCATTCTGCAATTACAGTTTAGTTAACATTAGTTACCCATTTATGATTAGTTTATAGCATTAAGATAGTGTTAGTTTCTGGTAAGGTTGAAGGCTCACTTGAATGCTCCTCTAAAAGGAACATGACCATGACACTTTTTACCCATCTAATTTAACACTCTTTCCCTTTTGTCTCTTGACTATGAGACTATAGTACTAAAAGGAACATAACCATGAGACTATAGACATTCTAAAATAAACATAATGAGGGGATAAAAAATTTAAATTTGTAATAGATAACCTAGACAACAACTAATTATCTACACAAGTCCTATTTGACTAAACATAACCAAAGTGTGACTCAAAACCTGATTCCAAACCAAAATGCTAAAAATCAGTACTCAAACCTTAGAAAGTCCACTAGAATGGCATACAATTTGCAACTATACTAAACTAACCTAAGAAACTGTAAAGAAAATATCCCAACTAGTTTAAATTGATAAAATGTAGCTAAGAAAAAACTCAACTTACAAAAAATACCAAAAACTCAAAATATGGCAACCTAGAACCTAAAACTAGTGACTAGAATAGGCTAAAATTGTAAAATATGAAAATTGCACTAATCTAGTTATTTTAACTACTAAACCACTACCTAGACAAGTTTTGAATTCTAAAAGAAAGATAAAAATCAAGTCAAAATTCAAAATTAACAAGAAAATTAAAATTTGACTAGTTAGAACTTAAAACAAGCAAGTAAAACTAATATTAGTTCTAACACTATGCTACAATGACTAGAAATTAATACCTAAGCTACCTAAACGAAAAACTCTCCTTATAAACACATTCTAGGTGATAAAAGAGTGCTAGTAAGTAGGCTAACTAGTGTACCTATCAATGTATCCAAAACTAGCAAAACCTAGAAACTTCACTAAATCCGAGAATAAAATTGTAATGCAAGTATCTAAGAAGGTTTTAAATGCTAAAGGACTATAAAAAACTGAACTATCTACTAAAATTCACTAGGGAATCAAAATATGCCTATATGACTAAAATTTAGAACACTAGAATTAGTAAAATTGAACTAGAAACCACAATCAAGGGTATTATCTACTTGAAAAATTATCTGACAGAGAAGTAAATATTCACATAACCTTAAAATCATCAAACTAGACTAACTATACTTTTATTTTCTTAAGAAAATTGAAAATGATAAATTTAACCATTTGTAAGTAAATGTCATTTTCAAGCATGTGTTGTCCAAGTTGGATTAACTAGTGATTTTATGATTTTTGAGTTTTTAATTTAGTTTGAGCATTCATTTAGTGTAGTTTATCATATATAAACATTTTTAGATAATTTGCATTACATAATTCTTATGTTAGTTTATTCAAGCATTTCATCAAACACATGCCCAAACCTAAGGTTTCATTAAGACATTTTATCAAATAGTTCCTGATTTTACATTTAGGCATAAAATTAGGACAACTTAGTACCTAGAAAACATTCATGACATGTTTGCTTACAGTTCTGCATATTCATACCCCATTATAAATCCCACACACTAAATTCTTTGAAAACCTCATATTAAACCTTTAAAAAGTTGAGTTGAGATAACTATTTCACAACAAAAATGTGCATGAAAACAAGTAGTAAACTAAAATTAGTAAAAAATTCACCAAGGACATACTCAACAAACTTAAAATGATTAAAGGAACCTAAGGAAAGACTCAAAATTGAAATTCTACTTAAAACTCAAAATTTCACTACCTAAAACCTCTAAAAACACTCTAAAACAAGGCTAAAACTAAGGTTATGCTAAAGCATGGGTAAAACTAGAAAGAAAATACCTAGACAAGGTTAAAATGACTTAAGAAAACTTACTTCTAAATCAGAAACTATCTCGTAAATGATTTACCTCAAATCACTACCTAAAACCAAGACTAGTCTAAAAAATTAACCCAAATGCATATGCATGTAGTAAGCTAGCCTCTGGAGCTACAATGTAACTATCCTAACAAGTTTCTATTGCCAAAATATGACTAGAAAATAGCTCACACTGTTAAAACTAACTACAACTCAAAATCTAGGTACCTAAGACCAAAAAGTAGCACTGTATTATGCTAAAACTGCAAAAATTTAGAATTGGGGATTACTACTGCATAAAACTGTTATAAAACCACTTGAACAACTTCTAATGACCAAAAGAAAGGTGGAGAATAGATCACAAATCATAATTAACATGGGAATTAAAATATGCCTAGTGAAAACCTCCAAAATGAACTAGAAATTGGTCCAAATGAGCTAAGATTACCAAAATCAACAAAGGAAATGTTAAGCAATGATGCAAATACAATCGAATTAGTATATGAATGATGAAAACTAAGGTAAAAGTCAGGAATAACATGGTGCATGAAAATTGATGTGTGGAGACCCAAAATTTAACTATTCCACAACAAAAATGTGCATGAAAACAACCTAATCTAAAACAACAACTAAAATTTATCTAAACTAGTTCCTACAAGTTTTAGGAACTAAAATACAATTAAAACCAAGGTTAATTACTACAAAATATAAAGGAATCAAATTGTAGCATCTACACTACTTTTATTTAAGCAAAAACAAGACAAGAAAAACTAAATTCCAAAATTGAACTAATTTTTATGTCTTATCATAATCAAACAGAAAGATAATCATGCAAGCGAGTTCTAAATGATAAAACTAACTTAAAACTACACTTATATACTAAAGAAAACTAAAGATGCATAATATGACTATATGAACCTAGAAATATGCTAAATAAGCTCAAATATGAAAACTATACTATACTACCAGAGGAGAAAAATAAAGGAACATCCCAGCCTAGTTTAAAATGATGAAAACAAGTTAATTAGAATTTATTTGTAAGATTTGTTTTAGATTTTTCAATGGAGCTTGACCAAGAGCAAACTACAACAGAAAAGCAACCTAGTGCATAAAAGCTGCTAGGATGAGTTTTTGGCACATTAGAATGAGTTTTGCATTTAGGCATTTGGTGGGTGGTGATGGCCTTTGCTCCCCATCACTGGCAACTTTAGGGATTGGTTGTTGCAGGTTTGTATTTTCTTGTTACTATTTTAGTTTAGTTTTTAATTATGTTTTGGTCCAAAATTAATTTTGTTTTGGTGTTTTTAGAATTTTAGGTTTGCTAACATATATCATTAGTTAGATATAGTTTGTCTTCGTTGTTTGTAGGATATAATTTGTTTTAATTTTTTTTTCATATTCAATAGGTATAGTTCTGGTTTTGTGGTTTGCATCTAGCTAGATTACCACATTTTAGGTTGATAGAGTCTTTATACTTGTGCTAATTCAGCCATGCATAGATAGTTTGAATAGGTTTTCGTGAAAAGGATTAATCTTGATCACTTTTTAGATTTTACCTTCTTGAGACTTGAGTTATAATTGAAATTCTTCTTTGTGTGATACACTCGTGAAAATGCTCTTACTCTTAAATTTACACATTTGACCTTAGTGTTGACTTCCACTTTGGAGGTTTAATGCACAAGTTGTTGGAAACCTTTGAAGACAATTAAATACACTTGTACGTAGTTGATTGAAGGAGAATTAAGGGGAATTTTCTGCAACAAATCAAACTACTGTAGAGAAGAATAATTAAAGAGTTTAAGTTTGAGTACATAATTGACTTTTTGTTTTGAAGCTCAAATGCAAGTTGTACATGTTAGAGACCTTTAAGAGAGATATCATGGGAAGTGTTGAAGGCAAAAACAACCATTGGAGTGCACTTAACTACTGCCAATTATGTTACTAACTAGTTTAGCTATAATAGAATAACATAGATAACTTTAGAATTAGATTTTATTAAAGTTAGCATAGAACACACGTTTATAGGGTGGTTTTGGTGTATGTTTTTAGGATTGAATAATTACACATTAGTTCTAGTACTTTAGTTTAGTATTCATAGCAATTAGGACTTTAATTTGGTGACTTAGTGTTGGTAGCCTAGTTTCATTAGGAGAGTGAGTCTAGTAAATAGATTCCTTGCATTGTTAACATCATAATATTTTAACTACATTGCATTAGAATTAGTGTTATTCAATTAGAGTCTTAGTTAATTAGAATTTAGTTATAAGAGTTGTTTTAGATTTTTAGTAAAACTAGTCTATCAAATAACTTTTATATGTGTTTTCATTGAATTAGAGTGGCTAATTTGTGTGATTTTACCTACCCACTAGACACCAAAGGAAACATAGCAATGAAAAAAATGGCACCGAAGCATTGTGATATGCACATCAATCATAGAAAAACAAACTAGAAACATGAATCATCATTTCAATACTACATGCATACACTACCCATTTTCTTGCATCAAACTATACACAACTCATGTTGTCCCATATATACCTAGTTATTTCTCCTCCAATATGTGTTCCCCTTGCAGCATCAACCTTTGCTCCACCATGGTTTCTCTGGCCTCAGACTGGTGCGGCAGCAACCTTCAACCACTTTCACAGAATGATAACTCTTAACTATGGCTTAAAATTCAAACAAATACAAAACAAAAGTAAACCAAATACAACTAAACCCAACATTGATTCTCAATTAAACAACTAAAAATTGGAATGAACATCCCCTGAACACAACATTTTTCCAAAACACACCTATTCGACGTTGGTGTGTGAGGTGGTGGATGCGACGAGCTCGAGGGGCAATAACTCAAGGGCGAAGGAAACCCCTATTTCACAAGCTCGAGCGATAGTAACTCAACGCATGCCTTCTGGTTTGTTCTGGTGGCTCGTTGGCGAATAGGGACACTCGGGCCACGAGGGAGCGGCGACCATAGACACTTAGGCCACTGATGGCACGACACCAATTTTGGCTTTGAGGGAAGGAGAGAAAGTGAAACTGGCGGAGAGAAAGAGAAAGTAAAATTTGGGGAGAGAATCTCAATTGAAATTGTGATTTAATCAACGACATTATCGACGTCTAAGATCTATCGGTAATTCCGTCGATCAACACTTTCATCATAGACTTTACCAACGAATACATCCGTCGACAAATTCAAAAGCAATATTCGTCGGTAATTCCACCGGTAAACTAAGTTAACAATTTCATCGTAGACTTTACTGACGGATATAGGCCGTCAATAAAATAAAGAGGTTGATCCATTGGTAATTTTGTCGGTAGGTGATCATTACTGACAGATAAAAATCCGTCGGCAATATCGTCGGTAATTAGCATTTTTCTTGTAGTGTCCTAAGTTCACACAAAATCTGCACTAACTCACACAAAGCTATTAGTTCACATACAAAGCTACTAGATACCTTGTTTATGTGACACTACCAATTGTTATGCTCACATAGTGTTTTCAACCTTTCCACTATATCTCTTAGAGAATCTGTTTAATATCTTCTCAATTGAATATTTATTCACCAAATCTTATTTCTTAAAACATCTTTTAAATTAAATGGTTACTAAACCCTTTTATCTTTTAGAAAATCTTTAAGTAAAATAAATCTTTTAAATTAATAAATAATTTTCTTTTATCATAATCTTTTAAATAAAATAAATATTCTAAATTAAATAAATAATCAACCCTTTTATCTTTTACGTAAAATATCTATTTAATCTCATTTTCTTATTTTCTTAATTATTATATTTTATAGGGTCTCACATAGTCTATGGAATCAGACGAATAATATCGTCTTTAGGAATGTCAAATTCAATGTAAAAGAAATTTTTAGTACGACCAATTGAGAGTGTGAGCATGGATGAATAATAAAAATAAAAAGGTAAATTTCTCATTTTCGGATTGATGTACGTACCTTGTACAATGTATAAGATCTATAAGGTTAGAATTTTATAAAACTTGAATGTAAAGGCTAATAATGAGTACAAAGGAAAGAATGAAATTGATATTGATTGGGGGAATTGATACAAGGAGGTTGTAAGAGTAGAAGGAACCTTAAGATGATGAAAATGAGTGAGGAAATAGTATGGGTGATGAACCTAGTTGGTGAAAATATTTTTAAAAATGTCACCACGTAATTATAGGCTTCAGTTCTTTAAAGAACTGAAACCTATACCAGTATAAGCTTCAATTATTTTTAAATTAAAGTTTATAGTTCTGCAAATAATTTTAAAAATATCATCACTCTTTTGAAGTCGAAATCTATTAGACGAAATTAAATAATCTTTTTTACCAGTGAAGACCTGATTTTTTCTCTTTATGAACTTAGAGAGAAAGAGGAACCACCAATACAAGTGTCCAATAAATAGTCCACACAGAGATGAGTTGGAAGCCTAAGAAGAGGAAAGGAGTATAATACTCGGTCATGGCTGCAAAAGCACTTGGAAGAATATACTCATTGTAGCTTTTGTATGGTCAAATTAAATTTCATATTGTTATACTTAATTTGATACCATGTGAATTCTTCTGATTTAATATGCTAGAAGAGTAGGTTTTGGTAGGGAATTTCAAAGAAGGATAATGTCCTTTCTTTCATATTTGTAAATAGAGTTTGTATTAAGGTTTGGATACCCAAGTACCATCATTTTATATATTCTTTCTTGCTAATAAAAAGAAAATATAGATTACTTTCAATCAACACCCTCTTAAGGCTTAAATTGTCTTTTCTGGGCACTTTATTCAAGATCACCCTCCATACAAAGTTATATGATAAGATGAGAGCACTTCAATTTCTAGAACAACTCATAAAAAATATGCATATTTTCTAATAATATTATTTTGTAGTATCTCATACACGTGGACAATGCAATTTAATAATTAATTGCTCTTCCAAATCCATTCATCTTCATTACCTCTGCAAATTTGAATACCCTCTATGATTTGCATGAAGTTTGTTACTTGGTCTAATTCTAATTCAAAGCATGTTCTCCTCCACTTCAAATTTCATTCCATCTATTACCTTTGCAAGCACATATTTCTTTTTTTTTAACATCCTTAAAGCCTGCATTGGTTTAAGAGGCAACAATTCTCACACCCATTTATCATTCCAAAATTTGACTTTTAGTCGTGTACCTATTTTCCGATCACGTTTTTATAAGTGAATATTTCATATCACACAAGCTAGAATTAAAATTTTTTCATACCCTTTTATTGGAACTTTGTAAGATGAATTTGTAATTATTATTTAATATATTAGTATTTTGATAATTATTGTTTTAAGTTTATTTATAAATTGTTACTATCTTACTAGATGTTAAAAAAAAAATATCAATGCTAATGTTTTTTTAAGAGTTAAAGTTGTGACAATAACTGATTTTAATTTCTCAACTTAATGATCTAACTTAATTTAATTATAGTTGGATTGTATTGCTATATAAACTAATTTTTTGAAATTCATTTAATAAAAGGAATGTACATAAAATCCCTTTTTTTTTTATACATAAAATCCTATGTATGTATGGAAAGTTAAAATTTTACTCTAATATTAATTAGGTTACAAGTTATAAGCATATGCTTATTCTAGTAAAATAGCGACATCCAGTACTATAGATATATATCAGGTTTATCCCCTTTTTTTTTTCTTTTTATGGTTTGTCCTTGTTCTTACTCTTTTGGGAGTATTGTCCTTGTTTTGGTGTTTCGAAACCTTTCTTTTCATTGTGAGAGTAATATTATTGAATTTGGGGATTAATTATAACTCCCAATAATACATTTTTGTTGTTTTGAAGCACATAATTGAAAGACGTTTTCAGTATTTTATGTTTTGGTATGAAGCTAATTAGAGAAACATAGAAGTTAATTAATTAGGTGTGCATAAAAGTTGAAAAATGAAGTTATAAAAGTGAATGGTTTTTATGAATGATGATGATGATGAGATGTTAAAGGAAGGGGCATTGAAAGCAATAGCATTGATGGGGCCAATGCATGCATGGCCAAAACAATCACTCACATGGAATAATAGGGCATAAAGGCAAACAAGGAAGCAATTAGGGCGTGGAGTGGGGACTAATTCTTTTAACCTACATAATTCATTTCCCTACCAAACCTTCCCATTCTATCTTCCACGTGTGGCTCAAACTCCACAATATATCACCATCCACATTATGCACCCCACACGTGTGTGCTTTGATAACAAAATCTCAACATGCTAGCTACCTAGTGCCTACCTTCCTCACACACAAATCTTCTATTTTTATTCTCCTTATATAATTTATGCATCAAGTTTTAACCATATATACCTACTATGCTGCACATATTTTCCAATCCTTTAACCAAAAATGGAAGACCTAGCACAAAAGCCATAAAATTGATTTAAACACGAATTCAATCGGTTTCTAAGCCATTTTAGTGTCTTTATACGTTAAGAACTGAATTTTAAATTTAACTCAATCTTACAAAATCAATTTATAAAATAAGTTTTGTACTCACTTATATTATGAAATTGTCTTATTTTTAATCGATGTGATACTTCCAACGCTAAAATGTACTTACGTTCCATGCACAACCTACTAAGGACACTTTCATCTAACACACTCAACACTATAATTTGAAGTCACAGAATTATTAGTGTTGAAATCATGGACTAAAAATTACATCAATTTATGTTAAATAAGTATCAATTTGATAAAGAGAGGGGTAACAATAAAACCAAAAACTATGTATCGAAGAGAAGTTCAGTTGAATCCAGTAGTGTCCATTATTATCGGATATACTTGATATCTTTCTTTGTTCATGAGTTGTTTTCCCCAATTCGTATTAATTAGGGTTCTGTAATGTGGTCCAAAACTTGTATATTTATACTTGAATACCTAGCTTATTTCATTTTTGTGTGTCTTGCGTGTTTGGTAGATATATTCTTAATGAGCTGTTAAATACCGTTACCATGCATTTTAATCTCAAACCAATTTCAGTAAATAAGTGGTTGAAAATTTGAATAAAAAAGAGAAAAAATTCTATTTCAGTAAAAGGGAAAACTAAATTTCAGAAAAAGAATGAGTATACACGGTTAAATTGTAAGTTGGAAGATGTTTGTTATTATATAGTTTCTCCTAACTTGCCAACTACAAATAATTTCTTGTGTTAGAAGCTTTTTTATTTTTTAATTTTAAGCAGAAAAATATGTAACTAACCAATAATGTGCTTTTGTTTCCTTTTCTTTTTAGGTGGTGATTGAATTAGCTTTTGCATGTCTGTGCAAGTAAAGTCAAAGAAAAGCCTTCCATTTTGGATTTAATGTATTTTCAAATAATTTCTTCCATAATTTTAACTGAAAATGTGCCAGTATTATCCACTTATCTATCGTATGGTCAATTATTAATAATAAAGTTATAATGAAATAAAAATGATTTTTTAACAAATAAGTTTTTGACAAAGTTAATAAAATTACTAAATAGAATAATTTTTTATTTTTTTATAGAAGTTACAAAATAAAATAATAAAGGTTTTATTTTATTAAAAATAGTTGTTTGACAAAGTTTGTAAATCAAACTTTGTAAAAATGTCATTTCCTCGTAAAATATGTCAAATGAAATTAACGCAAGAGGTATAAAATAAAATCTTTAGGTGAATTTTTATTTTATGAGCAAAAAATGAATAAATTAATAAAATAGAGTACTTAGAGTACTCTAACCCTTTTACAAAAAGAATTACAAGGTACTTTTACATAAAGTTTACACATTTTAGAAGAATTTATGCTAACAAAGTGTTGAGGAAGAAACTAATATGTTAGTCTAATATTACAATCTATAATTGTACAGATATTATAGAATGACAGACATACTTAGTAATAGAATTATTTTTCAAACCTTAACACTTTAGATTAATGTAGAGGTTATAGAGTCATATGGAATTATGTTCCCAATATGATGTTATAGTGACGTAATGGACATAATGGCATAATGGCATTTTCTTAGTGACTGTCTACATTGCTTAACCTGCTGCAACATTTGGTACCAATCACTATATGAAAATGCTACATTTGGTAGTTTATGTTTCATCCAAGTCCATGCACTCACTTGTGCTATACAAAAGATTTCTTCTGAGTCTATTTTCCTTTGCTTAAAAATAACCTTGTTTCTATGCTTCCATATTTCCTAGATAATGACCAACAACATTCTTTTCCAACTTCTATTTTGTTTTCCATTTAATTAGTTGCATAAGATGAAAGTGTTGAAAATTGGCACATGATTTGTTATGATGCACAGTATTCACACCAACCCACTGATCACACATCTCCCACACTGTTTTAGTTATTTTACAACCAAAAAAGAGATGTATGACACTCTCCTCATTTTCTGCACACAGCTCGCATAAGGCATTTCATAATTGTATGCCTTTGTGTACTAACTTTGTCTTAATTGCCACCTTATCCATCATTATCCTCCATCCTAGTATTTTTGCCTTTTGAAGCATATTTAAGGACCAAAGAGATTTAAAAACAGTATTGTCTTCCCCACCTATAATACCTTGTAGACAATTATATGCAGACCTTACTGTATATGATCCTTCTTCTTCCTCCAACCATATCCAGGAATCATTACAATTTCTTTTGATCTTTTGGTCATTTATGATCTACATTAGGTCATGTTCTTGTATTTCTTTTTCCCACTCTAATCTAGTTCTTCTCCAAGTTATATTTTGTACCCATTCATTATGTGTCCATCCCCCCAATTCCCCTACAGTGCTACCTTTACAGTTTGAAATTTCATATAATCTAAGGAATGTAGAAATCAATGAAGTTCCTCCTACCCATTTGTCCTCCCAGAACCTAATTTTATTTCCTTCTCCTACCCTCCACATAACCGTGCGTTCAAACCAATCATTGTGTTTCATGCTTCCATAAACAGACCTTAGATCTTTCCACCATAAAGATTCGTTGTTTGTTATCTTAAAATCATTTAAGTTTCTCCAAGATCCATACTTAGATTCTAGAACCTCCTTCCATTTCCCTTTGTTTTCCACCCCTAATCTCCATTTCCATATTTTGCTAGAAAGGCTTTGTTCAAAATTTCAATATCTCTAATACCTAGTCCTCTTGTTCCTTAGATTTACATAAATTTTCTCATTTGATCCATATTATCTTTCTATCTTCAGATTTCTATCCCCATAAAAAGTTTCTTTGTGTTTTTAAAAATTAATCTTTAGAATAATCTTTACGGTGTGAATCTCAATATAAAGCAAGTGAATGTTTATCTTCAAACACTTTTATAACAAATTACAATTACGTTTCCACGATACTGTATTTTTAAACTTGGACAATCTAATTAATCCAACACTTTAAACCCATCCCTTATACTTTGTTAATTCTATTCTCGACGATATATAAATTTCTCATGGTACTTAAATTTCAAATCACCAACAATCCATTCCATTAAATTAGGGTTATAACTTATATTAAAGGCTTAAATATACATTTGGTCCCTATTTTTGTTGATTTTATTCAATTTGGTCCCTATTTTCGTTTTATGTTCAATTAGGTCCTCATTTTCGTCAAATTATGGTCAATTTGGTCCTTTTCACTA
>Ga0214543_1005070_pt1 | contig 24577 bp, 15 predicted proteins | sample CNSS2metaG_FD_160094 | JGI IMG/M metagenome (GOLD analysis project Ga0214543, IMG submission 160094) | Root nodule microbial communities from cowpea collected in UCLA plant growth center, Los Angeles, California, USA - CNSS2 | ecosystem: Host-associated > Plants > Roots > Nodule | place: USA... | reverse complement strand
TATTAAATAAAAAAAAAAAAAAAAAATATATATATTTTAATATATATATATATATATATATATATATATATATATATATATATATATATATATATATATTACTCACTTATCGATGAAACGTGTATATACATATGCTATTTGACTTCAAATCATATTCATTATCTTTTAAGAATTATTAGTGAATCATATTTGAGATAAGTGATGAAAAAATTATTGGTGAAAAAAAATATTAATCATGGAATAATATTTTAAATTTTGAATTTATATATTTTTATTTTTTATTTAGACTTATGAAATCATTATAAAAATTCTGAATTTTAAGAGGGATTTATTAGGAGAGGTTAGAATAACCTCAGGTAATTCATAGGCATAACGAATATTTTTTAAATGAATCGTCGAAAATTTCATTGTTCTCTTTTTCACGGTTCCTCTTTCCTCATTGATAGAGTAAGTTCTCTTCTATTACTCTCATCTCTACTTCATTGGTACTTCATCTCTCGTTCTCATCTAAAAGAATTTCGTTTGCCCTCTCTCAATATCATTAAAAAAGTTTTCATTTGTTTCCAATTTCTCATTCTCTCAATCGTTCAATCTTAGCTTCGAATTTCGTTTGCTTCCATTTCTCTTTTCGAATCTTCATCAGTCAATCGCTAATCTGGTAATGGCTTTCAATTTGTTTTTTTTTTCACTTTCATGTTAATTTCCTACTTTCTCTCTTTCGTCGAAGTATGTTCTTCTTTGTGTGATTGCGAGTTTAATGGCTCTAGTTTGTGCGTTGCAGCAAGTTCGTGTGTTCGTAGTTCGTATTGCTCCATAGCTGCTTCACATGTTCGCAGTTGATTTGCAGGTTTGCTACTTGACCTAACCTAAAGCTATTACAACAATTGAATGTGTTAATATAATTTGTGTTTATAAAATTTTTCCAATGAGGTTTACTGTAATGGAAGGGTAGTTGATGTTGGAGATGAAACCAAAACTCGATGTGAGGTTTACTGAAATTGTGAGGGGCTGAACGTGCTTCTTAAGAGGGGCAAAGTGATTCAATGAGTATATCTTTTCATCTTTTTCTTAAGAATATTATTTCAAATCATAGTGATGCATATTCTACATCTTTTTATTATAGCTTTGGTAGTAATGCATATTTAACTCTCATAGTGTCACTAGTGCAGAGAAGGGAAATGACAGCGGTTATTTTTAGCTTTTTGCTTCGGGTCCGCAACCGAGGTATATACGGCCGAGGTAAAAATGTAGTACTTTATGCCTCGATTACAAACCCGAGGCATATTTAATATTTACCGCCTCGGTTTTCTCATAACCGAGGCCTAATGGGTATCAGAAATTCAAAAAATAAAAGAAAATTTAATACCCTTTTTGCCTCGGGTCTGTTTTAACCGCGGTAGAAAGTTACATTTACTGCCTCGGGTCTGTTTCAACCGAGGCATATGACATTTAAAAAAAAAAAATTCGAATAGTTAAATATTCGAATAGTTTTCCTATTCCATGATGGTGAACATACAACATTTCTACGTAAACTTTCACCTCCAGTCCTGTTGGGAATAATTTGATCCTTTGCAGCAACAAAACAAGCTGATCCCATGATAACTGTTGGGCATACACACAACACAACAGTCAATCTATCTTACATTCAAAGATACAAATTAAAATAAGGTAAGTTAAAGACCAGGCAATGCAGAAAACACATCCTCTTACATATCAGAAGCAACCCAAACATTCTAACAACAAAGTCTAATCCTACCTCCTTTTAAGAATAAACAAAATGAAAATTCAATTAAATTCAGTTTACTGCTAAAAAGTATTAAAAACCATCTAAAGGCTAAAAGTATTAAAAAGTATCATGCTTCTTATAGTCAGGTTCACTTGTTGCTACTTCAACTGGATGACCAACTAAGACTAGCGGGCTATGTCCCTGAATTGGAATCTATTTTATAGTGATGCAAGAAAGATTGAGATTATAATGAAAGAAAATGATACATTTGTTGAGTGGTGATAGCAAAATATTAAAAGGTGCAAAGTCAATAGAACATGCCTTTTGGAAGCCATCAAGGATAGCCATCATCATAATATTGGTTCATCTCCTCCCTGCTTCATACTTCTTTAATGAATTCACATGCAACAGCTTAAACAAAGAAATAGTCACATTAAGTTTATACACAAACAAATTAGTACTTTCAAAGTTACTCAAATTTTGCTGAACTTAGATATGAATAACTTTTTACAAATATTAAATGTTAAGTATCACTTCCTAGAAACCACAACAAGTTCAATAGTCTCCACAAGGCCATGATTCCAGTGATAGTTTCTCGCAAGGCATCACTCTGAAGCTTACTCCACCACAAAAATACAACGACAAATCAGAAACTCAAAAACAACAGTAAATATTATTCATCAATGAATAACTGTGAGGGATATTGTCCACACGATAAAAAAGCATAAGAAATAGGGAGGAAAACGGTGAACAGAAGCAAATGAAAGAAAAAAGTAAAGGCACTTCATCTTTTCCAATCAGCGGATAAGGATCTCAAAACGCTGTAAAGAAAAAAATCAGACAGACAAAATGGTTATCTGGTGGAGCAGAACAAAGAGAGACAAAACCCCAATGGCAAACGTTCAGAGTAGAGAAAATACCTGAAGCCGATAACCCTAACTAGGTCATCCGACAGTGGCAGTGCACGGCTCCTCGATGGTGCAGCGACAGTGATGGTTGGTCGAAGAAGAAGAAGCCACAGTGGCACCGGAAACCTCCTCGACGGTGCAGGCGATGCAGTGGCGGTGCAGTGCAAGCGACGAAATGATGGCCTAGCACGTCGGAGGTGTGCGAGATGGTGGGAGGTGTACGGGACGGTGGGAGGTGTGCGGGATTTGCTCGGAGCTGTGCTGGACGTCGGAGAAGATGAAGGATTGCAGAAGTGCACCGCTGCACAATGAAGAAATGGGGTTTTTTAACCCTACAAAGGGTCACTATTGCCTCGGCTAGTAGCTGGACCGAAGCATATTGTCTCACTACTGCCTCGGTTAAAAAAGAACTGAGACATATTGCTTCAGTAAAAAAAAATCAAATTATGAGTCAACGCAGTGGTCAAAATATTTTTTTAGCGATATGTCTCGGTTAGTATAACAACCGAGGCATAAAAGATGACTTTAATTACAAAAATGCCACCGCATGTTTATATGTCGCGGGTGCGCAGAAACCGAGGCATATACTGCGATGTAAAAGCTTTAAATTGCACTAGTGTCTCTTCCTCTTGCAAAAGCATATTCTGCAACATCTGTATAAAACATCTCACTAAAATTATGCATTAAGAAACTAGAAGGTTGGATATACAAGTAGAGCCATATCATACAAAATTTGCTCAAATGTTTTGACAATAAGATCATGGTATTCCCTTAATTAAGATAAATTAATAAAATATGTTTGCAGACTATCAAAATTGTAGAAAGTTCTATCAAGCTTTCTCTCGATCCTCTAACTCCTAAGCTTGCCATTATTACAAATGAAGAAAGAAGTAAAAGAAGGAAGGTCAGTTTAGCTCAAATTCGATTGATTTTTCTTTCTCAAAATCCATGTCTACTGTTGTTGGTTCTTATGGCTACATTGCTTCGGGTAAGAAAATGTTAATTACACATAGGTGCAATAATAATAGCAATTTTAGTTGTCAGAGTACTTGAGTCACATTTTAATCTTTTGTTTTGATTATCTAATCAAGATAATCAATATAGAAAATGTTAATTACATTTTTATTATCATTAATCAAGATTATCTAACTTGCTTGTTATATCACATCTTGCCAATTTTAATGCTTGTTATGCCTTCCATACTTTTCAAGGTCTTCCTATCTTTGCAATTGGTCTTGGGCTTAACACATTTGACAAAGCATCCGTAGGAACTTTTAATGGCTATGTTTGAACTTTTGGGCACTATCTATTTCTTCATCTTAAAAGCTTTGTGTTCTTATCTCTTCTAACACTATTTTGCATGCTTGCATAATTTCAGGTCCATTATTATGTGCAGTCTCATATTCAAATTAATGTATATCGTAATCATGTAAAATTGGTGGGCATTTCACTTTGAAGTCCTCTTAAATTCTTAATTATTTTATTAACCTACTAATTTAGCTTCTGCCCTTTTGTTTGTTTTGACTATGCTTGTAGCCTTTTGCATCAAAGAAGCATGGCCATTCTAATACTACATGTATAAAAGTTTTGAATATGACTAGTGTGAAGTTGTCATCCCTGAATCAAATCAAGGTACTTTCTAATTCATAAAAATACATGATCATCAAAATGAATGCAAATCAAGGTACATCAACATGTGTAAAAAATTTTCGGGGTCTTCTTATATGTTGAGTTGTCTTTCATGTTGATGTAGTTGTTAACAATAATATCATTCATTGATGATCTGAACTACCCTGAGAAAACAAATACTCATTACACTATAAATGTTCTATACTATTTTCAGCCTGTTGGAAGGTATTCCTTCTGACTTTCTTTTCTGTATGATATTTTTGTTCATTATATTGGTTTAAGTTATGCACCTAGCAATAATGCTTAACACTTTGCATTGGCAGGTTGAGAATCCACTTGTACAAGAGAGAAGTGCAAGTCTTGCCGAGTTGTGGGCGAGATGAATTGTTGAAAGTAAAATGGTTGTTTTTATTTTGTCGTAGAGATGCTAAATATGAAATTTTATCCCCAAATAAGAGACAATAGCACATGCCTATGAATCAAAATCTTTGTTGTATTTCTAATCACTTCTTTGTATGTTCTTTCAAATTCAGAGACTTGGGTAGTTATAATTTCACTAGAACTTTGAGTCTAGAACTTGGCCAACTATCCTCCCTTCAATTTCTGTATGTATGCTCTTCCCCTCTCTAATATTTCTTTAGTCTAAAAACATTAAAATATCAACTGAAACCAATCATGTTAAGATGATTGGGTATGACATAAATAAGTACTGATTTTCTCCTATTCTCTTATCGTTTTTTAGAAAGATGGATTAAGAATTTCATTTTAGGGAGCTCTATGAAAATAACTTAAGTGGGAAGATTCCTCAAGAACTTGGTAACTTGACAAACCTTATTATTATGGATTTGTCTAATATTAAACTGGAAGGAAGCATTCCAAAGTCATTTGGCTACTTGAAGTGTCTTTAAAACATAAACTAGACACATTTTCTTGAATCAAAAAATTGTGAATTTAGCTTTTATTGTGTTGATGATATAGATGGTTGAATGACAATGAGTTGTCAGGATCAATCCCAAGAGAGATCACTCTTCTTAAAAATCTTATAGTCTTGTAATAAGATTCCTTTTCTTTACTTTGTTTTTTCTTATGCTTTATTTTGGATTTTTTTTTTGTTTTATGATGATAGTTTGAAATAGAAAAATCCGAAATCAAATTATTTTTAATTTTTTGTTAAACTATCAACTAATATGAAACCTCAATTGTGTTTTATAGTAATGTTTCTAATAATCACTTGTCAAGCCCATCAATAGATAACATCACTCAATCGTTCTTGATTGTAAGGTATGGTAACTTAAATAGCTATTCAATATTGAATTCATAACTCGTGCTATATCGCCTAAAATCTTGACATTTTTAATTCATAACTCGACTAACTGTCCAAGTATGTTCATAAAAAAAGATTAAAAAATGTTTGCTTTTAACTCTAAGCAGATACACTATGCACATTCGGGTCAAGAATTTATTGGCAATTGACCCAGAAGATGAAGCGCCAGTGAAAAGTGACCTTACGAAGAATTCCAAGGTGTTTTTGTTTTGTGTTTTGCAAATTTATGGTACCTTGAAAGACATAAGCACTGAAATTAATGGCATTACATTATATTAAAATACATTCATATCTAAAATGACATGATTAACACGGTTACATAATTGATGCCATTGTATGATATTTTGAATGAGTCCCCAAAGGGTCATAGCCACATGGTTGTCATTGTTAAAAACTATGACAAGATTGAATAACAACCTTCAAACAATAGCGCATGTGGTAAGCACATGATGTAATCAAATTAAACTATGCTAACATTTTATTTAGATTTCCTCTTCAACAACAGGGTTCTATGAACAATGTAAAGATCGTTTGCTCAAGCTAATTATTTCTATGACGGATGAACCTAAGCCAACAAGTAATATCAAATTTTAAATTTTTAGCAACCACACTTCTACACAATGTCCGAGGAAAGTGAGTTGAACAAGAAAAAAGACGATGATGTATCAGTCACTACTAACGTGGCAGCGCAAAAGCACTTTCGCCAAATCCAGCACATATGTCAAGGGGATCTTGGATTACAATTTTGAAGGTGGTGAATTAGAGTTTGTAATAGTATTTTAGGAGTCATATTTAATTTTCTAAGTTGATGTTGTTCGAGAGTTAGTACTGCACTAAGAGAGAAGTGAAATAAATGTAAGTACATGAACTATAAGGGTTATATACTTAATGCTTTGGATTTATGACTGGTTAAAATTGTAGATTTTGTTTTTGTTTTTTTATGAATGATATAGGAAAATTATAAATACAAAATTTAAAACCTCTGCCTTTCATAATTTTTCATTTATTTTGTAAACTCCAGCCATTACCGAGGGTTTTGTAAACCCCAGCCATTACTAGGGGTTTTGTAAACCCCAACCATTACTAGGGTTTTGTAAACCTCCAATAAGTTGTGCTAATACCAGGGGTTGCTAAAAAACCCTAGTAATCTCTTAGCTACCTGGGTCTTCTAGGGGAAGTGGGAACCCCTTGTACATTCATGCCACCAGGCGATAACCAATAACCAACAATTTTCATGATTGGCTGAGTGGGACGCGAGTTGGGGAAGTATATTGGGGTTCACTTGGAATTATGCATGTGATAATGGGAAATAATTGGGACCAATTGTATTGTGGTATGTTTTATGCATGAAAAATGATTGGGTAATTAGGTGCTACTTGATTTGGAATGAGATATTTGATGGAGAATTTAGTGCAGGGTTGTTTGGCAGTAATGTATGTCAAAATATACAACCAAAATCCCCTTCCAACGATCAAAAGGAGCCTGCCCCTAGTGTTTATGTTACACAATTAGTTGTTTCATTTTAGTTTTCTTTTCTCACTCTGTTTTGCGCTTATATAAGGCAAAGCTTATGGAAGGAATCTCCAACTTTTTCCTCTTTCAATAATACTTGCTTCCTTTCTTTCCCCTTTACTCACGTCTTCCACTGATGTGCATTCACTATCAAGAGGCACCAAAGATTCGTTCATACATAGATATCAAGTTTATTAAGATGGAGTCAGAGTTATTCTTTTAAAGAGATCTACTGTGCATTTCTTTGATCCTTCTTTCTCCATTTTTTTTCTCGTCTCTTTGTTTGTTTGTTCTCCTTATTCCAATGGGAGCGAAAAATGAGTCCAAGGCTGTTACTGCCATTAAAAATTTCAATGCTCTGCATAGTTTCCTCTATCTGCATCCCAGTGAGAATCCTATGATCTTGCTCATCTCGCCTGCGTTGGGATCGCATAATTACCATTCATGGAGCAAGTCGTTTTCCACTGCTCTTAGCGCGAAGAACAAGCTTGAGTTTATTGACGGGGCTGAGCCTAAATCAGCTAAAACAGATCTTACCTATCAGACATGGAAAAGGTGTAACAACATGGTGGTATCTTGGTTGACTCACTTTGTCTCATCATCGATTAGGCAAAGCATAATTTGGATGGACAAATATGAAGATATATGGAAAGATCTTAAATCCATGTTTTTTATGGCAATTTGCTTCGCATATCTGAATTACAATCAGAGGCTTCTTCTCTTAAATAAGGAAAGGCGTACATGACTGAATATTTTACCAAGATTCACATTCTTAGGGACGAGCTTGACAATTTTCGTCTAGATTTGATCTGCAATTGTTCTAGTAAGTGTTCTTGTGATTTAGCTAATGTTTTTCACCAAAGGAAAATGGAAGATCACGCTATGCAATTCCTTAGGGGTTTGAACGAACAATATAACAATGTCACTTCATATGTGTTGATGATGGATCCGATTCCGCCAATTTCCAAGATTTTCTCGTATGTGGTGCAACAAGAAAGGCAGATTAGGGCAAATAATCTTTCAGGTGGAGTAGAAGTCAAGATCAACAACATTGTTGTCACTTGTGACTACTGCAAGTCTGGCCACACCGAGTTCGTTTGTTTCAAAAAGCATGGTTTCCCAAATAGCAACAACGTTGACAATAAGAATATGAGATATGTCGAGGAAGTTTGTTCGTTTTGTGGTAGGAATGTCACACCATTGACAATTGCTAGAAAAGCATGGGTTTCCACCTGGGTATAAAGCCAATAGCAAGAGGCAAAGAATGAGTCGAGTGGACAAGACCGTGATTTTAAACTCTCACAAGAGCAATATCAAGCCTTGATGGATCTACTAAAGCAAACTAATGGTAATGTCAATGGTAGTGTTTCTTCCAATCAGGTTGGTCCTATTGTTTTATGCAACATGAATAAAGGTAACAATAACCATGTCTCTCTAATTAGCTTCAACAAACATAATGATTGGATTATAGATTGAGGTGCCACAGACCACATATGTTATTCTCTTTCAAATTTAATCCTTTTTAAACAAATATCTCCCATAGATGTTACTTCACCTGATGGAACTAAGGTCAAGCCACCCATTTGGGTACTGCAAAGGTTTTTTAAAATCTATACATAAAAAATGTTCTTTTTATTCCTACATTTTCATACCATCTGTTATCTATATCTAAACTGGTTTCTCATTCCAATTGCATTGTTATTTTCAAAACTAATGAATGTTTTATCTAGGACAAGACCTCAACCAAGAAGATTGGTACAACTAAACTTCAGTTAGGTCTGTATGTGATCCAAGATGACACTAAAGCCCAAGAAAATACTTCTTCATAAATCTGTAATAGCATTGTTAACAAGAACATTTGGCACATGTGTCTTGGCCATCCTTCTCATCAAAGAATGGCCATCCTTAATAAGAGGTTTCCTAACATAGTTTTACCTAAAAATTCAAATTGCGATGTTTGCCATTTAGCTAAACAACAAAAGCTTTCTTTTCCTAATAGTAAATCGTATGCTACTTTTTCTTTTGATTTGATACATATGGATAGTTAATGGAAAATAAAAAAAATGTGAAACAAAATTTTCTTCAGAGATTTGTCAAACTTTAATTTTAGCAAAAAAAAGAGATGGAAAAAAAGAAAAAAAAGGAAAAAAGAAGGAAGAGTCCAATTTGTTTTTAATTATTGCACTCCTTCATGAGCCCAACAACTCAACATATTGTCTACACTTTGTTCCTGAAAGAGAAATTAGTGATATGATTGTAATAATTAGAAGCAATATCTCTTTAAATGGTAAGAATCAATATTACTAATTTGGATTGATTTTGTTCTCTGATTTGTTGACGGTTAGAATTCATATTATTAATCTTGATTGATTTTGTGCTCTGATTTGCTGCGATTGGATTCCCGTAATGTGTTTCAATCATGACTAATTCTTTCCTTATATTATTCATTACAATTAAGGCTGAGATTGCATTGATATTGCAAGGTGTGAGTATAAATATGCACTCTGTCATATGGAAAAAAAGGACCGAAAAAAAATATTCTCTACACTTCTTTAATTTTTTCCCATCACCACTCCCACATACATAACTCTTTCTTTATCTCTCTTTAAAAAAAAACATATCAAAGGAGGTAGAAAAAAAGAAGAAGAAGACATTCTCTATACTCTCTATTTCTCTCTCATCACCACGCACACACACACATCTCATTTTTATCTCTCTTGAAAAAAAAACACAAAAATATTATAAAAGGAAGCAAGAAAAAGAAAAGACAGAAGGAACGTCATTGTTAATGTCTTTTGCTTTTGATTTTTTTTTAATTTTCATTATTATTTTTTAAATCATAAAAACATATTTTTTTTCCATTTCTTTGGTGTTTTTTTGACCGCTCGTGTTGCATGACACCCATTTAGACTTTCGTTCCTTTTTTCTAAAAAATATATACCAATCTAAGAATAAAAAAAATAGCTTTCTTTGTTTACTCTTTAATATCTATCTGGTTGCTCAAGTCACAGTGACATCCACATCCACTCTTAAATAACTTCAAAATAATATGAAAAATTATAAAAGATTAAAAAGATAAAAAAAATCAAAAATAAAAAAAAAAATTATTTTCCGTGTCTGTCCGGCCGCTCGCGTTGCGTGACACTAATATTAAAATAATACTAAAAATTTAAATGAAAAGATTTTCAAAATTATTAAAAAAATTAAATCATTTTTCAAATAATTTTCCAAATAGTTTTTCTACGTAATCCTGATTCTCCATTCACATGGAGATACGTAGGAGTGATGATTAATCCTCGTCTGGCCCAAAAAATCAAAAAAAAAAATTGTTTCTTCTCTAAATTCATTTATTATTATTTTTAGGGAAAATAAATATTTTAAAAAGCCACATAACTTTTGCATATTTAATTAAAGGTATTGCCTTAGGACAAACATTGTGGGGTGCTAATACCTTCTCCACGCGTAACCGACTCTCGAACCCAAAATCTGGTTTTTCGCAGACCTTGTTTTAGCTTTTTTTGGTTTTTCCTTAGTTTTCCAAAATAAACTATGGTGGCGGCTCCAAATTCTGCTTTTACAAATTTTATTTTTGGTTTGTCATTCCTTCGCGATTTCGGTTGCGACAGATGGCGACTCCACTAGGGATGCTAGAGAGTCAGACCATTTATTTGGATGTGCAAAATTGATGTGGTTTTTCTTCATACTTTTTCTTTCTCATTTTTTTTTCTTTTTTGGGTATCTGTATTTTTATCTCTTTTTATATTTAGAATAATTGTATGTGTATATTCTTCTTTATTTTGGTAATTGGAATGATTGTTAGGTGGGGGTTTGGGTATACATTGTATTCTCCCTTCACACACACACACACACACATTTTTTTCATTACATGAGTGAGGCCCTATACCCGGGTCCTAGTTGCTTAGAGTTAGAGGGGATTGTGTAGCAGTGTCACAGTGGATGTACTTCCTAAGTGGTCATTCTGAGAACCCCAGCTAGAGTTCGTTTACTTCATTGGTACTCTCACTTCTTGTTGTTTACCAACTGTCGTGGGAAATGATATGAAGTGGGCCATAACTCTAGTGATCTTGATCTTTAGGTAGTAGGGAATTATCCTTGTGAGCACATATACTTTGCCTTAGAACTCTAAGTTTCAAACCTATGTTAAATTAAGACACAAAAGGGAGAATATTTTCGTCCTTTACCCTCACCTTTCCTTGTATATTTGTATAACATTTATATAAAATTAAATTTTGTTTCAATTTGAAGGGGGACAAAATTGCTAATTTTTACAAAAATTGGGACTAAATTGAGACAAATTAAAATAAAGGGACCAAATTGAGACTAACAAAATGACACGTGGCGTAATACTGACACGTGTCACCGTCACTGCCTCGTGGCACGATGACAGCTTGACACGTGGCAATTATTTGATTTTTTTAAAAATATTCAAAAAAATAAAAATAAAAAAAAATAATAAAAAATAATAAAAAATTCAAAAAATCGAGGAACTGACACGTGGCACTCCCTCTAACGGCGTCAACCTTAACTTAACGGGAAGGGCAAACGTGAGACGTTTCAACAAAAAAGGAGACCATTTTGAGACTTTTAAAATTTTGGGTACCATTTTGAGATTTTGACTCCAAAATGGGGACCAAAGGCATAATTAAACCTATATAATAATAAATTCATCATAATCATAGCGTTATAAAAAACCAAAAAAAATGCCTCCTAAGGCATAAGCATGCATTTCTTTAGCATATCACGGGAATAAATTTTCTTTGATGCATAACCATGCATTGCATTCCCATCCTATGGTCATTCATGGTACCTTGTCCGAAGATTCAAATACATAGCATGCATTAACATAAATTTTAGAAAAAAAAACAAAAAAAATTGCACTAAAATAAATTCAAAGTGTTTCCAATTTTGCTTGTCACCAATTTCTTGGAATATTTCTAAATAATCAAACTTCTTTGGTGAAATCAGTGAATTGAATAAAGAAATAAAATTTTGTTTGTTATCATGTCTTTTGAAGCATCATCTAGTCTTGAATACATGAAATTTCTCAAATCCATATCCCTTTCCATCTCTCTTCCACTATAAACCTTGTTTTCACTTTTCATGAAGGATTATCACAGAAAGAGGTATTGCCTTAGGATATTTTCAAGAAACTCTCTAAACACAAAAAAATGATGAATAATCAGTTAGACTGAAAACTTTGAAGGATAGTCTAGGAAAAAATAAGACAAAAAAGAAGTGAAAAAAAAGAACAAAACAAGGGACATCTTTTTCACATGAACTAAAACCTTTGAATTAAAGTTTTTTTTTGAGAAAAACAACCATGATTTGAAATAATGTGTGGCCATGTTTCTTTATCCAAACAAAAAAGAAAGTAATTATCCTTTGCTACCCAATTTGAGCCTTCCAAAAAAAAAAATAATTCTTTCAAATTTCCCTAAACAAGGGTCACCCTCACACTAAGAGTTGACATAATGTTTGCATTTGTTTCATCTGAATGGTAGTTCACCAATATAAAAAAAAGAAAAGAAATGGTTATATCAAGAAAAGAAAAGAAAAAAAGAAGCAAAAGGTGAACAAAAGAAGTCAAACAAATTTTGAATGAAACATTATTCAAAGATCCTTATTTGAAACAACCCTCACATCACCTTTTTTAGCCTTTACTATCATTTACTTCCATACTCCTAGCCTTGGCCACGATACAAGCCTAATAAAGTCCACACAGATCAAATATTTTTTGTTATCTTTCGAAGGTTTTAATTTAGAGGAAAGTTTTGATTTGCAAATAGGTTTGTTCTAAAAAAAAGAGATATAAAAGAATTAAAAAAGTGTGTTCAGGTATTTGCTTTTAAACACTGGGGTAGTTTATGTTTGGTTGACATGTTTTCAAAGCTCCAAAATCAGCACGGGCAATCAAGCAATCTGGTTAAATTTGGGTTGTCACCTTTCAATTTATTCTTCATGAAATTCCATTTTTTGCTCATATAATATCCTCCGCTCTAAGCCTAAACCTTGACCAACCTTAAAATAGTCCATCTTTATCAATCCCAAACCCAAACTGGGGCAGTCACTTTGTTTGTAATTCATATATTTCCATCATTCATTCTGAATTGGGTACTTATTTATATCGAATACTCTGATCACATTAGGGGCAATTTGTGAAGACCTCGTTTTTTTATCTCCTCAATTGGGAAAATCCAAACACGCTTTTGCATCATAAGACCATCCTAGGCTTTCATACTCGGGGCAAATTTTTGAAGTCCCTATCATTTTCTTCATACCATCAATAATTGGGGAAAGTCCAAACACATTTTGTGCCCCGAGACTAATTCAAATTTGGGCAACTCCCTAGTTAATCTTCATCACCTCATCCAAACCTTTTCAAATCCCTGGCAATTTTATGCATGTCATTCAAATAGTGTTTCAAAAGAAATGATTAAAAAAATGATTCATTAGTAGCTAATTAGATCAAAGATATGATTTGGAAAAGTAAAAAAAAAAATCAAAGTAGAATGATTCCATGAATTAGAAATAACAATGAAATGGGAATCAATTCGAATTTGTTTTAAAAAAAATGCAAAAGAAAAAATCATACATCATACCAAGTCATGCATACATGAGTAATTCATCTTTTTAAATAAAACAAATTTCACCCATGCATCCACGCATCCATGCATGCATCATCGTCTAGGTTTAAAAAGAAAATCATAGCATGCCATAATCATCAATGATTCATAATGTGTGCATATGCATAACTGCTCCAACATTTCTTAGATTTATGAAAAAAGGAAAAATGAAAAAAAAGCAAATAAGAGTCTCTTAAGTCCCACCCATGCATCCACACATTCATGCATCATCATCTAGGTTTAAAAAGAACATCATAGTATGTCACATATCATCAATGATTCATAACGTGTGTATATGCATAACTCCTCCAACATTTGTTAGATTTATGAAAAAAGAAAAATGAAAGATATAAAAAGAGTCTTCTCAATCTGTTTCATCATACCATACAATGTACACACATTCACATCATGTCATCCATCATACTCCACAAAATCATTGAAAATCATTTCCAAAAAATAAAATAAAGAAACTTGAAAAAAAAGTCAGCAATGATATTTTTTTTATATGTCTCACAAATGTTAGGCATTCACGTGGTGTTCGTTGACACTTCATGAGCAAAATTCAGGTTCTCCTTTTATACATCAGGACCCTCTACGAGGCAATGGTCATTGATTCCCTTATGTTTACATCATAACCCTATGTAAGACAATGGTCATTGATTTCCTTATGTTCACATCAAGATCCTTTGCGAAGTAATGGTCATTGATTTCCTTGTGTTTACATCAAGACCCTTTGCGAGGCAATGGTCATTGACTTCCTTCTAATTATATCAAGACCCTCTGCGAGGCAATGGTCATTGATTTCCTTATGTCACATCGAGACCCTCTACAAAGTAATGGTCATGGTTTTTCTCATCATTGAGGCCTTCTGCGAGGCAATGGTCATCTTTCTCTTTACATCAAGATCCTCTGCGAGGCAATGGTCATTGATTTCTTATGTTACATTGAGGCCCTCTGTGAGGCAATGGTCATTGATCTCTTTACATGGAAGCCCTCAGTGAGGTCATCGATCTCTTTACATCAAGACCCTCTGTGAGGCAATGATCATCGATTTCTTTACATCAAGACCCTCTGCAAAGCAATGGTCATCGATTCCTTTACATCAAGGCCCTCTGCGAGGCACTGGTCATTGATTTCTTTGTTTACATCAAGGCCCTCTGTGAGGCAATGGTCATTGATTTCTTTGTCACATTGAGGCCCTCTACGAAGCAATGATTGATCTATTTTCTTTTGATATATACCCTCTCCTTGGGATTGGTCTAAACTGTTTTTTTTTTTCAAAAAGTCAGAAAAGAAAATAACAAAACAAAGTGATTTGTCATATCGTGACCCTCTACACGGTAATGGTCACTGAATCTTTTGGATATAGACCATTTTCTCGGGATTGGTCTAATCTTTTCTCAAAAAGTCAAAAAAAACATCGGATCAGAACCCTCTACAGGGTAATGGTCACCTAATCTTTTGAATAGACCCTCTCCACGGGATTGGTCTAATTTGGTTTTTACAAAAAGTAAAAAAAAAATACAAAAACAAAAGACAAAAAAAAATTGGTCAGTCAAATCGAGACCCTTTACCTGGTAATGGCCACTTAGTTTTTTCTTTCAGATACAAACCATCTCCTTTGGAATGGTCAATTTTTCTTCAAATTTGTCTTCTTTTGAAACCCGAACAAAATTAGTGTTTTTACCTTTACTTATCTTTCATTACGATAATATGAAAAAGTTAAATTTTCATATTATCTAGTAAATTCTAAGTAAAGAGGGGCAGTTGTCAACACCCAATTTCGTCTAGGAGAATAAATTTATTTTCAAAAAAAATAAAATAAAAAATGAATTTTTTTAGTTAATGGAAAATAAAAAAAAGGTGAAACAAAATTTTCTTCAGAGATTTTTCAAACTTTAATTTTAGAAAAAAAAAAGAGATGGAAAAAAGAAAAAAAGGAAAAAAGAAGAAAAAGCCTAATTTGTTTTTAATTATTGCACTCTTTCATGAGTCCAACAACTCAACATATTGTCTACACTTTGTTCCTAAAAGAGAAATTAGTGATATGATTGTAATAATTAGAAGCAATATCTCTTCAAATGGTAAGAATCAATATTACTAATTGAGATTGATTTTGTTCTCTGATTTGTTGACGGTTAGAATCAATATTATTGATCTTGATTGATTTTGTACTCTGATTTGCTGCAATTTGATTCCCATAATGTGTTGCTATCATGACCAATTCCTTCCTTATATTGTTCATTACAATTAAGGTTGAGATTGCATTGATATTGCAAGGTGTGAGTATAAATATGCACTCTGTCATACGAAAAAAAAAGGACAAAAAAAAATCATTCTCTACACTTCTCTAATTCTTTCCCATTACCACTCCCACATACACACCTTTTAGTTTATCCCTCTTTCATAAAGAACTATGTAACCATGATTCTCCATTCAAATGGAGATACGTAGTAGTGAGGATTAATCCTCGTCAGGCCCAAAAAACCAAAAAAAAAATATTTTTGTTTCTTTTGTAAATTCATTTATTATTATTTTGGGGAAATTAAATATTTTAAAAAACCACATAACTTTTGCACATTTAATTAAAGGTACTATCTTTGGACATGTGTTGTGAGGTGCTAATACCTTCTCCACGCGTAATCGACTCTCGGACCCAAAATCTGGTTTTTCGCAGACCTTGTTTTATCTTTTTTTTTGTTTTTCCTTAGTTTTCCAAAATAAACTATGGTGACGACTCCAAACTCTGCCTTTACAAATTTTATTTTTGGTTTGCCGTTCCGTCGTGATTTTGATTGCGACAACTTATAATTCAACATGGTACAATTTTTTAATACCAAAGGAATCATCCACCAAACTAGCTGCATAGAAACACCTAAACAAAATGGCTTGGTTGAAAGAAAGCATCAACATATACTAAATGTTACTCATGCTTTATTGTTCCAATCAAATATATTTCAAATATTTTGGAATTATGCTTTTCAATATGTTGTTACCTTAATAAACTGTATTCCTACACATTTTCTCAAGAATTCTAGCCCTTTTGAGATTTTGCATGATCACTTTTTTGACATAAATCAATTACACATTTTTGGATGTTTGTTTTATGCTCAACGATTTCCACCAATCATACCAAGCTTGATCTCGGAGCACGTAAAGATTTGATTCTTGGTCTCAAACCAAATGTTAAGGGTTATATTATATATGATTTGGAATCTCACATCATCCATGTTTCAAGAAATGTTGTTTTCTATGAAAATAAATTTCCTTTCATAGATAGAATTTATGATAACTTTATTGGTAATGATGTGATTGCTTCCGCCCTTGAACAAAGTTATGTTTTTGACTTTGATATCACGAGGCCTAATGCTTCTAGTGATGTTTTTGGTATTGATAACAATATTATTTGCCATCAAAGTAGTGATAACCCTATTGATCTTATTGAGCCTGTAACTACAGATGCTGAGCAAAATTCTAATCCAAGTATAAAGGAAAATTTACCTAGAAGATCCTTTAGACAAAAAACTGCTCCTGCATATTTGAAAGATTTTCAAACTTCTTTCATTGATGAATCTGAAAAGAAATCTAAATACCCCATTAATGTTTATATTTCTCTAGCAAAATTGTGTCCTTCCTTTAAGCAGGTTGTCCTTTCTATTGACTCTCATGAAGAACCAGGTTCTTATGATATTGCTTCTCAACATGAGCATTGGTAACAAGCCATGAATGAGGAACTAGCCTCAAACAAAATCATACTTGGATTGTGACCACTTTGCCAAAAGGAAAATATGCCATTGGATGTAGATGGGTATACAAAGTCAAATACAAGGCAGATGGCACTGTTGAGAACTACAAAGCCCGTCTAGTGGCAAAAGGATACACACAAAAAAGGGCTTGGACTACTTACACACATGATCCTAGTGGCTAAAATCACAACTATCATGTTACTTATATCTTTAACAATTATTTTTGACATGGTGACTTAGATGAAGAAGTATATATGCATTTGCGTCTGAGTTTTAATAAAGATAATGAAAATAATGTCTGTCATTTACACAAGTCTTTGTATGGCCTCAAACAAGCTAGTAGACAATGGTATTATAAACTTTCTTATTTTTTATGCTCTCATGGTTATACCCAATCCTTGGCTGATCACTCTCTAAACTTGAAATTTAATGACTCTAGTATTATTGTTTTACTCATATATGTTGATGATGTCATTTTAGCGGGGAATGATATGAAAGAAATAAATGACATCACCAATTTTCTTGATTGTACTTTTAAAATACAAAATCTAGGTAACTTGACATATTTCCTTGGTTTTGAGGTTGCAAGGAGCAACAAAGGAATCAATTTGTGTCAACGCAAGTATGCTCTGGACATCCTTAAGGAAGCCAAAATGCTTGGGTTAGCTCCCATATCTACACCTTTGAAATTTTCCAAGCACAAAGCTACCGACACAGGGTAACTTCTCATTGATCCTACTCCCTTTCGTAGACTCCTTGGGTGTCTCATATATCTCACCAACACTCAGTCGGACATTACCTTTGTTGTCCATCACCTAAGTCGGTACATTTCCGCCCCTACTAGCGTCCATCATCGTGCTTCTATGCGGATTCTTCGTTACCTAGAATAGAACCCAAGCCAAGGGATTTTCTTTGACTCAATCAACAACCTCCAACTTAAGGATTTTGGTAACTCTGATTGGGCTGGATGCCCAATCACACGAAAATCTATGACAGGTTATATTGTGTATCTAGGAAATTCTCCCATTTGTTGAAAGTCCAAGAAACAACAAATTGTGTCGCAAAGTTCTTTAGAGGCAGAGTACCATGCCATTACCTCTACCACATGTGAAATTCAATGGCTTCACCACCTCCTACAAGATCTCAGAATTCATCACCAACAACCTTCTCTTCTTTACTGTGACAAGTTTTTTGCCATACAATATAGAAATAGATTGCCATTTGATAAGAGAAAAGGTTAAGCAAGGTGTCATCAAACTTCTGCATGTCACACCAATCACCAACAAGCTGATATTCTGACCAAAGCTCTTTCTCTTGCATTTTTCAACATATACAACCAAAATCCCCTTCCAACGATCAAGAGAAGTCTACCTCTAGTGTTTCTATTACACAACTAGCTATTTTAGTTTAGTTTTATTTTCTCTCTGTTTTGAGCATATATAAGGCAAAGCTTATGTAAAGACTCTCCAACTTTTTCCTCTTTCAATAATACTCGCTTCCTTTCTTTCCCCTTTACTCATGTCTCCCACTGATGTGCATTCACTCTCAAGGGGCTCCAAAGATTCGTTCTTACACAAATATCATGTTTATTAAGAATGTATGGTTTGGTATGAGTTATGGCGCATTGTATTGTCTAGTTTTTGTCATTTCCACAAGCATGATCCTCCCTTTTCTAGATTCAAGTGCTAATTGCATGGAAATGAAGTCATGTGTATCTATATGTATAAATTACTAGAGTATATGATGGATGATCTACCAATTGTGTCTTATTAAAATACAATAATATATTTTGCAGTAGTTGAGTGTTATGTTTTACAGATCCTATGAGTGTGAGATATCCTTAGTTGAAAATGAAGATTGGTATGTGAAATGTTGAGTATATATGATACTATTTGATTGAGGTGTGTGAAATGTAGTGTTGCAATTATGGTATATGGAATTGTACGATTATGCAATTGATATTTTAATGTGTGCCTATGATGATCAGTGTGTTGGAATTTGTCCTGCTGTGCCTAGAAAACTAGTAAAATTGCATTACTAGTGTAGTGTCTGGCAGTGCAGATTGGACCGCTAGGCGATAGCTACCAATAGTAATGTTCTGATGCTTGTGGCGCCTGACAGTGTGTGGGTACTACGTATAACACCCCAAATTTTGGGATGTCACGAAAAGTTATAAAATTAATACTTTTAGCAGAAAAAAATCGACAAAATGTACTAATGTAAAATCCTAGAATAATTTATTAAATATCGTAATTCAAAATATCGATTGTCAAAAACCTTTCAAATGTCAACAATAAATAAAAGAAATTACACATCTATAATATTTAATTTAAACAACTTAATGAAAATTAATAAAATCCCGAATTCACCCTCATCCTCTCGTCAATCTGCTCCTTTCTAGAAACATCTGCATTATCATTTGCTCATGAATAAAACACACATTATACGGTCATAGCACACGCAACAACATATACACAAGCAACCAAATAGGGGTAAGCTAACAATAAATAATGATATATAAACAAACTCTACAAAAAAATTACAAATAATACCCAACATCACATTCAAATAATATATTTAAACATAGTAACCACAACCAAATTCTGATTTTCCTAGAAATCATACTCCAATTATCTATACACACATTTTTATTTCTTCCAAAAATTCAAGGTTCAATGCCACCACCTATTACTATATTCTACTTTATTTTTAGTTTTATGAAAATGTAACCAAGATAAAATTAATAAAAATAATATATGAACATCTATTCTTTTATTGAAATCCACATTACATTATCAATACAATATAATATAATATAATTATGATTTTATTGATCAATTGTCTTATAATTGACAATGGTGCTATGTAGAACACCTATCACGTAACTTATTTGAACCAATTTTTTATAATTGAATAGAAAAAGGAACCCACATTCAAGTAGAAAATTATTAAAATCCATTTTAACTTCACGTAACCCATTGTTGACTAGTAAGTGGCAAGAACAAAGCCAATAGTGTAGCACGGGTCCCACTAATTTCATACATGCAAGTGATTTGAATATATTAAGAGCATGAAATAAAAGTTGCCACAGAGGCTTGGCCCATCAATGATAGATGTTATTGCTTGACTTTTCTTTGCACCAAGAGAACAACTACTGCAACGAATGACATGTTCCATCAAATACCACAAATGCATCAAATATATGGCAATTTGATGAAAACAATGCAGCACCCCACAACCTATGAATATACGTCACTGTTACAAGTCTAAAGAAGACAAGGTCCAAACATATGGAGAAAGAGGAACAGATGCACTGCCATGTATGAACCATTGGTGTATTCTATGGATTCCAAAGACCAAAACTAAGAGAACCCCACTAACTAAAAGTATTGGTTTTCGGACGTCAACCATGTTCTACTGCCCCAAAACACCTAAACAAAAGTATAGAAACTAGTGGAAACCAAAAGAACTCCACCCCAAAACATATAGAAGAACCTGTAACATGATGAACCAACATCCCATGCACATCCTGATCTTCTATAATGCATGAAAGCTCGTTATCTAAAACCAAAAAGAAAAACTACCACCCCATCATGGCATTTCAATACAAAAAGACAAAGAAGAAAAGTACTGCACCCACCACTTACTAATGTGAAAAACTATGGCCATGGGTTTTCTAACAAGCCCCTAACAAGTGATAGCAAGGAAAAACATTTAACATTGAAACAACGCCACTGCAACACAAAGCAAAGTGAAACTACTCAACCACAAAACAACGAGCATGCACCATCAACATCATGAAACCTAGAACAACAAACTATATCTACAACCCGTGAGTCTTTCCACCAGTATTGTGAACGAGAACGGGAACAAAACAACATAGACCTAGGTTCTTCTATACAACGTCAAAAAGATAGTTTGATGTTTAAAACGCAAGAACGAAAGGGTTCTTCACAAGATTATCACGCAGAGAAAGAAACCATGGCATTCCATAACACACACATGCTATATATAGTTTTAATCTTTAAACAACACAAGTATATAGATAGACACATAGGCAAGGTTAAACTTCATCAAATATAACCTCCACACAACACATACATGCAGAAGATAAAATAACATAAAAGATTGGCTTCCCCTACTAAAACCCCAAAAATCCAATAAAAGTCATTTGAAAGTAGAACCAATGCACCAGGCTTTACACGAATGGCCAAACTAGACAGAACAACATACTCCGCACACAACACACAACTCTCCACCTCGCGCAAAGCATACCAAGATTGGGGGTTCAACACAACGTAGAGAAAACAAACCACACAAATAAAAACGAAACCTTTGCATGAAACAATAATAGGTTAGTAATTCAAAATCAAGCAAAGACATAATCAACACTCCTACTCATTTCATATCACATGCAAGTTTCAAGCATCAACCAATAAACGTGTATAAGAACAACGAAAGAATTAACTTCCCCTACCTGAAAATGCTGCTATAATTACTCTACTAACGATCTTCCTTGCTCCAACTTTGACCTCCACCCTTAGACCTTCTCCTAACCTTTCTACACTCTCTCCACTCAATCTTTTAGGGTTTTGTTCTACCTTATGTTCAGCCACACAAAAATTTTCTACTTTATTCACCCTTCCCACCCTAAAAAAAAATACTAATTTAATTAAACAATTAAATCTGAATTAATTCTTTAATTGGGTTTTTAATAGCTAATCAACTCCCATTAATCCCTATGTCTAACCAAGGTTAGAACCCACAACCTCCCAATTACTAAGTACATGCACAACCATCAAGCCAATTCATGTTTCTTAGTAATTTATACCCATCTATGATTTTATCTTACTACTTAGTCTCAAACATACCCGCAAAACAATAAAACAATTAAATTTATAAACAAGTGGCATACACAAGAATTGAACCCAAGTCCTCTCAACACAACCAAGTAATCTCAACCATTTAAAATAGTATTTTTCCACATCATAAAGGTCAACATTAAATGCCATAAAGGTTCCCACTACCCATATTTATTAAATAATTATTTATTTAATTATTTAAATTTCTTGGGTCTTACACCGCCTAGCAGTCTGCATTGCCTTTTCGCTTGGTGGCGCTTAGGCCATGCCAAGTGATAGTGTAATGGTAGGGTGCATTTGTCGTGCCTTTTGCATGGCTTGTTGTGAGGGTCTTGGTCTGGGATATGCTTGGATAAGTTACAAGCGGGGATGTTTGTAATGGAGTTGGAAACGCATGATTAATACAAACAAGGAGGTTCATATAAGATGTAGTCTTGTATGGGGATACGAGCGGGGAGGTTCATATGTTATGTGCTCACACTTGAGGCTGTTATGGGCGGGGAGGTCCATAACAAGTGGTGTTCACGCGTGTTGAACTACAAGTGAGGAGGTTCGTAGAGTTTGACTACGAGTGGAGAGGTTCATAGAGTTGGACCATGAGCAGGTAGGTTCATGGAAGCATTGAAATTCCTAAGACCATGGTTGAGTATGCGCTCTTCTCGTATAGGTTATGTGATCGGGGTGGCATGGTACAAAGGTGTTTATAGATGAGAAAATGGTTAAGTTGATTTAGGTGAGTTGTAATTGTCCTTATTTATGTATGTTGTTTATTTAGCTCACCCTTTTTGTTTGTGTTTGGCGATGATTGTGTGACTTGTCACATGGGAGCATATGTGAATCCAAGTGAGGATGGTGATGCGTAGAGACAGACCTGGGCTAGCTATCGGGATTTACTTTATAACTTATTTTCGATTATCTTGTAATTTTCTTTTATTTTGACGTTTGGATTATGGATTGTAATAAAGCCTGTGAGGAGTATTTCTATTTTACGCTCTTTAAGTTTTGATTTTTTCCGCGCTTGGGAACGATATGAGTTATTGAATTCTATTTTAAATATATAATTTGCTTTACCAAGTAATATCCACCTAAGGTGTCACAATGCTTGTACAACTCAATCTTCTTCAACTTTATCAAAAATATTTCATTTGATACATAACACACACAACTAAAACAAGCTCTGGAACGTTCATGTCATTTTATTCTCACAAACATTTTTTCATCAAACCTAGTATAGTTCAATGTAAATTATCACTTTTACATTGGACCTTGTGTAGTCCAACATAAATTTACGATGGGTGTTTTCTTGCAACGTAAATTTTTATGTCTTACATTAACATTGAACCTAAAATAGAGGCAAAATACCCAAAATAACATATGTAAAAAGCCATCATTGTGTTAGTATTCACAATTAGTGCGTCGTTAATAGTTGGAAAGTTATTCTCTAATCAATAATAGCCTTGTCAAAGTATATGGTTTTAGTGGAGCTAGCTAAGGAATGAATATAGTTGAAAGGTCTTATGGACGATCTAGGTTTTACTTAAGGAAAGAATGTCATCTGAAATAGTTTAAGTGTGATTTGTTTAGTGCAAGATAATTATTACAATATGGTAGGATTTTTAGAAATATTAATATAATTTAAAAAATATTAAATTAAAATATTGTTGTTACTTGGGTTTTAATACAATGTTAATTCCATAGTTAAATTCTATTTATGTATAAATAGTTTTCATTATTTTCATTTATTTGAAATTATTTTTGGTTTAAATCAGTTTGATGGCCATTTACTCTTGTGTCTCCTTTTCTCACCTATAAATACCACCTAGTTTCATAAGGAATAGACACACAACAAACACTAGAGTTCTTCCTCTCAAAAGTGTTCTTCTTTTCCTTCTCTATATTATCTCTTAAAACAGTGGTGTTCATAAGGTTTAGAGATCCTTCGCTGCACTCGATCGATCTAACGGGTTGTTGTATCTTGGGGGAGGAGTGCATAATATTGAGTATTGCCTTGTGCAGTGAGGGCGTTTTCTCTCTAAGGATAGCGCTCAACGTGCCTCAACCCAGGCTTACTCTATCCTTATCTCATTTACATATTTACATTATCTTTATATTGTTATTGTTTGTTATAAGAACAATAAAACTTGATCATCTCTTTTATCCATATTTCTATATTGTTTCTGGTTTATCATTATTTTAAACATTCTTAGAGAGAAAAATTAATTATAA
>Ga0214543_1005069_pt1 | contig 24577 bp, 13 predicted proteins | sample CNSS2metaG_FD_160094 | JGI IMG/M metagenome (GOLD analysis project Ga0214543, IMG submission 160094) | Root nodule microbial communities from cowpea collected in UCLA plant growth center, Los Angeles, California, USA - CNSS2 | ecosystem: Host-associated > Plants > Roots > Nodule | place: USA... | reverse complement strand
TAGAAAAGACAAAGTTAAACACCATATAAGAATAAAGACCCATAACAACATTGCCTTAAGGTTTTGGTGTAAAAGTGGTGTCTAAGGTCTTATATGTGTAAGACTAATGTCATATAACCATATAGAATCACAATCTCCCAATGCCCATGCCATAACCATGCCCATGTCTATAACTATAAACACAAACCCAAGCTTTGATATCAAATTTAGCCTCCTCCATCTTTGGGTCACGGTACACATGATGGGCGAGTGTGGTCTTACCCAATCCACCCATGCCCACAATGGAAAATATAGATGGATGGTTATGATTGTCGGTTTCAGATGTGAGCCAATTAAAGATAATTTCTTTGTCTGCATCTCTGCCATAGATGATACTTTCAACCACCAAAGAAGATGATGGCAACTTCTGTGACACCTTATTATCAGAATAAGAAGTACCGTTTTTCAAACCAAGAGCATCCTTTTGCTGTTCAAGATATTTTAGTTTTTCTAGGACTTCTTTCATCTCTGATTCAATTTTCTTGTTAAATGAACTGAAAGTAGAGTTGAAGAAGGTGGATACCTTGTCAGTAAAGGTTTGAGGTTCAGATCCAGCTTCCACTTGGCATCTGGTGAGTTCATAATCTATTTCACCCAAGAGATCCTCTGCATCAAAGACAGCCTCCTTGACAGAAAGAAGCCATGCTTTGACGTGTGGATCTCTGAACTGTTTCTGTTCTGCATCATCAGCAAGAGCATTGATGGAGTGCAGCATGATGTTCAAATTGCCGAGCAGCTTCTCATCAAGTTTTCTTCCACGAAAGAAATCTACGAATTGAGGAGAAGCCAGCCTGTCGAATGCAACCTGAAGAAAAGCAGAAAGAAGAGCACCACCAACAACTTCTGCTGCCATGGTAGGAGTTGGAAATGGAGTGAATGGTGAATGGAAGTGTGTAATTTGAAATCCAAGTGCAGGGATGCTATACCGATGAAACGAGTATGTGGCTATTTTACGACGAAGACTTGACTTTAAGGATAGTGGAACATCATTTTCTTTTATCGCAAATTTTCTCTGCTTTTTTTCACAATTCTCGTTAGATTAGGAATGGGCGGCTCAAACATTTGATAAGTTTTATTCATCATCATAAAATGTGAGCTGTTCGATATTCATTCAAACGGCTGTGATGAATGAAAGCATGAAATTCTGAATGGAGAGAGGATTGTGGGCCCAGTCAAGCAATAATGTCTTTCTGATAATTTGTTTAATTGTTAAAAATATTCGGGTAAAATTTTAAATATTATTTCATTGACTGACTCCACTTAACACTGATTTGGTATTATTTTTTTATTTGGACACTAATTAAGAATTAAATTAGATTACGAGATGAGATTTTGATATACCTATTATTGTTATTTGGTGATGGTTACTTTTTATTTGTTCTTCTTACGATTGTGGTATAGTTTTAAACCGTTCAGTGATTAGGTATAAGGCAATATAGTTACTTTTATATAAACCTTATTAGTTTCCCATGAAAATGAAACAGTGATGTTTTCATTCCCTTTGCCTCTGCAGAAATTAAAAACAGAGAAAAGGTACTACAATCAAAAATGCAGAAATTAAAAACAGAGATTTTGCAATGCATGTTTTGCAAAAACACCCTAGCAATGATCTTACTGTAAGTGCATTAGGCGATGCACTTTACTTAACAACATTGTAGAAACAGATGTTTTTATTTTTTTTATCTTATCAAACACGAATTTGAAAACACACAATATTGATAATTATTGATTTGTCTTATTAAAACATTTAAATAGTGAATATTCTATTCATAGCTTTTAAATGTTGCTCTCTTGATTATGCAGGAAATGATTGACCACACTCAAAGCACACTATGTTTTATCTTGTGTGACCTAAATAACTGAGCTTCTCTACAAACATGTAATATGGACCTTTATTTTGATAGAGTTATCATTCTCAGTTCTATGACTTTGTTCTGTATGAGTTCTAGAGGCCTTGTAATCAATTTTTCATTCTTTAAGAAGATAAATAACATATTGAAGTATTTTAATTTTTCAAGTTTCTTCATCTTGAACTAAGAAACAAGCTTCTCTTTAAATAACAATTATACTTCAACACCCCTACAACAATCATTGTCATCTACATGGATTAATAGAAGAATAAGTTTCCTTTCTGAGAAATGATTGATAAAAAGTTTCAAGAACTATCGGTGATCACGTTAACCCAATCTATATATATCAGGAAATTGCCAAAGAACTTGTATAGTAGTTGTACCTTTACCCGGCTAGAATTGATGTCAAAAAATTTCAGAAGCAAAATTGCTTTATATCATTGTGCATATGTTTTCTGGAAGAGTTAACAATCAAACTCACTAACCCGCTCATATTTTGAACAGCTGTTTGCAGTGAAATGATTTTCTGAAATCTGTCATATTTCTTTGGCAAATCATCCAAGTAGTGTAAGTCACAGCTTCCAATCACACAAGTTTTATTAGAGCACTACCCGGAATTGAATTCAAACAATGCACATAAGAAAAAATCCCCTGTAGGGCAAGACCAAAGATAAACAGCAGTATTACACTCAAAAAATAGATGGTGAATTGATTCTTCATTTTTTTACATGGAGAATACATGGAACATAGAAACCAAGTGCACCCTTTTGCCTTGCAAGATATTCTAGTTTTTCTTGTTAAATGAACTGAAAGTGGAGTTGAAGAAATTTGATGCCTTATAAATGAAAGTTAGAAGTTGAGATTCAGCTTCCACTTTGCATCTGGTGAGTTGATAGTCTCTTTCATCCCAGAGGTCCTCTGCATCAAACATGACCTCTTTGACATCAAAAAGCCATGTTTTCTAGCGTGGATCTTTGATGGAGTGCAGTGTGATGTGCAAGTTTCCCAGTAGCTTATTAGCAAGTTTTCTTCCGCAAAATAAGTCTAAAAACTTTAGGGGAAACCAGCTTGTCAACCACCAACAAATTCTGCTGCCATCCTATGAATTGGAAACAAAGTGACTAATGGAAATCGGTAATTTGATCTGAAGTATTTGGCAATAGCCCAAGATTGTATTTCAAAAGGTTCAAACTTCAAACAACTACCTGATGTGTGATTTCAAACTTCAAGTTCATGTCTCACATCTTCAATCACTATGTTTTCAAGGGAGCAATCTTTACCCAGTCTTAGCCTTTTGATTTTAAAGATCTGAACAGTTACTGATTTGTAGAGAAGTAAGAGAGAAAGGCAAGAAAGCTTCATCAGGAAAAGACTCCACATCCAATTTTTGAATAGACAACACTTCTAGAGAGTTGTTGGAACAGTCTTTTCTCCTAACATATTGTTTATTTATACCCAATGCGAAATACCAACTCATGGCTCCAACACCACTTTAACCTTATGATCTTTTAATTTCCTAGATAAAAAAAAAAATAGGATATCCATAATAAAATTTACGTAATTAGCTAATAAATTATATAAAAACAAAATAAAAGAAATAAATGTTATTTGACTTCACCTCTTAGTAACTTAGGTTAGTGTTCTCCTATTTTTCTGTTTTCCTCATAAAGGTAGTTTGATTGAAAAAAAAATAAATTTGTGATTCAAATAAAACTATTATAAATTTAGAGATAATGATTGAGATTATGGTAGAATGATTATTTTAATTTCCTCGTCATTCTTAAACTTAGGTGTCATGTGATAATGTTTTCTATATGTGATGACTCTCTTCCATCAAAATTTTTCATTCTCTATCGTGTAAAACAAGATTATTCTAAAATAAGTAAACCATCAATAGACTAGTTATGCAATTAGTTTAACTTCTTCACTTCGTCTTGTATTTGATCAAAGGTTTTAGTTGATGTGATATATACACTAGCAAATTTTTCTCTCCTTATTTTATTGTAATTTTCTTGCAACAATCCTTTATAATAAAAACATGATATGAGAAAAGATAATAACAAAAATACAACTACAAAATATCATATAATAAAATCAAAACCTCTAAAGGGAGTTGGCTGTGTCATATTTCGAAAACTTAACAATAATCATGTGGCATATTTGTGGAAAAATGGTTTTGCCTTCTATTTATTTAGATTTATGATTCTCCAACTTAAGTATATATGCGTCCTTTGTTTTGAATATTAATCGCACAAGACAACATTTCTTTCTTCTGATAGCAAGTAAAATCCATGTAGGGCAGAAACTTGATGAGGAGATAATGGTTTTGTTTTATGCTGTGTCATGTGTATGCTACATCAAGGGGAATCTAGATATTTATGTAGAGATCATTTATCTAAAATATATTGTAAAATATCTAATGTTGTTTCCAATAACAAACACGTACGCGTTTTATAGTTCAACAATTACACAAACTTTACATGTTTTCTGACAACTACGTAAAATTCTGCCTCTGCAAATTTCGTAAATAAATGGAAAGTTGGGGGAAGAAAATTGTAGCGTAAGAAGTAAAAGCTATTATTGTAATGCCCACTGTTTTAATGCCAATCCCCAATGAGGGTGTCTTCTGCTCCCTCCAGATTCAGATAGGAATGCTGTACAGAGATAAATACGATTAGCACCAGATACCAGCTTCCAATTAAATCATTAGTTTAGAAATTAACAACCAACAACTAACAAAAGAAATCATTAGACAAAGTGATGAATGTATTAGCACAACAATGTAAATTCCATTATACACAGTCAAATATTTGCGCCTAACAAGATTGTAATTGAAAAGGTAGAGAGATAGTGTAGAGTATCCTCTGGTAAGCATTGGAGGTTGGGACAGTCATAAAGTGTGAGAGAGGAGAGGTGGCAGAGACCCTTGTAATGCATCCTTTTAAGATTTGGGCAGCGATAAATTCGTAGAGAAGTGATACAGTGTGGTAGCAAAACTTCATCGGGAAAAAACTCCACATCCATATCTTTAATAGACAAGATTTCAAGACATGTGTTAGTGCCCAAGGTCTCTCTTAGGGAGGCCATAAGTTTGACACTTGAAAGAGACACCGCTTCTACATTTGGTGGCAAACCTCCGTCTGGGAACATCTCCACTTTTGGACAATCAATTATTATTAGTACACTAAGAGACGGAAGCAGGATTTGCATCTGTTTTGACAATAACTTCAAATTCTCCGCTCCATCAATATACATTCTCTTTAGCCGTGGAGCAGATAAACCTTCACTAGGAAATGAGTCAAATCGAGAGCAACCGTCAATTGTCAAATGCATTAGACGATTATGAGTGTGCTTCTGTGAAATAATTTGTAGGTTACAACAGAAAACCAATGAAAGAGACCTAAGGTTTGGGAAGAAATCTAGTGGAAAGGTTGTTAGAGAATCACAACCGCTAAAGATCTCAATTTCTTCAAGCAGCTTAAAGCTACGACTCATTAGAATATTCATAATTGGAAAAGCACAAAAGTTCAAGTCTTCAAGTGAATTATGAGATACAGTATGCTCACACCTTTCAAGGCACGATGGTTTCATGCTGCCACGTATTTTAAGATACTTTACATTAACAAGTTGATCTGGCAGACCTTTTAGCTTGGGACATTGATCCACCTCGAGAGTTTTAAGACGTGGAAAAGCAGCAGTCTTACGTTCACATTCTTCCAATTCCTTCATCTTTGAAAATGTCAATCTTTCCAAAGATGTAAATGAAGAAGAGCTATTCCCATAAAATTCAGCACCAATGCTCACTATTCCATCAAATCCAATAATCTGAAGGGTCTTCAGAGATGACAATAGTCCAAGGGGAGGCAAACACAAACAATATTTACAGTCCTCCAGACTTAAGGACACCAAATTTGATAATGAATTATCAAATACCCAACTTGGGAATTGTGTACCACCATAGCTCTTGATTGACAAATGTTCCAAGTTTTTGGAAGGTGCTAGATTCTCCAATACTTTCTTTTCTTTTATTGGATCATCAGGGATATGGTCTGACTCCCATTTTAACTCTAACTCCAGAAGATCTTTATTTTTCAGATTTGCTTCTAATGCATCTACAGGATTTACAATATTTTGCACCTCATTAATTGATAATCCTCCATGAAGATTGAGCCCTCCTAGATGCTTAGTACTGAATTCGTTATTTTTTTCGACAAAAACCGCACTGAGTACTTGAAGATTCTTCAACTCTCCAAAATGCATTGGCATCTTTGTCACTTTTGTATATTTAAATTCAAGAAAACGCAATTTGGTGAGTTTATGCAAATTTGAGCGCAACTCCTCCAGACTTGAACAATAGTTCAACTTCAAGATTAGTAAGTTATAGAGCAAACATGTTGATTCGGGTAGTTTTTGTATCCCGGTTCTCGAAAGATCTAAAGAACGGAGATGTTTAAGATCACCAATAGAATCAGGGACTTCTCTAAGCTCAGAATATAGATCCAAAGATAATACACGTAAAAACTTAAAGTTGGAAAACAATTCATGTACCAAAATCTTGAATTGCAAAGGATAATGATCAATATATCTTCTCCCAAATTCTTTATATGGAAAAAAAGAATGCAGTCTTTTAGCATCAGTTAAACTCCCAAACCCATCAAAATATTTTACGTCACAGAGTGCAAATGAAAAATGACGGGTTATTTTGGGTATGCAGTTTCCTTTATCAAATTTCAACCTGAAACAGAAGTCTGCACAAAGATATGATTGAAGAAAGAAAGACCTCGTTAGTAAATCATTGAAATACTGTTCACCAATTTCTTCTAGATTGTTGCTCTGTTGAGAGCAATGTAGAGAATCTTGAGCTATCCACATCCTTCTTGTCAAATTCATAATCTTTTGGAAATAATGCACAGTAAGCAAAGCACCTCTTGAGATGAGAAGGAAGGTGTTGATAACTCAATAGCAGAGCAGGCATATTTTCAACTTCTTTTGGTAAGTCCCATATGTCGTTTTCCAATACGCTTTGCCAATCTGAAATGGATGACTTTGTGCGAAGAAGACTTCCAATTGTTTTCAAAGCTAGAGGTAATCCTTTGCATTTCTCAATTATCCTTCTACCAATCTCTTTTTTTTCATCATTCAATTCAAGCTCATCACCTCTTAATGCGTGTTTCTCAAAAACTTTCAAACATTCATCCTCTTTTAGATGCTTTAGGCGATGCACTTTAGACCTCATGTTAGAAGCAACTTTCTCACCACGTGTTGTGACAAGAATTCTACTTCCTGGAGCCCCATAGGTAAGAGGAGTTCGCACAGCTTCCCAGTTTTCTTGTGTTTCGTTCCAAACATCATCCAAAACAAGAAAAAATTTCTTTCCTGATAGTTTTTCTTTCAATCTTTCATGAACCATTTGTACGTCTTCGCTATCATCTTTAGATTTAGTGACTGCCTCAAGAATTGTTTTTGTCACTGTCAAAACATTAAAATGATCAGAAACACAAACCCAAGCTGTGATATCAAATTAAGCCTCCTCCAGTTTTGTGTCATTGTAGACATGTTGGGCAAGTGTGGTCTTACCCAACCCACCCATTCCTACAATAGAAAGTATTGATGGCTGGTCATGATTCTCAGTTTCAGATGTGAGCCAATTTAAAATCTTTTCTTTGTCTGCATCTCTGCCATAAATAACACTTTCAACCACGAAAGAGGATGATTGCAATTTCTGTGGCTCTTTGCTACCTGATCCATCAGTAGAGTAAATACCCTCTTTCAAACCAAGAGCACCCTTTTGCTTTGCAAGATATTCTAGTTTTTCTACGACTTCGTTCATCCCTGATTCAATTTTCTTGTGAAATGAACTGAAAGTAGAGTTGAAGACATTTGATACCTTGTAAGTAAAGGTTTGTGGTTCAGATGCAGCTTCCACTTGGCATCTGGTGAGCTCATAGTGTATTTCATCCAAGATATCCTCTGCATCAAAGACAGCCTCTTTGACAGCGAAAAGCCATGCTTTGACGTGTGGATCTCTGAACTGCTTTGGTTCTGCATCATCAGCGAGAGCATTGATGGAGTGCAGCATGATGTTCAAATTGCCCAACAGCTTCTCATCAAGTTTTCTTCCACGAAAGAAGTCTACAACTTTAGGAGAAGCCAACCTGTCAAATGCAACCTGTAGAAAAGCCGAAAGAAGAGCACCACCAACAAGTTCTGCCATGGTAGGAAATTTAAAATGATGGGAAGAATGAAAATCAGTTATTTGAAATGCAGTTTGTGACAAGGATTCGGTGCAGGATGGTATATCTATTGATAGGATGAGTAGTAAAGTGTATTAGTGTTGGGAATAGTCCAAGTGTGAGTCAAAGTCCCACATTGGATACAAAAGACAAAGTTAAACACTATATAAGAATAAAGGCCCATAACAACATTGCCTTAAGGTTTTGGTGTAAAAGTGGTGTCTAAGGTCTTATATGTGTAAGACTAATGTCATATAACCATATAGAACCATAATCTCCCAATAACCATATGCCATAACTATGCCATGTCTATAAACATAACCTATAACCATATAAGGTCTTATATGTGTAAGACTAATGTCATATAACCATATAGAACCACAATCTCTCAATGACCATAACTATGCCATGACCATAACCTATATGAAAAATTATATAACCTATCAATTAGAAAGGATGAGTTGACTTTAAGGATGGTGGAACATCGTTTTCTTTGATGGCTACTCTCAAACAACATCACATTTCAGTCTTTCTTAAAAGCTTAATTCAACAATTATTCGTTGCATTCACACATTCAGCCAATCATAAAGAGCGACGGTTGGGTTAGGAGTGGACGGTTCAAACACTGGATACATATTTTATATGTTTGATTAAGACATAAATCATGAGTTCTATATTCTATTATTTTAGTTTTGGTGCGTTGAATGGTATAAAATGCTGAGTGTAGGAAATGTGTATCCAAAAAGGTCGTTGGTCCCAAGTCTAGCAATAGTTGTTTGTTTATTTTCTAATATGATGTGACAAACGTATTTAATGAATAAAAGTCTGACGCTATACGTCATTATTTTATTGTGGATACATACACCTAAATATCAATCACTTAAATATGTTTTAACAGTTTTTAATGTATTTCAAATTTTAGGATATAAAATCTGCATTTTAAAATTAAAATAATGCTTATGTATGCACTTTGTATTAGAATTTTTGCTTTTATATATATATTAGATTATTATGTTACGTTTAAAAAAAAACTAGTGAAGTATATATTTTGCACTATAATGCAATAAAAATTTATTATCTTGTGTTTTGTAAGGAACTAAAAAAAATAGTTAGGAGTAGAAATGGTATGTTAAAAGTGATGTTTGGATATTTTATTATTAAAATACAAGACTTGTAAATAGAAAATTCGTTTATAATACTAAAAAAATTGAAGCCAAAATATCAAATGCAGCCTGAATGAATGAAATTTTGAACAGTTAAATGTGTGAATGTGTGTATTGTGAAGTCTGAATCCAACCCAGCTTTCTAAAGATTTGATCACAGAACTTGTTAGAATAAGTTAAAAGAAGGTTAGTTGGAAAATCTTCAGTGTCATTTTGAAATAGATGAAGAGATTATTGGATTCATACACAATAATTTACAAATGGGACTTGTGCACATCTAATTTTGAACTTCTACTTCATCTTATTACCAAATTGTTATATTTTCAATGTGAGCAATCTTTCCTCAGTCTTTGTCTTCTGAATTTTGACAATGTTGTTTTAAGCAATGGACAATCCCAAATTTTAAGAGCAGAGATGGATTTAGCAGACCCTTATAGTCTATCTTTTTAAGATTTGGACAGTAACAGATTTGTAGAGAGGTGAGGGAGTGTGGTAGCAAAACTTCAGCAGGAAAAGACTCCACATCCACATTTGTAATACACAACCTTTTATATTGATTTAACAGATAACAATAGCAAAACTCATCTCACCTTCTCCTTTAAAACATAGTGTTTCTGTTGTTTTAGTAAATACCGATCACAGAGTGAAATATTTGCAACTAAGAAAATTGTAATTGAAAAGGTAGAGAGATATTGCAGAGAATTAGCACATCTTGAAAGAGACAGACAAATGAGAATTATATTGTATACACATCTAATTTTGAACTTCTACTTCATCTTAGTCCCCAATTATCAATTCTTTAATATGAGCGATCTTTAACCAGTCTTCGCCATCAGGATTCTGACAACGCAGTTGGAGCAATGGACAATCCTGAATTGTTAGAGAAGAGATGGATTTGGGTAGACCCTCCACCGGTAAACATTGAAGGTTGTGGCAGTCAAGAAGTGTGAGAGAGGAAAGGTTACAGAGACCCTTATAGTCCAGCTTTTTAAGATTTGGGCAATTAAGGATTCGTAAATTGGTGAGAGAGCGTGGCAGCAAACCTTCATTTGGAAAAGACTCCACATCTACATTTTCAATAAACAACCATTCAAGACATGTGTTGGCATCCAAGGTTTCTCTCAAGGAGACAATAAGTTTTAAACTCGAAAGAGACACATATTTTACATTTGTTGGCAAACCTTCGTCTGAGAGAATCTCCACTTGTGGACAATCAATTATCCGCAGGTTATTAAGAGATGGAAGCAGGATTTTCATGCGTTTTGGCAACAACTTCAAATTCCCAGTTCCTTGAATTGCAATTTTTTGGAGCCACGGTGCAGGTAACCCTTCACTGGGGAATGATTCAAATTGAGGGCAATCTTCAATTGTTAGTTCATTGAGATGATCATGAGGGTGCTCTTGTGAAATTCTTCGTAAGTTTTGGCACCTTTGCAATTGAAGTAAACGAAGCTTTGGAAACAAATCTAGCGGAAAAATTGTAAGAGAGTCGCAGCCACCACTAATCTTTATTACTTCAAGGAAATCATTATGGGTAGTGGGAATACTCACAAATGGACTTGAATAAATATTCAAGATTTCAAGCGACGATGTGTCCATGCTGTTTTCACTAATGATGAGCTCATCACAATAATGAATAGTTAGTTCCTTTGAATGAAGAAGTTGCTCTGAGAGACCTTTCAACTTGGGACATGTATCGATAGAAAGATGTCGAAGACGTGGAAAAGTAGAAGTTTTACATTCCCATTCTTCCCATTCCTTCATGGAGCAGAATACCAATATTTCCAACGACTTGAACGAAGAAGGGTTGGTCCCATAAAATTCATCACCAATGCTCACAATTCCATCAAACCCTATAATGTGTAGAAACCTTAGAGATGACAAAAGTCCGAAGGGAGGCAAACATAGGCAATATTTACAGTCGGCCAACCATAAGGACACCAAATTTGATAATGAATTGTCGAATACCCAACTTGGGAATTGTGTACCACCATAGTTAAAGATTGACAAATGTTCCAAGTGTCTGGATGGTTGTAGATTCTCAAGTACTTTATTTTCTTTTCCTGGATCATCAGAGACATGGTTCGAATTCCAAATTAACTCTAGTACCACAAGGTGTTTATTTTTCAAATTTGCTTCTAATGCATCTAAAGGATTCATAATATTTTGCACCTCCTTAATTGATAACTTTCCATGATGATTGAGTTTGAGTCCTCCTAACAGCCTAGTACTGAACTCACTATTTCTATCAATACAAAATGTATTCAGTACTTGAAGATTCTTCAATCTTTCAAAATACATTGGCATCTTTGTCACTTTCGTACTTTCAAATTCCAGGCAACTCAATTTGGCGAGTTTATGCAAATTTGAGGGCAACTCCTCCAAATTTCGACAATAATTCAACTTCAGTATTAGCAAGTTATAGAGCAAACATGTTGAGTCAGGCAGTTTTGTTATCCAAGTACCCGAAAGGTCCAACGAATTGAGATGTTTAAGATCACCAATAGAATCTGGGACCTCTTTAAGTCCTGAACAACAAGACAATGATAAGACACGCAAAAACTTAATCTTGGAGAACAAATCATGTATAGAAATCTTGAACTGCCAAGCAGAAGGGGTAAGGTCCCTATTATCTTTAATCGGAAGAAAAGAGCGCAGTCTTTTAGCATCAGTTAAACTTTCAAAACCATCAAAATATCTTACATCATCGAATGCAAATGAAAAATGACGAGTTGTTTTGGGTATACAGTTTCCTTTATCAAATTTCAATCTGAAACAGAAGTCTCCACAAACATACTTTGCCAAATCATTCAAAAGGTCATGCATGATGAATTGCATTTTGAAGGTTGATTGAAGAAAGAAAGACCTCGTTAATAAATCATCGAAATACTGCTCACCAATTTCTTGTACATTTTTGTTCTGTTGAGAGTGATGGAGCAAACCTTCAGCCATCCACAACAAAATTAATTTCTTCTTGTCAAACTCATAATCTTTTGGAAATAGAGCACAATAAGCAAAGCACCTCTTGAGGTGAGAAGGAAGATGTTGATAACTCAATAATAGAGCCGGGATTATTTCAACTTCTTTCGGTAAGTCCCATATGTCACTTTCCAATACACTTTGCCAATCTAAAATGGATGACCTTGTGCAGAGAAGACTTCCAATTGTTTTCAAAGCAAGAGGTAATCCTTTGCACTTCTCAACTATCCTTCTACCAATCTCCTTTTTCTCATCATTCAATTCAAGATCGTCATCTTTTAGTGCTTGTTTTTCAAAAACTTTCCAGCATTCATCCTCTTCTAATTGCTTTAAGCGATGCACTTTAGACTTCATGTTAGAAGCAACTTTCTCACCACGTGTTGTCACAATAATTCTACTTCCTGGAGCCCCATATCTAAGAGGAGTCTGCACAGCCTCCCATTCTTCTCGCCTTTCGTTCCAAACATCATCCAAAACAAGAAGAAATCTCTTTCCAGATACTTTTTCTTTCAATCTTCCATGAACCATTTCTAAGTCTGCGCTATCATCTTTAGATTTAGTGATTGCCTCGAGAATTGATTTCGTCACTGTCAAAACATCAAAATGATCGGAAACACAAACCCAAGCTCTGATATCAAATTTAGCCGCCTCCATCTTTGGGTCATGTATACATGTTGGGCTAGTGTGGTCTTACCCAACCCACCCATTCCCACAACAGAAAGTATCGATGGATGGTTATGATTGTCGGTTTCAGATATGAGCCAATTAAAGATCATTTCTTTATCCGCATCCCTGCCATAAATTACAGTTTCAACCACCAAAGAAGATGATGGCAATTTTTGTGACACTTTACTTCGTGATCTATCACCAGAGTAAATACCCTCTTTCAAACCAAGATCACCCTTTTGCTTTGAAAGATATTCTAGTTTTTCTAGGACTTCTTTCATCCCTGATTCAATTCTCTTGTTAAATGAACTAAAAGTGGAGTTGAAGAAATTCGATACCTTATAAGTAAAGGTTTGAGGTTGGGATTCAGCTTCCACTTGGGATCTGGTGAGTTCATAATCTATTTCACCCAAGAGATCCTCTGTATCAAAGACAGCCTCTTTGACAGAAAAAAGCCATGCTTTAATGTGTGGATCTGTGAACTGTTTTTGTTCTGCATCATGAGCGAGAGCATTGATGGAGTGCAGCATGATGTTCAAATTGCCGAGAAGCTTCTCATCAAGTTTTCTGCCGCGAAAGAAATCAACAAACTGAGTAGAAGCCAGCTTTTCGAATGCAACCTGAAGAAAAGCAGAAAGAAGAGCACCACCAACAACTTCTGCTGCCATGATAGGAGTTGGAAATGGAGTGAATGATGAATGGAAGTGTGTAATTTACGCGGGGATTCAGTGCAGGGATGGCATGATGAAATGTAGTTAGATTAAGTTTGGTTGAGCAATATATGAGATTGGAGTTATGAAATTGATTGGACGGTTGTGATGAATGAAAGTATGAAATCCTAATATTGGAAGAGGGTTGTGGGGCCCAGTGAAGCAATAATTGTTGGGTCTTTCTGATCATAAAAATGTTTCACAGCTGTAATCCATGAATGGATGTCTCACAATAAGAATCAGCACTGTCATCTGACTCTTTATACAGTATTTTGAAACCAAAACTTTATATGGGCGAAGGAAACTATAATTGTTTGGACATTCTCTGACTTGTAAATATCTTTTCTACTTCAATTATCTTATATTCATGTACTAATTCTCATCCTTTCTTTATTCACTTAATTCGCTATCTTAAGCTAGTTTAGCGTATGCAGTGAGTAATTTTTAATTAGCCAAGATTTGGTTTATTAGTCTTTCTTTGTTCCATTATTTAACATTTTCTTAATTTGGTTTAACAGTAATTTTCATCTCTTTATTTACAATTGTTTCACTTTAATCTTATTGCTTTACAAGGTCCTCAGTTAGTCCACTTTTATTTACAATAGTACGCTAATTTTTTTCAATATTGTTTCATCGACTAACTCGAGAGTGGGACCTATGACATCTATTTGATATTATTTTTACAATGAAGACAGGAAAGCTTTATCTCTTTATACATCATGAACTTTAAGTCCTTTTGAAAAAGCTGCTGATAAGCCTCCATTTGTTCATGTTTTTCTAGATTAATATTCGGTTTTCCTTCAATAAACAGTAGTTTTTCTAAGTCTTTGTTAATTTGGTATCCTTAGTTAGATTTTTGTTAGAATTTTATATTTGTTTCATTTTAGGATTTTCAGAAAAATAAAAAGAAAATACTTGGAGTTGAATAAATATGTTGATAGCAACTGTGCTGCAGAGAATTGGAGTTGAGCAGTTTTGAGCAATCCTTGAAGAACAACTTGTAAAAATGTTGAATCTTGTTGTTTAAGTTTACTTTCATCATTTGAATCTGGTTCATGGCTTTAGTTCCAGTTTTGATAGCAAATTTCAGTTTTTACCCCATTTCAGAAAGTTAGGTTAATTAGTTTAGTTAGTTTTCCCCATTTTAGAAATCTAATTCTGCACTTGTTCTTAGCATCAATTCTTGGTTATAGTTTTCAATTAGTATGTTTCTAGACTACATTGCATGTTGCGTCCATGATTCAAATCATTTTATTGCATCTTAATTCAGTTTTGCTGATCAATTTTCATAATTTAGTTCAGTGGCATACACTACTCACTGTTTTCGTTTCAGTTTGCTGTCTAATTTTGTTTCTTGGTTTCAATTTGTTGTTTTTAGTTTAGTTTTCTGATTCTAAAGTCGCTTATTACATTGTTGTATTGATTAAAGTGTGTTTCAATTGCTCTCATAATCCATTTCATATTTCAGTTTCATTCAGGCATTTTATCAAACAGTTTTATCCAGTTTTCATTTTCACTCAGACATTTCATCAGACACTTTTTTTTCATAGTAACTCACGGTTTTTCGTGCCTTCCATTGTTGTTTCATGTTACATTCCCCTTTTCGTTGCTTTATATGTTTTCATTAGTCAATTCTTGCCACTCTAATTCTTTCTCGCATTGAATTTTGCAACATTACTCACTTTTCTGTAATGCATTTTAACTCTGCATTCATGTGTTTTTCTGATATTGTTTTTAGCTTAGTTCTTTGTGGCTATGTCATGCTTTAGGATAGCCCTTTTAGTTTTAATTGTTATTTACACTTTCTTGTTTTAAAAGCACCACAAGCTTTGCATTTCATTCTCTAACAGACTTATTTAATCAACTACTTGAATCATGTTTTCTTGGATTGGTTGACCCTATACCACATTAGGCGGTAACATCGGATTTTGTTTCAATCTGAACGCGATAAAGGGTTCAACACTTGCTTTCTTGTAATTGCATCAATGTCCTTTCTTAAAATGGGGATGTATTATAGAAATTTTTATTAATGTCTTTTTAAGGGTGTCAATTATCTTGCATTGAGCTTAGTTCAATCTTTCAGATGGTCAAGTTGAGAAAATTAGTGTCTGTAATAATTTTGGATTGATATATGTTTATGTACCCTGGCGTTTTGTTAGGAAGAGAAGAGGTCTTGTGACGAATATAGAATTATATAGTATATCACTCTTATTCAAGTGTTCGTTATATTGTCGAGTTTTTTTTTTTTTCATACTTCTTTGATTTTCTTTTATCTTAATTATCAACACCTATGCTTCTGTGGATGCTTGATAATAATTTCTTAGAGAAGAACATTCTGCTACAACTATCTTATTCTACAAAATTTTGACACAGTTTCATCTCCATGAGATAATAAACTTTCTTTCTTGCAACATGTGTTTATCATACACCAATTTCAAAATCAAACCCTCTTTATCTTGGAACATGTAAAAGAAAGCTCATATACTGATATTGAACTATTATTATATAGTATTGTAGTTGACATTAATATCATGAACCTCACTTTACAAAGGTATCATGTTTCTAGTTGTTTTTGGAACTTGCATCAGATAATAAAGATCATTTATATGTAAATTATATTGTAAATTGCTTCTATTGCTTCTTCCATTAACAAATACAAGGACCATTTTCGGTACAACAAATACTTAAGCTTTACCTACCTAATCTACATCACGTGACTGCTACACAAATTATCCTCTCCTAATCTTATAAACAAATGGAAACCCAAGAGAAAAAGAGAAATCAAATACAATTTCAAAGGTCTAAGAATATATGTTTAGAAGCATTTACATTTTCAATATCAGTCAGGTGTATTAGTTTCCTTGGACCTGTTTAGGTAACTCATCATCAGATAAACCAATTTGAATCCCTTCTACTAGTTTTCTCTTTGTATAATATCATGGTACATTGGCAGAAAGCGATGGCGATTTTAGAAAGAGCTAAAGGAGAAATAGGGTAGCAGCACACACACAACAACCATAGTACTACTCACACGAGCTTTTTGTTTGGGTGAAGATCGACAACATATGACAGAAGCACAATTAGTGGCATGCTCAAAGAAGGACCTTTCCAAATTCTTGTTAAGCGAATAATCTAAGGACTTCCCATCGATTATCAAGCCAAACCCAGAAGAACTTCCTTTATTTGCATTACAACTCTCTTTTGCAGAGTTAATTTGTGAGATTCCTTCTCCAATTTGCTTCTTGATGCTTTCAAGAGAAGCCTAAGAAATTTTTGTATCAAAGATCTACAATAGTGAAAGAAAATTAAATTCCAAAAATATGCTAAGGCCGTGTACCTTTGCTAGAGCCTGCTTGTCCCTTTGTTTTTCCAAGTATAGGATATATGAGGAATCAAGAGTGATCACTATCTTTTTCATGTCTTTTCTAAGTAAACTGCAAGCATACCTGTACAAAGAAAAGGTGAAAAATAAGTTCAATTTTACACAACCTTAAGATTTTGTACCTTAAGCAATCTTTAATACAGTCAAAAGCAATTTAAATAATTAATAAAATTTTGTACCTTAAGACAAAATTTTGCAGAAACAACATGATAGAAGATGCCTAGAGCGATCACTTGAAGTGAAGAAGACATTGGAAGCCATTGTAAGAAACTTGTGTAAGCACATTGGAAGACTCTTGAATTACAAATAAAAATTTACAAGTCAGTCTCAGGAAGAATAATAGATCAATACACGAAGAGTCAAGATAGAAAATTAAAATATTCAACAGCCTAGAGTTCTTAAGGAAAATAAAATTTGACAATGGCGTGACTGCATTGGACCCTGTTCTAAGAAAATTTGAAGCCTCAAATTTTATCAGTTGTTTTCGGATTTAATCAATTAAGTATATAAATAATCCATATTACATAACTGTTTCAATATAGAAAACAATGATTCAATATAAAATTTAGCAGAGCAACAAAACAATAAAAAAAAATACTAAAGTGATTAATAGTAGATTTTTTTAATCAATAAATCCATAATATTTGCAACATATTTACTAATATTTTTCAAAAGCAATAACAGATAAGAACAGCAAGAGGCAGCTTATAAAAAAAATGTTTGATTTCCAAAACAAAGTTATATTATTGTGAATTAACAAGTAATCCATTAAAACTCGTCTCACCGGTTCCTTTGAAGGCATCTGTTGTTTAGTAAGTGCCGATAACAGAGTGAAGTATTTGTAACTAAGAACTTTCTAATTTTCTTTGATGAAGTTTGGGACATCCATAATATGTGACAGAGGAGATGTGACATAGACCCTTGTAGTCAAGCTTTTTAAGATTTGGGCACAAAAGGATGTGTAGAGTGGTGAGAGAGCGTGGCAACTTAACTTCACCGGGAAAAGACTCCACCTCCAACTTTTCAACAATCAAGCTTTCAAGACATGTATTAGCATCCAATGTGTCTCTCAGGGAGGCGATAAGTTTTAAGCTCGAAAGAGACATATTTTTTAAATTTGATGGCAATCCTTCATCTGGGAACATCTCCACTTTTGGACAATCAATTATCTCCAAGTCGGTAAGAGACGGGAGTAGGATTTTCATACGTTTTGGCATCAACTCCAAACTCTCCGCTCCTCGAATTGAAATTATTTGTAGCCTCGGCGCAGATAATCCTTCACTGGGAAATGATTCAAATTGAGGACATTCTCCAATTCTTAGTACCTTGAGATGATTATTAGCATGCTCATGTGACACTCTTTTTAGGCTTTGGCATCTACTCAATTGAAGTAAACGGAGCTTTGGAAAGAAATCTAGCGGAAAGATGGTAAAATAAGAGCCGTAACTATTAATCTCCATTGCTTCAAGAAAATTATAATAGGCCCTGGGCAAATTCACAAGTGGGCATAGAATAACACTCAAGAGTTGAAGCGATGATGTGAACATGTTGTTTACGCTAATCACGAGCTTATCACAGTTACTAATATCTAGATTCTTTAAATGAAGAAGTTGATTTGGCAAACCTTTAAGCTTGCGACAATGATAGATATGAAGATTTTGAAGACGTGGAAAAGTAGTTTTACATTCCCATTCTTCCAATTCCTTCATGTTGTAGAATCCCAATCTTTCCAACGATTTGAATGAAGAAGAGTTGCTCCCATAAAATTCAGCACCAATGCTCACTATTCCATCAAGCCCTCCAATCTCGAGGATCTTCAGAGATGACAAAAGTCCAAAAGGAGGCAAACATAGGCAATATTTACAGTCATTCAACCACAAGGACACCAATTTTGATAATGAATTCTCAAATACCCAACTTGGGAATTGTGTACCACCATAGTTCTCTATTGACAAATGTTCCAAGTGTTTGGGAGGTTGAATATTCTCAAGCACTTTCTTTTCTTTCCTTGGATCATCGGGGATGTGATTCGCATTCCATTTTAACTCAAGCTCCACAAGGTGTTGATTTTTCAAATTTGCTTCCAATGCATCTAGAGGATTCACAATATTCTGCACCTCATTAATTGATAGTCTTCCATGAAGATTGAGTCCTCCTAGTTGCTTAATATTGATGACCTCGCTATCTCTATCAATACAAAACGTACTCAGTACTTGAAGATTCTTCAATTCTCCAAAATGCATGGGCATCTTTCTCACTTTTGTATTTTTAAATTCCAAACAATTCAATTTCGTGAGCTTACACAAATTTGAAGGTAATTCCTCCAGAAATGAACAAAAGTTCAACTTCAGTATCTGCAAGTTATAGAGGAGACCTATTGAGACAGGTAGTTTTTGTATATGAGTATACGAAAGGTCTATCAAATGGAGATGTTTAAGATCACCAACAGAATTAGGGACCTCACTAAGCTCAGAATATCCGTTCAAAGATAAGACGTGTAAAAATTTGAACTTGGAGAACAATTCATGTACTAAAATATTGAATTGACAAGGATTGAATTTATAGCTACAGTTATTTGTAATTGAATGAAATGAACGCAGTCTTTTAGCATCTGTTAAACTCCCTAAACCATCAAAATATTCTACGTCACCGAATGAAAATGAGAAATGACGGGTTGTATTGGGTATACAATTTCCTTTATCAAATTTCAACCTGAAACAAAAGTCTGCACAAACATATTTTGCCAAATCATTGAGAAGGTCATGCATGACAAATCGCATTTCAAAGCTTGATTCAATAAAGAAGGACCTCGTTAATAGATCATGGAGACTTTGTTTACCAATTTCTTGTACATTCTTGATTTGTCGCATTTCAAAACTTGATTGAAGAAAGAAGGACCTCGCTAATAGATCGTCGAAATATTGTTCACCAATTTCTTGTACATTCTTGATCTGTTTAGAGTGAAGAAGAAAATCTTCAGCCATCCACAACAAAATTAATTCCTTCTTGTCAAATTCATAATCTTTTGGAAATAAGGCACAATAAGCAAAGCACCTCTTGAGATGAGAAGGAAGGTGTTGATAACTCAATAGTAGAGCAGGCATAATTTCAACTTCTTTTGGTAAGTTCCATATGTCGCTTTCAATTACGCTTTGCCAATCTGAAATGGATGACTTTGTGCGCAGAAGACTTCCAATTGTTTTCAGAGCAAGAGGTAATCCTTTGCACTTTTCAACTATTCTTCTTCCAATCTCCTTTTTCTCATCATTCAATTCATGATTATCATTTTTTAGTGCATGCTTTTTAAAAACTTTCCAACATTCCTCCTCTTCTAATTGCTTTAGCCGATGCACTTCGGACCTCATGTTAGAAGCAACTTTCTCGCGACGTGTTGTCACAAGAATTCGACTTCCTGGTGCCCCATAACTAAGAGGAGTTCGCACAACTTCCCATTCTTCTCGTCTTTCATTCCAAACATCATCCAAAACAAGAAGAAATTTCCTTCCGGATATTTTTTCTTTCAATCTTCCATGAACCATTTCCAGGTGTCCGCTATCATCTTTAGATTTGGTGATTGCCTCAAGAATTGTTTTTGTCACTGTCAAAACATCAAAATGCTCGGAAACACAAACCCAAGCTCTGATATCAAATTTAGCCTCCTCTATCTTTGGGTCATTGTATACATGTTGGGCGAGTGTGGTCTTACCCAACCCACCCATTCCCACAATGGAAAGTACTGAAGGATGGTTATGATTGTCAGTTTCAGATGTGAGCCAATTAAAGATAATTTCTTTGTCCACATCTCTGCCATAAATAACACTTTCAACCACCAAAGAAGATGATGGCAATTTCTGTGACACCTTACTACCTGATCTATCACCGGAGTAAATACCCTTTTTCAAACCAAGAGCACCCTTTTGCTTTGCAAGATATTCTAGTTTTTCTAGGACTTCTCTCATCTCTGATTCAATTTTCTTGTTAAATGAAGTGAAAGTAGAGTTGAAGAAATTTGATACCTTGGAAGTAAGGGTTTGTGGGTCAGATTCAGCTTCCACTTGGCATCTGGTGAGTTCATACTCTATTTCCTTCAAGAAATCCTCTGCATCGAAGACAACATCTTTGACAGCAAAGAGCCAAGCTTTGATGTGTGGATTTCTGAACTGTTTTTGTTCAGCATCATCAGCGAGAACATTGATTGAATGCAGCATGAAGTTCAGATTGCTAAGCTTCTCATCAAGTTTTCTTCCACGAAAGAAGTCTAAAACTTGAGGAGAAGCCAGCCTGTCGAAGGCAACCTGAAGAAAAGCAGAAAGAAGAGCACCACCAACAACTTCTGCTGCCATGGCAGGAATTGGAAATGTATAATTTGAAGTGCAGTTTACGAACCACAATGCTGAAATTAATAGTTAGGTATTTTTCCATTTACGGTAACTTGACTCTAAGAACATTGACTCGGTGCAGACTTGACTTTATGTCTTTCTGACAAAGCAGACTTGACTTTGAGTCAGTCGTATTAAGAATGGATGGTTGAAATATAGGATGAGTTTGATTCATTCTCATCTAAATTTGAGCAGTTGATACGCATTCTTTCTGTTTTCTATCTTTTATATATCCCCATTTTATGAGCTATAAGCTCTAAGATGGAATTTTATATAAAATAAATAAATAAATTGTGCTAAATAAGGTTCACCAATTAGCATAAAAAGATGTTAAGGTACTTTAAATTATGTAGCACAGATCTTGGTCAATTATTATAGTACACGTAATAAATTGTATTCAATTTTTTTTCTTCTTCCAATTAAAATTGGGGCTTTAGGATTTAAGTATGCAAAACGTAAATTGGGAAGCAAAATTAAAAATCGAAATCAATATATCTATCCACATACTCAAACAATTTGAAAATTATAGTTCTCTAGATATTAGATTCCAATATTAGGAAAAAAATAACAAACTAAAATTAGCTAACGATTTGTGCAAGAATTCAATTTGTGTTGTTTGCTGTTGAACCCCTTAATTGATCCTCAGAGATTTTGTTTTTCGTTATTTAATATGAAAAGCGAAAATAGAAATAATAATTGATTTATGATCTTTGCTTTTGGGCAGAATTAGGTCTTTAATAAGCTCTTACCTAAACCCTAATTTTACAAAATCCTAAAGCAATTTGGTCTCTAATATAAGGTCTACGAGCCTAATTAAAAAATATGCAAAACCTGTGGTTCATTTACAATAAATCTGGGTTCAACTCCTAAAAATTATAAAAAATAACATAGGATTCCAAATCCATCAATCCATATGACTATTTTAAAACTCTGAACTGTGAAATCAAATACAACCGTAATCAAAGTAATTATGTGATTTAGTAATATTATATCAAATACTGGTTGTAACATCCCATTTAACCATATAATCTATCAAACAAAAATTTACATAATTGATAAAATCAAAGCATAAAAATTAATACATAAATCTCATATTATAGTCATCCAAAAATAGATAAATTTAAATACAAAATAAAGTATAACTATCAAAGAGTTTTTAAAAGAAAAAAACTAGGATCTAACATCACAAAGTATAGATGTAACAATACAACAGTATCTCCTCTTCTCCTTTCTCTAATCTAGCTCTAAAGTCTTCAACTATTCATACCTATCATGTGATCATCTCAAAAGAAAATAATACACAGTAAAAATGATAAGCTAATGAATTAAAAAGAAACACACACACGCACACATTAATTCACAATACGATAGTATAAGGTATATCTATATTTTGTTAAATAGTTAATTTTCTAAATACTAAAATGAATTTTTTTTACAATTTCTTTATTCAACAAATCTATATTAATTGATATTTGCGACTTTTAACTGTCAAAATATCATTATCCGAATCAAAATGTTTGATTTCGAAAAAGAATCGGCAATTAACAAGTAATCCATTAAAACTCATATAACCATTTCTTTTACAACTTTGAGCATATGTTGTTTAGCAAGTGCTAACAGAGTGAAATATTTGTAACTAAGAAAATTGTAATCGAAAAGGTCGAGAGAGATATTGTGGAGAATTATCACCTGTAACGCGACTTATCCAATAATCCGTTCTTTAATGTGAGCAATGTCTTCGCCTTCAGGATTCCGACAACGCTTCCTGATTAATGGATTTCAAGAAAACCTTTATCAGGGAAACAAAGTATCCACATTTTCAACATACAACCTTTCAAGACAAGTGTTGGCACCCAAAGCCCCTCTCAGGGAGGCGATTTGTACAGTTATTCAGCCTTAAGAACACCAAATTAGATAATGAATTATCAAATACCCAACTTGGAAATTGTGTACCGTGATAGCTCCAGATTGACAAATGCTCCAAGTGAATGGAAGGTTGGAGATTCTCAAGCACTTTCTTTTCTTCCCTTGCATCATTGGAGATTCTCAAGAATTGTTTTTGTCACTGTCAAAACATCAAAATGATCTGAAACACAGACCCAGGCTTTGATATCAAATTTTGCATCATCGATCTTTGGGTCATTATACACATGTTGGGCGAGTGTGGTCTTACCCAATCCACCCATGCCCACAATGGAAAGTATAGACGGATGGTTATCATTGTCTATTTCGGATGTGAGCCAATCAAGGATCATTTTTTTGTCGGCATCTCTGCCATGAATATTGTGTTAAGGAATTCAGATATTTTTAGAGAATTCTCTTAAGGAATATTGTGTTACTCTTTATAAGTTAATCAGATAGATTAGTAGCTAATTCTTTTTCGTTTCATTTTTCAAACTTTCTTAGACACTTCATTTGTGGGTGTTTGGTAAAAAGTATGGATATACTTCTAAACCATTTAGGCGAGAGAAACTGGATTTTTTTTGGGAAAATATTTTTTAACACCACTTCCACCAAGTTTATAGTTATTAAAAAAAAAAGTTAACTTTTATATTTATAAAAAAGAAAAGAAATTAAAAGGTAAAATAGTAGAAATGAAATATGTGGAAAAAAATGTTAATTGTCACTGTTAGGAGAAAATGTTTCATTAATAATTAATTTTAATAATAAAAAATAATTAATTACTTCAGATACAAAAAATAGTTAATTACTTCAATGATCAAAAGTAGTTAATTATTTTAATGATCAATATTAATTTATAGAAAAACATATTTTTGTTACTAAATAATTATTATTATAAATAAAATATTATAATTTAGTTCTAAATTGATTTCTAAAATTTAACTAAAGAAATTAATCACTAAAAAATAGTTATGAAAGTTTTTACTACCACAGATATTGATTTCTAAATTAGTGATCATTATTGATTTCTAAATTAGTGACCATAGAAATGATGATGGTGTTTTGATATTTATATATTAGTTCAGTCATCTATTTTAGTGACTGTGATTCTCATATGTGATGATCATATTTTATACTGTAGCAAATAATTATGCATATATCGAGAAAAATGCATAGTGCAAGAAAGATTGATTTAAGATAATAATTTAGTCTTATATTTTTCTTTTTTTAATAAAGTTTATGGTTATAAAGCAATGGTTTAATGGTTTTGTTTA
>Ga0214543_1005062_pt1 | contig 24590 bp, 26 predicted proteins | sample CNSS2metaG_FD_160094 | JGI IMG/M metagenome (GOLD analysis project Ga0214543, IMG submission 160094) | Root nodule microbial communities from cowpea collected in UCLA plant growth center, Los Angeles, California, USA - CNSS2 | ecosystem: Host-associated > Plants > Roots > Nodule | place: USA... | reverse complement strand
GCCAGCGGCCTTCCTGCAGATCCTGTCGGGCTTGCGGATCGGCTGGGCGTTCGCCTGGCGCACGCTGATTGCGGCCGAGCTTTTGTTCGGCGTCAGCGCACGGTCCGGCGGAATTGGCTGGTTCATCTACACGGGCCGCGCACAGCTGGAGACGGCGAGCGTCTTTGCGGGACTGCTCACGGTGATCTTGATTGGTCTTCTTGTGGAGGGCGTGATCTTTCGGAGCCTGACGCGGATCACGGTCCAGCACTGGGGACAGGTGCAAACCTGAGGGGAACGCCGGCGATGCCGATCAGTCCTATTGGTAGACATAAGGGAATGCGTAGCGGTCGGCCAGATAGCGGAGTATTCGCTGCGAGGAATCGATGAAGCGCCGGCCGATGGCCACGCCAGCGTCGTCAGGTACCGGCCGGCTTTCATCGAAGACCAGAACCGGAAGCGATTGATGCTGCTCGCCCAGGATTTCGATGAGGCCCGTTCGCGGACGCGCGAACGGCAAGCGGTGCACCTCGATCTGCGTTGCCAATCCGGGAAACGACGCCAGCACTCCTTCGATCGCGTTGCAGTGCGGGCAGACGAAGAAGCGGCCGGGCCGCTTGGGATCTTCAAATCCCGGTTTCAACAGAAAGAGGCGATCTCCGCTCATGGCCGGCCTCCAGAGACGACATGAATCTCAATGGCCGAACAGCCGATAGCTCCGATCGGCCGTCCGCAGGTGGCGGCTCTCCTCGACCCAGCCCACCGCTCGCCGATAACTGCCCAGCAGGGTCGCCTCCTTCAAGGCCGCCACGTCGACCGCTTGCGGCGCGTCGGCGAACGGCGAGACGAACAGCGCATCCTCGGGACAATAGAGCTCGCACAGGAAGCAGGTCTGGCAGTCGCTCTGGCGCGCGATCCTGGGAATGCCGTCGGTCTTGTCAAAGACATTGGTCGGGCACACGCTCACGCAGATGTCGCAGGCCGTGCACCGTTCGGCATCGATGACCTCGATCATTCCGCGGCCTCCGCATATTGCCTAGATGCCAACGGGCGGGCCGATGTCCAGACGTCGTCAAGCCCGCCGGTCGTCACGAAATGGAGGTAACGGTCGTCCTGTTCGAGGTAGTCGTCGCGACGGTGCATGCCCCGGCTTTCCTGACGCGCCAGGGCGCTGCGATACATCCAGCGCGCGGTCGCGAGCATGGCGGCCGCTTCACGTGCACGCAGCAGCTCCTGCTCGTCCGGCGCATCGGCAGCCGACGCATCAGACCACAATGCATCCAGCCGCCGGAGCGCCCCACCCAGTCGCCCGGCCTCGCGGAAGTAATTCAGCTCGTAGGGGAACACCTCGTCCTGAACGCTCCGCGCGAGTGAGCCACCCTGCAATGGTCGCCCGTTGCCGGAGCGCAGACCAACAGTGCCGCGCCGGAAAGCCTGGCGCCTGCTTGTCGTACCCAGCTGGCGCGCGAACTTTGCGGCGCCCTGGCCGGCCCAATAGCCCGACGACATCGCCCAGGCGGCGTTATGGCTGCCGCCACCCGTGAAGCCGCCGCAGATCAGTTCGCGGGTCGCGGCATCGCCTGCGGCGTAGAGACCTGGCACGGTCGTCGCGCAACTGTCGTCGATGATGCGCAGGCCCCCCGTGCCGCGAACGGTTCCCTCGAGGCGCAAGGTGATCGGAAAACGTTGCGTGAAGGGATCGATACCGGTGCGGTCGAACGGGAGAAAGAAGTTCGGCTGCGACACACGCATGTGCCGCCGGGTCTCGGCATCGGCTTGGTCAAGCTGGGCGTACACGGGACCTTGACGGAGCGCGCGCGCAATCACGGAGCGGCCGCCTTTCGACGACGCGCCGGGAATGACGCTACCTTGCTCGTCGGTGAAACTCGCCCACCCATAGAACAAGGTTTTGGTCACCGACCCGAAGGCCGGCGAGATCGCGTAGGCGTTGGAGAACTCCATGCTGGTGAATTCCGCACCCGCTTCCGCGGCGAGGAGATAGCCATCGCCGGTCAGCACGTTTGAGCCGAGCGTCTTGCTGAGAAAGGCGCATCCGCCGGTAGCGATCACCACGGCCTTGGCGTTCACCGCCCAGCGATCCCCCTTCTGGCGGCGCAGGCCCGAAGCTCCCGCCACCAGACCGTTGCCGTCGACCAGCAGCTCGAGCGCGGGCGAATGATCGAGGATGGTTACGCCGGCCTGCTTGGTCCGCTTGCGCATCAGCCGCATGTATTCCGGGCCCTGGAGCGAATTGCGCTGCGGCTTGCCCTCGTCATCGACGGGATAAGGATAGCCCCACTCGGCGAGCTGGTTGCTCTGGGCATAGGTCTGGTCCAGCACGCGCGCCATCCAGCGGCGATCCTGGAGATGGCCGCCGAGTTTCTCACGGCTGGCCATCGCGGCTTCGCGGCGCTCCGGAGCGGGGTCGACATACCAGACACCGGTGCCGGCAGCCGCGGTCGCGCCGGATGTGCCGCAAAAACCCTTGTCCGCCAGCACGACACGCGCACCATGCTCGGCGGCGCTGATCGCGGCCCATGTGCCCGCGGGACCGCCACCGAGCACCAGCACATCCGCGTCGAACACGACGGATCCTACCGAACTCGACAGCTTCTCGGCACGATCAGGTGGCTTCGTCATCACTCGTCTCCAACCTCATTTCTGCTCAACCTTTCGGCCGCCACGCGCAATCTGCTGCAAAGCTACACTACGCGGGCAACCAGGACGTCCGCCGTGGCATCCGCGAACTCGGACGACATGTCGTTGAAGAGAGCAAGTTCCTGAACGGTTGCGGCACGCGGGCGGCGGTTCAACGCCTCCGAGCCCTGTCGATTCAGGAACAAGCGCCCCAGAGCCTGCACAAACGCCGGCGATCTCACGATCTCCAAAGCGTGGCTCTCACTACCGGCCACGAAGGCAAAGCTCATCTGATTCACGTCAACGACATAGATCATGCCGAAGCTTTCCCTCGAGGGCGCGCTAGCTGCTGAACCCGCCGGAATGAACGCCGGGATCTTCTCCTCGATGAATTGCTTCACCTCCGGCGAGTTGAACACCTGGATGAATGCCTTCAGGCGCGGATCGTCCTTCTTGTCGGGCCGGGCCGTGAAGCGCAGCACGAGGCCATCGTCAGCGGTGCGATCGATGATCAGGGCGGACTTCGGATCGCCGCCGGCCGGAATGAGGTAAGTGATGTTGACGAGCGCCAGCGTTACGTCATCGAGCGACCGATAGGTTTGGGCGGGGTCAAGCTCGACGATCTTCAGGTTCTTTGGATTCTCGATGATGTCGAACTTGCTGACCGAAAAACCCTTTCCGGGTGTCAGCTTGATCAAGCCCGCCCGCTCCAGCAGGATCAGACCACGGGCGCCGTTGAGCGGCTCGTTCGGAATGGCGACGCTGTCGCCGGACTTGATCTCGTCGAGCTTCTTGACCTTCTTCGAGAACAGGCCGACCGGTGCGATCACGCCGACCTTGTCGGCCTGCACCAGGTTGAAGCCGCGCTGCTTGTTCTGAAGAGCAAGATAAGTCGCATGCTGGAACAGATTGGCGTCGACCTCGCCGCTGTTCACGACCTCGTTCAACGCCACCCAGTCCGACAGCTCGACGATCTTGACGTCCTGCCCCTTCTCCTTGGCGAGCTTGGCGGCAAAGGACGCCAATTGGGCTACCGGGCCGGCGCTGGTGGCAATCTTCAGCGGTTCGCCGGCAAAGGCGGCCGCCGTGAATGCGAGCCAGAGACCTGCTGCCTGAGCGGTACGACGTAGGATTTTCATTGTCTCAGTTCCCATTGCAAATCAGTTGGCGCATCTCACGCGGCCTTGCGTGCACCGGCGTCGGCCTGCGCCAACGCCTGGCCGAGATCTGCCAGGATGTCGTCGGGATGCTCGATGCCAACCGAAAGACGCACGTAGCCAGGCGTGACGCCGGCGGCGAGTTGCTCGGCTGCGGTCAGTTGCTGATGCGTCGTCGACGCCGGGTGAATGGCGAGCGACCGGGCATCGCCGATATTGGCGACGTGATAGAACAGCTTGAGCGCATCGATGAAGCGACGGCCGGCTTCGACGCCGCCTTTCAGCTCGAAGCCGACAAGAGCTCCGTAGCCGCCCTTCAGATGGGCATCCGCCCGGCGCTTGTTCTCTCCGCTCTGGAGGCCGGGGAAGATCACGTTCGACACCGAAGGATGCTTGGCGAGGAAGTTCGCGACCTTCACCGCGTTCTCATTGTGCTGGCGGATGCGCAGCGGCAAGGTCTCGAGACCCTGGATGAACTGGAAGGCATTTTGCGGCGCGATCGACGCGCCAAGGTCGCGCAGCAGCTTGACGCGAGCCCGCAGGATGTAGGCGATCGGGCCAAGCGGCTTCGCCGCCTCGGTCCAGATCGCGCCGTGATAAGCCTCATCCGGCTTGTTCAGCAGCGGGAAGCGCTCCGCATGCGCAGCCCAGTCGAAATTGCCGCCGTCCACGATGGCGCCGCCGATCGCGGTGCCGTGGCCCCCGATATATTTGGTTGTGGAATAAACCACCACCGCGGCGCCGTGCTGGAACGGGCGCGCGATCAGTGGCGAGGCCGTGTTGTCGAGAATGAGCGGCACGCCCAGCGAGCGGCCGATATCCGCGACCTCCTTGATCGGAAACACGTTCAGCTTGGGATTCGGGAGCGTTTCGCCGAAATAGGCCCGCGTCTTTGCGTCGGTCGCGCGGCGGAAGTTTTCGGGATCGGCGGGATCGACGAACCGCACCTCGATGCCGAACTGCTTCAGGCTCTGCGAGAGCAGCGTCCAGGTTCCGCCGTAGAGATCGGTCGAGGACACGATGTTGTCGCCGGCTTGCGCGATGTTGAAGATTGCGAAGGCGGAGGCCGTCTGTCCCGACGCGACGGCAAGAGCGGCCGCCCCGCCCTCCAGAGCGGCAAGCCGCGTCTCGAACGCCTCCTGCGTCGGATTGCCGATGCGGGTATAGATCGGGCCCAGTTGCTCCAGCGCGAACAGGCGCGAGGCATGATCGGCGTTCTCGAATTGGAATGAGGTGGTCTGGTAGATCGGAACCGCCACTGCGCCGGTGGCGGGATCGCTGCGGTACGATCCACCGTGCAACGCCAGCGTCTCGAAATTCCGAGTTTCCAAGGCCATCTGCTTGTCCTTTTGATCTCGAGAGCGCGCGTGATGCGCGGCAAGCCGTGCTCGTCGATGAAAATGATGCGGCCGGATTCCGCCTCTGTCGAGCGTGTCAGAAAAATAGCGATGCACGTGCTGCATCATCGCCGCCTCGCAACGCGTTTGTTTCCGCGCCTTCGCCGAATTGGAAACAAACTCGCTTACGCAAGATGTTAAAAATGATCACGCGAAGCGGATGTGCTTCGCGATCAACGATCCGGCCAAACCATGACGAGACCGCGCGAGCTGCGCTTCAACGCTTTTCAACATGACGGCACCGAGCCACAATTGGGCCGGCGTGTGGTCTCATCCGCGCGATGCGTCCATCGACTATAACACGCTTGATTATTGGGTCGACTACGCCAGGACCGTGGAACGCGGACTGCTCGACGGCATCTTCCTGGCCGACGTGTTCGGCGTGTATGACGTCTATGGCGGCAATCCCGATGCTGCGGCCTTGCACGCTGTTCAGCTGCCCAACGCCGACCCGACGCTGCTCGTGTCCGCCATGGCGCTCGTCACCAGCCATCTTGGCTTTGGCATCACGTCCAACCTGACCTTCGAGCATCCCTATCAACTCGCACGCAGGTTTTCGACGCTCGACCATCTCACGAAAGGCAGGATCGGCTGGAATATCGTCACCGGCTATCTCGATAGCGGCGCGCGCGGCATGGGTCTTCCGGCCGGCCGCGCCCATGACGACCGCTATGACGCGACCGAGGACTTTCTCACCGCGGCCTACAAGCTATGGGAGGGAAGCTGGGAGGACGACGCGGTTCGCCGTGACCGCGGCAGCCGCATCTTCACGGACCCCTCAAAGCTCCACCGGGTTCTGCATGAAGGCCCCTATTTCAAGGAGGATGGCATCCATCTCGCCGAGCCTTCGCCGCAGCGAACCCCGCTTTTGTACCAAGCCGGCACCTCGAAGCGCGGCCGGGCCTTCGCCGCCCAGCACGCGGAAGCGATCTTTCTCAACGGCCAGACCAAGCCGATGCTGGCCCGCGCCGTTCGCGAGATACGCGAAGCCGCCAAGACCTATGGCCGCGATCCCTACGACATCCGCCTGTTTGCCGGCGCGACCGTGATAGTGGCGCCGACGCGGGTCGAGGCGAGCGATCTGCTGGAGGACTACGCACGGCATGTCCACCAGACCGGCCAGCTCGCCTTGCTGTCGGGCTGGACCGGTATCGACTTCTCGACCTATCGACCGGACCAGCCGATCGAATATGTCGAGAGCAACGCCATCCAGTCGATGGTCGAAAACTTTACGGTCCGGAGCGACCGGCCGGTGAACGTCGGCGATCTCGCCAGATTGAGACGCGCCGGCGCGAGGTCACCCTTCGTGATCGGCTCGCCGCAGGACGTCGCCGACGAGCTGATCGCCTGGGCTGACGAGACCGATGTCGATGGTTTCAACCTGTTCCGCCTGGTCGCGCCGGAATCGCTGAACGCCTTCGTCGATCTCGTGGTGCCGGAGCTGCAATCGCGCGGCGTGTACAAGACCGCCTATCGCGACGGCACACTGCGCGAAAAGCTGTTCCCGGGACGCGGCCCGGGGCTCCACACAACGCGTCCCGGAGCGGGCTTTCGGTGCTCAGCCGACACGCTGCGATCCGATGCCGCCGAATAGCGGGCGGGCCGATTTAGATAACAGGCTGCATCGCCTGGAAAATTCCCTTCTCAGATTGTGTCCGATCGGAGACGCTTCCTTCTCAAACTGAACGGCATTCTGAAATTGCAACACGGCCTGGCTTGCCTGCACATTGCGCCCTGCAGTTTGTCAAACGCGTCGCCAAAGCGGCTTAGCTTCAGGATCATTGTTCATGTCTGGTTTCATCTCCCGCCTGCGGGCCTTCGTCGCGGCCGCGCTCGGCCTCATCGCCATGGCGTCCGTTCAGCCCGCGATGTCCGAAGAGATCCGCATCGGCTATCAGAAATCTTCGACGCTGACGGCGATCCTGAAGACGAACGGCGAGCTGGAGAAGGCGCTCGCGCCGCTCGGCGTCACCATCTCGTGGCACGAGTTCACCAGCGGCCTGCCGCTGCTGGAAGCCATCAACATCGGCAGCATCGATTTCGGCGCTGATGTCGCCGACACCGTACCGATCTTCGCGCAGGCCGCCGGCGCCAAGCTCGCTTATGTCGCCGAGGAAGCTGCCTCGCCGGCAGCGCAGGCGATCGTCGTGCCGCAGTCTACAACCATCAAGACCGTTGCCGATCTCAAGGGCAAGAAGATCGCGGTGACCAAGGGCGCCGGCAGCCACTATCTGCTGCTTGCGGCGCTTGCGAAATCCGGGCTCAGCTTCAAGGACATCACGCCCGCCTATCTGACACCGGCAGACGGCCGTGCGGCGTTTGTCAGCAACAATGTCGATGCCTGGGTCGCCTGGGATCCGTTCCTGACTAGCGCCCTGCATCAGACCAAGGGCCGCATCCTGTCCGACGGCAGCAACGGCCTTGCGAGCTACAAGCGCTATTACCTCGCGTCGGCCGCCTATGCGGATAAGCACGATCAGGTTCTCAACGTGATTTTCGCCAAACTCGCCGCAACCGGAAAATGGGTCAAGGCCCAGCCGAAGGACGCAGCCACGTTGCTGGCCGGGCTCTGGGGTATCGACGCGGCAATTGTCGAGGAGGCCAACAGCCACCGCTCCTATCAGGTGGGCGCGGTCACCGGACCAGGCCTGTCGGAGCAGCAGCGCATTGCCGATGCATTCCACGCCGAGGGTTTGATCCCGGTGAAGCTCGACACCACGGCCATCAAGATTTGGTCGCCGAAAGGGTCTTGATCGGGAGCCCATCTTCGTGGGCCTCCCGATCGGACAAAGCTGACCTCTGGAATTCGAATGCTACCACGCCAACTACACCTGAACGTCAACCTGCTTCACTCCGGCGTCTATCCGTCGGCCTGGCGCCTGCCCAACAGTGATCCGCGCGCCTTCTTCGACCTCGGGCACTACGTCCGGGTGGCGCAGATTGCCGAGCGCGGCAAGCTCGACGCGATTTTTCTGGCGGATTCGCCGGCCGTGAATGATCGCATCGACTACCGGTCGTTTACGTCGCTGGAGCCGACCATCATTCTGGCAACGGTCGCGGCCGCCACAACGCACGTCGGCCTGATCGGGACGGTGTCGACGAGCTATAACGAGCCCTACAACATTGCGCGCCGCTTCGTGTCGCTCGATCACGCGAGCGGTGGCCGCTCGGGATGGAACGCGGTCACCACCGCAGATGCCGCGTCAAGCCGCAATTTCGGCCTCTCGGGCGCGCTGGAACACAAGGCCCGCTACGAGCGGGCCAAGGAATTCACGGAGGTCGTCCATGCCCTGTTCGACAGCTGGGAGGACGACGCCTTCGTCGGCGACAAGGCCAGCGCCAGGTTCGTCGATACGTCGAAAGTACACCCAATCGCCCACCGCGGCCCGCATTATTCAGTCGCCGGCCCCCTGAACGTGCCGCGCTCGCCGCAAGGGCGACCGGTGACGGTGCAGGCGGGCGGCTCCAACCATGGCCGCGACCTCGCCGCTGCCTATGCAGAGGCCGTGTTCACGCTCGCGCAGTCGATCGAGGAAAGCGTCGCCTATGCGCGCGATGTGCGCACGCGCGCCGCGGCTTACGGCCGCTCCGGTAATTCCATTGTCATCCTGCCGGGACTTGCGACCGTCATCGGCAGCACGGAAGCCGAAGCAAAGCGTCGGCAGGATGAGCTTTGGGAACTGGTCCCGATCGAAGACAGCCTGGCGCGTCTCGCCGGCACGCTTCAGATCGACCCTGCTCTGCTGGAACTCGACAAGCCGCTTCCCGATCCCTTGCCGCTTCCGGCGAATGCCAATCACACCATGTTCCAGGGCACCGTGAACCTTGCCCGCCGCGGCAATCTCACTGTCCGCGAATTAATCCGCGCGCTCGGCGGCGGCGTCGGCCATCGCATCATCGTCGGGACGCCGGAGCAGATCGCGGACGATATCGAGGCCTGGTTCAAGGCCGGTGCCGCGGACGGTTTCAACCTGATGCCGGATGTCTGCCCACGGGCCTGGAGACCTTCGTCGATACCGTCGTGCCGATCCTTCAAAAGCGCGGTCTGTTCCGCACGGAGTACACGGGCACGACATTGCGCGACCATTTCGGTCTGCCGCGGCCGACGAGCCGCTACGCAAAGCAGCCGCCCGCCGTCGACTTGGCCTGACCGCAACCAGCTACCCTATGGACTGGCCAGCTTCGCAGCCGGACCAGTTGATTGCCCCGCTCGAACGCGGGGAATAATCTCCTCTGCAAACCGCCGCATCTCTGCCTCGAACGGCTGGAATTGCAGCATGAAGAGTTCGATCCCGGCGGCATGGAACGCCTCGATGCGCGCCGCGACCTCTTCGTAGCTGCCGACCAGCCCCGCGGCCGTACCGCCATTGCTGCCGACCCGCGGCGTCTTCTGCATCGTCTGCATCATCACGACCTTCGGATCGGTATTCTGCTTCTGGATCGCTTTCATCGGCGCATCCCTGGCCGCGAGGTCGAGCAGCCGCTCATACGCAGCCTGTGCCTGCTCCCGAGTTTCGCGCGCAATGACAAAGGCTGAGAGGCCGAAGCGCAATGGCGGCGCGGAACCTCGCGGCCGCGCCGCAACATCCGCGATCAAGCCGGCAACATCATCGAGCGGCTGGCCGTTGATGAACCAGACATCGCCATGGCCGGCGACCAGATCGCGCGCCGGCTCGGATTCCCCGCCGACATAGATGGCCGGGCGCTTGCGGTACACGCTGGTCGGCCGCACCGCATAGTCCGTGACGTTGAAGTGATCGCCGCTGAAATTGAGGCGCTCGCCCTCCATCAGGCGGGACACGACGGAGATCCATTCCTTGCCGTAAGCGTAGCGGGCATCATGCTCCGGAAAGCCGATTCCGGCCTTCTCCAGCTCCGGCCGGTTCCAGGCATTGACCAGATTGATGGCGAACCGGCCGCGGCTGATGTTCTCGATGCCGAGCGCGAGCTTCGCCAACACCACGGGGTGATAGAGATACGGCTTGATCGCGGCGATGATCTCGATGCGCTTGGTCAGCGCTGCGATCGCTGCAGCAGCACTCCAGGCTTCGAGCTGATCGAGATCCTCCTGATGCGGATTGATCGTGTGCTGCGCGATCAGCGTCGAATCATACCCGAGCTCCTCGGCTGCAAGAATGAGATCACGATTGCGCTCCCAAGAGGCATCGTAGGGCTCCTCCGGGTCCTGATGCGCGGCACGCGGCCCATGCACCAGCGCCCAGATGCCGAAGCGAAGAGGTGCAGCCGTCATCATGCTCTCCCGTAACTCTCTCGACTTTCGCCGTTCTCGCCAATCGCTGGCGCAAGTTCAAGCAGACGCGCATCAAAAGATTTCTTTGTCGCGCATCCCCGCGACGACGACAGCAGATCACTCCGAAACTGGCGACAATTGAAATACCGCTCTATTTCTGTCGACCCGATTTCGTGGGACATTTTGTGGAGACGGCAGGTGATTGCCGTCACGCCTTCTGCATCACATGCAGTGCGTGAAACGAGGTCTCGCGTCTTGAGCAATATGGAACTGAGCGGCATCGACCGCAGCGTGATCGGTGCGGACCGCGCGCGGTCATCACAAAACGGCGGCGGCCCCCCCACAAAAAACAACCTTGGCACTCGCGGCCTTCAGCTTCTGTCTTGGCTGGCGCCGGTCGTGCTGGTCATCGTCTGGGAATGGCTGGCGCAGGCAGGATGGCTGTCACCGCAAGTTCTGCCCGCACCGAGCAAGGTGATCCGCACCGCTTTCAAGCTTGCAACCACGGGCACACTGCTCAACGATCTCGGCGTGAGCTTGCTGCGGGCGGCGGCAGGATTCGTGATCGGCACGGCCATTGGTGGCGGCCTCGGCATTCTCGTCGGCTTCTCCCGCATCGCCGAAGCTCTGATCGACCGCAGCGTGCAGATGATCCGGGCCATCCCGTTCCTCGCAGCGCTGCCTTTGGTCATCGTCTGGCTTGGCGTCGGTGAGACGCAAAAGATCTTCCTTGTGGCCCTCGGCGTCACCTTCCCGATCTACATCAACACGGTCCTCGGTATTCGCCAGGTCGATCCAAAGCTGCTCGAACTCGGTCGCGTCCAGGGCCTGAGCTCGCTTCAGCTGATCCGCCGTATCATCCTTCCCGGCGCATTGCCGTCGATCCTGACCGGGGTTCGCTATGCGCTGGCGACGGCATGGCTTGCGCTGGTCGTCGCTGAAACCATCGGCGCGCAATCGGGCATCGGCTTTCTCGCTATGGACGCGCGTGAATTCCTGCGCACCGACGTGATCGTGCTGACGATCGTGATCTATGCGCTCATCGGCGTCGCGGCCGACGGAATTGCACGCTTTCTCGAACGGCGCCTGCTCGCCTGGCATCCGAATTATGGGGCAGCACGATGAACGCTCACGTGGCTCCACTGTCGCCCGCTTCATTCGAAACCGGCCCGGCCGTCGTCGTCAGCAATCTCGTGCGCAGCTACGGCAGCCGCGTGGTCATCGAAAAGCTGAACCTGCGCATCGAACGGGGCGAGTTCGTTGCCCTGCTCGGCGAAAGCGGCTGCGGCAAGACGACATTGCTGCGGGCGCTCGCAGGACTGGACTCGATCCAGGGTGGGCGCATCGTCGCGCCGCGCCGGCCGGCGGTGGTATTCCAGGAGCACCGGCTCCTGCCCTGGGACAGCCTCTGGCGCAACGTCTCGCTTGGTTTGCAGGTGCCGGACGCACGCGAGCGCGCCGCCGAAGCGTTGACCGAGGTGGGCCTCGGCGACCGTCTCGACGATTGGCCGCGCAATCTTTCCGGCGGACAGGCCCAGCGCGTCGCGCTGGCCCGCGCGCTGGTGCAGCAACCAGAGCTTCTGCTGCTCGACGAGCCGTTTGCCGCATTGGACGCGCTCACCCGCATCCGCATGCATGAGCTGGTTCGCGAGCTCGTCGCCAACCATCAGCCGGGCGTTCTGCTCGTCACGCACGACGTCGACGAAGCGATTGCTCTGGCGGATCGCATCCTGGTGATGCGGAACGGCGCCATCGCCTACGAGCACCGCGCCGCGCGCAGCGGCTCGACACCCATCTCGCGTAGCGAGCTCCTTGCCGAGCTCGGCGTGAATTCGCACTCCACCCACTAATTCAGCGGAAGGCCATTATGTCCGACTCTCCCATCGTAAAGCCGTCCCGCCGCAGCTTTCTCAGCACCGCGGCCTTCGGCGTCGGCGCCCTCGCCGGCCTCAACATCGGCGATTTTGCCGAGGCCGCAACTGGCCGCACCACCGATATTGTTCGCCTGACCTGGGGCCTGAGCGGTCTCAATCTGATCGCCAAGGAACGCGGCGAGTTCGAGAAGGTGCTGGCCAAGGACGGCATCAAGGTCGAATGGCTCGGGCCCTTCCCGAACCACGCCCCGACATTGCAGGCCATCACCGGCGGCAGCGCCGATTTCAGCTTCGGCGGCAGCACGACGCCGGCGCTGGCCGCAATCATCGCCGGTTCGCCGCTGGTGTTCACCCAGTTCGTGGTCTACGAGCCGCGCACCACGGCGATTATCGCCAAGGACGGCTCCGGCATCGATAAGGTCGAGGACCTCGTCGGCAAGTCGGTCGCGGTCAACCGCTCCGGCCTCGGCGAGTTCCTGCTGGTCGCCGCGCTCGAGAAGCACAAGGTCGACCGTTCCAAGGTCAAGTTCGTCTATCTCAATCCGCCCGATGCGGCGCCTGCGCTCGCCTCCGGCAAGGTCGACGCCTGGTCGATGTGGAGCCCCGGCGTCGATATCGCCCGGCTCGAATACAAGGCGCACGACATCTTCCTGGAAGGGAGGGACCTCGACTTCCAGATCGACTACACCTCGTACCTGACCACCCGCAAATTCGCGACCGACAACCCCGCCCTCGTGCGGGCCGTCAACGATGCGTTCCGCGCCGAAGGCAAGTGGATCTCGGAGAATGGGAAGGAGGCGGAGTACATCGCCCAGAAGGCGGGCAAGTACAGCGACGAGGTCCGCGATCAGTTCATCGCGCTGAAACGCAAGTACCGCTACTTCGCGGTCAATGACGAGCGCTTCATCAGCGAGCTGCAAAAGGCCGCCGACTGGCTGGTCGCGCGCAAGGTTCTGCCCGAGCCGGTCAAGGTCACCGACCATCTCGCCCAGCTCTAGTTAACAGGTCAGGACGATGAACAAGACCGTATCCGCCCCCTCCCTCGGCAGATCCGAGCCGTTCAAGGCCGGCTCGCCGGAGCTGGAAGCGTTGCTCAACCAGATCGCCGAAGGTGCGAGCGCGCGAGAACGCGACCGCGTGCTGCCCTTCGAAATCATCGATCTCATCCGCCGCGCCCGTCTCGGCGCGCTGCGGCTGCCAGTGAGCGCCGGCGGCGCTCCGCGATCTCCTCGCTTTCGTGATCCGCCTCGGCGAGGCCGACGCCAATGTCGCGCATATCCTGCGCAACCATTTCAGCGTGGTGGAACGGCTGGTGCGTACGCCCAAGGACGAGCAGAGCCGCGAGTGGCAGAAGGCGGTCGCGCAGGGCGCGATCATCGGGCTTGCCACCACCGAGCTCGAAAGCCCCCGCGTCGGCAATGTCACGCCGGGTACGACCTTCACGCCTGACGGAAATGGCGACTATCTCTTGAACGGGACCAAATATTACAGCACAGGCACACTGTATTCGGATTACGTGCTAGTCCGCGCCGCCGATCCTGATGGCACCAGCGGCGCGACCATCGTCCCAATCAAGCGCGACGGCATCGAGCTGGTCGACGACTGGGATGGGCTCGGACAGCGGCTCACCGCAACCGGCACGACGCATTTCCGCAACGTCAAGGTCATGCGCCAGGAGATCGTCTTCGACACGCCCGACACCGGCTACGGCGTGCCTTACTCCAACACGTTCGCCCAGCTGTTCCTGACCGCGGTCGTTGCCGGCATCGCGCGCGACCTTGCGCGACGCCACCGCCCTGATCCATTCGCGCAAGCGTACTTTCTACTACGCGCCCACAGAAGTTCCGACCGTTGATCCCCTGCTGCAGCAGACCGTCGGCCAGATCGCCAGCGGGGCGTTCGCGGCCGAAACGGTGGTGCTGGCGGCTGCCGAGGCGCTCGATGCCGCGGCCGATGCCTTCGACGCCGGTGCATCGAACGCCGCGGAAGCCGCCCACACCGCCGCCCTGCTCTCGGCCAAGGCCAAGATTATCGCGGACGACTTCGCCATCCGCGGCGGCAGCCTGCTGTTCGATGTCGGCGGCGCGTCGGCGACCAAGAAGGTCACCAATTTCGACCGGCACTGGCGCAATGCGCGCATGCTGTCGTCGCACAATCCGACCACTTACAAGGCGCGCTCGATCGGCCAGTACGAAATCAGCGGCACGCCGCTGCCGGCGAAAGGCTTCTTCTAGGCAAGACGGCGCCTTTGTTCGACGGTCCGACGCAAGGAGAGACAGACATGGGAAAGTCGGGCATCCATCTCGTCACTGATAGCAATGAGATCGAGCACCAGTTCCGCGCCGTGATGCGCCGGCTCGCCGGTGGCGTCAGCATCATCACGGCCGGCCGCGACGACGACATCACGGGCATGACGGTCACGTCGCTGACCTCGCTGAGCGCGAGCCCGCCGCGCGTGCTGGTCAGCCTCAATCGGCAGGCCTCGTCTTTTGCCCCGATCGAGCGTCACAGGGTGTTCGGGGTCAACATTCTCGGATCCGACCAGCAGGAGCTCGCGAGCCGATTCAGCAATGGCAAGCTGAAGGGGGCCCAGCGCTATGAAGGCGTCGCCTGGACGGCCGGGGTATCCGGCGTTCCCCTGCTTGGCAATTCACTGGCGACGGTCGAGTGCCTGGTGGAGGAGATCATCGAGCGATATTCGCATGGGATCATCGTCGGCAGCATCTCGAGCTTCGAACTGTCGCCCCAATTGTCGGGACTGGTATACTGGAACGGTCAATACATCGAGATAAAGCACGATTCCGATCTGGATTTGCTCGCCGAGATCAGCATCCCCCTGGCGCATGTGAGGTAGGAGCGCTCCTGCCGCTTCTCGATCTCCGGCATAAAACGAGGGCAGCATGAAACGCGAAATTCCGACAGCGGACCTGGAGCCGACGTCCGGGCGGTGGCAGCTCGACCGGATCGTGGCCGAGCTACGCGTCTCCCGGGAGGAGACACACAGCATTCGCAGGGACGGCGAAGCACGTCAGGCCCCATCGCGCGAAGCGCTGGAGGCAGTCCTCGATGGCCTCACGGCAGCACTGTTTCCACGGCATTACGGTCGCTCCGAGCTGGACGGCGAGAATATCGACTATTTCGTCGGAAACACCCTCGCCATCGCCCTGGACTCGCTGTGCGACCAGATCCATCGCGGTGCCCTCTTCATCGGCGACGAGCTCACCGCCGGATTCCGCCGCGAGGACGCCGTCGAACTGACCCGGACATTCGGCTCGCGACTGCCGATCGTGCGCGGGCTTCTCATCAATGACCTCAGGGCCGCCTTCGTCGGTGACCCCGCCGCCCGGTATTTTCCCGAGATCCTGATCGGCTATCCCGGGATGACGGCAATCATTCATCACCGCCTCGCCCATATCCTGCACGGGCTGGGCGCCCGGCTGATCGCTCGCCTGGTCGCCGAGATCGCGCATACCCGCACCGGGATCGACATTCACCCCGGCGCGAGCATCGGCTCTGGCTTCTTCATCGACCACGGCACCGGCGTGGTGATCGGCGAGACCGCCATCATCGGCGACAACGTCCGCGTCTATCAGGCCGTCACGCTCGGCGCTCGTCACTTTCCGACCGACGACGATGGCAGCTTGATCAAGGGCGACGCCCGCCATCCGATCGTGGAAGACGATGTGGTCATCTATGCCGGCGCTACGATCTTGGGCCGGATCACCATCGGCCGCGGATCGACGATCGGCGGCAATGTCTGGCTGACCCACAGTGTGCCGCCGAACAGCATCGTGACCCAGGCCACGGTCCGCAATAAGCAAGGCTAGGGCTTCTTGTTTCTACGCGTTTTCTTGACGCGAACCGGTATCCACTTCGCTCGAAAACGCTAGATGGCCGGCGCCTTCCAGCGCATCAGGCGACGCTCCAGTGCCTCCAGGATTGCGTTGAAGGAGAGGCCGATCACCGTGATGCCGAGGATGCCGAAATACATCTGCGGGATCAGGAAGCTGTACTGGCTGTTGATGATGAGATAACCCAGCCCCGATTTCGCACCGACCATCTCGGACGCGACCAGCACCAGCATCGCCGAGGCGCTTGCCAGGCGGATGCCGACGAAGATGGTCGGCAGCGACGCCGGCAGGATCACTTTCCGGAACAATTGGCTCGGCGTCGCCCCCATCGTCCGTGCCGACTTGACCAGGAGCGGATCGACCTGGCGGACTGCAGCGATCGTGTTCAGCAGCAGCGGCCAGGCGCAGCTGTAGACCACCATGGTGACCTTCGAGAGCTCGCCGATCCCGAGCAGCAGGATGAAAACCGGCAGCAGCGCCAGCGGCGCCGTGTTGCGCGCAATCTCGATGATCTGGCTCAGGAGATTGCCCAGCCCGACATACCATCCCGTCAACACACCCAACGGCACGAACAGGGCAATGGCGATCAGAAAACCGCTCAGGGCACGAAGCAGGCTTGCCCCGATGTGGTCGTAGAGCTCTCCCGACTGTGCAAGCTGCCAGCCCGCGGCGATCACCTCGGAGAACGGCGGCAGGAAGGTCACATCGATGAGACCGAGGCGCGGCGCCGTTTCCCAGAGGGCCAGGAACAGCAGCAACAGCAGGGATCGCTGTCCAATGATGCCGAGCCATCGCACCAGGCTACCCGTCGCCGCGGCAACTACGCCGGCGCGTTGCCTGGCCCGGTCTTTCGGGCTGCCCTCGGCCAGTTCCATCAAGGTCAGGATCTCCAGATTAGACATGAGCGAGCTCCTTCGCCTTTGCCACGCGCTCACCATCCGATGCTGCCACCTGGGAGCCCTGCGCCTTCAAGACCTCGTCGCGCAGCAAGGACCACACTTCGTGCCTGACATGCCCGAACCCGGGCAACGAGCGAACGTCCTCGGTCTCGCTGTGCAACTCATCGGGAATATCGATGACTTGCTTGATGCGGCCGGGACGCGAGGTCATCACCGCCACGCGCTGACCAAGGACCACGGCTTCATCGATGCCGTGCGTGATGAACAGGATGGTCTTTCCCGTGCGGCGCCAGATCCGCAGCAGCTCGCCTTGCAGTGTCTCCCGCGTCTGTGCATCGAGCGCCGCAAACGGCTCATCCATCAGCAGCACCTCCGGATCGTAGGCAAGGCTGCGGGCGATCGCGACGCGTTGCTTCATGCCGCCGGAGAGCTCGTGCGGATAGCGGCCGGCAAAGCCGGACAGCCCGACGAGATCGAGATAGTGCAGCGCCCTTTCCCGCCGCTCCCTGGCCTTCAGGCCGGCAATGTCGAGCCCGAACTCGACATTCTGCGCGGCCGTGCGCCAGGGAAACAGCGCGTATTGCTGGAACACGATGCCGCGGTCCCGCGCCGGGCCCTCGATGACCCCGCCATCGAGCAGGATGCGACCGCTGCTCGGTGTCGTCAGGCCGCCGAGCAGGTCCAGCAGGGTCGACTTGCCGCAGCCGCTCGGCCCGACCAACGCGAGGAATTCGCCGGTCCGCACATCCAGTGTGATGTCGTCAAGCGCGGTGAAGCGTTGCGCCGGCCCGCCATCCTTACCGCGGACCAGGAAGTCCTTGCGCACGTGCTCGAAGCGGATCTTGGCCGTCGTCATTTGGCCTCCGCGGTCTTGCCCGGGCGGAAATAGTTGAACGCGTTGGTGAAGATGTCCGACGGCTTGAGCTGGTCCTGCTTGAGCAGGCCATCCCTGACCAGCCAGTCGATCCAGACCTGGAGCTCGGCATCGCCGATCACGCCGCCCTTGGTCGCGACGCCCGTGCTCCTCCAGTACTTGATCGGGGTGGCGTCCTCGTTGCGCTTGCGCTCGGCGATGACGCGCTCGAAGTGGGCACGGACCTCCTCCGGCGGCGTTGTCTGAGCCCAGTCGATGGCACGAGACACGCCCTCGATCAGCTTGCGGGACGTGTTCGGATTGTCCTTGATGAACTTGTCCCGCAGCACATAGGCCCCTCCGGTGAAGTTCCCGAAGACGTCGGTATCCGCAAACAGCCGGCGAATGCCGCCGCGCTCGAGTGCCTTGTCACGCAGGACGCCGCCGAGCGTGCTAAGCTCGACCTGCCCCTGCCGCAGCGCCTGCTCACCGGTGACCGGCGGGATCGCGACCAGCGTCACCTGCTTCGCCTCCGCCGGCGTCAGGCCGTTGCGAGCCAGGTACTCGCGCAGCACGAATTCATGGTGCGCTCCCAGCGTGTTGACCGCGACCTTCTTGCCGATCAGGTCCCGCGCGGTCTTGATCGGACTATCCTCCTTCACGTAGTAGCCGCTGTAGGTGTTGTCGTCCGAACCGTAATAGCCGACCACCGCCTTGATCGGCGCCTTGGCGGCGATCAGCTTGATGATCGCGCCGTAGAACGCACCGCCGATGTCGATATCGCCGGTGACCACGGTCTGAATATCCTGCGGACCGCTGATGGTGTTGCCGACCCATTTCAGCTTGAGCGGCGCGAGATAGCCGAGGTCGTCAGCCAGCTCGATGAAGGTCACCTGCCCGGCCCAACCCTGGTAACGGATCTCGCTCTTCTCAAGCTGCGGCTCGGCCATGGCGCTGCCAACTAGCCCCGTCAGACCGAGGGCCGCGAGGCCGAGTTGCCGGCCTCGTGCACGGAGCCCGGCAACCAGCCGGCGCAGAGCGGAGATAGCAATTCTCATTGTATTCACTCCCTTGCTTATTTCAGGCGGCTTTTGCTTGCGGCTTGGTCGACTTGATCCGGGTGACGCTCTGCCGGCCGCCGACGCTGACCGGCACCTCGCCATCAATGGTCGCGCGGCGCACGACGCGATGCTGATCGCCGTAATCATTGACCGCGTAATGCTGGGTCGCGCGATTATCCCAGATGACGACATCCCCCTGCCGCCAGCTCCAGCGAACCGTGTTCTCCGGCGCCGTGATGTGCGACTGGAACAGGTCAAACAGCTTCTGGCCGTCGTATTTCGACAGGCCAACGAAGCGCTGGACGAAGTTGCCCAGCACCAGCGTGCGCTCGCCGGTCTCAGGGTGGACGCGAACGACGGGGTGTTCGGTCTCGTAGATTGTACCGGTGAACACCTCCTCGAAGTGTTTTCTGTCGGCCTCGCTCGCACGGGTCTTGACTGCATAGTCATAGGCATTGCTGTGCACCGCCCAGAGCTCGTCGGCGAGCTTGCGCAGCGGCGCCGGCAGGTCGAGATAGGCGGCAGCCGTGTTCGACCAGATCGTGTCGCCGCCGAACTCGGGGATCACGACGCCGCGCAGAACCGAGATCTTCGGATAGGCGTCGACGAAGGTGACATCGGTATGCCACTGGTCCGCACGGCCGCCTCCGCGCGCGGAGTCGAGCTCGAGGATCGAGGCCGTGCCCTTGGTGGCGCCGACCGTCGGATGCGGCACCAGATTGCCGAGCCGATGGGCAAAACGCTCCTGCTCGGCATCGTCGAGATGATTTTGGTCACGGAAGAAGATGACTTTGTGCTCCAGCAGCACCTGATTGATCGCTGCAATAAATCGATCCGGCAGATCGCCCGAAAGCTTGATGTTTCTGATTTCGGCGCCGATACGGGCCGACCGCTTGACGATATCCGCACGCGGAATGACGTTGTCGATGGTGATTCCGTCAGTCATGTCATCTTCCCCGAGACCGCGATCCATTTGGACAAGGCTCCGCAGTTCGCCGATCGCTGCTACGACGGCGGAGTGAAGGACAGTGATGGTGCGATCGATCCTCTTGCGAGACTGCCGTCTGCTCTGACGGCAATCCCGTCTGGCGGGACCTTTCCGTGGAGGCTACATCAATGCAGCCTCGTGCTCAGTCAGAGAATGCTAGCTCACGGATTTCGGAAATGGCTTCCAAAGATTGAACAGTGCGGGGAATAGTTGCATTCGCGAAAACAGCGACAGAAGAACGCAGAACCGCTCTCGGCGTAAACCGCGGTGTCGCCGCCGCTTAGATGGTCGTCTGGACGTGCGCATCTCGAGTCCACAAACAGTCGCGCCACGTGCGATCTCCGCTTGCAGGCTTTCCCGAAAGTTTATGCTCGCATCGAACTCAACAACGCAATTCCATTCCATCGACAACGATGTGAGCGCCGACATAGATTTTGCCCAGGCCGCGTACGGGGCGTTTCGACATGAGCAATCAACGGCAGCTTGTTCTCAATCTCTTCATCTATCCCGGCGGCCATCACGAAGCTGCCTGGCGCTACAAGGGATCGTCCGCGGAGCGCATTCTCGACATCACCTATTATCAGGAGCTGGCACAGCGCGCCGAGGCGAGCAAGTTCGACGCGATCTTCTTTGCCGACGGGCCGGCGCTAGCCGACAACGTCCGCTACGCCCAGCGTTTTCGCTTCGAGCCGATCACCTGGCTGGCTGCGATCGCCGCGGTGACGAAGCGTATCGGCCTGATCGCGACGGCATCGACCACCTATACCGAGCCCTACAATCTCGCGCGCCTGTTCGCCTCGCTCGACGCCTGAGCAAGGGCCGGGCCGGCTGGAATATCGTGACGACCAGCGCGCCGCAGGCTGCGCAAAACTTTGGATTGCCCGAGCACCCGCCTCACCACGAGCGTTACGAGCGCGCCCGCGAATATCTCGACGTGATCTCGCGGCTCTGGGACAGCTGGGAGGACGACGCACTCGTCAACGATCCCGCTTCCGGCGTCTTCGCCGAGACCAGCAAGATCCACACGCTCGACCATGTCGGCAAGCATTTTCGGGTGCGCGGCCCGTTGAACATCTCGCGCACGCCGCAGGGCCGGCCGGTCTATGTGCAGGCGGGCTCCTCCGACGATGGTCGTGCCTTCGCCGCGCGCTTTGCGGAAGCCATCTTCACCGCGCACCAGACGCTGGACTCCGCCAAGTCCTTCTATGCGGACATCAAGCGGCAGGCCCGCACCTTTGACCGCGGCCCTGACGAGATCAAGATTTTGCCCGGCATCAGCCCCTTCATCGGCAGCACGCAAGCCGAGGCCGACCGCCTTCAGGACGAGTTCAATGAGCTGATCCAGCCGGAATATTCCCTGACGCAGCTGCGCCAGATGATCGGCGTCGATCTCACGGGCTACGATCTCGATGGTCCCGTGCCGCGCCATCTGATCGACACCGCCAGTGCGCGCGGCGTCGCCAGCCGCTTCAAGCTCGTTGTCGACATCGTCGATCGCGAGAAACCGACGATCCGCCGGCTCGTCCAGCGCCTTGCCGGCGCGCGGGGCCATTGGGTCATAGCCGGCACGCCGGAAAAGATCGCCGACAATATCCAGACCTGGTTCGAGAAGGGCGCGGCCGATGGTTTCAACGTGATGCCCCCCTGGTTGCCCGGCGGCTTCGATGACTTTGCCGAGCAGATCGTCCCGATCCTGCGCAAGCGCGGCCTGTTTCGCGAGGACTACACCGGCACGACGCTGCGCGAGCACTACGGCCTCGCCCGTCCCGCCAGCATCTACTCGAACGAGGCTAAGGCAATCGCCTGACACCGTCCTCCCTCCAAACCGGAAAACCGTAAGAAGACATGAAGACCGCGTTGTTTCTCCTCTCGGGCCTTTTGGCTCTCTCCCCGCTCGCCGCCGGAAACTCCATGGCGCAGCAACCCGCGAAGCCCGAATTGCGGGTCGGCTTCGTGCCGGGGCCGTACATCGATGAGTTCAAGATCGGCGTCGAGCCCGAGCTGAAGCAGAAGGGCTACAAGATCCGCTATGTCGAATTCTCGACCGGCCTCGAAGCCAACAATGCGGTGTTCAAGTCCGAGATCGATGCCAATGTGATGCAGCACACGGTCTTCCTGGAGTCCTACAACGAGCGCCAGAAGACCGATCTCGTCGGCATTGTCCATGTCCCGACGCCCCCGATGGGCCTCTATTCGAAGAAGCACCCGCTGGGCACGCCGATCAAGCCGGGCTCCAGCGTCGCGGTGCCGAACGATCCCGTCAACCTCCAGCGTGCGCTGTGGGTGCTGCGCGATCTCGGCCTCATCGAAATTCGCGACAGCAAGCCGGTCGACGTCACCGAGCTCGATGTCATCAAGAATCCTGGCGGTATCAAGATCGTCCCGCTCGAGGCTGCACAGGCGCCGCGGGCGCTCGACGATGTCGACTTCGCAGCTGTCCAGGGCAATTTCGCCATCTTCAGCGGTCTGAAGCTGACCAATGCCTTCGCGCTGGAGAAGATGACGACGCCCTACATCAACGTGCTCGCAGTCAAGAAGGCCAACGCCAATGCCGAATGGGCCCAGGACATCGTCGCCGCTTACAAATCGCCGACGTTCAAGACGGCGATCTTGGCTGACCGCTTCTATGACGGGTTCACCCTGCCCGACTACATGAAGTGAGGGGATCGCGGAAAAGCAGTGAGACGCGGCCTCAGCATGTTCGCGTTCACACTGGAGTGGACGGGTGTTCGTTCTCCCGCTGAGCGGGCGACCGACGCGCGAGCGGTGACCGATCGCGTCGGCTGGCATGAAGCCTTGATTCTGTCGCTGGTGCTGCTGATCGCGTTCCTGTTTGCGCTCGGCGTGGTGACGGGGGCGCACCTGCATGAGCGCGCCGACCGGAGCCTGATGTATGCATCGTTCGGCAGCATGGGCATGCCCATGCTGCCGATGGTGCCGGACTTTTGCCGCAGACCGCTGAACGCGGGTTCCACCCCGCGTCTGCAGCACGCCGATGTGCTCGCGCTGCTCGCGAACGACTGATCCAACGCCTCCGCGCTCCCTACCCCGCATGAAAAACGTTCCTTGCGAAACGGCGTCATGGAATTTCCTGCTCGAACAGATGACAGTCTCAGTACGATCCAACCAAACTGATCGTCGCCAGCAACCGGCGATATTCAACCTTGTACCGCTCGTGATAGCTTTGTCGGGTTCTCGCCCTACAATGTTGTCCGGAGTGAACATGAGCTACGTCATCTCGCTGCATTCAAGCTTCGCCAGCTGGTTCGAACAGGCACGCGAGTGGTTCCGGCGCTCACTGCGGCCGCAGACAGGTGGCCCGAACGATGACCGATGCAGCTCTCAGGATGACCTTTACGAGATCTTCCTGTTCGGACCCCACGGCTGACAACCCTGCCTAAGCGCCGGCCCCAGCCCTCCACTGAAAAAAAGGTAATCAGACAATGTCCGACGCTGCGCTGCAGCTCGCCGAGATGGGCCGCCGCCTCGATGCCATCGACCGCAAGATCCTGACGGTGCTTCAGGAGGACGCCTCACTGTCCGTGGCCGAAATCGGCGACCGGGTCGGCCTGTCCTCCACGCCCTGCTGGAAGCGCATCCAGCGCCTGGAGGCCGACGGCGTGATCCTGAAGCGCGTTGCGCTGGTCGACCAGAACAAGATCGGCCTCGGCCTTTCGGTGTTCGTCTCGATGGAAAGCTCCGATCACTCCGATGGCTGGCTGAAGCGTTTCGCCGCTGCCGTTAGCGCTATACCCGAGGTGATGGAAGAACCAGCCGACGCTTCCAGCTCGGTAGACGCGGAGGAAACGGTTCCGACAATTTCCCCGATGGCCGCCTCGAAGGCATCTGCAAGCCGGCGCATGTCGGACTTTCGTTACTCGGCAGCGATACGATCATGAGCTGCCTTGGCTTCGGTTTCCGCTTGCGCCTTCTCGGCCGCTTTCACCTTAAACCTTTCGACCGCGCCCGCGATTTCGCCGATTTCGTCCTTGCGGCCAACACCGTGGAGCACAACATTGGAATTGCCTTCGGACAAGTCCAGCATCGAGGCTCTCAGCTCCCGGATCGGATGCTAATGCTGCGCGACGTAAGCACCGAGAGGGCGAGCCCCAGGAGCAAGCTGAGAGCACCAAGATCAGAGCAATCATTACGCCCAATCCAAGGTCTTCTTCTGCCCTCAACGCAGTGGCTTTCGAAGCCTTCTCGTAATCACTTGCGAGCGGCTCTGCGAGCTCGTCAACCCGCCTTCCGGCCGCAAGCGCAGAGCTTACGGCGACCAACTACCGGGCCGCAGCGTAAAGACCTTCTACTGACAACCTGAATCAGAACGAGAGAGGCGAAATGCCTTGGCCTGGTGATCAGTCCAGTGGCCGGATATTCTGGTTCATGCGGAAGAAGTTCGTCGGATCGTATTTCGCTTTGATCTGCTGCAGGCGACGGTAATTCCGCCCATAGGCAGCGGCAACGGGATCGCCTGTCTCATCATCATCGAGATAATTGACATAGCGTCCAGAAGCGAAAAACGGCCGCATCCTTTCATAGGTTGCGCGTGCCCACGAGATGCTGCGGCTGGTATCGCTGGCCTGCGTCCATTGCGCGAGGATCAGGAAATTGTAGCCCTCCTGCCGATGCACAAATGCCGT
>Ga0214543_1005061_pt1 | contig 24592 bp, 18 predicted proteins | sample CNSS2metaG_FD_160094 | JGI IMG/M metagenome (GOLD analysis project Ga0214543, IMG submission 160094) | Root nodule microbial communities from cowpea collected in UCLA plant growth center, Los Angeles, California, USA - CNSS2 | ecosystem: Host-associated > Plants > Roots > Nodule | place: USA... | reverse complement strand
TTACAGTATGATTAATAATGAATTATAAAATAAAAAATAATTAGATAGAATATATCAAAATATTTTTTTACATGATGAAAATAAACAATAAATAAAAATATTAAAAAACTAACAAATGTGTGTTTTAAAAATAATTTGAGAGACTATTGAAAGAAATCGCACAAAGGAAATCAAATGTATAATTAAAGTATGATAAGATGAAAAATATCTTAGAGAACTAAGAAAACTTTTCAAATATCAATATATATACTCAATAGTTGAAAAATAACGAATTATTATTTTAATGAAACAAAAGAGTTCTTCAGATTAAACAAAAATTAATAATAATAATAAGTAAATAATTTTTGTTATATTACCTTAAATTGAGGGTATAAACATTCTCATGTGAAAGAAAAATATATAATAAATAAAAATATTAAAAAATAATAGAAATATTCAAATGTGAGACATCATTTTTTTTAATTAACATACATCATTTTAATATAATTGCATAAAGGTTATCATAAGATAAAAAATATATTAGAGATGCAAATGAGTTTCATCACAAACCAAATAATTAAAAAAAAAAAAAAAAAAAATATATATATATATATATATATATATATATATATATATATATATATATATGGTTACTTCATTAATTGTGAATATTTTAATAATTTAAACGAGAATGGAGATATGACGGGGACAGATATTATGGCGGGGATATGTACATCCCCATACCCATCCCCATACCCAACTAAGAAAGTCGGGGATTCCCCATACCCATACCCATATCCAGTCAATGCGGGGATTTCTCGTCAAAACGGGGACGGGTTTGGACAATACCCGCGGGAACAGATTTATTTGCCATCTCTACCTGCCTCTCCTCTTTTTCACTTTCTCAAATCCGCAATTAATTTTCTCTTCTCCCTCCCCACCTCTCTTCTTTCTCAGAAATTTGTTTTAACAAAAATCTAATATTTTTTTAGTTAATTTTTTAAATTCTTATTAATATATTTATCAAATAATTAGAATAAATAAATAAATAAATAATAAAATAATTATTGGAAAAACTAAAAAAGAAAGAGAAGAAATTAAAAGAAAAAATGAAACAAAAAATACACCATCTAAAAATAAATAAATATTTATTAAGAAAATAAAATTACGAAAGTGAACATCCGTAACCACTTTAGTGACCAAATAAAAAAAATTATAAATAAATTAAAAACTGAGTTAAGAAAACAAAATTTTTAATAATAACAAAGAAATATATAAGTAGCGTATAAAAAATGTAAAACAAAATAATATCATCACTGTTTAATTAAATAACAATATTCTTAAAAAAAATATATAATTCAAGTCGGATGTCAAATAATATTTCTGAACTTTGTAATATTATACATGTCGACATTTGATTTATAGTTTTGGGTTATGGATATTGATATCTAGAATTTTTATTTATTTTATTTTTTTATTACGGATGTCGACATTCAGTATGAAGTTGCGGATGTCGACATCAGAAATTCTTTTTTGTATAAGTTTTTCTTATTATGGATGTCGATATCCGGTATGCTGTTTCATGTTGTGGATATTGACATTCGAAAAACTTTTTTTTTATTAATTTTATGTGATGCGATGTTGACATCAGATATATTGAGATATATTGCAGATGTCAACATCCGATAATGATTTTATGTAATTTCTTTTTTGTCTTTTTTTTAATCTTATGGAAATGTATCAGAAAATAATGTTTATTTGGATAATGTTTTCATAGAATAGTTGAACACGTCAACACATATCATCTTTCACCGCCATATATATATCGACAAAGGCTAGGGGACTGGTGTACCGCACCTAGCCGGTCCAACCAAATAATAATAATAAACGATCACCATATATACGCGGAACAAATAAAGTAACCAGCCTAAGTCGACCTAAGCCTAACCGGCCTAAGCCACTAAAAGAGTAACCAGCCTAAGCCTACAGAAGAATAATAGCGGCCTAAGCCGCTAAAAGAGTAGCCGGTCTAGACCGGCTACTCTGAAAAACTTAACGAAATCAAAGCACTTTTAAGATTCATGAAACCCACAATAATCAAACTAAGGGCCTGGGCTAAGGCCCAGGCCCACCTACAGCCCAAACAAGGGCTCAGCCCATGATGTGGCCAGACATAATTAATAATTTACAAATATGCATGGACCACACGAATTAAAGGTACGCATTCATTACTTTCCTAATCCTCATATTTGACTTTCTTAGAGATTTCACTGACTTGAGCTTCGGAGTCCCTTATGCAGATAACCCCTCTCGGGTCTAAAAACATGTATCAACCGGGAAGAAGTCTACTGAGGAGATGGCGGATCAGGATAAGATAATAATACTTGTGTTTGACATATCTTGTTTGTCTTCTGCAGGAACACTTACTTTGGTAGATAAAGACTTAATGATCATAATTGCAAGATTTAGAAGTATTGAAGTAAAGGCATCGGTAGATTCTTCACTCTTATGGCAGCTTCTTCCTGCGCTTCCATAAATTTCAACTTGCGCATCTTAAAGTTGTTAAAATACCCATTTGTTCTTATCTTTTTCCCTCCATCTTTTTTCTCCTCCACCGATACACCCATCTCTTCTTTTCTTCTTCATCCATAGGTACCTCCTTTTTTTCCTCCAATGACGCACCACTCTTCTCTCACTACACCCCTTTCCTCCACTCTTCACCTTCTCTCTCCTAAAAATGTATTATATATTATGCAATTTGAAATATGTTTTTTTATTTATTTTGTATTCTGAATTGGTGTAATCTATAGTATATATTTTCATTTTGTATTTTGAATTATATAAATACAAAAGAAAAAAAATTCTGAATTACACAATTTGATATTTTGGATTATGTATTCTATAACTAGTGTATAATGTCGAACTCAAAATAAAACCCCTAAAAGGTAAAATTAGAATTTTCAAAAAATGAATACGAATGCTTGATGAAATCATGGAGGTACAGTACGACCACTATTTTTCTTAAATTGGTTGTTTGTATCAAAGTAACAACAACGTCTATAGAATTTAAAATACAAGACAAATGAAAAATTATTGTTCAATATAATGAGATTATTATTGGTGAAATCGGGTTGATATGATTTTGAGAAGGAAAACGCATTATTGTATAACTCTATCTATAAATGGCTCCAAACACTTCAATGCCATCAAAGAACTTACACTTACAAATGAAAACATGTTACAATCAAGAGGGAAGACTTAACCCCAATGGAAATCAAGAGAGAAATAAAATGTTTATATTACAACAAAATTATTTATACAAATTTGGTTGAAGGTCTCTAACCTCTCTTCTGCAAGTAAGAAGAATCCACATTTACAGGATAAAGATCTGCTGCAGAAGTGGATGATGAAGTCCATGGCTCATCCGTTGAGATACTCAATTCTTGGTAGTATTGCCTCATTTTCTCCATCTTCTTCTCTTCCACATCATTTGCCTCTGAAAACACTTCCTCAACAACAGTTCTTCCTTCTAGCATGCTTACCACTGAAGACATGCTTGGCCTAAGCTGTGTAGTAACATTGGTGCATAAGAGAGCCACCCTTATCAACACTAACACCTCCTCTTTGTTGAAGTTTGTTCCCAATCTTCTATCAACTAGGTCCATTAGATCACCTTTCTCTTTCAACAGATTTGCCTGCAAAATACAATATTAGTTTGATTCCAAAGTGAGTCAAAAGAAGGGTATGGTTAATACCTCACTTTTTTTATATTTGATCATTGTTAGATTGAAGCATGCTACACTAAACTCAACAATGTTATTCTAAGTTAAATCTTACTATAGCAGCTGGTTAATATTGTCAAAGACAGTTGAAATGAACACAACTTGAGAATACTTACCCATTCAAGAATGGAGAATGATTGTTCTTTTGGACGGTGAATGGTGTTGCTCCTTCCATTTATGATTTCCAACACAACAATTCCAAAACTATAGACGTCTGCTTTATCAGTCAAATAACCATGCATGGCATATTCTGGAGCCATATATCCACTGCACAATAAAAAAGATGTCAGATACGTAAACTTGAGAAACCTGCATAATCTTCATGAATTGCTTTTACTACAACAAAAACAACCTAATTCTATTCCTACCAGGTGAACTAGCTAGTTACATGGATCATGTTATGTTAGATTGTATTTGAGACTAAACTTTTCATATAATCAGCTTGTTCATACATCATTTTTCCATCTCATATTTGAAAATTTGAATTTGATTAAATCATCTCCAACCCCTGTAGTTTTGTTTCTTTAGACTCCAATCCTATGCATATAAAATATACCCTATAAGAACCTACACAAAAGATTTAGGAACTTACTATGTTCCAGCTATTCGGGTGCTAATATGAGTATTTTCTTCCTCATCAAGTTTGGCCAAACCAAAGTCTGATATCTTTGGGTTGAGATCTTTATCAAGCAACACATTAGTGGTTTTGATGTCTCTATGGACAACCTTCAATCTTGATTCTTCATGGAGGTAAGCCAAACCTCTAGCAATACCAATACAAATCTTGTATCTTGTTGTCCAATCCAATCTTATTTGGTGTTCTTCAGGTCCTTCATTGGTAAAATGATAGAAATCAGACCACAGTACAATGTTGTCATAGGCATAAGTTAAACTATATCACTAAAACAACAACCAAAGTTTACTGTGTAGGAAGAATTACCAAATAAAGCACGAGCAAGGCTATTGTTTTCCATATATTCATATACCAATAGTAGTTGATCACCCTCCACACAGCATCCATAAAGTTTAACAAGACAAGGATGTTGCAAAGCAGAAATCATGCCTATCTCTGTTATAAACTCACGATTTCCTTGCTTTGATTTAGAAGAAAGTTGCTTCACTGCTACAAGTGTTCCATCTGATAGACATCCCTGCATTTTACCATGAATGATAGAGTTATTGCAATGTAAAAAAACATTCCAAAATAAATGTTAAATTATATAATATACACAATATTTTATATAATGCAAAATACCTTGTACACAGGACCAAATCCTCCTTCTCCAATCTTATTTGCAACATCAAAGTTGTTTGTTGCTGCTTTGATATCTCTTAAACTAAACAAACCAGTTCGCAGGTCTAAACTCCTTATCTCTGTTAATTGAGGTAGAAGAAACATCAGAGACCTTTTATAATGACAAATTTTCATGTTTACACTCTGTTCAGTGCAAGCCTGCTACTTTGTACTTAGCAAGAAAGCCACTAGTCTTAATGGTCCAATAATAAGATACACTAATCAAGGCACATACTCAAACTTACAGAACATGGAAAAATTTCAGTTTTTTCACATCTATAAATCTGTGCTTTAGAAAAATGTTTGACTGATAATCATGACAATAAAAGGAGTTTCTTTGCTTACCTTTTTCTAAAGAACTTTTCTTTCCTAGACATCCTTTCCACCAAAGAATACCAAGTACAAGAATGATAACTATTGCTACTGCAACCACAATTCCAGCCACAGCTCCTGCAGATATGCTACTTCCATTTTCTGAGGGTGGTGTAAAGTCTGTTTGATTATTATACAAGAGACATCTAGATTAGATGATAATATCAAGACCACATTTTATGATAATAATAAACATATATAGCAAATAACAACTCACTAGGTTCAACTGATATAGCTGATATAAGAGGACCATATACTGATCTAAATGGGAGACTAGTTGTTCCTTTTCCAGCCCAATACAAACGTATCTCCAAAGTATTACCACTCACAACTGCAGTGAAGTGTTTTATGATTGCTTTGCCAATCCCTCCTGCTTCTTCTACAATATTGAAGTCCTTCTGCACCAGCTCTTCCTGCAACATTTAATTCAAATCTTAATGGTTCATGATGAACACAAAGCATTAAATATTTCAATCTTCTTACTGGTTAAAATATTGTAGCAAGTAGTAATTGGTTTGATTAATGAAGTTTCCATAGAGACTATAAAGTGGAAAATATACACTTATTAAGATATTAATGCAGAACATAAAATCTAGAACAGGAAAGATCTTTATGAAAAAGGTAAAAGAAGTGTTAGCCATATACATATCTATACCTGAATATAGATGTCAAATACTCGTCTTCCTAAACTGTTAAATGTTGAATCATTGATAAACATGATTTCTGCAAAATGTAGATTGACTGTGTAGTTTCCATTTCCCAAGCAAAATCCATAGTAAGTTAGAGACGTGGGAGAAACTCGTGCATCCATGTAGAGATCAGCGTTGTCCACTGAAATAGCTGACTTATTTTGCCAGATAGAGTAGTCGCCAGCATCATTATCCATAAAGTTACCAGTAGTGATAAATGCCCAACTTTTTGATCCACTTCGGTGAAATCTAGCTGGCCCTCCATTATCTAAATCATCATCATATGTGCTTTTGCCTTCTGTTATCATCTTTCCACCACAGTTTATATGAAGGGAGTATGAGTCTAGAACAAACATGACAAGGTCAGCAATGATGAAATTAAGAAAAGAAGGTATTCAAACAGTTTCTAATAACAATACTTGCAAATGGCTCCAAAGAAAACCTAAATCTGTTGTTTGTAGTATCATAAAATGTTAAGTGGTTTCACATTGCTAACTTTTCGAGTTCCAAAACAATAATTTGTACATAAGCATGGTAGTTTTGGTTTCCTTTACTTCATAAAAGGATTCAAAATTTTTGTAAAAGGTTTCTTTGAAGAAACTTACTTTTTTGACAGACATTGTTTCCCAGGCAAGCAACTGTTCCTCTGAGAAAATGATTGAATGGGTGAAATGCATTAGCTTAATCTCATCACGGTCAATGTAAGATTCCTATAAAAATAACATGCAAAAACTATTTACTTATAACAAAAATGGTAAACTTACGAGTCATTGTGCGTTTTGGAGCTAGAAAACAAGTTCCTGTGACATATAACAGAAGACTATGAGTTAGATTCTTAAATTTGCAAACAAAAATGCACATAACTACAAGATTCTTACACATTTCCATTTTGACATGTAGGATTCCCTTGGCTTGTCGTGAAGTTGTTGTATGAAATATCTCTGCATACATGTTATAAATTTTGAATCAGACTTTTGATATTATTATACCAACCAAAAGAAATATGTGGAATCTTCTAAAGAAACCTAAGAATATTAAAACCATTAATCCAATAAACAAGATGCACAATCAAAGTACAAGGCAATAAGAGTTCCAAAAAGATTAATTTACTACGAATAGCTGAACTATTATATGTAGCATTTGAAAGAGAACTTACACATTGTCAGCTTTCTCTGTCCATGCAGGTACTTGTCCATTGAGAAGATTTCCAGTTAAATATCTACGTTACAAAAATATGAAGGGATTAATATACACAACCTAATATTTGTTGATGATCCAACATTAAGTAAAATAAGCTAGGCATCCTTAATTACACCCATTTACCTGTGTTCTTGTTCTCTGTAAAGTATACTCTGAATTAAACTTAAAATTTACTTCAATGTCGTCCAATTAAATTTAAGAGATTTATTCTTTTTTGTATTGAATAACTTAACTCATGATTGGTGTTGAGTTGATCATCAAGTTGAATGATTCAAATAAACCATCACCTCTCAATAGCAAAATCATATCTTGAAATAAACAATTTTATTATTTTTTGGTGTTTGTAAGGTAACGATAATACTAATAATATTTACTTAGTAAAAAATATTAACATGATAAAACAAAATGAGTTAAAGCTGAGGTATTACATGTAATCAACTTTTCTCAGGGCTTCATAGTCGCTCGGAATTGGTCCAGTCAATTTGTTAAAGCTGAGGTCTCTGAAAAGGAAACACAATAAGAATGAGTTTGAAAGCAGTAGAAGAAAATGGTCACAGAAAAGATTTCTGCAACTTAATAGGTTAGAGGGAAACATACGATCAAAGGAGTGTAATTCTGAAATAAAAAGGATATACAAGTTGCAAAACAAACTAAACAATATCAGATGTAAACAGTAATTGCAAGCAAACAAAGTGGAAAAACATGTGCTTACAAGTTTTTCAAGGTTGTCATTGTCGCGAGATATGTTGGTAGTGTTCCATTGATGTTGCAATTCCTCAAAATCCTGGGAAACAACAAATGGATAGCATTATGTTATTAGAATCTCTTGCTTGACTTTTTTCGAATTTTATTCCATGAAGGAGTTAAAGATTTAAACTCACAAATATTTTAACGTCATGTTATTAAGTTGTGGAAAAGATGATTGTTCAGATCCATTCAGATCACTAATTCTCCTGCATTTCACATCAGAAAAAGAGTTAAGTAAACACAGTTAAAACTATCACTGATTTTGAAACTTTGCTCACTATAAATAAATTCATGCATACAAGTCAGTTAAGTTTTTCAGAAGTGAGATTGCAGAAGGAATAGGCCCATCGAAACCACTCCCTTGAATCACTCTGTCAAAGCAAAGTAATCATTAATAACTTCAGAAAATAAAACAAACTGATTCAATCAATAAACATAATTAAAGCATACTAATAAAATAGAAATGAAGGAGTGTTCATACAGTTTTTGGAGACTTGTCCAACTTTGAATAAAATCAGGTATCTTCCCAGAAAACTGATTGTCCCCAATTCGACTGCATAATGAAAGGGATCAAAAAATGAGAAAGGGTTACATTAAGTTCAAAAACAATTTTTTAAATTAGTCATCATCATTGAATAGTACAATAAAGATTTAAGCTTACATATCCTGCAATGTAGTGAGCTTGGCCAATGTTTCAGGTAACTCTCCAGTAAAATTGTTAGAGGAAAGTAACCTGCAAATAATTGATAAGAACAAACAAGAACAAATTATGAATTTAAGCCATGGAAATCAAACTAGATTTCTAACATTGACCTTTGTAAATGACAAATAAATTGAAGTGCTCACAGTCTTTGAATTTGGGGTAGATTTCCAAGCTCAGGAGGAAGTTCTCCAGATAGTTGATTGGCCTCCAAGACCCTGCACATCTCAAGATAAAGTTCAGTTCCATTATATGAATTTTTAAATTTATTTAATAATAATTTCATGTGTATGAAATGAAAATTTTTTCTTTGATAAGAGGAACTCACAAACTTTGAAGAGTGGATATGTTTGCTATCTCTTTTGGTATTGAACCCGTTAATCGATTTCCAAGGAGGGAACTGTTATGATCAAGAAACATGTTGCCATTATAGATTCTTGTTGCAATGTATAGATAACAAATACCTAGTTTCACAAAAGATGTAACCTAATATGGAACAAAACATAGGTATAATTCACTAACTGCTATTGATATTTCTGTCTGGTTATCAGCATTTAAAAAGTCTCGGTGTTAGATTTATGTTGATGTTATATACAATATATTACCATCATGTGAGGGTCATGTATTATATACATTGATGATTTTAAACTCTAAAAGATGACAGGAAAATCATACATGTTGTTGAGAAGTTTGGTGGTGCCCCATTCTTTGGGAATTGTACCGTTCACGTAATTGCGACTAATGTCACTGCAACAAAGAATGTGTTATCATGCAAAACAATTCATAGATGTTGGTAAAAAACAAATTTAATTTGAGTAAAGTTAAGAATTACTTACAATTCTAGTAGGAAAGGCAATCTGAACAGATCTTTGGGGAGAGTTCCTGGGAGATTTTGTGCTTTCAAAATTCTACACATTTATTTATCAACGAAATGGTTAATCTTCTTAATCTTATCTCCATTATTCTATCTTTAATTCATTCCATTTTTTAAATCAAATATTTCTTTGTAACACTTCAAAATTTAAATTTTTAAACATAAATCTAAAATATAATTAAATATATATTTATAAATATTAATAGTACAGTGCATAAACTAAAATAACAGTGAAGTTTATCTCAAAACCCTAGTCAGAACTGCTTAGATAGCAATAATGATTACATTTTCAATCACAATTCAAACATCTAATCTTAATTTTTTTAATTGTGTTTAAGATTAAATCTGCTGTTTTAATAGAAATTTCTATAATTGGATTAACTGAACTTCAACTGAGATTATTCATAAAATCAGATTTTAAATCCTGATAGAAGCTAAACATTTTAGTCAAACTTCTTCACCAAAAAGATCTTGTATGTTAAGTTTCAAATATAACTGTTTGCTCGTGCACATTGAATAATATGATCTTTATGATAAAAAAGGAAACTAAGAAACGTTAAGACTTAGCTTTCAGTGTTTCAAAAGCTATGATAATAGAGAAATACAACTTGGTAGCACCCTCACATGTGACAGACAAGTTGCAAAAAATACAAACAACATGTTGCAGAATGAAGGTGGTGGGTTTAAAAAAGTCAAAGGTGAAAAATCAATGAGTCATTTACTTTTTGTCATGAAGCAGGACATTATATACTGCAGAATAATTGAGCACCTCAAAGTTGACTGAACCCATAAATGTGGACCTTTATTTTGTTTACACTACATTTATAGCACACGGTGTTACAGTCTTTGATCTTTTGGCTAGTTTAGAGATCACTTCAAACTACAGCATTTAACTGAGTTAATTTTTTTTTTCATCCTAGATTTTTCTTCTGATATTTTTAGTTAATCTTTTTGCACAAACCTTTTCCACATAAGTATTATATCTGTCAAAAACATGATTGATTATCTATCCCAATCTAAAAATCACAATTTTTATCTACATACCCTATTTTTATAATAAATTTTGTTCTTTTTTAAATTACAAGATTCTATAATTTTCCTCTCTAATTATATCTTTAATTTTGTTGATATAAAAAGAAAAAATTTAATTATAATAATAACATTCAGAAGATGTAATTATATATATATATATATATATATACATATTTTTTTTAATATAATTTTAAGTGAATCATTTATTATAGCTTTCAATTATCTTATTATGTGTAATTACAGTATCTATTTTTATGATTAATTTTTTTTCACCACATTAATTAAATAAAATATGTAATTAAAAAAGCTATGTTATCTTCAAATTTAAAGTCTAAAAGTTAATGAACATTTTTTGTCTAAATATTAAAAACAATGATAAGGATAGGAAAGATGGGAAAAGATAAGGAAGAGAAAAAATATTAAAATGAAAACAACTTCTTTAACTTTTCTGGAAATCAGTGAATGATTGAAGCATTGAATGAAGGTAGGGTGTCTTTATCTTTTGAGTTATGATATGTTAACAAAGTATTTTTGACAAAAGTTTTGACAAACTTTCTTATTTAAGTAAAAAAATATTATTTATTATTTTATTTTAATTAAAAAATAAAAAATTAATCAACTTTAATTCTGTTTTTAGAAACTTTGTTAACTTTGTGAAAATTTTGTTTGTCAAATGATAATTTTCCTTATCTTTTTAAGGGTTGTGGTAGGTTGAGATCCATTTTATCTTATAAAACTAATTTACCATTGTTTTTATTAATTTTGATCAAATAATTTAATTAAATATCTTAATGTAACATTTTATTATCAAACAAAGTTGTAAGTGAGAAAAAGTAAGTGTTAAAAGATCTTTTTCTGGTTCTAGAAAGTAATGTGATGAACAACACATGCTTAACCAAACTTCTTGATCATAATTACCCTATCATAACCTTGAATACTAAGAAGAACACAGAGAATATGAGTAAGAAATTTACATGTTGGTGACATGACAAACGGTGTCATTGTTATAAGAGCAATTGCATCTTAATTCATTTTCACTCCCTTTTACTTGTACTGCAGATGTCCAATTTCGTTCTCCACTGCATGGATCAACGTTGAAATCCCAGTTCTTCTTCCCAAGTGTCTTACCTATATCTTTCAGAGCTTCCACTGTCATAACAAAATCATAATTAACCCATTTATCATTTCTCATCTGATACCAATTTCTTATATGAAACCATGTCCATTACTATGAACTTCACACAGATAAACTAAAAGATTCACTATGAGGAGTGGTTCTTACTAAACACATACCTTCATCTTGGGGAAGAGTGGCTCCAGAAGCTAAGGAGGCAAAGCAGAACACAGCAAGTAGCAGAAGGAATAAGAAGAAACGAGGGTAACTCACCCTCATGGTTACTCTTTCTGATTTGATGCCTTAGAGTTTTTGAGAAGGGATTCAGGAACATATATGAGGAGTGTATATAATAACGTGATAACAGTGGAGGAGAAAGATATCGAGAAACAGGAACGCAGACCAAGACTTGAACTGGTTTGGTGAGAAATTGAATGAGACAATCTCACACGTTGTTAAAAATATTAAGGGTGTTGTATATTAAAAATAGTGACTAAACTGTGTCTGTGCTGATAAAGACAAAGTCAACTCCTCAGTGGTGGTTCATTTGTGTAATTTAATGAATATAATGTTATCAAATAGCAATGATTTTAGTTTCAGATATTATTATAAGAGGAGATAAACATTACTGAAAAATATACAAGAATCGAAGACCACTGAACACTGTTCTTTTATAGACAAATCTCAGAGTAGTTGTTGACAGCATGAAACAGTTGGCTTTGTCAACCTTTCGTACAATTTTCCAAATTCTAAATGAAAAAGAGGGCATCGGATTTGTCAGTTTATGCAGAAAACACGGTTGTGAATTAATGTATGCTATCAAGAGGTGACACAAGTTGTTTTATCCATAAGTTTAATATTTTCATTATAATTTTACTTATATATATATATATATATATATATATTAGTCAATCTATCACGAATAATTCCTTCTGTAATTTTAAAATTCTTAATGTAAATTGATTGATCTGTTTCTGACAGTTTGAATGAATGCGATATAAGTATTTTCATTGAAAGCTAAAACAAGTAGTGATATAAAATCTTTCTGGTTTAAAGAGTTGGAACGAGTTACAATGTGCGATGCATAATTGAGCTTTGGCAAGTTCATTGGTTTTGGTTTTCCCTAGTTTTGATTTTTCTTTGGCTGCTAACCTACAATGTATGGGTCCCTCTTATTTTTCTCCTCCTTTTTTTTTTCTTTCTTAAAGTAGTTTCAATGTCCTTATTTTCTTATCGGATATGGCACATGAAACTTCTTTCACTAGTTGTTACTAATAAATTCCTCAATCATATCAAATACAGAAGTTATGAGGAATAAACCTATTACAGCGTCATTGCAATGTTTAAATCTTGTTATTCATGTTTCATTAACTCACTTCTATATACCAATAAAAATAATTTATATTTCAAGAATGTAATTGTTATAAATTAATGATTGTTGATTGATTTGATACATTTACTTATATGATATGATTGATACTCATATGATTCATTACTCTTTATGTAAATATTTGTATTGACTAAGTTGATTTGTTTCCTTTATGGATTACATGTATATATATAAATATGACTATTCCGATAGATAATAATACACAAATGAGTTGCTCCCGATTCTCTCATTCTCTATTCTCTATTCTCTACTATTTCCTTCTCTTCTCTATTATCTATTATTCTCTCTATTATCCACTTTATTTCATAACACGTTATCACCATGCTTCAACCAATTGAGGATTAGTGGAAGATTTGTCTCTCTAACTATAATGTTTTGCGTGTCTCAATCTAGACTCTTTCTAATCATTTCTCAATTTATAATTTTACCTTATATTCTTCTTCTTGTGATAAGAATTGTTTGACTTCATCAATTTTCATCACTGTCTTATTATTTTTATTTTTATTATGACAGTGATTATTATTATTATTATTTTGATGATGATTATTATTAATATTATTATTTTATTACTAGTTCTAAACACGCGAAACATTACAAATTTTGGATTTGTGACCCTTGATATTACAAGGAAAAATTCCTTATATTGGATTTTAAATGTTGAAATACATTTAGATGCAATGGATATTGGGATACCATTAAATAAAAAAATAAAACATCTAAACAACTAATTTGCTCATGCAACAAAAACATTGTGAAAAGAGATTTCACAAATATTATGAATTTATTTCATGCCTATGTATGGCTGGCTGGACAAAGGAATAAAGCTTTTGATGAAAAATCATGAGATCCGCTTAAACTGCTTCATTCCCAGAAGTGAATGTAGCAATTAATATTATGAATTTATTTCATGCCTTTGTATGGCTGAACAAAGTAATGGGCTTTTGATAGAAACTCATGAAACCTATCCAATTGGTTCTACTCCATTCCCAATAGTGAATGCAACAACATTTGATTTATATTTTCATGATCGTGATCGTAATATTGATTATGGACATGGTTATAAATGAAATTTCAAAGACACATTTTGTCACCAGAAGTGGCACAATAATGTGAAAAAGGGAAAAGGAAAATGTGAAAATATTGACAAAAAAAGATGAAAGTATATATTATCATTACGGTGGTAAAGGCCATTTGAGTTGTAGCATCTTACAAATAATGAGAAGAACATAGAAACACATTTTGGTTATGAAGATGGTGATTCTAATTATGGTCATATGGATGTTACTCATCTTGATACTATTATTTTCTTTGCTAAATCAAATGGAAGCATTGATCACCTCATTGGTTATGAGAGTGTTAAAAAAAAATTCATACTGATATTTACGTTTATATGAAGAACGAATGTTGACACCAGTACCAAAGGTTTTGTCTTATTGATAATGCAACAACTTATACAATTCTCAAGAGTAATAAATTTTTCTCTTGTTTGATAGTGCGAGACATCAATGTTAATATTATTTATGGTACTACAAATATATTTGAAGGCTTTAGAAGAGCTATTATACTTCTACCAAGAAGTTGAATAGAAACTTATTAAGTTTCATGGATATTTGTCTAAATGAATATTATATTGAGACAAACAATGAAAAAGATATGAAATATTTTTATATCTCTACGATTGAGTTGAAAAAAAATGTATATTAGAGAAATTATCAACATTCTTTTATGGTTTGTACTACACGTATATTAGTACAGTTGAAATGCATGTCATGGTAAACCAGAAGTTTACGAATCAAAATGAATGCCTTGTTTTACATGATCAGTTGGATGATTTGTACTACACATATATTAGTACAATTAAAATGCATGAAGCATGGTAGGCTTGTTAATTCCAAAGACATGTTTGAAGCGTGGTAGGCCTATTGGTTCCAAAGATAAAAAAACTCTTGAATGAGAAAGGGAGCTAAAATGAAAAATGACCTAATTGAAAAGGTTGAAATCTCAAAAGATTCATTTGACTTAATTAATGGTTCGGTTCCAAAAGAACCTCAGATACCTGAAATTGTTGAAAATGATGAGATCTCAATAAATTATATCATGAATCATATAATATGGAACCAAAATGAAGTTAACATTGACAAAACTTTTACTTATAACATAGCGATGAATGCTATGAATGACAATAAAGATCAATAAGCAATGATCATTGAAGATTGTCAACAAAGAAAAGATTGGCCAAAATGAAAATATGCAAATAAGCATAATTATATTTGTTTGCTAAACGAAAGGTTTTTGGACATATAGTTCGCACACCTGAAGTTATGAAACTCGTTGGGTACGTATGGATTTTTGCGCAAAAATCAAATTAAGAATGATGAAATTGTTAGATACAAAGCACAATTGGTTGCTCAAGGTTGTTCACAAAACCTTGTATTGATTTGTGAAAAAAACATATCCACTAGTATTGGATGCAAAAAATATTGCAATATTCGATTATCCTAGTTGTACAACAAGGTTTGCATTTACATCTAATGGATGATATTACAACTTATTTGTACGGTTCTTTTGAGAATCATATTTATATGAAAATCCCTGGAGGATTTTATTTGCCCAACAAGACAAATTCTAAAGAGGGTTATTCAATAAAATTGAACATGCTCTTTTATTGATTAAAGCAATCAGGACGTTTGTGGCATAATTGTCTTATAGAGTACTTATTATAAGAAGGCTATAGAAATGATCCTATTTGTTCTTGTATTTATATGAAAAGATCCAAAAATTAATTTGCCATAATTATTGTTTATGTAGATGACATAAACATCATTGGAACTCTTAATGAGCTCACAAAGGCAGTTGATTACTCAAAGAAATAATTTGAGATGAATGATCTTTGAAGGGCAAAGTCTTATTTGAAATTAGAAGTTGAGTATTTAAATAAAGATGTTTTTATACGTTAAGAGACTTATATAATTAAGGTGCTTAAAATGTTCTAAATGGACAAGTCATGTCCATTATGCACTCCAATAGTTGTGAGGTCGTTAGATGTTGATAAAGACTCTTTTTAGACCTCAAGAAGATGATGAAGATCTTCTTGGTCTAGAAGCACCATATCTTAGTGTCATAGAAACACTAATGTATCTTGCTAATTATACTCGATCTAATATTGCATTTGCTGTAAATTTGTTATGCAAGATATAGTTCTTCAACTACAAGAAGAAAATGGTTTGGAGTAAAACATATACTTCGTTACTTTAAGGATACTACGAATATGAGCTTATTCCATCCAAATGATTCAGATTTAGACCAATGGGTTATGTATATGCATGTTATTTTACATATTCTCACAATGTCACAATGGTTGATCATAAACAAGATGTTTGTTCACATGAGGTAGCACAATGATTTCATGAAGGTATATGAAACAAACCATAGTAGCAACATCGTCTAATCATACATAATTATGAGGAAAGTTGTGAATATGTTTGGTTAAGGTCTATAATTCAACATGTGCAAGAAACTTGTGACTATCCCCGACAAAGATGGAATCAACAACCATATATGAAGACAATAGTGCATTGTTCAATTGAAAGGATGATATAGATATCCAAAAATTCATTCACGTGAAAATATGGCATGTCTATTTATGAAGTTTTTTCCAAGAAAAACTTGTGAGCAAATGATTTAGAAGTTCGGACTCTGTCACCTTAATGATGTAAGTTTACATGAGGGGGAAAAATAGAATATGTGATGAACTATATTGTATTAAAGGATACAGAATATTGTACTCTTTTTTCTTCACTAGTTTTTTTTTTATCCCAAAGGGTTTGTCCATTGATTTGATATATTTACTCATATGATTGATACTCATATGATTCATTACTCTTTATGTAAATATTTATATTAACTAAGTTGATTTGTTTCCTTTATGGATTACACGTTGTATATATAAATATGACTCTTGCGATCAATAATAATACACAGATGAGTTGCTCCCTATTCTCTCATTCTTTATTCTCTATTGTTTCCTTCTCTTCTCTATTATCTATTATTCTCTTTGTTATCCACTTTATTTCATAATAGTAATTTAAATTTTAAGTGTTAATTCTTGGATAAACAAGTTCATGTAAAACATTAAGGCGAGCAATTACTTTATTTCATTCATTCGAGTATGTTATAGGAATGAATGTGGACAATTACTTATTTCATATAAAAAATATTTTTTTCATTTACTTGCTTGGTGTGAACGTCGGGCGGAATACATGTTGACTTTTTAGATGATATGTACTCGAACTATACCAATGGACCGGTTCAGTAGAATAGTTAAATCTAAGGTTAATCATTTTAATCTGATTATCAAGTAATTAGATCATCTAAACCAAAGTCTAACTAGGTAAGACCCATGAATCATAGTATAAAAGACACATTTTACGAAGTATATTGATTATATATTTATTAACATTTATTCTTTGAATCTTGGATTGACTTTAGCATCAAAGTGTCTTTTGTAGACACCTCTGATAATTGATGTTATCATGTTTTTATTTTATTTATTTTTATATCTTATTTTTATTTTATTTTTGGATTTTATTAAATATTTCATGTTTTATTAAATAAAAGTGGAAACGATAAATGTGTGGATTATATTATGCAAATACAGGGAAATCTCAGAGATTTGGAAAGATTATCAATAAAATGAGTGGAATATTGACTAGTCAAAGATTATCAACAATATCAAATATAAAAGATTAAAAGATATATATAAAGAATTATCTCTTATAATTTATTCAAGTACCAAATCAAATCTAAATTTTAAGCCCAGTCTAATTACGAAAGTCTATAAATTGAGAGTTTGACGTAGGTAAAAAACATACACTTGGAGAGAAAGAAGCTTGATATCTCTACACTTGAAGTTAGAAGGGAATTTTGAAGGTTGGAGGCATTTAATTTCAACATCAGTCTTGTATTCAGTATGTCTAGGAGTAGTTAACTCCCTCATTAACGGAGGTTGAGTGTAATGTATTCTTAATTCTCTATGAATTCCACAAATCAATATAATTCTTTTTCATCACTCTTGTGTTTTATTCTTGCTTTAATTGCATGATAAATATTGATTGCATATTTGTGGGTATCTAATCATTGGACACGATATTAGAACCTAGAATAGACAACTAATTGATTGTGCATCCAGATGTAACATCCCTCATGATATTACGAATTTTAAATAATAAGTAAAGAAATATTACGCCAGCTTCATTTATTAAAGCATCATTCCCAAAAACACGGGAAATTTAAAACTATTTATTACATAATAAAGATAGCTCTAAATTCAAATGTCTCAAAATTCAATAAAATACCAAAGCAGTCTCATAACAGTTTTACAACTTTATTCAAAACCATAAATGATAAAAACTCCATAAACTTGTTTTTCCATGAGTTTCCCCCCGCTCCGATGCTAAGCCTCACCGGATCCACTTGCAACATCATCTGCTCCTGTGTACCGCGTACACGATTATCGCCAAACACAAGCATATAGGGTGAGCTAATAGAAATAACATATATACAATATAATTATATATACAACATAATCACACCAAGGGAGTTTCATCTTTGATTTCATAACACATGGCCACAACCATGTTAACCATGATCTACGTCTTCTAGGGAGTACCTCAAGGTATCTTGCTGCCATACCTATGGACCACAACCGATAGAGCATGTGCGGGAAACCATGCTACGGATCACACACCGTAACGCCAGGTGAAGTTCCCAAATATGAACATAGTTCGCAACGTCCCAAGACTACCAAACTCGTCAACTAACTACTAAGGAGGGCAATCTATCTGGACCTATCCGTATTGACCACAACCAATACACTCACACTGACAACACTCGCCAACCCAAGCTCAACTCAAGAGTTCTTCGTCTTCATCCACCATCCTGAGCTCAACTTGAGGGATGCATTCCGAGCCACAACTTAAGGAATGCCACATGCTTAACCCCTATCTCGAGCTCAACTCAAGGGATACGTTCCAAGCCACAACTCAATGAACACCAACAAGCCGACCTTTAAGATGTCATAGAAGCCTTATAGATTACACACACAATGCCAGCAACCCGGTGCTGCTGAGCAAAAATCGCCTGGCACAGGTCATGTAGCACCAGACACTGCCACTTCCAAACTGCCTGGCGAGGGACACGTACTGCCTAGCACGTAGCGCCTCAGAACCACCAACACTTGCAGACACCGCCTAGCGGGACCTCCCTCGCCGCCATGTGCACGTGTTCCAGGAACCCACTATTATGCTCACTATCTCCTGGCAGTCCAACCCCTATCGCCAAGCACTATACTAGTATCTCGAGTTGTACTAGTTTAGACCTTTCATACTTGACTTCAATCCTCCTTGATTCTTCCATGGTCCATTACATGGTTACCGATCCTACTAGTTTCAATCTAGATTTCCGAACTTGCTTTTCTTATACCTTACTATCACAATTAACTCAATGCCAAATTCACTCTCTGCATCATTCACACCCTTCCAAATTAACTAAAGAACAACCATGTACTCCACTTTAGGCCAAAGACACAATCCCACCTGAACTTACTACCATTTCTCATTGCTGCCTTAACCCAAAGCATTTACACTTATCATTTAATAATAGAACTCTAAGTAATTCCTCCAAAACAGCACCACAATATTTTCCCTCCTTTAATATTAAACATGCTCTATGTTCATCTAATTATCAATTAGTCTAAAATACTTTAAGTCAACCCTCAACTTGGCTAATTATGCTTATAGGAACCTATACCACTACTGGGATAATCTATACCTTAGCCACAATCTCATTATAGTTAATTCTTTCAGCATCACTAACCCATTCCAATTCTCCCTAGTTTAACCCATACATCAATCACCCTAGGTCTCTGTTCAATCATGTTTCCTAATACTAACTTAGTATTACTTTAGTTTCCAAATACCCCAACACCTCCTATGCACCTTCTAGCCAGTACGTACCACCAGGCGGTGCATAGCATTCTGGGAATTTCCCAGAATTTTCTAGCACCCTCGAAGCCCCAACAACTCCCAACCTCACGTCTTTGTGGTTTTCATCTGATTCTCGCTCGAAATCACTTAACATCATAAGGATTCACAATCCACTTACACTATTGACATTTTCCAGTACAATTAACCTACCAATTTTCCTTAGGACAACAATCCCAATTTTTCCAACCCTAAGAGCATCCCTCCACTGTTCCATTAAATTACGCTCTCCATGACGTGTAATCAAATGCCATTTGACATTAAAACATCCTTTAACAAATAAACTTAGTTTTCCCTTCGATCAGAATCAACCCAGATCACACGGAACATCAAAATCGAAACAAAAAGGCTTGGGTCGCCTGGCGGGTGTTCGTCACCGCCAGGCAGTTCAACAAAACCTAGAAAGAACTAGGTGCAGGCTTGCGTCGCCTTGCGGTACAGGGTTTCACCGCCAGGCGGTTCCTCAAAGAAAGCCAGAAAACACGTGAAATCACAAGCGTCGCCTGACGGCAATGCATAGCCCGCCAAGCAGTTTCTGGAAAATTCTAGAAACTACGAAATTGATCAATGCAGAAGGGTTCATGCATAATTACAATAAATTAATCATACAATTCATGCTTAAACCTCAAAATAAGCACATAAAACTCCCATAACCTGGTTTCCTTAGCTTATTTGGAATTGTTGTGAGTTCCCCCTTGATCACCAATGATCTTCCTTTGACTCTCTCAATGCATGGTTCATTATGGACTGTTTTTCAGCCTCCCTTGTTTGCCCATTCAACTAGGGTTTTCTCTAACTTTTCACATTCATGCCAAATATGAAATTGGCAAAAAGAAATCTTAATTTGGTCTCTCTAAGGTTCGAACTCATACCATACCAATGTCAAATCAATGCACAACCATTTAACCAATTCATGTTTCATGATGACTAATATAATTTTATGATTATATTATCACTCACATGATCAAGCATATTATCAAAAATAATAACAAATCAAAAACCACACAATTGGCATATATAGGACTTGAACCCAAGTCCTCTCACATAATTAGGTACTCTCAACCACTTGAGCAAGTACTTTTCCACATCATACAAGTCAGAATTAAATGCCATAAAGGCTCCTACTATCCGCATTTATTAATTAATTATTTATTTATTTAATTAAATTCCATGGGTCTTACACTAGACATAGAGTACATCAGTGGTCATTAATAACATCAGAATTTTGATCATTAATGCAAACTCTTAATAAGGAAAGGTCTAAGACATTAAGGTTCTTATTAAAGTTTACATTTTCTACTAGGACATTAAGGCTTGTTACGTAAGGTGTGAATGCTAGAGTAGGAGTTAGAAGAATATTGTTTGGTGTTTTTGCTTTGAATTGGATCATGAAACCCAATCCCAATGAAGCTTTTATCTGAAATTTTTCTCAATCAAGTTCTTTATTTTCATTATGCCAATTCCTTTTAGTCTTTACAATTTACTTCTAAATTTATTTTTATTTTTTTAGATGAACCTAAAATGATTTGTTATTGTCATCATTTATCAGTAACTAACCACTTAATTTAAACCATATTAGACCATGGAGGATACGATATCAGGACTTGTACACTGTATTACTTGTGCGATGTGATACACTTGCCAACATGTAACAACCTCCGCCCTGTCTGTGATATTGGAGATGAGTACCCCATGAGATCGAGTTCGTGAACCCTCTAAAGCTTTTTAAGAGACTTTATAGAGCATACTTTGACCTCATAAGAACAATTGGCATCCACCGTGAGGCTGACATATATTTTGTAAAGAGGAAACTTCAAAGATTTGAAGATTTAAAGGCAAGAAATATGCATGGTGCATACTAGAAGTAGCATAGTAGAAGCAAAAGGAATCATACCCTCTACCGATCTGGCCACTATACTGGAAGCACATACAAATATGTAGCAAAAGTTCGCTGACTATAGAAAACAAATGCTTAAGAGATGAAGGCCTTAAGAGAAGAAAACGTAAGGTTGTAAAGGAGAATCGAGACTGAAAAGCACGCCAAGGGAAAGGGAGTTGATGATACTGTGCATGTAGGGCCGAGAACCCTGTTTAGAGGAATGCCCACTAATGAAACATAGTAAGAAAGCGAGTGCAACCCAACCCCAAGGAGCAAGGGTGTGACCAACAATTCCTCAGCGTCAAGGAGCAGTCACAAACATCCCTTCACTGATAACACCACTGAAACACCCTCCTTAAGCAATTGAAGGCTTTTATAGTCTGTTATGACGATATCTCTGGTTTGGATGAATATGTGGTCGTATACACTAACCAAATCAGCCTTTACTCAACTGATCGTTCTGTGTAAGGCATCAACCTGCCACCACTTTCCATTGATTTCTTTTGATACATTGACCTTGTCATTCACGAATCATTTTGAGATAGACCGTCAACATGATGTTACTTCCCTCTCCCTCCTCAACATAAGGTAAAAGCAAGCCTTTATTGACAAATTTGGCAAAGCTGCCCTCAAGGTGAAGAATTGGAACCTTAAATCATATTTCATTATATGGTAGGGTCATTTAATGATGAACTATACATGACCCCCGCCCCCAATATGAATGAGCTGAGACAATAGGCTGCCAAGTTCATGTGAGTAGAGGACATAAGGAAGTACAAGGCTAATGTCAAAACTGATATTGCCTCGTTAGAAAAGAAAGAATTCAACAAAGCACCTATTCCTAGAAGTAATGTTCGACCACGAGAACGTGAACATGTGCAATATATGAACTATGCACCCCTCAATGCTCCCAAATCACGCATTAGATTAGGCTTTGCAAGCCGGCCTCATCCTACTACCACGAAATTTCCAAAGCCCTCCTAATGTTGATATGATCAAGTATTGCAAATATCATCATAATAATGACCACACGACTGACTAATGCAAGACCTTCAAAGACAAAGTAGAAAAACTAATTAGGGTTGGGCACCTCTGACGATTTGTTAAGCGAGAAGATGAAGGAGCACCAAAACATGGGTACCTCAAATATGATAATAAGAAATACAAAAGGAGGGACGAGGACAAATACTAAAGAAGAGAGAGACCACCACGACAAGATGACATGCAACAAGATCGCCAAGATAACATACCGTCGAGGGGTGATTAGTACCATATCTGGAAGATTCACTAGAGGAGGCTCCTCATCCTCGACAAGGAAGAAGCACTTAAGAGTCGTGTAGTCAATACACATGATGTCACGAGGAAATAGAAAGAGAATTCCCCCAATTACCTTTACTAACTCCAACTTCTAATGAGTCAACCCAGATCCGGATGACCCCATGGTCATTACAGGAGAGATGGAGAATTTCATAGTGAAAATGGTATTGGTCGACCAAGGTAGTCCAATAGATATACTCGAATAAAAAAACGTACAAAAAGCTCCAGCTACTAGAAGATGCTATGATCCCTTACGTGAACCAGTATAAGGCTTCTCTTAAGAGAGAGTATCGACTAGGGTGTATATCGACCTTCACACCACTTTTGGAGAAGAAAGTATAATAAAGACCACTCCTCATCCGGTATCTAGTAATTGATGCACACACGTCTTATAATGTTTTGCTGGGCCATTGTTAAATTTGTTGGGGGCCGTAGTGTTCACTTCTCACCTTGTCATGAAGGTCCCGCGAGTCTCAAGGGACATAATCACAATGCATGAAGACCAAAAGGCAATAAAGGAATGATATATACTCAGCCTGAAGTTGCCTTTCCCTCCCCTAAAAGCCAACAATATTGAAAAGGTTCGAGTAAGTGGCACAGTCATAGGTGGAAAGGATCTTGACCCATGGGTAAACAATGATGCACGTATGGAAGTTGTTGGAGAAACTATGACCTTTCCTTTACCAGAAGAAAGACGAAACTTGAAGATTGGGTCCATTGTTGACAAAGAAAGAGAAAAGGTCATTGGACAAACCTTAACCATTGACGCTGACCTATTTGCATGGACGACAACCGATATTCCAAAAATCGAGCCAAGGATAGCATCACATCATCTATTTGTTTTCAAATGAGCCAAGCTGGCCTTTCAAAAAAAGAGGAAGTTATGAGAAGAAAGAAGACAAACGGCCAGGTTGAGGCTGGCAAATTGCTATAGGTCAGATTTGTGAAGGAAGCAAGGAACATAACATTGCTCGCCAATGTCGTGTTGGTTAAAAATGCGAGTGGAAAATGGCGCATGTACGTAGATTGCACGGACCTCGACAAGGCATGTCCCAACACTAGTGCAGTAAGGGCTTTTTGCCCCGGTTGTTTTTCTCATTTTGCCTCGGGTCTGGAACCGAGGCATATTGGGACGAGGCCTAAAGACACCCCTTTTGGCCTCGGTCGTTACCCGAAGCCATAA
>Ga0214543_1005059_pt1 | contig 24594 bp, 11 predicted proteins | sample CNSS2metaG_FD_160094 | JGI IMG/M metagenome (GOLD analysis project Ga0214543, IMG submission 160094) | Root nodule microbial communities from cowpea collected in UCLA plant growth center, Los Angeles, California, USA - CNSS2 | ecosystem: Host-associated > Plants > Roots > Nodule | place: USA... | reverse complement strand
GGTTTGACTTGTTGACTATAGTTGACTTGACTTAAGCCAACATGCTAATCTATGTTTATTTGCTTTGTAGGTTAATTAGGAGTAAGAAAGCAATGCTAGGTGGCGCATGGTGATTGGGAAGCATAAAAGATATGGAGGAGAGAGTAAAGCAAAGACATAAAGCATAAAGTAAGAGGCATAAAACAAATGTACCTACGTACCTTTGGTCTCCTTTGTTTTTAGAACACTTTGGCCACTTTTTTGAGACATGAGACACACTCTTTGTCTCCTTTTGTGCTAGAACGAAATTAGCCTTGCACACACCATAGTTAGCTCTTTTGTCTCTCATTTTTGTAACCTTATTTGACCTAGGTTCTAGAAGCTAGGGTTAGGTTTTTGTAGAAACATCCTTAGGTATCTTTTATTTGCTTAGATGCCCCTAAACTCTTCTATATAAGGGGTGCTCCTAGACATGTAAAAGGGTTGAACATTTTGAAGTAAAAACACTCTTTTGTCTCAACCATTTGTGAGAGTTTCCTCCCTTGGGAGTGAATACTTTTAAGCTTTATCTTGCATAGCAAGTGGCGGCATACATCCACTCATTTTCAAGGTTGTCATGGCTTCTAGCCTAGCCTTGTAGTGGTATGCTTCTCACATTTTTACCATTCCTTTCCTTTCCGTTTTATGTTTTCTTCTTCCTTTAATTGTTCTTGGCTTTCTATGGTTTATGTGCCTTCCATTTCCTTTTTGTTTTGAATCAACCCATCATCTTCTTCTTTTGAGCTTTGTGAAAGGAACCTTCACATCTAGATAGCATGCTATCTTAATGTCCAGTGGGGATTTCACTTAGCTTTCTTAATCAACTCACACCATATTCAATAATCTTAAAAGAAAACAAGATAATCCTTCATCACCGTGGCCATGCAGCAATTCGCTTTTTTTCTCCTTATTCTTTCTTTCTTCATTTTTTCTACTGTTGCTACCACAATTCTTAGATAAATAAAAATGACCAAACGATTAAGAGTTAGTTTTTACATTTTCATAATCCTAACATACCAAAACGGAAGGAGAAAATATAGAGTTTGAATACTAGGGTTTTTTTAGGAGAGAGTGACAACTGCTAGCTTAAATAGGGTTTGTTTAATAGTGAGAAAAGGCATAGGAGAAAATCCGTGGAGAGTGAAAGAGGAAGCTGCAGGAGAAACGGAAGGAAGCAATCTAGGTAGGGGAAGCTGAACTTGTGTATACTTTCTGGTTTTTGTGGTTTGATGCATGGTTTTGTTGTTGATCTTTGTTTGTCTTTTCCTTGGCTATTGGATACGTAAAACCCATTTACGTGTGGGGTGGTGGGCTCTTCTTGAACCTTTTGGGACATTTGTGTAAGGAGCCACTATGGTTGCTCGCATTCTTTTCTTCTTTTCATGTTGCTTATTGGTTGTGAGATGTAATCTCATGGTATGCACAACCACTACCATTCATTTTCATGATCACGTTGCAGCCATGTGTGTAAAACCATTTTTCTTTTTACAACACGTTTCCTCTTTCGAGTGGAGAAGTGCAACTGAGTGGGCATGGTAGACCTATATGCTTTTTATCTAAAGTACCACATATGCACGTTGTATGCTTTTGTTGGAAATATTTAGTTTCTATGTGTTGCATGATTGAAAGTGTTTATGAATGTGAGGTTTTTCCATCTTACCTGAAGACCCATAGATGACTCTTTTGCCTGTGTGAGGCAATAGAAAAAGGTCCTCTTCACATGTATGAGGCAGTGGAAGAAGATAGGTTTGAGTGCTGCACTCTCTCGCCTATGCGAGGTAGTGGGGAGGGTAAAGATGTTTTGTGTTAGTTTTGGCTCATTCCTGAGTATAATGCTTGGTGTGCAAGGCACTAAAGCTTTTACTCTTAAGTTCTTGAGGAATAAGGGAGATAGGTCTGATGCTGCGATGACAGGATGACTCAAACCCATTGGTTCTAGGAAACTAGATGACGTGATGGGTAACGGGTGACAGAAAAACTAGAGCGTGGTTGTGATTGTTATTCTTAAGTATTTTACTTGGATGTGATGATGAGCATTACCTGTAACGTTTGTTTTGCTGAAGTTCATTTATATATCATTATTTATGGTTAACTTCCCCTATTTTTTTGTTTGTGTGTTTGTTGTGTGTATGATGATCGTATGATGTGTGTTATACGAGAGCAAGTGATAATGCAGATGTTTATGGCATGGAGTAGATTGACAAGAGGATGGGGTCAACTTGGGATTTTAGTCTATTTTGTTTAGTTATTTTAAATTAAATATTAAAGAAGATGTAACTTCTTTTATTTGTTGATGTTATTTGAAAAATTTTAAACAATTCATGTTTTGAACCACAAAATCTTATAATTAAATTTGAAATTTTTATTAAGTACGTTTTGTCAATAATCATTTTTCGCTAAAAGTATAAGTTTTCGTGACATCCTAAATTTGGGTCTTACACCCTGGCCTACAGGGCTTTTGTTGACCTTCTGGTCTTGTGGGTTTTTTAATGGGAGGCTTTTTGGCCCTGTGGGCTTTTTTTACTCCAACCTACTTGGTTAGGGCCAAAGCCTTTAAGCTGGGCCAAATTGACAACTCTAGTATTAAGTATCCAGGACAATGAGTATAACTTAAGAGTAAATGTATATTGGTTCTTTATTCGGTTGAAATGTAAAGTGATTTTTAAAGAAAAAAATGTATGTATGGACAAAATTTTTTTCAAAAAAATAATACTAATATTTAAGAATATATTATTATATTATTTAATACAATCAAGTTTATTACGACCTTAAATTTACTATAATGCAATGTGTAAGATCCGGGAAAAATAAATAAATAAATATTTATTTAATAAGTGCGACGATAAGAATCCTTAAGTTAATTAATGTGGAGAGAGAAGACAATGAATAATACTAACTCAGGTGGTTAACAATACTTGGCTGTGTTGAGAGGACTTAGGTTCGAGTCATGTGTATGTTAATTGTGTGTTAATTTGATTGTTTACTATTTTTAAATTATCATGACACATGAGTTGGTTTAATTGGTTTTGCATTTGCTTTGAAATTGTATGATTGTGGGTTTGAATCTTAGGGGACATGGAATAGGTTCTTTTTGCCAAATCTTTTTTTTTTGCATGAGGGAGAATGGTCAGAAAATCCTAGTCGTCATGGGGAGCAACTAGAAGGTTAAGAAACAACAATGTAATGGTCCTTAATGAGCATTTAAGTCCTTTTATTTAATTTTCGTTTTTTCATGCCTTTAATCCTAGTTAAGGTAGTTAAGATCATTTTTAAGATAGGAGAGTAGATTTAGAGACTACCAAAGGGTGAAGGGCTCTCGAGAGTGTATTCTGAGTGTGTAAATGGGGCTAAGAAACGTTGGTGTGTGCTATTGAGTGGACGCCTTCGCGGAACAAAAGAAACTTTAGGAAATTTTGCAAGCTTGAGCAAGGGAAACCAGGTTAGGGGAGCTATCATTTCCTATTTAAATGATATTATCTGCAATTGTGTTATATATTGATGCATGAAAGTCTTCTTCGGAACCAAATTCTTTTATCATTTAACCTCATGATGTTTGTTGTATGTGATTTTAGGCAAAGTATGCGTGTGCTTGTGGTTTCCGTTATATTGAGTTCTCTTTGTGACTCCATCACTACGGTGATTATTATGATTCTTCTTTTTGGCTTTGTGTAATGTTTAGAGTTTCTCTTCTAAGTACGGCACATTTATTATTATTGCTATTATTATTATTATTATTATAGTTTATTATTATTTTATTTTACTATTATTATTGTTATTATTTTTCTTATCATTATTATTCTTCTTATTATTATTATTATCCTTAATATTATTATTAATAATTTATTTTACTATTATTATTATTATTATTTTTATTACTATTACTATTATTATTATGATTATTATTATTCTTATTATTATTTTTATTTTTATTTTTTTATGATTATCATTATATTTTTTTATTATTATTGTTATTTTTATTATTGTTTTATTTTATTTATGATTTTATTATCATTATTATTGTTTTATTTGATTATTATTATTTTATTATTATTGCTTTATCTTATTAGTATTATTGTTTTATTATTATTGTTTCATTTCATTTTATTTTTATTTTTATTTTTATTTTTATTGTTTCGTTTTATTATTATTATTATTATTATTATTATTATTATCATTATTATTGTTGTTGTTGTTATTTTTTTTTATTATTATTATTACTATTTTATTGCCATGCGATATTTTGGTACAATGATTATGTATTCTTCCTTGTTTGTATATTGTTTGGTTGTCCAGGATTGTGTTGGGTATAACACTTTGTTTTGATGGTTTTATATGAATAAAGGGAAAAATTTGAGCTTATACTTGAATGATGCATATGAGCTGTGATGTTGTAAATTTGAGTATATGAAGTATATGAATGCGTATTTTGGTTTCTGGATGTTTGAGAATTAGATCGTTGGATGCTAGGAATTGAATTAGAGTACCTAAAACCAGTAGTGTCACATTAATGGTGTAGCACTTAGTGGTGTATAGTGAACTGCTAGGTGATAGCAAGAAATAGGGAAGGCCTGTGTGTTGTGGTGCCCGACGGTGTTGTGGAATCGCCAAGCGGTCTGCACTGCCATTTCGCCTTGTAGCACCTATGTTGCCCCAAGCGATAGTGCAAGTGGCAAAGTGTAGATGCGTTTTGCATGGCTTGTTGTGTTGGGTCTAGTTTGGGATATGCTTGACCATATCACGAGTGGGTAGGTTTGTGATTGGTGTTGGAACGCATGATTAATATGAGCGGGGAGGTTCATATTAATGATACTCTGTGTAAGGATACGAGCGGGGAGGGTCAGATGTTTCGTGCTCACACTTCAGAGTTGCTACGAGCGGGGAGGTTCGTAGCTGGATGGATCACACTTGTTGGACTACGGACGATGAGGTTTATAGAGTTGGGCTACGAGCGGGGATGTTCGTAGAGTTGCACGAGTGAGTAGGTTCATGGAAGCATTGAAATCCCTAAGACCAGCTTGAGTGTGTATCTTGTATAGGGCAGTGTGTTTTTCTTAAATTCATTTTAATTTGTTAAGATGTGGACTTAGAACAAGAGATGCTTGACTATGTCATGAGCGGGTAGGTTCATGGCTAGTGGTGAACACTTGATAATATGAGCGGGGAGGTTCATATTATGATGCTCTCGTGTAAGGATATGAGCGGGGAGATTCGTATGTGTCGTGCTCACACTTGATGTTGGTATCGTGTTACAAAATGTTTAGCGTCTAGACAAAAACTAAGAGGGGGGTGAATTGGTTTTTAATATTAAAATTAATACTTTAAAATTTTTCTAAAAGTTTACTGATTAATTTAATATTAGTTCCTTTAAATGCAACAATAGATACAATAAAGAGATAGAGAATAAGATTTAACACAAATATTTATACTGGTTCAGATCAAAAGATCCTACGTCTAGTTGTTAATCTCTTTAAACAAAGAGATTAACTCAATCACTAAAAATATCAGATTACAATTAGGTAACAAAAGAATAAGGAAAAGGAAATACCTCTCTTGAAGGCGCAAGAGATGAACAAACTTTCTTTGAATCACACAGAGAACTTGACCTAGCTTTGCTAGCAACAACAACACTAAATCTCCTAGAAACCCTCTTAGGAAAAAGTTATCGCTCTACCCGCACTAGGTTTTTCAAAGCTCTTTTAAGAACACTCAGAGAACTTTCTTTGCAGTCACAACACTAGCACTCTAGCTTCTAAAAAAGATAACTTCGAAGTAGCACTGCAATTTCCTTAAATAAGGGTTTAAAAAATTAGGTCAAAAACTGAACAATCATGTTCAAACTGATAAGGATAATCGATTATTCCAGTGTGTTTTCTAAAAACAAAATTTTGAGCAAATAATCGATTATCTAGGCTGATAATCGATTATTCTAGTGTGTTTCTGAAAAATGAACTCAACTTAGGATAATCGATTATCACATTGAAAAGAAAGTAATGATTGCAAGAGAGAAGTGACAAGGTGTTCAGACATTGGTAAGCATGTTTTTAAAAAGGAGAAACAAGGTGTCGAAACCTTGGTAGGGTGTTGAAACCTTGACTTAAAGAGGAGAAAACAAGGTGTAAAAACCTTAGCAGAGTGTAGAAATCTCGACTTAAATAAGATAAATAAGGTGTCGAAACTTTAGTACAAGGACCAAGGTGTCGTAACTCCGATGTGCATGAGAAACAAGGTGTCGAAACCTTGGTGCAGGGATAAAAGTGTCGTAACCTTGATATGTAGGAGAAAACAAGGTGTAGAAATCATGGTGCAGGGATCAGGGTGTCGTGACCCCGATATGTAGGAGAAACAAGGTGTCAAAACCTTCGTGCCTGGGTCAAGGTGTCGTAACCTTGATATGCAAGAGAAACAAGGTGTCAAAACCTTGGCACAGGGATCAAGGTGTCGTAACCCCGATGTGCAAGAGAAAACAAGGTGTCAAAACCTTGGTGTAGGGATCGGGGTGTCGTAACCCTGATATTCCAGAGAAATCTTGATTGATAAGAATGTAACTTGAAGGAGGAAACCCGAATGTATGTTTATCTTTTTGTGTTTTTTTAAGGGGAAGGATTCGATAACCATTCATATGAATGAAAAGGACTTTTATCCGAAAGATTTTTTTTGGACTGAGGACCACATATATTATGGTTGTTTGTGCAAGATGCATATCATTATGCCAACTCATGCATGATGAATGCATGTACAACCCTTTTTTATTTTCTTGCTACTCAGTGTTAAAACCTTAATGCCAGAACCAGGGTGTCGAAACCCTGGTACTCATGAAAACCTGAATGCATGATGGAAAAAGGTTGGTTGGGATTTTTCTGCACGTTTTTGAGTCAATTGTTTTATTTTCAATCATTAAACTCATTAATTTTGAATATTCCACGGAAGTGATGGATGTCACACATCTCGAGGTCTAATATGAGAGATGATTATGCATTTGACTTTCTCTTTCGCAAAATTCATGTGGACTTGCCTGAATTTGTAGACGAGTATAAAGTGGGAACTTTTGGAAGGGTTTGGAGGAGATTGGGATAGCCATGTGGGTATGTTATTCCTCACACACCCTTTAAAGGATATGTAATTTGTGAATGTCAAGGTGAAAAACACAAGAGTCCCCAAAAGTTGCCCCGATTTTGGTGTTTTGGAGCAAGTGTTTGAGAATATGGATATGTGAATGTTAGGGCGAGAAACTCATGAGACACACAATGTTGCCCTAGGTTCAAGATACCGAGAAGAATTTGAATGAAGTATGAAGATAATGGATATGGAAGGGATTTTATCAAAAGGATTGCCTCATTTGGTTTATGTTCTTTTCACTTGCCTTTGATAAGATGACATGAAGTTCCCTTCTTCTTGAGACATTTTATTTATTTCTTTCTTTTATTTATTTTTTCTGAAATCAATTCTTTGGTCTGATCAATTTATTGAGCAACTCTATTTTTATATCATTTCCTTTGAAGCATCATCTAGACAACATGCATAAAATTTCCAAAGGTTTAGGAAGGGTTGGATGAGGTGAAGAGGATTGACTAAAAGTTAACCCAATTTGATTTGGTCTCAGTGCAACATATGTTTGGGTTTGCCCATCTATTGATGACATGAAGAAAATGATAGGGACTTCAAGAGTTGGCTCAGTGTGAGAGTATAGATTGACATAAGGGCACAAAATGTGTTTGACATGCCCCGATTATAGAAGAAAGGGTTAGAAAAATAGAGGGGACTTCAAAGGCTTCTCCAATTTTAGGATCAGTATTGACACATTACCCTAGTCGAGAAGGAATGAAGATATTTAAAAATGATGGGGACTTAAAAAGCTTTCCTGATCCGAGGACCTGGATTGATGCACAAATTATGTTTGTTCTGCCCCAATTATGGTAAGGCATGAAGAGGTTGAAATATGGTGGGGACTCTAGACATTGCCCTTAGTGTAACCATGATAATTAAGGTGAAGTTGCCCTTTCTTTGGATAAATGAATGGTCATACAAATGGTAAAATGATGCAACTGCCCTAGTTTGGATTTTGGAGAAAAAAGTTTGACAATTGTATGCAAAGGTTGGACAAGGTTTAGGTTGCAAGTAGAGGATATGGTAGGAAATGAAGATGAAATCCATGAAGAGGATGAGAATGAAACAACGAAGGAGGATGCCCTTTATCTAATTGATTAATCATGCTTATTTTAAGGAGCTTTTGGCACATGTGTATCAAAAAACTGTCTTAGTCATTGAAAGCAAATCTCAAAACATATTTTTCAATTTTTATTTTTCCCCTTCTTCTTTTTTATGCCTAAACCACCCTTTCAGGTTTTTAGTATAGTAGACATTTTTTTATGTTAAGAGATTTGCTCATAGTCTACCTAGGACAGGTAGCTCCTTTCATGTTGGTCCTCCATGGAATAAAAGAAGTAGACTTTGTAAGACCCGCATAATTTAATTAATTAAATAAATAAATAATTAATAAATGCGGGTAGTAGAAGCCTTTATGGCATTAAATTCCGATTGGTATGACGTGGAAAAGTGCTAGCTTAAGTGGTTGAGAGTACTTTAATTGTGTGAAAGGACTTGGGTTCAAGTCCTATGTATGCCGTTTATGTGTTATTTAACTATTATTGATTTAATGATATGATTAATCATGTTTCTCATGATATAATGCTTGAATTGTATTAGTTAGCATGAAACATGAATTAGCATGATGGTTTAGCATTGACTTGGCATTGGTGTGGTTATGGGTTCAAGCCTTGGAGAACCCAAATTAAAATTATTTTTGGCTATTTATGGCTTTGGCTTGAATGTGAAGGGTTAACATAAACCCTAGAGGAACTAGCAGCCAATAGTGGCTGTAAAACAACCCATAATGGGACAATGAATGGCCATTAACAATCAATTAAGTGTCATTTTCGTTTTTGATCATTGGTCTAGCTTTACGGCACCATTTAAAAGGCAAAAGTGAGGTATTAGGAAAGGTTTTGCAAGGCTGAAATTATAGCCAGAAATAAAGCACGAAAATTGGAGAGTGGTGAGGTTTAGTGCAGAATTGAGACTGAATTGAGAGGAAGCCAAAAAGGGAGGTCATTGGTGATCATTGGAAGGACTCAAGTAATTCAATTTTAAGAAAAAGGATCCAGGTTAGGGGAGCTGAACCACGTTCTGTCTGACTTTTTATGCGTAATTGTATGATTATAGAATGCATATGTTTGATTTTTTGTTAAATTGCATTAAAATTTGCGTTTCTAGAATTTTTCCAAAAACCGCTTAGTGGGTGATGAATCACCGCCAGGCGATAAGTTATTTGTATGTTGGTTTTGGGTTCCTGCGAAGGGATCGCCTGATGGCGCATCCCTGGCCGCCAGGCGACACATGGCCTGTACCTAGTTTTTTTTGTTTTTATGAAGGGCCTGGCGAGGACTGTCGAACCGCCAGGCGACACATACCCTTTTTGTTTCGGATTTGATGATGTCGGGGTTTTGGGGTGGTTTTGATAAAGGAAAAACTTGGGTTTCTCGTGGAGGGAAGATTTGGTGTGGAATTGTCTTTGAATTCCATGTGATGGATGGTTAAATCGAATGAAACAATGTTATGTTGTAAAATTTGGGGGGATGTTTGTGTCTGAACACCTTAGGACTGTAATTTTCAAAGAAAATAATTGTAGGGAATAATTTAAAGAATGCAATTGGGTTGAGAATTTTAAGATATGGGGGTGAGAAATGGGCTAAAATCATGGTTGCACGCATGTCTTAAGGTTCGCAGAGCTTGGAGAAATAAGTGTTCTTGGAAAAATGCAGTAACCGCCTGGCGGTTCTCAGTTTTCCGCCAGGCGCCCTATCAGGATGCAGGTGTTGGAGTTCTTAGTGCGTTTTGGTTGGTGGATAGAATTTTGGTTCATAGGGGATAGAAGTGTGGAGTAGAGAAATTGACTGGGGCTCCCTATACGATAAAACTTGTGTTACAAAATTATATGGATTAGGAGATGCGTTGGAATGGTCCGGAATTAATAGAGTGTAGAGTAGTAATGGTAGGTGTGAAATTGATGATACAATAACAGAACCCAAAATTGCAAAGGAAGAGTGAGACGAGGAGCAAGGCTCTAACATATGTATAGGGAGAGTTGAATGAATGAAAATTCAGTTTGAAGTATGGATTAGAATTAGGCATTTCTGCCAATGGGGTATATGATAGGTAATGTGGTATCAAGATTTCTAGTGCTGGCCAATGAATAGTATTCCATAACAAGAGTAACAGGATGGCATTAGCTTAAGACCAAGGGCTAAAAGGATAATGATAGGGTGGAAATGTGGAAACTTAGGTCTGAAAATGTGAAGTAATAGGAGGATATGGAATGTTATCAACTAGAGGATGGTAATTAAACATCGCTATTGTTAGTATCCAACTAAGTTATATGATACTGGGGAAAAGACCAGATGAGTAATTGGAGAGCAACTGTGTCTGTGCTGGAAGACAAACCAGTTTTGCACAAACACTGTCATGGTGCCTAACGATAATATACCAACCGCCAGGCGATAGCGAGGATACAGAGGAACCCAGGTGCGAGTGGCGCCTGGCGGGAAGGGAGGTTCCGCCAAGCGATAAAAATAGAAATAGTGGGCTATTGGAGTGTTGGCGCCTGACGGTGTGGACTCCCCCGCTAGGCGGTGGTTGTTGTGAACGTTGGTTCTGAGGCGCTGGGCGCCTCGCGGTACACGACATCCGCTAGGCGATCTAGGAGCTGACAGTGCCTAGCGGTACGTGTCCCCCACCAGGCGATTTTGCTGCTGTAGCCTTGAGTTGTTGACTCCATAGGCGTGATCTACAAGGCTTTTAGTGATGCTTTAAAGGTGGGATTGCTGGTGTTCCTTGAGTTGTGGCTCGTGATAGGGGTTAAAGCACGTGGTATTCCTTGAGTTGTGGCTCAGAATAACATCTCTTGAGTTGATGCTCGGGATGACGGATGAACACGAGGAACCCTTGAGTTGTGGCTCGGGTTGGCGAGTGTTGCCGGTGTGAGTGTGCTGGTTGTGGCCAGTACGGATGGGTCCAGATAGATTGCCCTCCTCAGTGGTTGACTGACGAGTTTGGTAGTCTTGGGACGTTGCGAACTATGTTCGTATTTGGGAACTCCACCTGGCGCTACGATATATGATCCGTAGCAAAGGTTCCTGCACGTGCTCTATCGGTTGTGGCCGATAGGTATGGCAGCAAGTCATCTTGAAGTAATCACTAGAAGATGTAGAACACAAATGACCTGGTTATGTCCAAGTGGTAGAACTTAAAGATTGGAAGCTCTTTTGAATGATTGTGTGGTATATGGATATGCTGTATATGTGTATATAATTTCATGTGCTTTATCTGTTAAGCTCACCCTATCTGCTTGTGTTTGGCGATGATCGTGTGTGCGGTACACGAGAGCATATGATGTTGATGCAGGTGGTCCTGGTGAAGCTTAGCTACAGAGGGGGGATAGCTCGGGAAAACTTATGTTTTACTTTTTCTTTGATTTTGAAATAAGTTGTAAACCCTTATGGGTCTTATTATAACATTTTGTTTTGGTGATTTATGGATTTGAATACTGTTTAATTATTTAGTAAAATTTAAATTTTCCCGCGTTTTGGGACAATGAGGTATTATTAAATGCAGCGTATATTAATTTATTTCCTTATTTTATTGAAAATCACTAATATCCTGACGGGATGTTACAGGCTTTATGGTGGAAAGGTAATTAAAAAGAGATGAGTATGAAAATCTCATGTTATGCAGATTAGACAAATACTTCAAAAGATATGATATCAAACATTATCAATTCATTCAACCCGCTGATTTGACCAAAGAATGTTGTCTCTTTTTTTTGCCTAAACTGCCCTCTCAAGTTTTCAGTCTAGCAAACTTTATTTTTTACTTCATTTTTCCTTTCTTTTCTTTTTCTTTTTTCTTTGAATTTCTTTTTTGTCTCGACTGAATTAGAGACCACCTAACCAGTGTAGGCAATAATAAACTAGTCAAATGTACCCAACGTAACAATTGTGTTTATCAATTTGGATAATGTCAGTGTTGACAAGGCAAATGCTTCATTCTAGGAAAGTCGAAGGATGGGTGTTTTCGAAAAATGCACACACGAATGTCTTGAAAAAAAATCATTGTTCTCAATTAAACATTTGACCCCAGAAAAACGTGACACCCCATTATTCTTTTTTTTTCTTTTGATTATTCATTTTCTATTTTTTTGCTGTTATTTTTTTTGTAAAAATAATGAATTTGATGATTTGCAAGGAAACAAATGACTCAAAATGTGACAATGTAGTTTTATTTCCTGTCGCTCATTTTTTGCAACACCGTTTATTCATATGAGGTGAGATGCATGATATGGATTAAAAAACTATGTACATGCCACTATGGATAACGACAACAATTGAATGCAATGCAAGTTTGTGCCTAAAAGTCACTTACTCACTTGTATGCCGATGTGATTAAAGAGCACTATGCACGATATGCAACTAATTGAAAAAAACTACATGAGATGTAATGCATGTGCCAGGGTAGTTGCCTAAACTTAAGGATCAATGGCATTTCCCACAACAGTTGGTATACAACAAGGAGTGAGAGTACCAAGGAAACAAGCAAACTCTAGCTAGGGTTTTCATAATGACCACTTGGGAAGTTCATCCATTGTGGCATTGCTACACAATCCCCTCTAACTCTAAGTTACATAGACCCGGGTATAAAGCCCCACTTATGATATGCAAAGTGTGTGTGTGGAGGGAGAATGATGCATACGCAAACCCCACCTGTAAAACAACCAGAAAATTCCCTAGGCAGATATGTAACAAAATAAGAAAAACAATTCACACACAATTATTACAAGAGACAAATGTTTACACATGCAAATAGAGACATGAATATACAAATAAAAAGAAAGGGAAAAAATAAGGAAAAACCACATCCAGTTTGCATATCTAATTAAATGGCTTGACTCTCTAGCGTCCCCAGTGGCGTCACCATCTGTCGCAATCAGAATCGCGACGAGACGACGAACCAAAAAAGAAAACAAGTTTAAAAAGAGATTTGGAGTCACCACCATAGTTATTTTGGAAAACTATGGAAAACCATGAAAAGACAAGTCTGCGAAAAAAACAGATTTTGAATTCGAGAGTCGGTTACGCGTAGGGAAGGTGCTAACACCCTACCGCACCCGCTCGAGGGCGGTACCTTTAATTAAAAATTCAAAGTTGATGTGGTTTTCAAAATGTTAATTTTCCCCAAAAATAATGAGACAAATAATACTAAAAAGAAACAAAATATTTTTTTTTGGGCCCAACAAAGATTGACCTTGGTCCTATGTATTCTCATTCAGAATGAGAAATAAAGGTTACGTTGTTCTCTAAGAAAAACGATTTGGAAAACTATTTGGAAAATGATTTAATTTTTTTGGAAGTCAACCTGACAAGGACTGGCCTTGCTCCTACGTATCTCACAGTGGAGAATCAAGGATCATGTAGTTCTTAAAAAGAATTTTTGCTTGAAAATGTTGATGCTTTTGTATTTTGAAAATTTTATGTTTTTTCTTGGTAGTTTTGAATTTGCTTGAAAATGCTGATGTTTTTGTATTTTGAAAATTTTGTTTTTTCTTGATATTTTTGAATTACTTGAAAATATGTGTCACACGACGCGAGCGGTCAGACGAACACTAAAAGAGAAATAAAACTACTTTTGTTATTTTTGGAAATGAGTATCACACGGTGCGGGCAACCGGACAAACACTAAAAGAGAAAGAAAACTATTTTTGATTTTTTGAAAATGAGTGTCACACGGTGCGGGCGACGGGACAGACACAATAAAGCACAAGAGAATATTTTTCGTTTTTTAGATTTTTCTATTTTTTTGTTATAATTTAAAATATTTTTGTTTACTCTTTTTTTAGAAAAAAATTAATAACAAAAAAGGATAATAGTGAAAAAAAACAACAATAGTAGGGTGCATGAGTAATGTGTGAGGTGCATGAAGTAAACATAAAACAAAGGCAAAAAATAGAAACAAAGAGATAGGGGGTGTGTGAAGTAAATGTGAAGGTGCAACGAGTAATACATAAACACAAACCCAAAAATGACAAACAAAGACATAGGGGTGCGAGACTATCACATGTGGGAGGTGCACGAAGTAAGCAGGTGGGGTGAGTGAAGTAAATGTGAGGGTCCAACGAGTAATACATAAACACAAGCCCAAAAAATGAGAAACAAAGACATAAGGGGTGCGAGTTATCACATGTGGGTGGTGCACAAAGTAAGTAGGTGGGGTGCGTGAAATAAATGTGAGGATACAGCGAGTAATACATAAACACAAGTCCAAAAATGAAAAACAAAGACATAGGGGGTGCGAAAAGGAAAAATAAACAGGTCTATCAGGATAAAAAAACAAGTAGTGGTGCATGCAGTATAGGACAAAGGTGTGACGAGTAAATCAATCAAATTGACCCAGTAAACAAACACAACAATCCAACCAAAAAAATGTGCATAGATTTAAAAAAAAAAGGGTTGCACGAGTAAAAAGTGGGTTGAGCCCAACTCTTCAAACATTAAACACTAGGGTCCCCTCATCAAACCAAAAGAGTCGTTATTCTCTAACGTAACATCCTCTTCCCGCTGCCCCTGCAAGCGACCACGACTCCAGCGGTAGGCGCCGCCATCGCACATCTGACGGAAGCCGAGAGACGTCTTTGTTGCCGCCAGCCACCCCCAAAGGTGTCACCAACGAGAACCGAGCCTCCCGAATCGTTCCCTAATCACGTCTCCTCCCCTTGTGAGACCTGGGCAGCTTCTTCCTTGCCATGGCCGGTCAAGAGCATCGCCAGCGATGCTACTTCTTTTTCTTCTTCTGCGCGAGGTACCCTACGTCCAATACCATGACTAGCCGTATCTTTTCCCTTGAGTCGTGGCAGCCGTAGCGACACCGTCACCTTTCGTTCGAAACTTCGACTCACCGGTGGCATTGCCGCCGATGCTTACCTTCCCCTTTCTTCTCTCTGTTCTCTACTTTGATTTGTATACTTATGCAAGTGAAATGTGATGGTGTCGTGTAGGCATGATGGAGGAGTACGTGATAATGTTGATGGTTTTGGTTAGGACCGTGTGTGGGTGCTTTGTTGTTGGTGATTAAGGTTTGTTAGTGGTCGTTTGATGCAGGTTCGTGATGGAAGTGATAATGGGAGAATCTGTGTTGTGTAGGAATATTGGGGTGGAGTGAAGTGAAAGGATGATGGATTATGGTGTAGTTGGAAGAAGGTTGGGGAAGATGAAGGTGCTTTTTGTTTTTTAGAGCACAGAATGAGGGAAAGCCCCCATGAGTGATAAAGGTGAAGGCCTCTTTGAATGAAGGAACTCTGATGATATTTGTTGTGTCTCTACTCTGTTCCTTTCCCACCTCGAGATGTGGGATAAGGCTGAAAGCAGATGTTGCTTCCTGCTACTTCCTTCTTCAGCCATCATGACCATGACCAGCTAGCTACCACCCTAACTATCAGAGACCTTAGGTCGGCTATTATTAGAGACCTTACGTTAACCTTTTGTTTTTCTTTTTTTTTCATTTTTTTATTTCATTTTTTTATATACATATTTTTTGAAAAAGGAATAAAATAAAAAAGTAAACAAAATATGATTAAAATCAAAATTAAAAATTAAAATTAAAAACAAAAATTAAAAACAAAAAAGAGATAAAATAAAATAAAATAAACAAGATAAAGAAACCAAGATTAAATAAAATAAAACAAGATTAAACTAAATTTAAAATGAGATGAAAATAAAGTAGTTATATATCCATACTCAAATCAATGTTCATTGCTCTTTTGTTTTTTGTTTTTTGTTTTTATTTCCTCCTCTTCCTAATTATTTTCTAAAAACAAAATTATTTTTTACTCGGACGAAATTAGGTGTTGATATACGACTAGGGTTTCTAGGTTTTCCCTAACATAGCAAAAATTATAAAACGTGAAAAGAAGCTATTTTGCGCTAGCCAAGGTTGGAACTCATATCCAACCAATTACCAATCATATGCACAACCAAGAAGCCATCACATGTTTCATGACATTTCATGCACACATATATTTATAACACCATGCCATGTGTTCATATATGCACACAAATAAATTAAATATCACACGAATGGATACACATGACTCAAACCCAAGTCCTCTCAACAACACTCAATATGCTCAACCACTTGAGCTAATATTGTTCTTGTCATAACTCTTCGCATCAATTAACTTAGAGATCCTTTTACTCACATTTATATTAAATATTTATTTATTTATTTATTTATTTTTCTTGGATCTTACAACTTCTTTCTCATATTGAGTTTGCATATAATAGGGTGAAGCACTCCACTATTTCTCACTCTCCTTTTGAGGTTGTTTATGGGTTCAATCCCGTATCTCCCTTAGATATTCTTCCCATCTCCACTCATGAGGCATGAACTTGCAAAGATGGAAAATTAAAAGATAAAATGATCCAAGACTTGCATGCGCAAGTCAAAGAGACTATTGAAAAGAGGTTGAGGAAACATCAAAAGTTTGGTAACAAAGGGAGAAAGGAAATCCTCTTCAAGGAAGGAGATTGGGTTTGGCTTCACTTGAAAAAGGAGATATTCCCTACTCAAACGAAGTCCAAACTCTCTTTTCCAAATCATTAGGAAGATAAAAAACAATTCTTATGAGTTAGACTTACCTCCTAGTTATAACTTAAGTAATTCATTTAATGTGTGTGATCTTTCTCCTTCGGATATAGCGTATAAGAATTTGTGGTCAAAATCTCTCAAAGAAGGGGATGACAATGAATGCTTGACCACACATGACACCATACAAGCTCTCCCAATGAGGATCACACGAAGCATGTCTAGAGGGGAGACTTTTATTCCTTCTACTTTATCTATTTTGCATTTCATTATGTTAATCTCCCTAAGTGGAATTAGTTAACCTAAACTTAGTTGATTGATTGACCTTTGACTAGGTTTGACTTGTTGACTAGAATTACCTTATCCTAAGCCAAAATGCTAATCCATATTTATGTATTTTGTAGGTGTAATTAGGCTAAGAAGGCTTGGATGATGTGGCACAATCCTAGGCCTAAAGTGGAGATGACATGGAGCTTAGGTGGAAGAGAGAGGAAAACGTAAAGCAAATGTACCTTTGTACATTTTTTCTCCTTTTACCTTTATTAATTTTTGGCCTTTTGTAGAGACATTCCTTGTCTTGACCAATAATCACTCTGGGTTTCCCACCTCCCTTTAGTTTGTGCATCTCTTAGAAGATGCTTCTAGAAATTAGGGTTTTGTAATTGCTTAGACACCCTTTTGTATCTTTTGTTATTGCTTAGAGGCCCCTAAAAATCTCTATTTAAGGGGTGCTCCTAAATATATACAGGGGTTGATCAATTTGAGTAAAACTTCTATCACTAGTGCAGATTTGACATTTTACTTCGCCTTATAGGCCTCGGTTATAGCGAAACCGAAGCCTATAAGGAGGCGGTGACATTTTTGCAATTTCGTCCAATTATATTGCCTCGTGTGTGTACAAAACCAGTGCATTAAGAGGTTTTAGGCCTCGGTTGCAAAAGAACCGAAGCCTATAAGGCAGCCCAGTAACCAAAATTTCAAAAATGCCATCAGCGTCACCACTTTTGGCTTCGGGTGTTTTTGAACCGAGGCAATATGAAGAGGTTTTTGGCCTTGGTTAAAAAAGAACCGAGGCCTATAAGTCAGCCAGTAACCCTAATTTCAAAAATGTCACCAACGCCGTCACATTTGGCTTTGGGTCTTTATTGACCGAGGCCATAAAGGGACTTTAGGCCTCGGTTATTAATTGAACCGAGGCCATATGCCCTATTTAGGTTCCCAAATTCGCGACTTCGCACTATTCACCTTCGTCCCTGAGCGAACACTTTACGCGCGGTGGAGGCATTCTCGTCTTTGTTTTCTCGTGTGGTGGTATTTGGTTCGTCATTGGCGAAGGAGGTGTGCTCGCAACTCACGGCAAAGGCGTGATTTGGTGGTCACTCTCTTCCTTTGTTTGCGGTGGTGATGGCGACACAGTGGTAGGGTTGCCCGCAACAGTGGCTTGAAGTTCTGCTTCGAACGGCGGTGGAGGTGCTGGATATCTAGATCTCTTGGCTCTATTGGTTCATGGTGGTTTGTCGTTGTCACATTCAGACCGTCTAGTGGTAGCATGGGTCTGCGCATCATGGTGGGTTGCTCGTTCAGTGCTGGTGAAGGTCTGGCCGCGACAGCGTTTGTCGACGATCTCAATGGCGAGGATGAGCGTAGCAGTGCTAATGGTGGTACGAGCAAAGTACCCCTATGGCTTTGGGTCCTCAGAGAACCGAGGCAGAAAAGTATCCCCTATGGCTTCGGTTGACACCCGAGGCCAAAAACCACCCTTTTTTACCTCACCCCAATATGCCTCGGTTCTAGAATCGGGGCAGAATATCAAAAACAACCGGGGCCAAAAGCCCTTACTGCACTAGTGTATATTGCTTTAACCATTTTCGTGAGCTCTCCTCTAAAGATTGGAGTTCTCTTATATGGCCTTATCTTGAGCTATCAAGTGGCAACATTCATCACTCATCTCTATGAAAAAGTTGGCCTTTTGGTCCTCACCAAAGAGTGGCGTGCTGCATTAGCTCCATTTCCATCTTCTGTTATTGCATTTTCTTCTTTGTTTATATCATTTCCATCCGGTTATCTTGTTATAATGATCTGTTTATGTTGTTTCTTTGATCAAATCATCACTCTCTTGCTCTAGAATCTTTAGAAGTGAACATTCATATCTTGATAACTTGTTATCTTAATGTCTAGTGGGAATCTTATCTAGGTTTCTTAAGAATATAAAACACAATATTTTACAAAACTGAAACTACATCAATAAATAAATAAATAAATAAATGATAGACTACTAGATGGCTACAATGATAATTCTAATAAAGGAAAAAACTTCATAGTTATTTTGATGTTTCAAAGCAAAAGAAGGGAGATTATTGTGCAAATAAATAAGAATAAACAAATAAATAAATGAAATAGGCATTAAAAAAGTTAATTCAATTATATAAACTTGGCTTGATTTTCTTGCTTTTTCTAATTAGGATTTTTCATTGATATAAAAAAGATTGTTATTCAATTTAATTTCGAAATAAAACTAAATTAGTTAAAGTAACCACTCAATTGATTTTTTAGAACGATTATTCATTTCACTATATATTGTTAAAGTACCAATCTTTTTATTAACTAAACCTTTGTTAAATGTTGAATTAACTAGGATATCACTGGTAAATTTATTTTAGTTTTTCTCACTTATTCCATTATATCTATATTAAAAGAACTAATAAAACTTAATTTGTTCCACCGTATACCTACAAAAAAATTACTATTTTACTCACATAAAAGATTATTAATTAAAAAAATTAATGAGTTCTGATGAGTTCATCTTCAAGCATAAAACTCCATTCGCATAAGATGAAAGAGTTCATGGATAAATGGAAATGTTGAAGCAATGAGAAAGGAGATGAAGAGGTTCAGTGATGGTGATTTAGGGAAGCTCTTAAGTGAGGTTAAGCCAACACTCAAGGAAGGAGGCTAGAGGAAGCCACTAAAGGGAACTCTAGCCTAGGTTGATTCACAAAAAGAGAGTAATCCAGAGTCATCTCAATAGCATAACTCTACTATGTTCATGAATGAATTTTGCAAATCCTAAAGTCTTCAATTTATATGAAAAAAGGAGAGGGAAAATGGTTTAGAAAATTGAATTTTGGAGCTAAAAGGAGTCATGCCAAAAGTGTGACTTGCCACATACGCAAGTCACATGTTCCACGCTTGTAGGCGCACAAAAGAGAGCATTAACCCTAACTTGATCTCCAAGTTAGCGCACCAAATTAGGGCTAATGTGTCTCCTCTTCTCAAGCCCAACTCCTTCTAGATCCAAACTCCATTTTAGGCCCCAAACTCACCAAGGACCAAATGCATGGCCTAAAGAAAACCCTATACTAATGGGCCCAAAATACAAAGCACCCTATTAAATCCTAGGCTAGGTCTTCGCATCACCCTTTGCCCAAGTTAACTTTAGATTTAACTTGTCATGCTTAGAGGAGGTTCAGTCTTCTTTTATCCTCCTAACCATAACTCTAGTTATAGGTCCCTTGGATAGAGGCATGTCATCATCCCCACCCTCTTAAGATGGAATTAACCTAAAATATGAAGGTTTGGCTCATTATCAGTTCCACTTGCAAAAGGAATTAAGTTAAAGACATTAATTAACTTCATAGTCCTCTAGCAACTCTAACCTATATGCAATATGATTTACTCTCTTGAGTACTCTAAAGTACGGGTGACAATGCGAGCCAACCCGACCCATTTAGGCCTGACTCGCACTTGGCCCGCACAATGCAAGAAGACCCACCCTGATGAAGGCGTGACCACCTTCTTAGAAGATCACTCAAGAAGGATCACTAGAAGCATGTCTAGAGGGGAGTCTTCTATTCCATCATCTTTATCTTTGTTTTGCATCACTTTAGTTTGAATTCCCTAAGTTGGTTTCTAATTGACTTATTTTAGTTGACTTGTTGACTTTGGCCCAAAGTTGACATTTGACCAAGATTAGATTAACTTAAACCAACATGTTAATCCTTGTTTGTCTTGTTTTGTAGGTAATTAAGAGAAAGTAGAGCATGGCTAGGTGACACATGATGATTGGAGCACATGGATGATGTGGAAGAGAGAGGAAAGCAAAAAGCATAAAGTAAAAGCAAAAGTAGACATGTACCTTTTCTCCTTTTGCCTTTTTGGTTTATTCCTTAGAAGGCTACTTGGTCTTCTTCCTCTTTTAGCCTAGAATCCTCATAGGAATGCATCCACCAATCACCTCCCATCACTTGGTTGAGAATCACTCTAGTATTAGGTTTTTAAGGTTTGCTTGTTAGTCCTTTTCATGTTTCTGTATTTGCTAAAGGACCCCTATGAACTCCTATTTAAAGGGTGCTCCTTGTCTTGTAAAAGCGTTGATCATTTTGTTATAAACTTTGTGCATTCAACCACCAATTTCCGTGAGCTCTCCTTCCTAGAAGTGAACTCACCTTTGCCTTACCTTGCTTGCAAGTGGCCGCACCATCACTCATCTCTAGGGTTTGGTTGGCTTAGATCCCCCCCTATGAGTGGCGTGCTTCTTCCATTATTCATCTTTTATGCTTTCCATTTTTATTGCTTCTTCTTTCATTTTGCTCTTTAAGTGTTGTTATTGCCGTGTGTGTTTTAAGCTTGAATCCAACTCTCTTCTTCCTTTCATGAGCTTAAGAAATGAACCTTCACATCTAGATAGCTTGCTATCTTAATGTCCAGTGGAAATTTTCAAAAAGCTTTCTTAAACAACTTCACCATATTCATAACTCTAAAGGAAAACAAGATTATCATTCATCATTTGGTATCTAGAGCCTATGTTATTTTGAATATGGTGTTTTTCTTGTGCTAACCTTTGTTTTGGTGGCTTATTTGGCTTGGAGACCTCTCGGCCTTGTGGTATTCAAAGATGGTGTGCACAAATTTTTCCACTTCACTTGAGGTTAAAGTATCCAAAACCTCTATCTCTTGATATATGTTGTTTGGTGAAGTGAAAACATGACATTTTGATTCTTATTATTCCTTTGGCCGAGAGCTTGCTAAGTTGTTACCATGCCAAAATTTTTCATCACATGTTGAAAGTCTTCTTATAATTTTCCTAGCTACTTTTGAGTCTCTTGTCATATGCTTTTTTGAGTTTTCTTGTTCTTGTTTCTAAGTATTTGAGCTATTGCATGAGATCTATGCCTTTTGTTGTTGTATGCTCCTGGAAATTGATTTTGACCTAAATTTTAAGGAACTAAGTGTTCAAGACACCCTAAAATATCCTTTTCATCATCTTAAGTACCTAGTTTTAAAAAGAAAAATTATTTTCATGACCAAAAACAATTTAGCCGAGAGCTAATGTGTGGCTTGGTGAATCCATTTGACCATTTTTACTAGGTGTTATGCTACCAAATTTTATACTTGGATTTTGGGTGATATTGGCAAATTAGTTCCATGCTTTAACTTGGTTATGATCTTTCTTGGTGTATGCATAATTTAAGGTATAATCTTGGCTTGGTCAAATGCTTTCCATAGAGTCTTTTAAAAGTGCTTTTCTTGTTTTACTCTTGTTCAAGTTTTGTCTTTAAAACAAATTTCCTTAGAAGTTAAACTTTCTTGTTTTTGTGCTTTGTTTGCCTGTCTTTAGGTAATCTTTGTTTTGTCTTAGTTGTTTTCATTTCCTTGTTTTCCTAGAGTGTTGTGGTCGAGCCACTTGTTTTGCTTTTGAAAGGTTTTCATCAATTTTAAGGTGTTTTCACTTGTTTGGAAGGATTTTGAGTGCTAGCCTTGTTTGTGTGCTTTGGGAGTTTGATCAAAAACACTTGGGTGCTTGTGAAGTCCACACTTGGTCTCGGGTTTGGCTTGATTTATTGTCTAACATCTTTCTTGTCTCGGTTTTTGGTGAGGTTTGGTGTAGGAACATGAATATGGATCCAATCTTGGAGGTAGAATAGGAGGAGGAATCGACTTCACCTTATTCCCCTCCCATGGTGACTCCTATGGCCCAAGAAAGTGAACAAATCACCCTTGCCAACATCCTACGTGAGATGAAAGTGAGTAGAAGGGAAACTTTTGATCAATTAAGGGCGGATAGGAGACAAAGTGAGATTTTCCTACAAGAGCACATCCAAAGACTTGAGCTTAGAGAAGATGAGAGGAGAAGGAGGAGATCTTGTTCCGAGGACTCTAGCCATGGTGGAAGAAGAAGAAGGCACGTCCATGATGGTGGGGGAAGGCGCAATCAACTCCCACAAAGACAACCTCCACCAATCAAAATCCCAAAGTTCAAGGGGGAGAATGATCCAAACCTCTACATTGAATGGGAGCAAAAAGTGGATCAAATCTTTAATATTCATTTAGTTAGTGATCAAGAGCAAGTAGACTTAGTAGTTTTAGAATTTGAGAATTTTGCCATGACATGGTGGCATCAATTGTGTATGGACAATATTAACCAAGAGTCACCCGCGGCCTCTTGGATGGAATTAAAACTTTGATGCCCGCTAGATTTGTTGTTTCCTACTATAGAAGGGAGACTCTTTTGAAGCTCCAAAGGCTTCAACAAGGGTCCATGTGTGTGAATGAATATTTTTAAATGATGGAGTCCATGCTTCTCAAAGTAGGACTCCAATTTGAAAGTGAAGAAGAAAAGGTAGCTAGATTTGTGAGTGGTCTTAGAAGAGAAGTTCAAGATGTAGTTGAGTTGTATGAGTACTCTACTCTTGACAAAATTTTACACTTGGCCTTAAGAGTTGAAAGTCAATTAAAAAAGAAACAAGAGGCTAAGAAGAGTACTCCTTACAATGACTACTACTCTAGGACTTGGAAAGGAAAAGAAAGAAAAGATGAGAAACCTTCTTCCAAAGACCACCCACCTAGGACCAATGCGTCTAGAAAATCTCATGAAAGTAAAAACTCTTCCCAAGGTTCAAGAACTAGTTCCATAAAATGTTTTAAGTGTTTGGGTTATTGTCACATTGCTTCAAATTGCCCAACAAAAAGGAACATGATCTTGAACCCTAAAGGAGAGGTTGAAAGTGAACATTCTTCTTCCCCCTCCCCAAAAAGTTCTTCCTCCCACACTTCTCCCCAATCTTCAAGTGAGGATGAAATCAAACCTAAGGAAGGAGGTTTGTTGGTGGTTAGGCGCATGCTAGGCCAAGTGCCTAAAGAATTTGAAAACCAAAGAGAGAATATTTTTCACTCAAGGTGCCAAATCTACAACAAAACTTACTCCCTCATAATTAATAGTGGAAGTTGTGCCAATGTGGCTAGCACAAGGGTTGTGGACAAGCTTGACTTGAAAACCATCCCTCATGCCAAGCCCTATAAGCTTTCTTGGCTTAGTGAGGAAGGTGAGATCAAAGTGGACAAACAAGTCCTTATTAACTTCTCCATTGGAAACTACAAGGATGAGGTGTTATGTGACTTAGTGCCTATGGAAGCAACTCACATTTTATTAGGAAGGCCATGGCAATTTGATAGAAAAGCTTTTCATGATGGCCATGCCAACAAGTTTACCTTTAGCTTCCAAGGCAAAAAGATCACATTACTACCTCTTTCACCAAGAGAAGTCAATGAGGACCAAATGCAAATGTTAAAGAAAAGAAAAGAAGAGAAGGCGCAAGGGCATGGCAATGAGTCCAAGAAGAGCATGATCACCCTCAAAGGGGTGAATAAGGTAATGCTTGCCCAAAAACCCATCTTCCTAGCTTATCCTAGTGAATCTTCCCCCTCCTTCCAAAACCCTCACTCTAGATGTCCCTTAGACTTGTCATTAGTCTTAGATGAGTTCAAAGATGTTTTTCAAGAACCTCCAAAGGGTCTCCCACCCCTAAGAGGTATAGAACACCAAATTGATTTCATACAAGGCTCATCTTTGCCTAATAGGCCAGCCTATAGGACTAGTCCCGAGAAGGCTAA
>Ga0214543_1005056_pt1 | contig 24601 bp, 9 predicted proteins | sample CNSS2metaG_FD_160094 | JGI IMG/M metagenome (GOLD analysis project Ga0214543, IMG submission 160094) | Root nodule microbial communities from cowpea collected in UCLA plant growth center, Los Angeles, California, USA - CNSS2 | ecosystem: Host-associated > Plants > Roots > Nodule | place: USA... | reverse complement strand
AATAAATATAAAAAAAGATAATATAAAAAAAATAAAATATATATATATATATATATATATATATATATATATATATATATATATATATATATATATATATATAATGTATATCAAATTGAAATTCATATACAATAAAATAGATTTTAAATGAATTGGATTAGTAATAAAATGAATATTAAATGGATTGGATTGGAGCAAAAGAGGACATAATCAAGAAAATGGATTTTTTTGTCCACCCGTATAAGAAACCATAACAAACTAAGTAGAATCATTCTCCGATCAAAGCATATGAAAGTCCTCCATCTAAGCATGTTCCAAAGCATAAATAAATGAGCCCCATAAAATCAACATAAATGACCCATAAACATAATATAAATAACAATCCGCACTCGTAAAAATGTTGAAAAACTACTCACATATTTATATTAAATATTTCTTTTATTATTTTTAAATCAAACATAACTATACTTTTGGAAGGAAATTATTATATTTATTTTTTATTTTTGCTATATGTAAAAAATATGGTTAGAGTTAGTTTAAAATTAGAAGAAAAATTCTTTATTACTTTTATAATTAGAAGGAAAATTAATTCTTTGTTATTTTTTAAAATTATAAGGAATGTTTTTAATTATTTTTGAAATTAGAAGAAAAGTTCTTCATTATTTTTAAAATTAGAAGGAAAATTCTTTATTATTTTTAAATTAGTAGAACATTCTTGATTATTTTTAAAATTAGAAGAAAAATTCTTCATTATTTTTAAGCCAACTCTAAACCTACTTTTTACATGTAGCAAACATCAAACATAACTATAGTAATTTCAATCCAATAATATAATTGTGGTTGGTTTAAAAATAATGAAAGAAATATTTAATGTAAATTTAATTATTAATAAAAATTTCAGTGTAATATTTATATAAAAATTAAATTTGGTCTATTTGGAGAGGAACAAAATTGGAATTGAATTGAACAAAATTTACAAAAATTGGACTAAATTAAACAAAATTAACAAAAATTGGGATTGAATTGAATATAAAACACGTGACACTGATACGTGGCAATGATACAACCTTAACTTGACACGTGGACAACTTTTTCAAAATTAAAAAATTTAAAATATTAAGGATATCACGAAGTGACACATCACCAAAAATGACCAAATTGTCTATAGTTTACAAAAATTAGGATATTTTTGAACATTTCGAAAAAATGAGGACAAAATTGAACAAAGTAGACGAAATTTGGGATCAATGATGTATTTAAGCCGTTGAATGTTAAGTATGATTCATTTCAATAGATTTGAATCAAATCTAAATTAAATATTTTTTGAATTTTAAATATCCAAAATCAAGATACATCCAAATTGAGTAAGTCAACTTGGACCTAGGCGAATCCGAGTTAATCAAAATCAAAAAATGAGTCGATCAGACCGAGCCAACATTGACATGATGAAAGGTCGAGTCAAGATAGTCTATACCGTAAGATGAGTCTTATTTGAACATCTCCGACTCCAAAGTATGAAATATCTTATTTAATTACAATGTTAAGACTTATTTAAAGTATGAATAATGTCAAAACTGAAAGTCTAACCTGAGTTCTTTTAAAAGAAAACGAAAATACAATATCAAGACTTGCTATTATTACTCCCATAGGTGGACTGAAGTGAGCAAATATGGAAAGGTTTGTGAGAAGAAAGAAGAGTGATTTGTTAGAGTGAGAGTGGTCGCTTTCTGCGGCAAAATGCTTTGGACGGTTGCGCAAGTGTGAATATGGGTGAAGGAATGGGTTAGTGGTTTCTCCGGTTTTGTTGGGTTAGGGAGCACAAATTATCTTCATGCTGGGTTTTCGCCATCCCATTACCTCCACAATTTCTCTCACATACGTCACATGCATGCCCTTCTTCATTCTCTCCCCTTTTGCCCTAAACTTGGAGGGACATCGATATCACTCACCCCTCCTACCTAAACCTAAGGGTCATCCCTCAGTCTTAAAGCCAAAATAGTATCAAAATTAAATACATCTAACAAATTTTTATAAGTAATATTTTTTAGTAAAAGAATAAAATAATGTATTTGTACAACAAATAAATTAAAATGTATTTCTGCATACAGGTAATAAAGTTAAAAACTTGCCATATTTAAAACAGAAAATTGATTTTCAACCACGGGACACCATATTTTAAAGTTTGAACACTATGTAACGTATTCATCATGTCTTTCTCCATGCAATTTTTGCGCTACACCTCTCTCGAGTCTTCGTTTTCACTCTTATATTTAGGGATTCGTCTTGGTAGGGTGTACCTTAACTGGGAAAAACGTTAAGGACAGCAAAATTAAATTACTTTTGTCATGGAACCACATCTTAATTATCAAAAACGAGGTTCAAGTTGCATGATTGAACCACGATGATAAATTCAAGTACAATTACTTATATTAGGTTGATTTTTATTGGTTAAATATAGCTCAAGGCATCCGTATCACTCAAATATCAAGACTTAAAATCATATACATGCGATAAAGAAATATTCCCCTACACCTAAATAACTTATTATGTGATCATAGTTTCGATCTACATATCTTCGTATCATACATGATTAAATTTTATTAATTTTATTTCGGTAACTGAAAATTTTGGTCATGTACTGTTTACATAGGGATAGTTGATTCTAGTAAGTGAATAATTTATATAAGGGTTAATTATTTTTATTTTCTAAACTTGGATGTGAAATTAAAATTGTCTCAAATTTTGATACATTAATGTATATAATTATTTTAATCTAAAAGAGTTAATTTATTTGTACTTTTTAAACGGTTTTTCAAGCTAACATTTGAACTAAAATGTATGAAATAGTGTAGTCAACTCAACTGCCAACCCCAAACGTTGCTTGACGTGTTAAAAAAATATAACACAATTAGGTTAGAACAGTGATAGAACTTGAACAAAAATTTTAGGGGGACCAAAATAAAAGAAATTCATTTCCTCACATCATTTTCTCAATTCAAAATAAGTACTCATGACAATAGAATCCAAACAATATGACAATAATATATATGAAAGAGTAACATAAAGTTTATCATCAACAATAATATATTAAAAAAAACAAAAGTTACCTTTAGTCAGAGTGTTCCTCTACGCTCTTTCAATGACTTAAAATCTTTAACAATAGAATCAGAACTAAAGCTAGTTGCAATATTCCTTTCAATATAGATTATCATGATGCTTGCTAAAAATACAACCTCCATCTTATTTCTCAACCTATTCTTGATTATTTTCATTGCAGAAAAAGATCTTTCAATTTTAGTTGTAGAAACTGGAAGAGTCATGATAAGAAGAGGTAATCTATCAATCAAGTAGTAAACTTCAGACTTTTTGTTGTTGTCAAACATGTACATAACTCTTGCATTGTTGATAAATTCTTCAAATTTGAATCTTGATGAGCATCAATAATGAAATGTTGAAGATAAAAATTCAAATTAATCTTCTCTTGCTCATTGAAATCCATGGGATAAAATTTGTCTACAAGAGTGCAAATTTATCAATATTAAAAGCTTTATAAACATCCTTAGGATCCAAAGCAGAGCTTAGAATTAATAACCCCATTGCTTAGTCATTAATCTACAATTTAACTCTTGTAATTGTTTATGAATGGTAACAAAGAATATTTTAACTCTCAAATAATGCTCCACTGAAGGTGACGAGAGTGTCCTTGCCTTGCTACATAAGAAGCCCCAAAATTAGGCAACTCAATGCCATTTTCTCTCAAGTTTTGAATAAGTCCTTTTGTAGAACAAATTAGACGCATAACATTAACTATATATTGAGATTGTTGTTGTAATGATTTACAAAGAACATCCGTTATCCCAATAATGTCTCTAATCAAATACAAGATCAATATAAACTCGAATAAGGTCAAGCTTTTGTAAGCATTGTCAGCATCACCACGTTGTCTGTCAACAATAATTTTTTCTAGAACTAAACAAGTTGCATCATACATATTGATCACGCTACAAATAAAAGAGAAATGAGAGCTCCAACAGGTATCCCCAACTCATTTTAAAGTACCAATTTGATTTGTTCCTTTACCATTTTCAAGCTCATCAATATCTAACAAACATGCAATTTCATCTAACTTGGCAACCTGTAACTCATCATGACATTTACTAGAAGAGCAAACAATATTGACAATAAAATTCAATTTTGAAAAGAATTCATGAATTGGAATAACTTCCCTTGATGCATCAACCAAGGCAAGTTGTAACCGATGAGCAAAACAATAAACATAATAAGCATAAGGACAATCAATCAAGAATAATGCTTGTAATCCATTCCATTCTTCTCTCATATTGCTAGCACGGTCATACCCTTGACCACATATATTAGAAACATTAAGATTATGTTGAGATAGAACAACACACAATTCATTATTCAAAGTTAATGTTGCAGTGTCTTTAACATGCACAATATAAAAAAATCGCTCTTGAATAAAACCATTTTTATCAACAAATCTCAAAACAAAAGCCATTTGCTATTTTTTTGATTCATCACGAGCTTCATTGACAACTATACAAAACTTAGAATCCCTAATTTCCTCACGAATATGATTTTCCAACACAACTTTTGAAACTTCATCATTATGTGATGTTATGAGTTTTATCATCTCAAGAAAATTACCTTGGTTCCTCAATTCAGTAGTTTCATCATGACCTCTAAAAGCGCAAACTTGAAGTTATAAAAAATGAATCGTGTCAATTGAAGTCTTGAGATATAACTGATTCTTCATAATTTGATTTGAGCTTTGCACTTCTAAAACATTCCTAATGTGACAATTTTGATTTAACAAGTCTTGATAAGCAGACACAACAATATTTTGTGGTGAACAAGGATCCTTCCCTATGTGTTTAAGGAAAGCACAATTTTTTTCATTGTTAACTTTCCTCCAACTTTTAAAACCTATAAAAAAAACACTCAAAAAGTTAAAACATGTTGATGACAATTAACTTATTGTCAATTAGAATTCAACAAAAATTAGCTCAATTACCTATAACAATGAAAACATCTTAGTCAAGTCGTCCACTTGATTTTTTACTAAAAAGATAGTACAATAAGCAATATGCAGCATCTTTTAATGCCAAATACTCTAACCATGAAGGAAATAAGCTAAACCATGTGTACTGAAATCTTCTTGGATGATCATCTTTACCACTAGACAACAAATAATTTTCTAGAAGCATTTGATATGGACCCCATTTTAGATAAGCCCTTTGTACCTCATCAATTTGATTTGGTGGGTATTGCCAACTTTGAAGACGCTTCCCGGGATCACGTTCTAAAGCATTTTCAAATTCATTATATGTAACTTTAGGAATCTTAGAGAGTTGTTTTTCATTTTTTTCAATTTTTGGATTCTCATGAAGTTTCTCAATTTTAGATGACGTAGATGCATTTTTTTCATCTTCATCACAAGCCTTCCTCTTGAAAAAAGAATCAATTTTGTTACTCTTTATCATAATTTTTCTATTATAAATTTGTCACCTCTCACCTATTTACAAAACGATAAAATTATGAATATCCCAAATTCAATCTTAAAAGCAAGACTCAATATTTTAAGAAAACTAATAACTTCTAAATGATTAGTTTCCCTTACCTTAGAGTAGATTCCTAATCTTGCTCTTCCCTTACATAACTTCAAAGCTCAAAATAGCTCTATCTACATAAAGAAGAGCTTGATCAACAATTAGAGCATGATTTTATTATCTCTAACAGATAGAGATATGCTTAAAGCATAGAAAAGCCAAATACAAGAACAAAACATATTGCTTCGAAAAAAAGGGTAAAAAATGAACTTACTCAAAAGAAGAAATTATTCGGTCCAAAATGTTCCTTAACTCCTTAATTTTGTCATGGTGCAATTTGATTTTAAAAATAATAAGGAATTGATGATGAAAATTGAGATAGAAATAAGAGGAGAGAAAGATATGAAGGCACGGAAGATAGAGAAATCAAATAAAGAAGTATAAGAAATTATAATAGAGAGGGAAAACGTGATTTTTAAATTTTTAATTTTTTTTTTCAAACTAATATATTTTTTAAACTATATGTATAATAAAATAAAATAAATAAAAAATCGTTGGGGAGCCGTGGCTCCCCTTGTCAAGGCTATGGTTCGTCCCTGGGTTAGAAGCTATCTATTCATTCTTAAAGTTTGAGGGTCAAGTTGTATCAAAGTTTTGAATATGAACGAATTTCAATTTTGCATTAAAGTTTAAAAGATTAAAAATATATTTAACTCTTTAAATAAAAGACCATGATATAAGATTGTATCAAAAACTTCATTTACTCGTAAATTCATTTATCTTAATATGAGATGTATTTTCCTACAATATTTAAAGGGAAACTTTTAAGATAAGGAAATCCATAATCATAATATTCCTCACTCACTCTTTGAGTCAGTTACAAAAATGAACTATCAGTCCTATATCACTATTGAGTCTTTTAAGAGGGTATATAGCAGTGAGACTTGGTACCAATGAGTTATGAGTCAAACTCATATAAGATATCTAATACCCCTCTACTTTAAAATAATGATTTTATGTGTCTACTTCCATATATATTGAATAACTTTCTCATTTTTGCTCAATGTGGGACTCAAACTCACTATTGGATTCCTTACATGAAGTTGTGTCATCCAACTCTACAAACCTCTTCGCTCGTAGTCTAACTCTACGAACCTCCTTGCTCAAAGTCCAACACGCGTGAACATCCTTGTTATGAACCTCCCCACTCAAAATAGCCTCAAGTGTGAGCACGGAACATATGAACCTCCTCGCTCGTATCCACACACAAGAGTACATCCAATAGGAACTTCCACATCCGTATTAATCATGTGTTTCCTACTCCATTACGAACCTCCCCATTCATAATCCATGCAAGCATATCCCAGACCAAAACCATCACCATGCAGCACACAAATTCAAACACAAATGCACACTACCACTATACTATTTCCTGGCGCAGCCTAAGCTCTGCTATGCGAAACTTTAGTGCAAACCACCTAGCATCTTAACTCATTGCCGGGAGACACATGCTCCAGGACCCCTTAGTTTCCTCCTATCGCTTAATGATTTCCCTTGTGCCACTAGGCACTATACCAATAATGTGCAATCATTGTTTTTTTTTTTTGCACCCAAAACTCAGATTTTAACACCTCAAACATCTCATGCGCAAGTCCAGACTACCAAATTACATATCTATACATTGCACGTGACACTATTTTACATTATCACTCAACATATGCATCCATCATGTATATTTATATATGCTTAGCAATTTGAAACCATACCAACCCTTGCCTTCAATTACGAATAACTCATGCTCTTAAGAGATGTCAAACAACAACACTCAATTGCAAATTCTCTGTTCCATACACCAATAATTTATACATATAGTTACACATGCTTTCATCACTTCATAATTAGCTATTGAATTTACAAAAAAAGAATAATCATGCTCTTAGTAAATCAAAACCAGCAACTACATAATGTCACCACTTACGTAAGGCCATAAAATACCTAGAATGCATCTACACCAGGCCTTTAGTCCAATACATCATACCAATTCAATTTTTAGCATTATCACACAATCATATTTCATTGATTAGACCTACCGCAATGATAAACTAACCATTTTATATCCATTCCACACAAATAAAACTCAGAAAACTCCTAACAAAACTCAATTCGCAGCCAATTCAGCCAAAACGCAATTTCTACTACTCATTAGTTGTTGCCTGGCACTACCTTCTTACTACTAAGTAGTGCATCAATGTTCTTGGGTTGAACTCAGATATCTGCACCTACGAGAAACCCCAAAAAACCCCTAACAATTCGACTAGTCACCCAATTGCACGAGAACCACATGAATTCATGTTACCAACAATCATACATGTCTAATTACTCATAAAATTACTATCTTACGACAATTAAACCCTGAATATCATGTTTCCATTTCACTCCCAAACCCTAATGTGAATACCTCATGTTCATGCAATCACCCAATCATCAAATCATCATCAACAGAGGCAATTATCAACAACTATAACATAATACATTCAAGCGTTATTAGGGAATTTTACAGAAATTCCAGCAGCATCACAGAATCCAACCAAAATGCAGAAACCAATCAATCGCAGTATGCGTCGCCTGGTGGTACATACTTTTCTCCAGGCAGTTTCTGGGCTGAACCCAAAAATTAGGTTCAAATAGCATGCGTTTCTCGACGGGTCTTGAATGCCGCCAGGCAGTTTCTGTGCCGAAACCTAGAAAATGCAAAAATCAACGAAATTGCAATATGAAAAGGGAAATCATGCTTCCTCCCATCATGAAATACAATATCCATGAATTAAACAATTAGGTGCAGCTCCCCTTACCTAGAAATCCTGCTCTAAAATTTCTCCTAAGGTTCTTCTTGGACCAAGTTTGGTCTAACTCTCCCCTTCTACCCTTCCAACTCTTTCTTTTGTTCAATTTTAGGTGTTCTGAAACTCTCCCCTTGCAACCGCAGAAAATTACTCTCTAGAACCTACTCTAATCTCTCCCTTAGTAAATTTTCAACCTAAGAGAATTAGTAAAAATAATAAAAACAAAATTAATGGTTTAATTGCCATCAATTTATATTAACTTGGAGGTTTTTTGTGCCCTTCTAGCTCCATAATTGCTACTCCTCTACTCCTCAAGGATGGCTAGGGTTTCTGATCACTTACCAACGTAGCAAAAATGCTTTAAACGTAAAAAAAAAAAAAAACTATTTTGTGCTATCCAAGAACTCTCATCCACCCAATTACCAAGCATATGCACAACCAACAAGCCAAAATCCCCCAACATAGTTGTGCACATATTCAAAAATAAAATAAACAATCAAATGTCACATAAGTGTCATACACACCCAAGTCCTCTCACATAACCAAGTAATCTAAGCCACTTGAGCTAGTACCCTTCCTTGTCATACCTCTCCGCATTAATTAACATAGAGATCCCTTTACTCTCCTTTTTATTAAATAAATAAATATTCATTTATTTATTTAATTTTTCCTGGGTCTTACAACTTGTGTCAGCTAAAGAGTGCTTAGATTCCATATCCTCTTTTGGATATATTTTCTTGTACTTTAAACAATTTTTTTTCTTGTTGTAGCGAGTATCGGAAGTAATATAATACTCATAAAATCATAGGTGGATAAATGAGAAAGAATAATTGTGTGATTTATCTCAAGGGGAGATGAAGAGCATACTTAAGAATGGATTTTTGTATTCATGTAAGTTAGGAGAGACAATGTAAAAAACTTATGTAATCATCTAGTCATAATGTAGCTCTATCATTTTCTTAATGGAGAACTAGATGTAACTCAATTGGAGTGAACCAATATAAAAACAAGTTTATATTACTTTTTGATGTCACGTGTCTACCTATTTTTTCTTATCTTTGAACAAGCTTTACGAAACATTTTTGAACTTTCTTCTAACAATTAGCGCTCTAGAATGATATTTGAAAATAGCCCTAAACCCTTTTCACAAGCAACAAGGCTAGGGTATCAACAATATCTCCCTTTTTCTGATGATAAAAACTTAATGTAAGACCTCGTCTAGGATGCTACTGAAAGAATATTATTTTTTTTCAATTTCCAAAACATCATTTCACGACTCTAATACCACCATTCAAAATAATGGACTAAAACTTTCATTTATTTAAAAAAAAAAATATAATAATTACCACATCCCTGCCACCACAACATTACAATACGTCATTCAATATCACACATTCATCATAATGTTTATTGTCTCTCGCGAAAACAATAAACTCGCTTGTAGTCTTATAACATGAGAATCAATCATTAACATTATCAAAAACCCTCGCACCTAACTTACCATTCCAACCAACTCACACCTTGAGCTAAACCAACTCTTCCTTCCTACTGCCCCAGAATCTCCAAACAAAGTCAACTTCGCACAACTCCCTAAGTCATATGGCAAAGTCCATCAGTGGTACAGTTATGTCGAGTCCACCACTCTCTATTGTTGTCCTCGAGAATACAACAAGAATCAATAAGTTCAGCTCCTAGAGCCCCCTATCATCTTACTAAGACTCTCACACTATAGAACCACCATCTCAACACAACAATGCATTACGTTCACCATAATTAAAACATTGCATTGAATATACCATTTAGACGATTCCCAACTCCTCTAACTTAGAACACAATCGAACCAAAATTTTAAAGCGAAAGTATCATCACAACTCAACAAAAACAGCAATCGTGTATGGCATATATCTCTAATTATGGACCTTCAATTGATGATCAAAACGATCAAACTGAAGAACTATATGTTATAGATCCGTTGTCAAAATTTCAACTCGATCCAACAACTAACGAAGCAGGTGACTTAATTTTACTAAAACTGTCCAAACAAGAAAAATACATAGTCGCCCAACAACTAGTTTTTCTTGTTCAGCGAGAACCAGATCCGAAAAACATTGTTTTCTTCTTGTCGAGTGACACAAACACCTGCCCAACAAAAATACACTTGAGAACTCATACATTTCTGATCGCCCAATGATATATACACTCGCCCATCAAGTCCGCATAAACCATATACACTTCAAAACAAAGTTCAACAAAAATTTGGCCTATCCACTAGGTTATCTCAAGGTTCTTGCACTCAAAAGTATCCACTCATAATTCCAATAATTAAAATAATGTAATTTATCAAATTAAACTCTAAAATCTCAATTTCCTTCAAAATCTCATTTGGGTCATAATAATCACCAACCACCAAATTAAAATCATTTACACCCAAATCAGTAACATATATTTCATGATAACTTAAAATTTAAACCAAATCACAAGATAATAATTTATCTCACCAAAACCATACTTTTGCTTTCACATCATGTGACATTTAAAACATAGTTCTGATCATAAGATTTTCCAACACCATTTAACCAAAGGCCAATAGACAAATATAAACACCAAAGTTAACACCCTTTTCGCCAATTAAAACTAAAATATTGTATCAAATAAACCAGTCTTCTCCATCACTGCAATTCTATATCTGTACCTTATATTCCAAAAATGATACAAAAGTCATTTTAAACCATCAATTAACATATTATCCACCAATCACAACTCGATAATAACTAGAAATAGTTAAGCACCTAACTAGGAAAAACATAAAGAGCATGAATGATTGTTAAAAAAATTCCTCCCCCTTTTTTTAACAACATATAAAAGGGTTGTATACACAACGCAACTACATATGAGATGATGATGGTGGTTGTTGAGGTAGTGGATGGTTTGGTATGGCTTGGGTAGCTGGTTGAGCATCAGAAGCTTGTATAGCAAAAACAAGATTCAAATTTCATACAAGTTCAATAAATGAAATGAACTCTAAATTGCTGGGCCTGAAGGATGAAATAAAGTCCATATTCGTGGAAAAGCAAGTTAAGCCAGTTATAATAAGGTTAAAATACCTTTTTGGTCCCAATTTTCGTTAAGTTTTTTTAAATAAGTCCTAATTTTGGTTTTGTGTTCAAATAGGTCTCAATTTTCGTCAATTTTGTTCAATTGGGTCCTTTTTTGCTAACACCGTTTAAATCATTAACGGCCATGAACAGTGACTGCCACGTGTCACTTCGTGGTTTTTTTGAATTTTTTTATTTTTATTTTTAATTTTTTTAAAATTTTTTAATTTTTTTTAAATGTACACGTGTCAACCCTGGAGCGTGTCACGTGTCACTTTGTGGTTTTTTTGAATTTTTTAAAAAAAATTTTAAAATTTTAAAATTTTTTTTAGGGTTAAGTATGTTTTTAGTCCCTAAACTTTGATTCAAAATTGGAATTCGTCCCTGTCCAAAACTTCAATATATTTTGGTCCCTAAACTTTAAAAATGAATGAATATAGTCTTTTAACTCAATTACGTTAATTTTTTTTAAAGTGTGAAACATATTTATCAGTAGATATTGAACTAAGAATGTATCAAACAATGTAAAAAACTCCAATACTAATATGAAAAGTGTTCGACATGTCAAAAAGAGTTAACATAATTGGGTTAAAAGGACTATATTCATTCATTTCTAAAGTTTAGGGACCAAAATGTATCGAAGTTTCAGACAGGGACGAATTCCAATTTTGAATCAAAGTTCGTGTCAACCCAGTAACGTGCCACGTGTCAAAGTCAATGTTCTAAATTCAATTTGGTCCCTGTACATTGTCCCTTTTTCTAAAAACGTTAAAATTGTTTTCTAAAAGGGTTTTTGTTCTGATTTAATCAATTCAGCGTTTAAATAATCGATTATTTTGTTCTTGACTTATTTTCGGATTCACCAAAAATAGAATAATTGATTAAATATGTTTTCACAGTTGATTAAAACGCTATTTAAATAAACCCATGCTTATTAGATTAATCAATTAACAAAAATAATAATTGCCTATTTTGTTAAGCACTAAATAGTTAAATGTGTATTTCTCTTGATTAATTGATTAACAAAATTTATAGTCGACTAATATGTTCTCTAGAAAAAAAAAATGAAAAATGGTCCGGTTAAATGGTATTATAATTGGTTAATAGTGACGATATTTGATTCAAACTTTTTTTATCTTCAATTAAACGAATACCAACTTAACATAATATATTATTTGTAATAGAATCAATTTCAAACCATATTTTGAAAACTATATAAATTCAACTTTTTGAACACGTTTAAAATAAACAATTTGAGTTATTTATCTAGTCAATTTTCAATTTGTTCCAAGAGGGCATTAAGGATCTTTTCAAGAATTACTTCATCATTCTTTTTTTTCAATAATTTCAAAAGCCTGTGTGATAGAGTTGTTCTTTTTCAATAAATTCAAAAGGACTATGTGATAGAGTTGTAACATCAATACAAGAAAGTGTAATATTATAGGCGAATATTACTTAATAAAATAAAATAATTTTAAAATAAACTATATCAACAATAAAATTTCCATAAACACGGAAAAATTTTCAAACTTTATTACACACGCGTATTTTAAAAATGCACAACTTAAACTTAAGTATTACAAGTTCCGAAGTTTAAATATCGTACTTAAAGAAAATACAAGAAAACATGTTGATTTAAAATAATCTCCAAGCTAGCCCTCATACCAGCTCTATGTGTCCACATCCTCACTTGAAACATCATCTACTCCCTATGACAGGTCACACGATCATTGCCAAATATAAACAAAAAGGGTGAGCTAATGTAAATAAAACTTACATAAAAGAAGTTAAATAACCCTTATCCAAAATACTCAACCTTTTTCTTATTTATAAAACCCTTGTTTAATGTCCACCTGTCTCATAACCTATATAAGACGAGCACCCACTCAACCATGGTCTTAAGGATTCCAATGCTTCCACGAACCTGCTCGTTTGTGGTCCGACTCTACGAACCTCCACGTTCGTAGTCTAACTCTATAAACTTCTCCCCTCATAGTCCAACACGCATGAACACTTGCTATGAACCTCCTTGCTCATAATAGCCTCAAGTGTGAGCACAGAACATACAAACCTCCCCGCTTATATCCCCACACAAAAGTACATCCAATACGAACCTCCTCGTCCATATTAATCACACGTTTTCGATACCATTACGAACCTCCCCGCTCGTAATTTATCCAAGCATATCCCAGATCAAACCATCACAGCAACATGTGCAAATCACAAAAGCTTCCCTGCCCCTGCACTATTGTCTGGCATAGCCTAAGCGTCGCCAGGTGAAAATGTGTTGCCGTCAGGCGCCATGTGTTCTGGGACCCACTATTTTGAAGCTATCGCCTTGTGACCAAATCCACACTGCCAAGCGCTACATGCTCCAGCAACCCCCCTATTTTTTAGCTTTTGCTTGACGGTCCAACCCCCGGTACCAGGCACTACACCAGTAAAGCGAGTTTTATTGGTCTGGGGACTGCATACTAGATCTTAGCACACTCAAATCATCACAAGCACACTACAAAGTGCCAAATTACATACAGATCATTCAACATGACTCAAAATTCACTCCTTATATGCCTCGCTAACATATTTATATCCACATGTATTCACCAACTTAAATTATGCCATCACTTAGAATTAACTAAGGACAAACCATGCTCCTAGGACTTATACAACAGTCACTAATGAAGGATTGACCCCAACCAAGGATGGAGGCACATGCTTAAGAAGACTAAGTATGTTTAGAAAGGAAGTTCACTAATCCTTCATCCCTTTCATTTGTGTTTGTTATTTTTGATTCCCAAAATTGACTTAGTTGAATCAACTTTAGTTGACTTGTTGACCTTTGACTAGGTTTGACTTGTTGACTATAGTTGACTTGACTTAAGCCAACATGCTAATCTATGTTTATTTGCTTTGTAAGTTAATTAGGAGTAAGAAAGCAATGCTAGGTGGCGCATGGTGATTGGGGAGCATAAATGATGTGGAGGAGAGAGTAAAGCAAAGGCATAAAACATAAAGAAAAAGGCATAAAGCAAGTGTACCTATGTAGCTTTGGTCTCCTTTGATTTTATCACACTTTGGCCACTTTTTGGAGACATATGAGACACATTATTTGTCTCCTTTTGTGACGATAAAAAAAAATTCTATTTATTTATTTATTACAGTATACTTATAAGAATTTAGAGGCAATAATTTATACACTAATATATAATTATATTTAAAATATTCACATTTATATATATATTTACAATGCTATATACTTCCTATATCCACATTGTTTAGTACATTTTATATTTCCTACACTAGAAGAGGAAGAAGGATTATTTATTTACAGTTTCCCCCTCATATACGGTTTATCAAACAGGTGGAGGGAAAAGGTTATGGATAGGATTCACTTGGACTGTTGGGGGTAAATAAAAGGTAACTCCGATTTGTCCTTCGATGACAATCGGTGCATTCGGAGCAGAGAGAAAAGTAATGGTAGAGTTTCCCGTTCCCTGAAATGTTACAGAATTATTCACTACATTGGTTTGCCATGCATTTCCCGGAAAAACAGCCACAATGTCGGCGAAGAAGGGATCAGACGTGTTCGGAGCAGCCATCTATGATAATGTTATAAAATTTTATTTTTCGCACACAATCAAAAAGAAATAGGGAAGTGAGACAAATATCACAAAAAAAAAATAACATATCCTAATAAAATAAAATGAAATAAAAATTCTCCCAAGTCCATGAAACTGAATTTTTATTATACTTTTATAAAGACATTGATTAATTTTGTAGTGACTAGTCAGGATAAATGAGCTCATGGCCAACAAAGTAACTCAAAAACATCTCATCTTGAGTGATACTAACTCGTTTAAATCCCCAAGGTCATACCTCCAACTACAATAATCAAATCTTTATTTATCATAATTTTTTTTTCAATATTAAACCATATAAATAAATAAATAAATAGATAGGATCAATGAATAATTAAAATAGATATAAATAAATAAAAAGGGTCAATACATAACTAGAGATAAATATAAATAAGTAAATGAGAGTAAATATAAATTGAATAAATAGGATTAGTGCACAACTAGAGATGAATATAAATAAATAAATAGGAATGGAAACTAAATATGAATTAGAATGAGGTTAGGGACACCTCACTTAAGGTAAATATAGAGATAAAAATAATTATGAATAGATAAAAAAATAATTAAAGTAAAAAGATAAAATGATAGATGTCTCCTTCCCTTACCTCAACGATTGAAAAAGATAAATGCACGTTTCTCCTTTTTATACACTCGGATTGTAGCACTCTTTTTTTTTAACGCCTTCGTTGTATATCTTCCACTTCTCTGCTTCCTTTCACTCTCACTGTCTTTTGTTTTTTTTTTACAGCTTTGAATCTCCATTATTTATAGCCATCTAAATCTATACATACATATATAGATATAATTTTGCATTCAATTGCTCTTAGATTTTATTCTGATTTGAGTTATCTCCATTTATCCGAAGCTCCCAACATTTAATGTTCTGACATTATGTACTTAAGGTTTATCCAACAGCCAACGTGATTAGCCGAGCATGAGTGTTGTTACTATATTCCTTGCATTCTGCATCCAAAGAAATACAACTCACATATAATATATTTATATTATAACATTCTACGTACGCTCATTTAATAAAGATCTGGAAGCTTAAAACCTATATATACACACGACGACGCATGGCTCTCTTAATAAATTTTCTTTATTATTTATTTTATTATTATTATTATTATTATTATTATTTTTAGAAAAAAAATTATCTTAATTTCTTTATCCTTTATATTTTTTATTTTTTTTTTCATTTTAAATGTTTATTATCATCGTTATAGTATTACTTATTAATTATTATTATTATTATTCTATATATATATATATTACTATCATTATTTCTAATAAAATAAAACATTTCTAAATAATGTGATATTAATAAATTGTATTATAAAATTTATGGATGTTACACCTTTTGTGCTAGAACGAAATTAGCCTTGCACACACCATAGTTATTAGCTCTTTTGTCTCTCATTTTTGTAACCTTATCTGACCTAGTTACTAGAAGCTAGGGTTAGGTTTTTGTAGAGACATCCTTAGGTATCTTTTATTTGCTTAGAGGCCCCTAAAATCTTCTATATAAGGGGTGCTCCTAGACAAGTAAAAACACTCTTGTGTCTCAACCATTTGTGAGAGTTTCCTCCCTTGGGAGTGAATACTTCTAGCCTAGCCTTGTAGTGGCGTGCTTCTCACATTTTTTACCATTTCTTTCCTTTCCATTTTATGTTTTTTTCTTCCTTTAATTGCTCTTGGTTTTCTATGGTTTATGTGCTTTCCATTTCCTTTTTGTTTTGAATCAATCCATTATCTTCTTATCTTAAGCTTTGTGAAAGGAACCTTCACATCTAGATAGCTTGCTATCTTAATGTCCAGTGGGGATTTCACTTAGCTTTCTTTATCAACTCACACCATATTCAATAATCTTAAAAAAGGAACAAGATAATCCTTCATCAGTCACCCAATCATACCTATATTTATTCATTATCCCAAAAAGTATTGCACATTCCACTTAATCCAATGCAACATACCAAACTACACTTTAGCATTACCACATGTTCATGCACTTATACATAGGATCTCATTAATTGCAATTGAATCTAGGAAGGAAAGAACCATGCGTATGAATAAAACGTCGATCAACCACTACAAGGTGCTATAACTCATGCCCCCTATACTAATACAAACCACCTTGCACTAATTTCCTTCAATAATTATTATCTCATCCCACATCTAGTTGCTCAAAATCCCCCAATCTTGTTTATAACATAAAATATATAAAATACCACTGGTCCAATCCTTTTCCGATTTTTCACCTAGCTAGTTCCACTTAAACCCCTAACAAATTTCCCCAATGCGTGCATAACACAACCAACACAGAACTTCTAGTTCCTGATTGTCGCTTACTGACAAGAATTTGTCGTGCAACAGATTCTAGGCAGTTCCCGAAATTTTCTACATATGCGAGAAACCCCAAAACTTCCCCACAACGCGGTCTAGTCATCTAACAGTACAATTCCACTCCTAATTAAATTTCTAGCAGGCACACACCTTCCATTACACCATCTGATTACCAAATTATTGTCCTTGGGATCCAAATTCGTATTTAACATTCATTCCTCACACTTTTTGAACCCACATGCTCCTATAAACATCCAATCCTCAAAATCACCAGCCATAGTAATAATTCTCAATCATTTGCATACATGGACAGTCATATACAAGTGTAGGAATTTACAGTGCACTCAAAAACATCACAGGACTCAAAATTGCAGAAGTTGAACCATTCAAGCTCGTGTCACCTAGCAGACCTTCCTCACCACCAGGCGGTTCTACGCAGAACCTAGAATTCTGGGTTGGATCAACATGAGTCGCCTGGTGGGTAGGGCCTTCTATGCTCCCCCTTAGGTCTCCTTTTGTTGCTCTAAAAATTCTAACTTCTAAGATACACGAATTTTCCTTTAATTCTTAACTAATTAACCCATTAATCATTTTTAAGCCCTAAAATTATTAATAAAATTAATAAAAATGAAAATGATTAATTTTCATTCAATTTTTCATTAACATGGAGGTTTTGTGTGTCCTTCCAACTCCATAACTAATGCTCCTCTACTCCCCTAAGGACGATGCTCCTCTACTCTCCTAAGGAGAGCTAGGGTTTCTGATCACTTACCAACATATCAAAATAATTCAAGCGTAAAACAAATATTACTTACCACTAACCAAAGTTCGAATTCATAACCACACAATTATCGGACATATGCACAACCTAGAAGCCATTACATGTTTCGTGACATTTTATGCTCATATCACTTTATAACCCATGCCATGGGTTCACGCATGCACACAAAATAAATAAAATAACTAAAACATCACACTAATGACATACACAAGATTTGAACCTAATTCCTCTTAATACCACTACACACGCTCAACCACTTAAGCTATCATTGCTCCTTTTCATAACTCTCTGCATTAATTAATCTATAGATCCCTTCCCTCACATTTATTAATTATTATTTATTTATTTAATTTTCTCGAGTCTTACAAAAAGAAACAAGGTGGTGAAATCTAGCTTCAACATGTTTTTTATCTTTGAAATCATCCCTGGCTTAAATTTGTTTTTAATCCAACTTTATCACGTTAAATCAATACTATTTTTCACATTAAATATGTTTTTATATTCTTCATGCAACCCAAACACCATTTTATTCAACTCAAACTAGTTAGCCTTTGTCTTTTCTACCAAATCTTTATGGATACGACACTTGTTGTACTACAAACTACCAGTATACTTGCTGGAAAAATTAATTGCATTGGAGCATTAACAGTTGTATTCCAAGAACATGGTCATTCTTAGTTCTCAATACTCTTAGTCTTGTCCCTTAAACAGTAGTAAACGATTGGCGGATTGTTTGTCGTTATATATAGAATTTTGATACAAGATTGTGCCTCTTGTCCATTGAATAACTAACCTCACAAGTTACCAATTGTGGGAACAAATAGCTTTGGAAGGCGGGTTGAATAGATTCATTGACTCTTTTCACAAGAAACTAAGCTAGATCGTCTAACAAACAAATAGAATTGATAGCACACAAAAAATTTATATTGGTTCACCTTGTGAGCTATGTCCAGTTCTCCTTAAGATAACTAATTAAGGGGTTCTACTAATCAACTAAATAATTTCAAATGAGATAAGTCACTCCTAAATACAACGGTACACAAACCATTTTTTGTTATCCCATTTTAATCTCCCATAGGACTAAGACCTGAAAATAAGTAACAATATACTCTCTAAGTAATGACATCATGCATAGGACCTTCTTAAGAACCACAGACTAGAGTTTAAGCTAGAATAGGATTTTTTTTATTTTTTTGTCATTTTTTATTTTTGGCTTTATTGGGTCTGAGTATATGTTTTTTTTCTTGTGATTAGATACTTTCTAGACTATAGTTTTAAGGGACTTGTTGGATGGGCCTTGGTAGTGTTTGGACCCATGAGTACAAGGTTCATAGTATATAAGCCTTTTTGTAGAATTTTGTACTTAAAATTTACTAATTTTGAAATTTGATTCATTTTCTTAAAGTGAGAAAACTCTCTAAGTTCTTCATTGGAACTTATGGTCCTTATATTTGAGTTTCTAATTTAAAGTGGTAGATCTTCCTATACTCATCAAATTTCTTTTGATTGTGGCATCAATCAAGATAGATTGGAGTTTCTTTATCTCTATTCCGTTTTACATTTTCTATTTTGTCAATTTTTTACTGAAAATTGTAAAAAATAATCCTAGTATTTTCATCATTTGGTATAATCAAGATATGAACAAGAAATTAATGAAGATTAAAGTTTGTACAAAACTAACCAACAATTACAAACAAAATAAAGGATATCAATCTTAATCAACTCTAGATAAAAAAAAAGAAACATATTTGCTCTATCCATTCTTGAACCACTTCAAGAGAATCTTAACTTTATAAACCCTTTGACTCTTTGAGAAGATGTTAGCCTTATCAACTTCATACAACAAACCCGGAAACAATACTAGAACACCTTACAATACAATCAAGAGGTCTGGAGAACACTCCAAAAAACACAAAGAAAAGAATTTACCACAACATAAGTAACATTAGGACTTTGTGAAATTAACACAACCTTTGATTATTTTGAAGGGTTAAGTATGTTTTTAGTCCTTAAACTTTAACCAAAAAATTGGAATTCATCCTTGTCCGAAACTTCGATACATTTTGGTCCTTAAAATTTAAAACTGAAAGAATATAGTCTTTTTAACCTAATTACGTTAACTTTTTTTGACACGTCGAACGCGTTTCATTTTAGTATTAGAGTTGTTTATACCATTTAATACATTTCCGGTTCAATATCTGCTGAAAAATGTGTTCGACACCTCAAAAAAAGTTAACGTAATTGGGTTAAAATGATTATATTCATTCCTTTTTAAAATTTAAGGACCAAAATATATCAAAGTTTTGGACATGAACAAATTTCAATTTTAGGTCAAAGTTCAGAAACGAAAAATATACTTAACCTTATACTTAACCCAATTTTGAAATATTTGAAACACTCTAAATTATCAGAATAGTTGATAAATATTGGTGTAATTCACTATTTATGATCATAAAAGTTATCTAAATTATTTATGGTGATATCTATTTATAGAGTTTTCAAACTATTAATTTAAAACATTTTTTTAATGCATTTAATCAGTTAAATAAAATTCTTAATCGATTATTTTAATATAAATTTAAAAAATGACTACAATGTGTCTATGTCTCTATGCAATAATCTATTGTTATAGATTTTAATTAATTAAACATGTACTCATTAATTGAATCAAACAAATTTAATCAATTAAACAAGATCTTAATAATTTATTATATTGAGAGCTTGAAAACATTTAAAGTGTGGTCAAGATTAATAGGTTATTTTAGATAATTGATTATTATATTATGAAAACTTTTCAAGAATAGTTTAATCAAATTAATAACGACAACATATTTTAACCTTGATTTAAAGAAAAGAAAAACATTTTCTCTTGTTAATGTAAGTTCTGTGCTAAATTAGAAAGTCTTAGTCAAATATTTTGTGTGAAAGTCACAAACATATATATAAAAAAAAAAATTGTAAAATTAAATCTTTTGAAATCAAAATCTTCAAAATATCCTGAAAGCATATTTTTCTTTAAGAGCAACACCCCTCTTAACTCAACAAAACATTTTTATGAACAAAACCATTAATATAAACATTTCTATATATGTTTTATTTTAATCTTGTTAACATGTAAATACAATTTTTTAAAAAAAATATATCAAAACTTATATATTTTGAGCAATAAATAGTTTTTTATAAAGAGTAAAATAAAATATATTATACCCTGAATTACTGTTGACAAAAATAAATAACTAATACTTAATATCAAATAAGTTTAAAAAATATGAATAAAATCCTAGATAGGGATACAACTATCATAACTCTTCATAATAAAAGTAACATTGTAAAATAAGAACTATTTGAAAAAAGAACATATGACACTGAACTATTTTATTTAGAAAACAAAAAAGTATAACATCTTTAGAAAAAACAACACAAAAATTAAAAAGAATATATAAAAAATACTTAAATACATATATTCTAACTAATATGTTTTCTTATATAATATAATAATATAATGTTAAGAAAAATCAGGAAAGGCCAACGCCCATACTCCAAAAGATAGTTTCGTCTCTGCCAATATTGATCCTATTGAGTATTTTTTACAATTAAAATAAATCATGACACTTATTTTTCTTTTTTGTTAAAACTCTGAAGGACTAACGTGTGAAATTGTTATACTGGTGACATTTCTACATAATTTACTGAAATATAGCCAGTTTCTTCCACAATTATTTTATCTTCAAACGAACAGCAGCTTATAATCATTTTCAAAATATTACAGAATCAATGCATTACCAATCTAATAATAATTCAGAAAGCATCCTCAAGATGATCAAACTATTAATAATCTATGAAGATGAGATCACAATTACCAGAAGAAATAGTTTTATAACTAAATTGGTAACTACACATCTGTTTCGTGTTCATCATCTCTTTTATTAATGAACATACTTAGAAATTTAAGAAAAAAAGCTACATGAAACGAGTTTGAAATAGTGTAGTTAGTAATAGGGGAGTACAAAACGAAAAAGCCTAAAATAAGCGAGTAGGTTAACATTTTAACTTTGCAGTTTCGGTCTGTAAGCCCACTGCTTAAATGGGCCTTTTCAAATATGCTTTAGGCTTTTATTTTCTATACTCCTATAATTTTTTCGTGCATTTCCTCAAATTTTCAAAATGAACATTTTATAAGGAACTCTTAAAGAATGACTCTATATTTTTCAACCTTTCTCATCTTCCAAAATTGAAACACATAATACTATTGTACAACCTTTGTTTCAACTTTGGCATTCTTGTTTAGGCCATGCATCTACACTAATTGCTGCTCATGTTTTATGTCAATGTAATATACAATATTCTTCACCACAAATTTTTTTGTGAACCTTGTATCTTGGCTAAGGCTCAATAGTTACCTTTTAAAGATTCAAATACGATTTATAATTTTCCGTTAGAATTGGTGTTTGGTGACAGTTGGGGTCCTACCCCAATTCGTGCTTATGGTGCTAAATATTACATTGCTTTTGTTGATGCCTTTTCATGTTATACATGGCTTTATTTGTTACATGCTAAGTAGGTTTCTTCTATTTGTATGCTCTTTACAACTTTTGTCGAAAGACAAACTGGTTTCAAACTTAAAATTCTCCAAACTAATAATGCAAAAGAGTTTCTTGCGTTACACAACATTCTTCAATGCCACGACATTCGTCTACGCCTCACTTGCCCTCACACACATGCTCATAGTGGTTCTGTTAAGCGTAATCATTGACATATCATGAATCTAGGTTTGACTCATATTTGGTGCATCCCTTCCTCTCACATATTGGGGGTAAGCGTTTTTCTTTGTTGTTGTTCTCATTAACTCTCTTCCCACACACTGTTTTACACAATAATAATCCCTACACCAAGCTTTTCCACAAGAAACTCGATTATCAATTTTTTTGTGTTCGAGTGTGCTTTCTACATGCTAATTCGCCCCTATCATCAACACAAGTTTAGTATGCGGTCTGAATTATGCCTATTTTTAGGGTACAGTTCAAGTCATAGATCCGGTCGAAGGTCGAGTTGGATCGAGTCAAAGGTTGAGTTAAGTCGGGTCGAAGGTCGAATTGGATCCGGTCGAAGGTCAAGCCTAACCGAACTAAGACGAAGGAAAAGTTTATCCAACTTAGGCCTAAGGTCGAGCCAACCCGGCTGGGGCCGAAAATCAAGCCAACCTGGTTGGGGTCGAAGGTCGAGTTGGGCAGCCCTAGGCTGAATGTCAAGCCAGACGGGTTGGAGTCGAACGTCGAGCCGGGCGGGTCGGGGCGGAAGGTCGAGCCAGCTAGGGCTAAAGGACGAGCTAGTTCGGCCCAGGTCGACCCTGGCTGAAGGTCAAGTTGGGCGAGCTGGGACTGAAGGTCGACTTAAACCAAAAGTTAAGATGAGTTGTACTGAATTGAAGTCAAGCTAAGTTAAGTTAGATTCAAAGATAAAATTAAGTTTGCTATAAAATAGAAATTAAATTACTTTATCCAAATAAGAAAATTGAAATTTAAAATATTTCAGTTACTTCATCCAAACTAATTATTTAAGAAATGAAGATAATTCAATTGCAAATAATTCAATTATTAAGTATTTCAATTTCTTGGAATTGTTCAAATCTCTCATCTAAATAGTACCTAAAAGTATTTCATATTACATTCCAAGTAAATTATGAATAGTCTAACTAGAAATACATTATGTAGTTCTTATTTCAACAAACGAGTTGAGAAGATAAATAATCTAAAATTATATTTTAAAATTATATCCTAAATTAAGTAATCTATAACTATATTTCAAAATTCATATTTATATAATCCAAAATATTTCTACTTTACAAAATTTAAAACATATTAGAGATATATTATAGGATACATTCTGTTAAATATCTGCTTTTTGTAACTGCAGATCGTTGTTTAATTTTTTTAACTAGTCAATAGGTCTTCCTAAACTTTAGGTGCAAGTATGTTTGTTATTCACGTTTCCTGAAATCATGGTTATGTGGTTACTGTCAGTTTTATTTTTTTTATTATAAATGTACTGCTGTTGCGTTGAATAAAACAAGTCATTTTCTTCACATCAATCTCATAATACTGTATACTTTACCTGGTTCTGTTTTTCCTTCTCCCGATTAAATTATTTCCCTTTCAACTCCAACAATCTGGTATCCAGAGCTGTTTTCTTACGGGCCTGTGAAACAATGGACGCTGAATCAAATTTCTCCCAAGTAGCACCTCCGGTCTTTGACGGAGAGAACTACGATGCCTGGGCGATAAAAATGGGGGCTTACCTAGAGGCTTTGGATCTTTGGGAAGCCATTGAAGAA
>Ga0214543_1005055_pt1 | contig 24602 bp, 13 predicted proteins | sample CNSS2metaG_FD_160094 | JGI IMG/M metagenome (GOLD analysis project Ga0214543, IMG submission 160094) | Root nodule microbial communities from cowpea collected in UCLA plant growth center, Los Angeles, California, USA - CNSS2 | ecosystem: Host-associated > Plants > Roots > Nodule | place: USA... | reverse complement strand
TCTAAAATATTTTATATGTAAATGTTAATTTTACAAATATTAGTTTATTTTTCTAAAATATTTTTATATATCAATTTTAAAAATATTTTAGAATATAAATATTAGAAAAAAAATTAATAATTATATTCTTATAATATTTTAAATAATTATATTCTATTTAGCAATTAAATATAAGAATTTATTCAATTTATAATTAAATTTAATAATTTATAATTGAATTTAAAAAATAATAAATTCAAAGGTCAATTTTATAAAAGATATTAATATAATTTGTATAATAGATATTAAATTTAGTGTCAATTTAAAAGGGACAAAATTGACTTATTTGAACAAAAATTGGGACTAAATTGAATAAAAATAACGAATATAGGGACTAAATTGAATAAAAATAACGAATATAGGGACTAAATTGAACAAAAAAAATAATACTATCACAAACTGACATGTGGCACTAACATTGACACGTGGCACAACTGTGACTTGACACGTGGACCATTTTTTTCAAATTAAAAAAAAATAAAAATTTTAAAAAAAATTTTAAAAAAATTTAAAAATTAAAAAAAAAATTAAAAAAACCAGAAACTGACACGTGGCATATACTGTTCAAAAACGTTAACTATTTAAACACCGTTAGTGAAAATGACCAAATTGACAACAATTTGGCGAAAATGAGGACCTAATTGAACATAAAACAAAAATAGGGACCAAATTAAATAAAATCAACAAAAATAGGAACCAAATGTATATTTAAGCCTTCTTTAATTTATTGCCATTTTTTGTTTTCTAAAGCTGTTGTTTCTTTCATCAGTTTTTAACGAAGTAAAAAATGAAGAAGAACTCCTTGACACATTAACAGTGGTCAAAAAGTTGCATATTGAAGACTTCACTGGACAGCATATTCCAGAATGGTTGAAGCCAATCTAGATGGATGCTCCAAGGACTGAAGCTGCTGAAACATATTAGCTTTCTTATATTATAAAATAGATAAAAGAAATTACCTAAACAATTTTTTTTTTTCAATTTTCATATACTCTTTAGTCTTTGCATAAATACATGAAACAACTAATTATAAAACAAATTTACTCTTGAAAAGAGCTTCATAATTTACTTAACTGAAAACTTTTCCTATAAATTTTATTATTTCCAGTTTTGATAAATTATTACAAGTTTATGAAAAGAAAAATAATCCAAAATGCTATCATTAGCTTCAATCATATATACACACATTCCAAACAACTATAGTTTTAAAAAATTGAGTGAGCCAAACTTTTAAACAAATACAAACAATTTGGGTAATTGACCAACTAACTTAACTTAAATAAAAAATTATCCATAAATAATTCACAGTACAATTTATTAATAATACTAATCAAATTCTTAAGCTAAGAGTAATAATTTTAATTTTTGTTAGTATTTATTAGATTAAAAATAATTATCCCATTAATAATAATATACTAATAAATTTGGTATTGAAAATAACTTAAGTAAATTATCTTTTAAATTGGAATTTTAATCAATAATCATTTAAAAAATCGCATCTAAAATATTTAATTTTACAATTATAAAATTTTTAGTTCAATTGTTTAAAACCTTTTAAAATAAATAAATAAAAAAATCGAGCCAGTCCCGGGAATAGTCGAAATCCGACTAGTTTGCCGTAAAAAAGTTCAAAACTTTGGTCCCAAATTCTCACTATGAAAAAAAGAAAAAAGGGGGTTTAGTTTAAATTGATAAAAAACGGAATATTTCGATCCCAATTTTCTTTGGTTTAATACGAAAAAAGTTCATGCCAAACCCCATGGCATAACAATTCTACCTAGAAAACTAGCCGCTACATAGCACCAAATTACGCCGAGCAATTCTCGTTCATTCCTCTCAATTTTAAAACTACGCATTCTTCAATCAAAAGCCCATTTGTTTGTCCCCATGATCAAGTTCATTATCTTCATTGCCCCCATTGGAGCTTCGACCACCCTGCTCTGAAGTCAGCTTAAGAGTTTGCATCGAAGGTTGCAGCGTTCAAAAGAATACATTAGTAGAACATTGAAATCTGAGTAAGTAAATGGTGCCTCGTATTCTCATTATAACTAGAGTATTTGCGTCCTTCACACACTGCAGAAGCACCCAATTCCAATTGGGTTCTCTGCAGCAACACAAACACCATGCTTCTCTTTTTATGTTCAACACATTCACTTCTGCTGAGGACAGCCACAAAGGTGACACCTTTACTGTGTCTTACCTCAGCAACTCGTGTGGGTTGTCCCTGGAATTGGCCAGGAAACTCTCCAAGAGGGTGAATTTGAAAACCCCAAATGGTCCAAATGCTGTTCTTGACACTCTCAAGAACTATGGATTCTCCAAGTATCAGGTTGCAAAACTTGTTGAGAAAAATCCCAGGTTGCTTGTAGCAAGTGTGGAGAAGACCCTCTTGCCCAAACTCAAGTTCTTCAACTCTATTGGTGTTTCCAACACTGTCATCCATAAGATAGCGCATGAAAACCCCTTAATCTTGCTAAGGAGCCTGGGAAAATGCCTTGTGCCACGGTACGAGATTATCAGGAGTGTAGTTCGTGATGATCTGGAAGTTGTTAGAGTTTTGAAAAATGCCCCACTTGGTTTCACATATTGTGACCTATTGAATGACTTGGTACCTAACATCGGGATCCTGAGGCAGTATGGTGTGCCTCAGGGCTCAATCTCTCTGCTGATGGTCAACTTCCCCTCTGCAGCAATGGTGAAGCATTCAAGATTTGTGGAAGTTGTCGAGAGAGTTAAGAAATTTGGGTTTGATCATAAGAAAACAACTTTTGTCATGGCTATCCAAGTGCTTTTAACGATGCGTAAAGGGGCATGGGAATCCAGATTTGAGATTTATGAGAAGTGGGGCTGGAACTGGGAAATGACTCTTCAAGCGTTTGTGAAGTTTCCGAATTTTATGAAGTTGTCGGAGGAAACCATTACGAAGAAAATGACTTTCCTAGTGAAGGATATGGGTTTGTCATCATTAGATATTGCTGCATGTCCTCCTGTTCTGGCCTACAACTTGGAGAAGAGGATTATCCCTAGATTCTCGGTAATTAAAATTTTGAAATCAAAAAATTTGCTTAAGAGCAATATGAGTTTCAGTTCCTATATGGGCTTTACCGAGGAAATCTTTTTGAAGAAATTTGTCATTGATTTCCAGGAACATTTGCCTTTATTACCAGATGTCTACAACGGATTAATTCATCATGATGATGTTAAGTAATCTTTGAAGGTTTATGCAGGCTGTTTTCCTAACTTTTGACTCCTCTATTTCAACGCTGGAGTGAACTTATGCTCTGTCTGCTTTTGCTTTTTGAGTCGATATTATTGTGAATTTATTTTCACTTAACTGTAGGGTTTTGGTCATATTTACAGCATATAGATTTTATAATCAAATATATAAATCTACATACTTTGTGATATTCAATTTAATTTCTTGATTGTGAATCTGTTTTTCAATTTCAATCAAATCAAATTGCATTTAGTTGTGGTACTTTTACAGTTCTTTTAATAAATGATTTCTGTTTAGTTGTCTTAAAAGCCCTAGCTTTTGATTCCATTGAACTTGAAATTGTCACTATATCTTGTTAGTGCATATTGCATACCGTTATATGAAGTCATGGATTCATATAGTTTTGAACTTTTCTCATCTTCTGTTTATCTTTGCTTTTAAGGATTATAAGTTATGGCAAATTACAAAATGATGTTAGTAGTCAAAGTATTGTTTCTTTAATGAAGATATCTAATAATGATGTTCTCATGGGTTGAGTAGCATTGAATATTGTTAGGAAAGACTAGGTTTTGTGCTTTCTCGCATTGAATTGAACATTGTCCTTACAGCCAAAAGATATAGCAGATTTTTAGGGTACAACTTTGTTTTCTTAATAATGTGTTTGGATAAAGAAATTTAGGAGGTTGATTCATTTTTTAGAGAATTTAAATTTTTTTATAACATCATATTTGTTAGTAAAGAAATTGAAATTTTAGAATATTATGAGTAATTGGGATACTCAAGATTAGAGAATTTCAAATTCTACTTAGAAGTTAAGAATCTGAAATTCTTTATATCTTCTAATTTATGTCATTCTTTTTCGTATTTTCTCTTCAATGCGATTTTTGATTGAGCTCTTGTCGACTTGACTAAGACCAGGACATGATTGGATTGGTTGATGTTTGAGTGTTATAATCTCAACAAATTTTGTGTAAATGTTGATGAAATTTCAGACTTGATTAAGACCGTATCTATTTTTCCGACTAATGGCATGCATATGCAAGGGGATTACTCCTTGAGATTTTGAGCTCAATTTTGCTAATTTCATATTTTGATGCCATGGTTTATACAATATGTTGATTATGGCATGTTTTATGATTTATATATGAAGAAATGCTGGTAACGTAATGTTATAAATAGTTAAATATGATAGGCTTGATGTTGTGTTGTGACTAGGGCACCCATTAAGACCTTTTTTGCTTCATTAGTTTAAATTAAAACATTTGAGATTAAACAAGTCACAGAAAAACGAGGAGTATCATAGACAAAACTTAAATATTTACGATTATGTATACTATTTTTAATTGAGCATGTTGCAGGTTTCTGAAATTATCGGTATTGGAGTGATGAGGTATTTTGGGAATGGAAATGCATTACCCTGAAGAAGGAATCTTTCTCGCCAGGAAGAACACAGAGTTGAAAAGAAAATGTTCATATTGGAGAGTTGTAATCCTGTTTGTACTCCTTTTGTAGTAAATGAAAAGTTTTCGAGAATGATGGTGATGGGAAAACTAATGTAACTCAGTATGAAAGTTAGTTGGCTGTTTGTTTCACTTGACTGCTACTATACCAGAGTTCATGTACTCGTCAAGTTTGACACTTTGGTATAGATAAAAGAGTGTTGAGACATTTAAAAGGAATTATTAGTTTTAGAGTATTTGGTACTGTAATGGAAATGGAAATCTTGGAAGTTCTGTCGATAGTGATTGGAATGGTTCTATTGATCTAAAGAAGACTGCTGGGAATTCTCTTAACTTGACAGTTGAGTGTGGAATGGATGTAAGAACAAGATTTTGTGATTGATCTTCTGGTACTTAGAAAATTTGAATACTTGGTGAACTGATAAGAACATGTCAGTGTAATATCACCAACATACCAAGCAATTAGATTGACTAAGGACAAAATGCAGTTTCGTGTTATGTATTTAATCATTTGAACAAGGTGGATGTTTAGAAACAAGTTGGATGAAAATGAAAACATAACCAAAAATAAAGTTAGGATTGTTGCAAAAGAATATAGTTAAGAATAATGTATAGATTATGATGAGACATATGTTCTGGTTACGAGGTTAGAGGTTATATGCTTACTTTTTACTTATGCTTCAAGAATGAAATTTAAAATGTATCAAATGGATGTTAAGAATGTTTTTCTTAGTGGGTTTATCAAGACAAATGTGTATGAAGAACAACTTCCTAGTTTTGAGGATTACAAATCACATCTATAGATTGAAAAAACACTATATGGATTAACACAAGCTCCTAGATATATTTTGGTATGAAAGACTTAGTACATTTCTATTATAAAATGATTTTATTGGAGGAAAGGTTGATTTAACTTTATTCATTAAGAAATAGGTGAACATATTTTAATTATTCAAGTGTATGTGGATGATATAATTTTGGATCAAATGATAACTATTTTTGTGAAGGATTTGCAAATATTATGCAGGGAGCAGGGGTGGAATAAGGTTAGGACAGAGGAGAGCTGTGGCACCTCCAACCATTTTTTTTTTCCTTTTTTTTATTTATTTAAAAAATAATATTTATATATTATTATTTTATTTATATTAATTGATTTTTATTTTATTTTATTTTTTATATATTTTAAAAATATATATTTATATATTATTACTTTATTTATATATTATTACCTTATTTATATTAATTTAATTTGAATTATTTTTCTTAAATTTAAAAATCATGCTTTTTTTCTATTATAATTTCTTATATTTTTTTATTTAGTTTTTCTCTTCTGTGCTTCCATCTTTTTCTCTCATTTTATTTTCATCTCAATTTTCACCATCGTTTCCTTATTATTTTCAAAATCAAATTGCATTACGACAAAATTGAACAGTTAATAAATATTTTGGACGGAACAATTTCTTCTTTTGAGTAAGTTCATTTTTTTCCCTTCTTTTTTTTAAAGCAATTTGTTTTTCTCTTGTATGTGGCTTTTCTATGTTCTAGGCATATCTCTATCTGTTAGAGATCATAAAATCATGCTTTAATTGTTGATCAAACTATTCTTTGTGTAGATAGAACTATTTTAGGCTTTGAAGTTGTGTAAAGGAAAGGTAAGAGAAGCTAATCATTTAGAAGTTATTAGTTTTCTTAAAATATCGAGTCTTGCTTTTAAGATTTAATTTAGGGTGTTCATAATTTTATTTTTTTGTAAAAGAATTGACAATTTTATATTAGAAAAATTATGATAAAGAGTAAAAGAATTTATTCTTTTTTCAAGAGGAAGACTTGTGATGAAGATGAAAAAAACGCATTTACGTCATCTAAAATTGAGAAACTTCATGATAATCCAAATATTGAAGAAAACAAAAAACAACTCTCTAAGGTTCCTAAAGTTACATATAATGAATTTGAAAATACTTTAGAACGTGATCCGAGGAAGCGTCTTCAAATCTAACAATACCCACCAAATGAAATTGATGAGGTACGAAGGGCTTATCTAAAATGGGGTCCATATCAAATGCATATAGAAAATTATCCGTTGTCTGGTAAAGATGATTGCCATTAAGAGATGCTACGTATGGCTTACCGTGCTATCTTTTTAGTAAAAAATCAAGGGAAGGACTTGACTCAGATGTTTTCATTCTTACATGTAATTGAGTTTATTTTCATTGAATTCTAATTTGCAATAAGTTGATTGTCATTAACATGTTTTAACTTTTTGAATGTTTTTTTATAGGTTTTAAAAGTTGGATAACCATTTTGACTAAAAGTAACTTTTGTTTTTGTTTTTATATATTATTGTTGATGATAAACTTTATGTTACTCTTTCACATATATTATTGTTATGTTGTTTGGATTATATTGTCATGAGTACTTATTTTGAATAAAAAATGATGTAAAAAATTAATTTTTTTAATTAAAAAAAATTATATATAACAAATATAATTTGGCCCCCCTAAAATTTTTGGTCAAGTTCCGCCACTGGCAGTGAGAATTTGAAATGTCAATGATGGGAGAATTGACATTCTTTCTTGGATTGCAAATTAAGCAAAAGGAAGATTGAACCTATATCACAATCCAAGTACTATAAGGAAGTTTTAAAGAAATTTGGTATGGATACAGCTAAGGAAGTAGCCACTCCTATGGCAACATCATGCTACTTGGATAAGGAAGAGAGAGGTACGGATGTTAATCAAACTATGCTTAGAGGCATGATAAGATCCTTATTGTATCTCACTACTAGTAGGCCAGATATTATGCAAAGCATATGCATATGTCTACAAAATACATGTGTTCGCGAGTATTTGTGGATAAAATCTGTGACAGATAGTTAATATCCACAAGTATTTGTTACTTGCGGGTACCGAGTATTTTAATACCCATTTATAAATGGGTTGGGTGTGGATATCATACTATTTGTACCCGTCGTACTCGTTACCTAGAAAAAATTAAACTTAAATTTATGTTTTATTAAGTAAAATTTAATTAAAATTAAAATTTATTTTATATTTCATAAGATTAAATTTAAATTAAATTAATATTTTATTTTATTTTATATTTTTTGTAATTTTATTTTAAAAAATATAAAATATCTTTTTTTAAATATTCGCGAGTATCCATAGGTATCTGCAGGTTTTAAAACCCCGTAGGTATTTCTTAAATGGGTACCCGACGGGTAAATAGGCGGGTAGCGGGTGAATTCTTTTGTTGCAGGTCGGATTGCGGGTAGGCATTATTCGTGCCTGACTCGACCCATTGTCATCCCTATGTATGTGCTAGGTTTCAATCTAGTCCTAGAGAAACCCATCTTGTAGCAATTAAAAGAATTTTGAAATATCTTAAGGGAATTGTCTCCTTTGGCTTATGGCATCCTTCATGGGCCTCCCCTAGCTTAATAGATTATTCTAATGTTGATTATGGGGGATATAAGATTGATACGAAAAACACTAGTGGAACATGTCATTTATTAGGATGTTCTTTAGTATCTTAGCATTCTAAGAAACAAGCCTATTTAGTTTTGTCAATCACTAAGGCTGAATATATTGTTGTAGGAAATTTTTGTGCATAAATTTTATAGATGGAGCAACAGTTAGAAGATTTTGATATATTTCTTAATCATATTCCACTAAAATGTAATAATATTAGTGCAACAAATCTCACTAAAAATCCAATAATTCATTCCAAAACTAAGCATATTGAGATTAGACATTATTTTTTAAGAGATCACATAAATAAAGAAATTGCATAATTGAATATGTAGACACTAAGCATCCCTTAGCTGATATTTTTACTAAACCCTAACTAAAGACATATTTTATGAACTTAGAAGGGATTTAGGAATATTGAATGTGTCTTAAATGGTTAAATTCATGCATTTTAGTGATTTACAAAAAAAACTCCGTTGAGATAATTAATTATCGATAATCAATTATCGCAACATAGCAAAAATTTTAAACTTTAGCTCTGGAATAATCGATTATCCTAAGCTGATAATCGATTATCACCATTTTTGGAAATTTCTAGTCTTTGATATGAAACAAAAATTAATAAACGATTATCACGAGTTACAGAGTTACAAACTACAAAATATAGTTGTTGGCAACGACTAGTTTCACATTAATCATTCAAATTCTAACCGTTGGAGCACTAGGCTATAAAAGAAATCTCAGAAATCGATTATTATCTCAAGCTTCTTCATCTTTAGAGTTTCCCTCTTTTTGAAACCTTTAACATTTCTTGTCTCCCTCTTCACGACTATTATCCTTTCTATCTCTCACCTTTTAAATCTTGTTTTCGTGACAACCTTTGTATCCAAAACCGTAGAATCTTCAAGAAGGAAGTTTCCTACTAGAAAAAAGAAGAAGTTCTCACATGGTTAATCAACAAGATACAAGAACTGTCTCCATTGAAGTATGGATCTTTTTATGAAGAAAGAAGGATTGAGTTCATTTCTTTTTAGGAAGACAAAAAAATGGATTGCACCCAAGTTTATCAAATTTGAATAGTTCAGTGCATCTGGATTCAACTTTCCTTAATTGATGACAAATCAAGGGCTCAAATTCTTTGTGGAAATGCAAGGTACCTACTATCTTGACTTGGTAAGGGTGTTTTATTCCAATTACAAATATAGATATGGTGTGGCCTTCACCAAAGTCAAGGGCATATACATCATTCTTGACAGTGATATTTTGGAAAACGTTGCAAAGCTTCCCATTCCTGAAGATGTTGTGAATGTGCTCACAGAAGTTGAAGGTTTTAACAGGCAACTAACATTTCGATCATTCCTAAAGATTCCTCAATAGAAAGTTGGAAAACAACTCTTGGCGGGTGGATTAAAAATAGATGAGAGACTTATTCATTACTTAATTATCTGGATTTTATGTCCAAGAGCCTCAAATCATGTTCAGTGAACTGAAGCAGATCTTTTAATTATTTATGGATTGCTAAATCATATCATACAATGCTTAAAGCAAAAAGGTATCATGCATATCCTTTTCCTATTCACTTCTTATTTCAAGAATCTGTGAATACAAAGGTATGCGTACTATTGCAGAACTTGTTCAACACAATCTTGACTCCAACAAAATTGGAAAAAGTGTTCTCAAATAAATGAGATTTATTCCTTATGAAGATAGTTACATTCCCAAAAGAGATGTGTCAATTGAAGAGTTTGAGGATGATCAAGAAAGGCCGGAGGCTACTCTTGTTGTTGGTTCTTCCAGTACTATTGTTGGGTCTTTCTCCTCCATGAAAGAAAATATTGCTAATATGTGTAGGAGTATAGAAGAAATTCACACTGTTTAAGGTTCTAGGCATGAAGAAGTGTGTAATTTACTAAGGAATTTAGACACCACTGGAAGAGAAATTTGATAGTTATTTTGGTGATGAAGAAGATGATATGAGTGATGAATTCTAAATCAAATAAAATATTTTCTTATTATTTTGTATTATATGGGTTGTCAAATTGAGGGGGATTTCAATTTTATGATGTTATTTGATTTACGGGGAGCTATCTCATGAATTCATTTTTTGTTTATTATCAAAAAGAGGGAGACAAGTTTGTGAAGCTATGTATTTACAGGTTATTATTAAAAGGCTTTGAAAACAAATTTTGATCGTAAAAGTAAAAGATAAAGGTGATCATTCTTCTAGAGAAAATTTTGATGATGATAAAAGCAAGTCCAAAGATTTCATGTGATGACAATAAATATTGGAAGAATTGTATTTTATATTAGGCCTTTGTAATAAGTTTCATATTAGCGAAAATTTGTGTGTAGTACTTAACATAGAGAGTCAAAAAGCAAGATGCACAAAGATCAACTTAGGAAGATTTTTATTTTTCACAAAAGCTCTCGGACAATTGATTAGCACTAATGATAATTGATTATCCAAATGAATTTAAGATTTTTAGAAATGATAATGTAATAATCAATTATCCACTCCTGATAATGGATTATCATAGTGAGAGAATGTTTTTAAAAAAGATTTTGTGATAATTTATTATCTCTTGAAATAATTGATTATTAGGGGCATTTGTGATTAAACTCTTCATGTTCTTGACCTAATTTTCAAAAGAAAAAATTTATATATGTTTGGATAAACCTATTTCAAAATAACTTTTTCATTTAGAGGTTTAGAGTTATGACTGCTAGAGAAACTCTATGTGTTTGTGAAAAGGGACTTTAAAAAAAATAGTATGGATAGATCAATAACTTTCACCAAATGGGTTCTTCGGAGATCGAGTATTGCTATTATTGCTAGGAAAGTTGTTCATTCTTTATTTGTCTCAAAGGAGATGGTTATTTCTTGAGTGAATCAAAGAATGTGTCTTTCATGTCTTGTGTCTTAAAAAAAATGTTTTTTAAACCTTAAACTCTTTCTTATGTAATTGTAAGTTGGGTTTATTCTAGTAATTATAAGTCTTTTGATCCAAATCGGTATAAAATATCTTGTATCAATCTCCCATTTCTGTACTTTCTTCAATTATTTGTTGTTAGATAAAAAAAGTTTTTTAATTGAATTTTAATATTAAAAAGGAGAAAAACTTTTAAAAGTAAATTTTTTATTAACAAATCGATTCATCCCTTTTATTTTTGTCCAACGTAAACATTCTAATGTGCCTTTCTAACATAATGCATGCCTCTTAATGCTTGATCAAGATAACTAAAAGAAACATTTGAGTGAATGAGGGAAAAAAGGTGGCAAAAACAAATTAAATGAATAAAAGTTGAGTTAGCATATCAATTAACGGGATCAAATGGTTGAAGCAGTCCATAAAAATTTCTAGAAGAACAAGATCTAATTGAAAATTTTCTTAAGTGAATTCTAAAGGCATAAATGGATTTCGGTCCTCTTCATCCATTCAACCCATCCCTTTCCTTCATTCAATCTCATTTCATCCCTTCAAACCCATACATTACCTCCATTTCACCTCATCTCTTACATCTCCATTTGTGTGCGCATATCCTTGAAAATGGAAGGCCATGGAGAACCGGATTCCTACTTCTTAATACAATAACTTCAACCCATCCATTTCCTCTGCCACTTCGTCGTCCTTCCCACCATCATGCATCTCGACCCCGTCGCCACCCCTCTTTCGACAAGGGTACAACTGAATTTTTAAAAATCATGGAGGTGCAGGAAGAATACATGGAGGTGCAGGAAGCAATGTCCTCCCGGGAATAATCGAAATCCGAATTGTTTGTCTCCATAATCAAGTTCATTATCTTCATTGGCCCCGTTGGAGGTTCAACCACCCTGTTCCGAAGTCAGCTTAAGGGTTTGCATTGAAGGTTGAAACGTTCAAAAGCGTACATTGGTGGAAAATCGAAATCTGAGTAAGTAAATGGTGCCTCGTATTCTCGTTACTAGACTATTTGCGTCCTTCACAAACTGCAGAAGCACCCAATTCCAATGGGGTTCTCTGCTGCAACACAAACACGATGCTTCTCTTTTTATGTTCAACACATTCACTTCTGGTGGGGACAGCCACAAAGGTGACACCTTTACAGTGTCTTACCTCAGCAACTCGTGTGGGTTGTCCCTGGAATTGGCCAGGAAACTCTCCAAGAGGGTGAATTTGAAAACCCCAGATGGTCCAAATGCTGTTCTTGACACTCTCAAGAACTATGGATTCTCCAAAACTCAGGTTGCAAAAGTCGTCGAGAAGAATCCCAGGTTGCTTGCAGCCAGTGCGGAGAAGACCCTCTTGCCCAAACTCAAGTTCTTCAACTCTATTGGTGTTTCCAACAGTATCATCCATAGGATTGCGCTTGAAGACCCTGTCATCTTGCAGAGGAGTCTGGAAAAATGCCTTGTGCCACGATACGAGATTATCAGGAGTATAGTTCGTGATGATCGGAAGGTTGTTAGTGTTTTGAGAAATGTCCCACTTGGTTTCACAAATTGTGACCTAAAGAAATGCTTGGTTCCAAACATCGAGATCCTGAGGCAGTCTGGGGTTCCTCAGGGTTCAATCTCTCTGATGATGGTCAACGCCACCTCTTCAGCAATGGTGAAGCATTCAAGATTTGTGGAAGTTGTCGAGAGAATTAAGAAATTAGGGTTTGATCCTAAGAAAACAACTTTTGTCATGGCTATTGATGTGCTTTTAGCGATAAGTAAAGGGGGATGGGAATCGAGAATTCAGATGTATGAGAGGTGGGGCTGGAACTGCGAATTGGCTCTTCAAGCGTTTCTGAAGTTTCCCAATTTTATGAAGTTGTCGGAGGAGACAGTTAACAAAAAAATGACTTTCCTAGTGAAGGATATGGGTTTGTCATCATTAGATATTGCTGCATATCCTCCTGTTCTGGCCTACAGCTTGGAGAAGAGGATTATCCCTAGACTCTCAGTAATTAAAATTTTGAAATCAAAAGGTTTGCTTAAGAGTAATTTGAGTTTTGGTTCCTATATGGGCTCTACCGAGGAAATATTTTTGAAGAAATTTGTCATTGGTTTCCAGGAACATTTGCCTTTATTACCAGATGTCTACAAAGGATTAATTCATCATGATGATGTTATGTAGTCTTTGAAATTTTTTTGAATGTAGTCTTTGAAGGCTGTTGTCCTAACTTTTGACTCCTCTGTTTCAATGCTGAAGTGACTGAGTTTGGTCATAATTACCGCATCCTGATTTTAAAATTAACTATATAAATATACATACTTTGTGATATTCAATTTAATTTCTTGATTGTGAATCTGTTTTACAATTTCAATCAAATCAAATTGCATTTAGTTGTGGTACTTTTACAGTTTTTTATTAAATGATTTCTGTTTAGTTGTCTTAAAAGCCCTAGCTTTTGATTCCATTGAACTTGAAATTGTCACTATATCTTGGTAGTGCATATCGCATACCGTTATGTGAAGTCATGGATACATATAGTTTAGAACTTTTAAATGTCTCAGCAATCCTTGAGATTTTGAGCTCAATTTGGCTAATTTCATATTTTGATGCCATGATTTACATACAATATGTTGATTATGGCATGTTTTATGATTTATATATGTAGAAATGCTGGTAACGTAATGTTGTTTTAAATAGTTAAGTATGATAGGCATGAAGTTGTTGTGTGACTAGGGCACTCATTAAGACCTTTTTGCCTCATTAGTTTAAATTAAAACATTTTAGATTAATCAAGTTACAAAGAAAAACGAGGAGTATCATAGTCAAAACTTAAATATTTACAATTATGTTTACTATTTTTAATTGAGCATGTTGCAGGTTTTTGAAATGATCAATCTTGGAGTGAGGTATTTTTGGGAATGGAAATGCATTACCCTGAAGAAGGAATCTTTCTCGCCAGGAAGAACACAAAGTTGAAAAAAAAAAGTTCATATTGGAGAGTTGTAATCTTGTTTAAACTCCTTTTATAGTAAATGAAAAGTTTTCGAGAATGATGGTGATGGGAAAACTGATGTAACTCAGTATGAAAGTTAGTTGGCTGTTTGTTTCACTTGACTGCTACTATACCAGAGTCCATGTTTTCTCATCAAGTTTGACACATTTTCATATAGATAAAAGAGTGTTGAGACATTTAAAAGGAATTATTAATTTTAGTATTTGGTACTGTAATGGAAATGGAAATCTTGAAAGTTATGTTGATAGTAATTGGAATGGTTCTGTTGATTTAAAGTAAGTTCCGGAGATTTTCTTAACTTGACAGGTGAGTGTCGAATGTATGTAAGAACAAGATTTTGTGACTGAAGTTTGGTACTCAGAAAATTTGAATTCGTTTCCTACCACACAGAAAGTACTTGGTGAACTGATAAGAACACGTCACTTCAATATCACTAACATATAAGGACAACAAGTGGAGTATGAGTGGATGAGGGGAAAAAAGGTGGCAAAAAGCTTACTAGTTTGTTTATTGACACCAATCATTTCAACAAGATTCCACTGTTCAACAATGAAAACTCCCTCAATCTGCTCATAAATGACTTTTATCTACTATCTACACAAAGAACAAAATAACAGAAGTTTTTAAGTACTTCCAATCATTTGCGTAGTAAAAATTTGTATAAATTATACGAGTGAAACTCTAATTCTGGTAGAGATCACATGCTTAGTCGAAATCAAAAACATTAAAACAAAGAAGTGTTTTAACAGGCCAATAATATAAGCATATATCTGCTGGTGTCATTCGGTGCAGTTAATCCATTTTCTGGTTGATCAATAATCATTTGTATAGGTGGCAAATTGAATCAGAGAACATTAATTCCTCTATATGTACAACAGTTTGAAATGTGATAGAAACACAGATAAATAGTAAACACGTGTACACGATTCATGACTACTTCAAAAGAAAGAGATATTATCACTTCATATAATGCTTTTTGGAGTTTATACATAATGATTAACTTAAAGCAAAATGGCAACTACAGTGAAGCCAAGTCAGTTTTCATCATCTGAACTCTCAAGCAGACAAAAATGGCTGCAAATTAGCAGTCATGTAAGGAAGAGAGAGTGGTTCAGATGACATCTGTACATGTACAACATGAACTGGTTCACTCACCCTGACTTCATCCTCCTAAAAAATTTGTGTATCATATATTCTTCAATAACCATCTTGAACAAGAAAATGCTTCATTGTTCAAATGAGCTATCTCCGACTTGATTCTCTTCTCAGAACTCATTTTCTGCTCGGATTTGCGGCAAAAGAAAAATCTCAAGACAAGCTTTGAACATATATGGTATTTGATTGGTTACAGAAATCAAAACAATGCCGATTGTACATGCTGGTTAAGTCAAGTGTGGCTGTCAATCCTACCCTTGAGTTGTTTCTGGTGCATGGCTTTCAGAACCCTTCACCTTTTCAGCACCAGATGGACCAGAAATATCCTTCAGAGACTCAATTTCCATGCTGATTGTGCGGCTCTTTCTATTTCTTCGATCCTGGAAGTGATTTACAATAGATGTTTGGCTTAAATTAACAAATCCAATAGAAGTGACTGATGAAGAGTTCATGTAATATCCAGGACCTCATACATTCAATTCAAACATGCACATACACAAACCAGAGAGGATCCATGGCATTCAACATTTAGTAACCGGTAACTAATCATGAAAGGGACATGCATACGGACAGATGAATTCTGAGAATAAATTTGGGAACATGTTATTGATTACTAGTCATTCAAAAATGTCAAGTTCAATAGATAATTCCACTCAGAGAAGAAGCTTAACACAATTGAATTGCAAAAAGGCTATTGAGTTCGTGTGTACTCCGAATGATGTGTCAGGTAGCAAGGAGCAAAACAAACATCCAAAGTTCCAAATTGTGATAAAAATTCAGATTCTGTAGCAAAAGTTAAATATGAGAGGGTAAGACAATAAAGAGAACAAACCTCTCGGAATGGATATTCATCGGCTTCAAGCATTCTCACAACCTGACTCATTTTAGGCCTCTTTTCTGCTTCAGGATCAACACACTTAAGTGCAACCAGAAGAGAACGCTTTAAAGCGCGTGTTGATGGTTTCACTTCAAGCCTTGAATCCACAACTTCCTCAGCCCTTCTTGTCCCCACCATCATCTTGAGCCATTCAACAAGATTCACCTGTAATGAGGATAATCAAAATATTATCACTTCTCGTGCAAAAGAAAGTTAGAAGCAGTAAATTAGGCACTGCTTAAGTGATTCATACCTCATTAGCAGGACGTGAGTAGTCCACAGGATCCCTTCCAGTAACTGCTTCTAGCAGGAGAACACCAAAGCTGTAAATGTCACTCCTCTCATTTAACAAACCCGTATTGGCATATTCTGGTGCCACATAGCTGAAATTGGAAACAAGAGTAAGTTTCCATCCATGCAATCCTTTAAAAATATCTGTAAAGTGGATCCCAAAACATTTAACATACCCAAATGTTCCCATTACTCTAGTAGTAATGTGACTTTCTCCTGAGTCCAAAAGTTTGGCCAAACCAAAGTCAGAAACTTTTGCATTGAACTCGGTATCGATCAATATGTTGCTAGACTTGATATCCCGGTGAACGACTTTCGGTTCTATTGCTTCATGTAAATAAGCCAGTCTGCAACCAGTAACAGGAAATAGGGGGCTTAATCAGTGGAACTAAGCCTAATGTTGAAACTGCTATATCATTAAGTTAAGTATCCAATGGAGCAAGCACCAACATAAAACTATGGAAAACATAATAATCTTGGCAACAGGTTCCTTGTTCTCTATGTCAAGGATTTAACAATGGACCAGTGAAGCAGATTAGCAGAGAGCACATAGCTGTGTTGTCCAGAATCCTAATGGAGCAAATAAATTGCAAAAGACGTGACTATATATCCTACAAAGTAGCAATATCAATATTCACTCTCAACTTACATTAATGACAATCTTTAGTACACATTAAAAACTGAGTGTTTAATTTTGATACACTAACAGTGTAAAAAGTTTAACATGGCCAACCATTTAGAGATCACCCTAAATATGAATTTTAAAACAGTTATCACAAAATACTTCCACTGCAATTTTACACAAGTCAACAGAAATAATTCATAATGTCCTATGTTTGAAGTTTTCAAATAGAACTTACGCTTTGGCTGTGCCAGTTATAACTTTCATCCGAGCTTCCCAGGTAAGTATTCCTTGTTGGCTCATAGCCCCATGTAGCCATTGTTCTAAGTTACCATTGTTCACATATTCATACACCAGTAACCTGCAAATCAGATGGCAACCACACTTAATAAAAAAAGACAAAGAAAAGAGCTTCAGTTCAAATTTTCAACAAAAAAGTAAGACTAATGCCATCACAAAAATAAAGTTAGTAATGTGATCGAGTATATAAGAGAATATTTGCATTTGTGATATTTTCATACATCAAGAACACCAAGTTTACCTGTGAACTCCTTCTACGCAATAACCAAGTAAGCGCACAAGATTTTTATGTCTGACATGGCCAATAGCTTCCACTTCCACCCTGAACTCTTTCTCTGCTTGTCCCCTGTGAATTCAACATATTATGCAATTATGGAGCAAGTTCAAAGGTCATTTGCTCAATCAAGAAATAGCAGCAATAGATGAAAGTCACAGGATAAACCATCGTGTCCTTACAAGTTGTTAAGAATTTTCTTAACCGCCACCTCGGATCCATTGATCAATCTTCCCCTGTATACAACCCCATATCCACCCTCACCAATCACATTCTCCGGAGAGAATCGATTAGTTGCAAGTTCCAGATCTCTTAGAGTGAACCAGTGACCCCACCCAAGATGAGAAATTTCTGGTAAGCCAACTAGAGGAGAGGCAGTTACCACACCTCCAAATGCCAATGCAGATTGCTTCTTAACAGTGCCAGAGCTTCCTTCTTCCCCTGACATTGAACTAAATCCCCTCTCATGATGATAAACTGAGCTGCACTGACTGATATTATCAGCATCGCTGGATTTGCTTTTGCGCAAATGAACTAAGAACTTGTCAGAATTGTTCTCACTTGCTTTGTCATGAACAGGAATTGCTACATTTTCTGCTTGATCATAAGAATTCTGCACCCCAACCTTGTCAACACTGATGTCTTTTGAGACACGCGGTATTTGTGACAAAGAGAACTTGTCCAGAGATCTCCTAGACTTTCTCCGGAACATCACCCATACGGATAATGCACAAAGAATCAGAACTATAAAAGCGCCAACACCAATCCCAATCAAAACCCATAATTTCAATCCCAGAAACGAAGTCTTCTTCGATAATTCCACATGCAAAGAATTGTTTGCTGACATAGTTGGATCCCACAAGTCGTCAATCAAATATGTCCACCAAACTTTTCAGAGTACAATCAAGACATTCCCACCTGAATACAAGAACATGGTTAAGTATTCAACATTTTAATTCACAGCCAATGTTCAAGTTCATGCAGTGAATCCACATAAACCAAAAAGAACAAAATCAGCACAGCAACTCATCTAATCACTAATTCCACCTTTATCAAAATCAAACATAATCTGGCAGCAGCATTTATAAACTCATTTGCGGGAATTCAGGTATTCTGAACGAAAAATTATTGCGACAGTTGAACAAATCAGAAACCCATTAGCGATCACATCACTCCAATCAGAAAAGCGTACAATTTATAAGGAAAATAAGGAGCTCTCCACTATCTCAAGCAATTCTAATCGCAACAAAATATCCAACAAGACTAAAAAAGTAAACTTGTGAAGCATCACTTATAATGAAAGCGAACAAAAGGCAAACCCAAATGCCAATTTTTCCCAAAAAAAAAACAAAAACAAAAAAGTGGCTCTAAAAGACACAAAGCACTCACCTTTGTGTTGATCTATATCACCCTCCTTGATCCTCTATCTCGAGCACCCACAGGGGCAACAAAGGGCCTTCTCTCTGAACCCAAACAGACCTAATGAGCATAGATAGGCGCAGCAATGGCAGAACAATACCAGAAAAAAACACAACAAGCCCTGCAAAACCCAGATGCTGCAAAAAGATGCAGAGTCTGATATGCAGTTAGCTATAGTGGATTGTGACCTCAAGTGGGTCACAAGTAAACCCAAGGCAAGACCAAGATAACAGAAAATAAAAAATTGATTGGAATGCCAGACAAAAGTATAATTTTTATGAAGAAAAAGAAAATGCAAGGAGAAAGAGAGAAAGAGTGAAAATGACTAGATTTTGGTGTAGGAAAAAGCAATGGTGGTGGGGAAAACGGTTGGTGGGCACTGTGCTTCAGGATGAGAGCGGGACCTAACTAGCTGGAAAGGAAACCTGGTTTGTAATGGAGGAAACCAGAGAGAAGAGAGAGAGAGAGAGAGAGAAACAGTAAAGGGAAAGCAAAAATGTAATAAACAGGTGAAGCATTTATAGCTGGAAGCAAAAAGTGTATTGAATAAGCTAACAAAAAGTAGAGTTAAGAGAGAAAAAAGGAGAGAGAAATAAGAAGTGGGTTGATGAGAGAGAGAGAGTCAACCTCAATCCAACAGGGTTGAACTCCAAACCAAATCTAGCTTCTTCTGAGGTATACTTACCAAACTGTCCTATTTGTATGAACAGAATTTTTTTTTTTTTAATAAAATGCTTACATTTTCCCTTTAATTTTATGGTGATAGGAGTTTGATTTTCAGATTTCTCATTTTTTGCAAACACTCCTTCAATACTTTTTTCTTTATTATTTCCCATCACATTATATATATATATATATATATATATATATATATATATATATATATATTAATTTTTATTCAAAATTTTGATATATTTTTCTTTAAATTTAAAAGATAAATTGATATATTCTTTAATCCAATTAATTAATTTGTTTGCAAACTAACATTAAAATCTAAATGTATCAAATAATATAAATAACATAAAATATTAATATAAAATCTGTTTAACACGCTAAAATAAATTTATGATAATTAAATTTAAATAATTATATCTATTAATTTTTAAATTTTAAGATTCAAATTATAAATTTAAATTTTATGTCAAAATTTAAGTATTGAAAACATATATATTATTAAAATTAAAGATAAATTCTTTGAGGTATTAAACTTATTTTAAGAATGTAACATCTTTCAACATGTACTTTTTAAACACATGTGAAAGGATTAGTGAATTGTTTCATAGCATATTGGTGTCTAAAGTAAGATTTAAAGACTATTTTTTATAAAGTTTCATTTCATCTTATCTAAAGAAATGAATAAACTTAATGCTTACACTTTATCATAAAGGAAACTATTTTTTACAATATTGGATCAATCTCTTGGTGTTATTTTGAGTAATACTGATAAATGTTTACTTTATTAGTTAAAAAATACTGAAAACAAATGATCTAATAAAGAAATAGGAATGGAAAGAGAATAGATGAAAAATATTTGAGTACCTTAATGCCATATCTGTCCCTGCACAATAATGGTGATGCAATTGACTGTGGAATTTGGATTTTGGATACATAATGGTGAAGGGATCACAGAAAATTTTGACATTTTTTGAAAGTGTAGCTGGCATTAAAATTTATATTCTGACCTTTTGTTTTGGTTCTTGCAGATCGCAAATTGTAGTAGTGGGAACATTTTTAGATTGTTTCCTTATACTCATCAATGTGATGCCTCTGCAACTTTGCAGGCTTAGCCATTACCTAGGTTCATGATGATTCAATTGCACATGCAATATAAATAAATAAATAAATAAAAGTTAATTATGTTTTTTTTTCAAACTTTGAAATATATTTCATTTTCTTAAATTTAGTTTATTATTCAGAAACTAAGAATAATTTGTAAAACAATTTTTTTTCTTTTAAATGTAGTGTCTAGAGATTGGACATATAGTTATTTAAATATGGGTTAAATATGTTTTTGGTCCCTTAACTTTTAGTAAATTTTGGAATTAGTCCATTTTAAAATTTTGGACCAATTTAGTCCTTGATCTTTCGAAATACGTGGATTTAGTCCTTTTAATCAAATTTTGGTAGGTTTATTGGATGTTTCGTACGCATTTCAGAATTGTATTTGAGTTGTTTATACTGTTTGACACATTTTTGCTTTAATGTTAAGTCAAATACTATTATGAAACGCGCTTGAAATGTCAAATAAACTTAACAAAATTTGATTAAAAGGACTAAATTCACGCATTTCAAAAGATGGAGGACTAAATTGGTCCAAAGTTTCAAAATGGACTAATTCCAAAATTCACTGAAAGTTAAGGAACCAAAAACATATTTAACCCTTTAAATATTAAGTAGTAAAATAGTTTTTTTGTGTTATTTCAAATTTAAAAGAGTAAAATTGATTTAAAGTGTGTTTGGTTTAGCATTATACCGATGTGATTATAAATTTTTAACACAAAATTTAAGTTTGTTTAATTTCAAAATCAATTTAAAATAAAAAACTTCACTTTCGAAAGAAATTATAAATATCAGTTTCTGCGTCTATGAAATCGATTTTTTAACACAACTCCAAATTAAGTTTGTACCCACAGATTTCATTGTTCTAATGGAAATTTTATTGTTAAAACAAGTGGTTTTTAGTTTCAATTATTGGAATTTAGTAGGGCTGTGTAATAATACATTAATTGAAGAATAATTTGTTACCAATTAAAACATTAACACTAAAAGTTATTAAAACCAAAGACAAAGAATATGCTTTTTATTGAGAAAATGTCTTTGCCATTTATGTCTTATAAATATTTTAAAATATCACGACCCTTAATTGTAATTAAGTCCATTTATGTACTTTTATTAATTAGTTAGTAAATGGGAATTAAGGTATAGTATGCATTACCTATTGTATGTCTATCAAATTATGATCGAAAATCCAGCTTTAAGAGAATATTTTCAATACATATTTATAAGTATAATAAGAAGATATTACAACAATTTACAATTATAATTAACTTAAAAGCCAGTATTTCATATTATGTTTAATTTTAAAATTCTACTATAATAAGTAATATCTGCTTTTAACATATAGATAACATTTATTAATATTTTTTTGTCCTTTTACATAATGTGTGCACGTTAAAGAAACAAAAACATGAGTTTTTATTGAGAAATATTTATGATATTTAAATAAAAGATATTAATTAATTTTAATGTGATTTGAAATTAATGTATATTTAATACGTTTTTAATTTATGCATTAAATATACAGGAATATTTGTCTCTTTTCGCATATTTAATTTATCATAATAATTAAAGTTAACTTAAATTCATATTGTAATTATTACTTTGACTTTTTTACATTAAATTTTATTATTATTTCAGAAAAAAAAATGTTCATATAATTACTTTATATGATTTCATATAAATCCCAAAACAAAGGACTGGAGAAAATACTATCTTATAGAAAAATCACACAAACATATAAATACACACATATACATATATATATATATATATATATATATATATATATATATATATAATTAGAAAGGGACTAGGTGCTATTCTTTTATTATAAAAAAAAATAGTACAATGTGCCAGAATGTTTTGACTGTGAAATCAGAGTTTTAAATTCCAATGGTCTGAGAGGGGTAATTTTGTCAATGTGGTTTGACTAAACCTAATTTTTTCTTACTCAAATAATTGCAACATTGGATTAAACAATTGAAGCTTTTTTCTGAGTATAATCATGGCTTTGGAGGCTGAAAAAGCCACCAATAGAGGAAGAAACACAAACTTTCATTTTAAGCATAACTTTTTATTAAAGTGTGACCCACACAAAACCATTGCAACTTTTCTTTCTTTCCAAAATTAATTAGCCACTCTTTTTAGATTAATATATCTTAATAATCTTTATGATCATATCACACTAATAAAAACTTTCTTTAAACCTTAATTTTGTCCCCAAACGACACAAATTATTGAATTCTGCTTAATTTCTTTATGCATGTTTGGACAAGTTTATCTAATCAAAATTTATAAGAATAAAAATAAAAATAGAGGTCAATTTCTCTTACAAATTAAAATTAGTTGGTCAATGTTCTAATTAAACTAGTTAAAAACTTAAAAAAAATGTTTATTATTAAAACAAATGAATTTCTCCATGTTCCGTAACAAAAATTCTCCTTTAGTTTCTTATTGATTCGTACCTAACATTTTTCAAAGTAGTTTATTTATAAAACTATTTTTTATAAATATTAAAATTACTTAATTTAAAAAAATCGATTTTTTATAAACTAATTTTAATTTACAAATTATTATTTTTCTTAAAGGATTTAAAAATAGTTACCCAAATGCTACGAGACAACAAAACAAATGTGATAGGAAGTATATATTCAATCTTATTTATACAAAAACTTATCAAATTAATAATGAACATGGTAAGTAAGATTTGTATCTGATCTAAAATTAAAAGACAAGATAAACTCATTGTAGAGGAAAAAAAATGAATTACATTTACATAAAAATATACTCACCAATTAAGTTGATATTCTCTTAAAAAAATGAGTAAATGGTTCTTAAATTTAATTGATATTTCATGTTGTCACTTTAAGGTGATAAGAGCCTTTTACCTCATTTTCATCTCACAATGTCTAAATAAAATTAAAACACTTAAATCAGTATTAATGTCAAAGGTTAGGTGCAACTATTTTCTGCCATAATAAAACAAAAATGGTGAAATTTGGTGAGTGACATTGATTTGCTTTTAGATTTGTAATTAGGAATTTGAAAATGAGTCAAGTCTAATTAGTCAAATTGTTTAACTTGCTACAAAGTCAGTCTAAGCTTCAAAATTTTAAGCCTAATTAAATTATGGTTTAATGCAATTCATTCAAAGACTTAGTTGGCCACACTAATTTTACAAAAGGATAATTTATTTTATTATTTTAGCATTAATGTACTTATTAAACCAGGTTGAATTTTAAGTTTGGGTTAAAAAATATTAATTAAAGATTTAGATATCAATTTATTTTATCTTAAATGAAAATGTTATATGTAATTGTCATTTTTTATCCGCAGTGTTTTGAAGAATTTTCGTTCAGATAGAGTATTTTAAGAATTTTTTAATACTTATTTGTCTCTTTGTTTGATCATTTTTAATAATACTTAAAATACATTATTAATAATTAAAAATAACATTATATTACAGTATAAATTAATTATTATAAATTTAAAATAGAAGTTATACATTATAAATATTTATTTGTTTTAACTTTTAATTGTAATATGTACTATATATTCAAAATATTTATTTATACAAACTTTAATAAACTACACTAGTTGAATATAAATAACTACAACCCATATATCCACTAATACATAATTAATATACAAATCATAAATATAAAAGTCATATAGGTGACCCATCACCAAACTACCATGTAAATTAAAATATTCTTTAGTGTTCTAACTATTACTTATCATTTGTACAAATTACAACTATAATTGATT
>Ga0214543_1005052_pt1 | contig 24611 bp, 8 predicted proteins | sample CNSS2metaG_FD_160094 | JGI IMG/M metagenome (GOLD analysis project Ga0214543, IMG submission 160094) | Root nodule microbial communities from cowpea collected in UCLA plant growth center, Los Angeles, California, USA - CNSS2 | ecosystem: Host-associated > Plants > Roots > Nodule | place: USA... | reverse complement strand
TATATATATATATATATATATATATATATATATACACGAAAATTTTAAATGATTTCATATGAGTGACCCAACAGTAAATTTATCATTTTTAATTCAGATTAAATATGTTTTTCTAAACTATTATAAAAAGTTGAGCTTTATTCTTCCACTTTTATGATTATCATGTAAAACATTCTTTCCAGTAAATAGCATATAACAATTATATTATACTGCAGTGTGAAATTTTGTTTATTACATAAGAATTACTTCAGATATTAAATACCTTATAATTTAATTTTAAAATAAAATCTTTACATTATTTTCATAAAGTGTATGAATTAAATACCTTATAATTTAATTTCAAAACAAAAAAAATATTTAATCTTTTTAATTTTAATTCAGTGTTTAATTTGTTTTCAACTTTCTCTTCAAAACTTAAATTAACTTTGAAAAATTAAATTAAGCTTTAAATTCAAAATATCATTGTAAATACTAACAAAAACATAAGTACTGTCGCATATGTATATTTGCATTTTTCTAATTTTCATAAAAATATTAGTAACATTAATAAAAGATATATAATTAATTTTTAAAATAATTTTAAATATAAAATTAGAAAAATAAAATAAATATGTAAAAGAAACTTTAGAATAATTATTAAGACAAGAAAAATATTTAAAATAATAATTAAAAATAAATTATTTATAAAATAATTAATTTTTAAAATAATAAATAAAATTAAAATTAAAATAACATAAAAAAATATCATCTTTATATATTGTTTTATATATTGTTATGATAGATACGAGAGAATACCTTTCGTATCTTAAACATGTAATAATCTTTTAAAATTTTGGAAACACAGGACAAAAAAAAGCAAATAATTTTATATAATGCAATCATTATATGTATTTAACCTGCAAACCTTTTTTCACAACTTTAGATTCTGTCCTATTCACTAATTCTTAACCATCTATTAAAAAACAGTTCTGACATTTCTTAAATAATAAAGATTAAAAAAATACGTTTTAGTGCAAGGCCCAACTTTATAATTTTATAAACATTAAAAAGAATAAAATCTTACATTAAAAAAGAATAAAAACTAAACCATCTCATAAATATATTATTATAATTAAGGGTTAAAATGTAGCCAGTAAAATCGTGCCAATATTCCTTCAACATATTTATTTTTTAAGAAAAAAAAAATGTCTTTGTCCCAAACCGCAATATTTGAGAGTGATTTCAATATTTTCAAACCCTGCTTCAGCAAAGCCGGTGGGTCAAAAAGGCAATTATCTTCTCCTATATAAGGAGGGTCCATGGAGATGCTTCTCAATGCAATAACCACAAAAATCCAATATTCACCAAACACTTTGACAGAGAAAGCTAGTGTTCTTCTACTTCCAACCTCTTCATGGAGAAGAAGAACAAAACTGATGCAAATTGCGATGAAATTAACGATGAAATGAAATGGGTTCTTGATTCTTCTTTGGATCACAAAGGAAGAGTTCCGCTCAGAGCTTCAACTGGTTCATGGAGATCTTCTCTCTTCATTATCGGTAAGGAACACTCTCTGCTAACTCCTTCAGATTCTCAGAGCATCATCATTCATAACACTACTCAATGTTTTCTTCTTTACTCTTTTTAAGCTAGTTTTATTCACCAATTTCTATTTCTTCACCATTTTTCAAAAGCATTTTAAATTTTCATAAATTAAAACTAATAGTAACTTTTAAATCTAATTTAACTTATAAAATTTGCAAAATAAAACTTTATACTTACTCCTATACATTCAGATTATCTCTAATTGATATAGAATTTTTAATAAAATATATTAAAAAACTTGTTCAAAATTACAAATAATTTAAAATTTACAAGATGAGATTTTACCTTCTTATATATAATTAGTTTGAATCTTAAACAACACTTTTAAATATTATTTATTAATAATAATTTATTAATTTACCTAAACGGTGTTTTAAATATTTATTGATAGTAATTTATTAATTTATTTAAAAATTATTATTTTTCTTTTTTGTGTTTTTCTATTGATTTGTATTTTTATCCGTTTAACACGAGTCAACATCTCGAGTAAACATTTTCGTTACATATTTAATATTGATGTAATATTTCAAAGTTTGAAAATAAGTATTCATTGTACTTAGTTTTAGATTATATAATATATTTATTTGATTTTATCAATTTTTTATTTTAAAATCAACTATACTCGTATAAGTAAACAAGATGGGCTTCTTATAAAGTTTAGAATTAATAACTCAAACCTAATTCAACTATCAAATCAAACTTAATAAAAAGTTTGATTTTGACCTTTCAACTAATACTAAACTTAATTTTTCACAGTTTTCAATTCATTTACCATATATATCTTTTTATTCTAGGGAAGCTGAATCCAAATTAATGACCAATAAATATAAATATATATATATATATATATATATATATATATATATAATATAGATATATATTTTTATTCTAGGGAAACTGAATACAAATTAATGACCGAACAGTGTAAAAATGGAAGCTTATTAAAATACATGAAAAGTATTTAAAACTTTTATAGTGTCAACTACTTTTTGTGTTAATTTATTATTTAAATTTTCACCAAATGAGTTAATTATTGAAGGTAAAAGCCCGTGTGAGGTGCTCCATATTAATAAATTATATTCTGACTTAGTATGTAAGCTGAGCTAAAACTTTTAAACACTTACGGCGGGTTTATTTTATAAGCGTTTAAACACCTTTTTATGTGATGAATATTAATTTAAGGAACCGAATATATCAGTTAAATATACTTTATTTGCATACGTATTTATCACCACAAACTATTTTCCAAATATGCCACGTTTTTAATACTTCGTTAATTAGAAAACTAGGAAATGGGAATGTTTTCATCTATTAGCACATGAATCACTTATCCATTGACATTTTTTCAAAGAGTAGAAAAAAAAATTGAAAGTAACTTCTTCATAAACTAAAGTAGCTTATGCATCTTTTAATTTGTAAGAAGAAGAAAAAAAACTTATAGAAATTTTAATTTTAGTTAACAAAAATATTATTTAATTTTTTATTTTAAAAAATTTAGGAAAATAGTCATCCTATTAATTCAACCCTCATACCAACCAAGTCTAGTTGGTGGAAGACTTTTTGATATGATTCACGAAAATGCAGTACTTTCGAAGTGTTTTATATGATACCTATCCCATTAGGAGTTTAAAAAAATTCCGATATACAAAAGCTAGAGATTCACTACTTGAAGAGTGTTATGTAATGAATTTTTTATGTATTGTATACTATATCAATAATATCAATGTTATAGATGCATACCATATATTATATTAACACATATACGCATTTAGTATTAAGTTAATACATTAGATTATTAAAACCCACTATCATAGAATTTGGATTTTTTTTCATTTATTTTTTTACTATATTTTTACTGTATTTTTAAAATATATTAAAATTAGTACAACTTGAAAAACAGTGAAATATTAATGTTATTTGAAAATACAATAAAACGAGGAGACTAAAAAAATTCCAAAATCAATAGAGTCTAAGTGTTCTGAAAGATTCTATATATGACTTTTTGACTCAATAATTATTGTTTTTATATATAGCAAATTTTTTATTGAAATATATTAGCTAGTGGTATCTATTAGTAATATATAAAGAGATTCTCTTTTTTTGTTTACATTTTAAAATACTAATTTTATTTTTAAAAAATAATTATTTATTAAATTTTTGAAAATTGACCGTTACTTTTACAAATTTTTTTATAAAATCGTCTATCTTTGTTCTTATCTTTTTCTCTATTTATCAATAATTATACTCTCATCTTTTATGATATATTTCACTTTATTCTCTCACCTATATTTTATTTTATTTTGAATAAATATAATTTTGTTTTATATATTAATTTAATAACATTATATTATTATCACCTACTAATATAATATCATATATATATATATATATATATATATATATATATTTAAAAAATAATTACACACATATATTACAGTGTCGGTAGTTATAACAAAAGTACTTGTTCGTTCAAATCCAAACCGTAGTCGCATCTATTTCATATTTTTGGGTAATTTTTTAATAATTTATTAATAACCATATCAGTAATTTATTTATTATTACCTTTTTCAATCGTTTATTCTCCTTCAGTATTTAGAATTCTTTTTTCATATTAACAATTTAACTTTTAAAACTATATTTAGATAGAAGTAGTCAAAACACAACTACTCGAAATTCCACATCAAGTACAATGAAAGTCAAATTAACATATAAAGATGAAGATAACTGTTATTCTATAAAATTTACTTTATATTAGGATATTAAAACTTATTATAGTAATATATGTTAGATCTAACGCATTATCTACTATTTAGTTTCCCATCAATACCACATAATATATAGTAACTAAATTTAATAATTTTATATTGACTAGATTAAAAACTATTACATAAAATAAAAATTATTGATATCTAAAATAAACTCTAATTTTATAAATTAATTTAAATTTTAATTCATAAAATAATTATAATTTTTTGTTATTAATAGAAATTATTTAGATACTAATAAATTTTAGTTTATAAAATAATATCTAATTTAGTTAATATGAAGCTAATTAGTTTTTTTGTATATAAATTTATTTTTTATTGAATGATTTTATAAACAAAATGTAAGAATCTCCTCTTACAAAGTAGATTCTTAATAATCTGATATGGTAGTTATATGTATTAGTTATTAATTAATAAGAAGCAAGCACTACTTGTTCATGTTTAGTTCTTAATCTTGAATGTTCAACGGTATATATCCATAGATATTCAACCCTAATTATTAGGCACCCTGCAAATAAAGAAATATACACACAAAATTCTTATAAACTCATATGGTCAAGAAGACTAGCACAACCTATAAATAGGTGGGTCCACTTCCTACAACTAGATATATTTTATTAACATTATTATTGAAGATAATGCATATAAACCACACAAAATTGGCATTATAATTCACTATTACTAGTGAGAAAGATTCTCCACTCCCATTTGAAACTGGATAATGAGTGTTATTTTTAGCAGATAAGAACACTACAGCCTGTATTCAAATCACTGCTTCAAAATTCCCTTTATATCCCTTACACATGAGATTCAAATTTTGACTTCATATATGAATTTCAAATGATTTAAAAGTACAAAGCTTTCTTGTTTTCGCTATATGAAAAAGACTTTTCTATATAGAAAACTCTAGATAATGACAATAAAGTTATTTTTCACACTCATTCTGTAATGGGAAATTTTAAATTTTAAACTTATATTTCAAATAGTTTGTAATTTACACTACAAATATATTAAAATTAAATTCTCGCATTAATTTTGTGGTTCCCATAATTCAGAGACTACAAATGATGTTTACACTTGTAGTTCATAAAAAAAATAAAATTCTATTATTATATTTGTAATATTTATCTCCTGCACATTTTACTTTTAAGGTGCTCGACCATGTTGAATAAAAGGTTTAGCGAAATAGTATTTTTATACCATTAGCTTTGCAACAATCACATGTCAATTACCTTTTAATAAGAAAATATAAAACTACAAAAATAGTATAATGATTAGAATAAAAGTTATTTTAATCAATATATATATATAGCACAAAAATCATTGTAAAAAGGTGATATGAGATAATGCGTTGTCTTGTCCCTGTACGATAACTCAAAAGTTCATTATTCTTACCGCATATTGTGCGTGCCAAAATCATTGAACAAGAATATACTGTGCCCGCATGCTTGTTTTTTGGGCAATCAGAAAAGCTATTCGATGTATAGATTAGGATTACTGGTTCAGGATGCTTCTTTTCTTTCACACCTTTTCTTATATTTTCAATCACAGAAATGGAAGCATTTATCGAAACCATTTCATTTCTATATATTAGTTATTCCATTTTCTTGAATCTATAACTTAACAATCACTCTTTAACTGCTCTATAACTACCCATGCATATATTCATACAGTTATTTCTTTTCAATATCGATAAAATAATAGGGATTAAAATATTTTTTTCTCTAAAATATTATATAATAAAACTGATAATAATAATAATAATAATATCGTGATGGACTATTTATGATAAATTAACATAAACAAACTTTTTATTCTGATTTGCAGCAATTGAATTCAGTGAGAGATTGAGCTACTTCGGAATAGCAACTAGTTTGGTTCTTTACCTTACAAAAGTTATTCATCAAGACCTTAAGACAGCAGTTAAGAATGTTAACTACTGGTCTGGTGTGACCACCTTGATGCCATTGTTAGGAGGATTCCTTGCTGATGCTTACTTGGGTCGTTACTCCACTGTCATAGCATCATGCGTTGTTTATCTCATGGTAATCAATCTCAATCATCATCATTCAATTCAGAATCCAGATTCTCTATCGAATTTTTTTTCTTGTCTTTTATCGAATATTATCGATAAATTGATGTTGATACTTTAAAAATCATTTTAAAACATTAAAATCAGTGTTTATTAACGTATTTTGAATTCACAAAAGATAAAAAAAAAACAGCGGATGAGAATCCAAATTCATTCATTCAATTAAGCACTTAATTAAAGATTAGAGATATGATTACATTTATAATTAACTATTAACAACTGTTTCTGTGTGGCAAAACTCCACAGGGTCTGGTTCTGCTTACTCTGTCATGGTTCTTACCAGGCTTGAAGCCGTGTGATCATGCTGCTACATGCACCGAACCTAGGAAGATTCATGAAGTGGCTTTCTTCCTAGGGATCTATCTGATATCCATAGGAACAGGGGGCCATAAACCTTCGTTGGAAAGCTTTGGTGCTGATCAATTTGATGATAACAATGCTAAGGAACGAAGGCAGAAAATGTCATTTTTCAACTGGTGGAACAGTGGATTGTGCAGTGGAATCATTCTGGGAGTGACCGTGATTGTGTATGCTCAAGAACGTATCAATTGGGGTGCTGCTTATATCATTCTCACAGTTGTCATGGCCATCTCTTTGCTCATTTTCTTGATAGGAAGGCCTTATTATCGTTATAGGACACAAACTGGGAGCCCCTTGACTCCTATGTTGCAGGTTCTTGTTGCTGCTATTTCCAAAAGAAAGCTTCCATATCCTTCCAGTCCAACTCAGTTGTATGAACTTTCCAAGGCTGAAAGCAATGGTGAAAGATTTCTGGTTCACACCAAGAAACTCAAGTAAGTACAAAATCTTAATCATTACTTTGAGAAAGATCAATTTAATACGTGACACGCGTTTTCTTTTTAAGCAATTAAAAGCGTTTTCCTGTGATTTGTTCTGTCAGATTTCTTGACAAGGCAGCAATCACTGAAAACGAAGGGAACATAGAAGAGAAACAGAGTCCATGGAGGCTTGCAACAGTGACTAAAGTTGAAGAGCTGAAGCTAATCATCAACATGATCCCCATTTGGGTGTTCACTCTACCATTTGGAATCTGTGCTGCACAAACCTCAACTTTCTTCATCAAGCAAGGTGCCGTGATGAACAGAAAGTTAGGCAATGGATTTGAGGTCCCTCCAGCTTCAATTTTCACTCTTGCTGCTATAGGGATGATAACTGCAGTGATCATTTACAACAACATCCTTGTGCCAACCCTAAGAAAGCTCACAGGAAATGAAAGAGGAATCAACATCCTCCAAAGGATTGGGATTGGAATGGTTTTCTCAGTCCTCTCAATGATAGTGGCAGCTTTGGTAGAAAGAAAGAGGCTTGATGCTGTTGAGATGAATGGACCAATAAAGGGTTCTTTATCAATGAGTGCCCTTTGGTTGGCCCCACAATTTATAATCATTGGAGTTGGTGATGGGTTTGCTCTTGTGGGCTTGCAAGAGTATTTCTATGACCAAGTGCCAGACTCAATGAGAAGCTTGGGAATAGCACTATACCTTAGTGTGATTGGGGCAGCAAGTTTTCTCAGTAGTGTGTTGATAACCATTGTTGACCATGTGACAAGAAAGAGTGGGAAGAGTTGGTTTGGCAAGGATTTGAATTCTAGCCGCTTGGACAAATTCTTTTGGCTTCTGGCAGTGATCACAACGTTGAACTTGTTCATGTTTGTGTTCTTTGCTCGCAAGTATAGCTACAAGAATGTACAGAAGTTGGCCGTGGCTGATTGTTATGAAGACAAAAGTGATGATGGTAGAGCAGATATTAGAGTTTGAATTAGTGAAAATTAATTCTATTCGGCATAAGTCACCACCACCAAGGTTTCTTCAACCGGTGAACAAAATACACATGTTTCTACTGTTAGAATCCTTAAATTTCATCTTAAGCATCAAATAGCTTATGATCCTAGTCCAGGAGTTTTAGTTTTTGTTTTAGTTGTTTATGGCATCATGTAATATCACAATAAGATTATATGTGTGTAATTTCCATTTCAAAAGTTGTCATTCACCTTTTTCACATATTATCTCGTATGTCGTAATTTTCTTTTTATGGTGGTACTTAATGGCAAGACTAATTTGATATTTGAATGTATCAGATACCTAAACATTCAACAGATTAGTTTGTATTGGAAATTCAAGGGGTTAAATATATTCTGGTTCTTTTAATTTTTAATTTTTAGTGAAAATTGAAATTAGTTTATTTTCAAAATTTCAGATCAATTTAGGCTTAAAACTTTAAAAATGTATGGATTAGTCATTTTAACAAAATTTTGTTAAGTTTATTTGATGTTTCAAATGTATTTTATAATAGCATTTAAGTTTCTACGACGTTTGACATATTTTTGCTTCAATATTAGTTTAGAAACGTGTTTGAAACGTTGAATAAATTTGGGAATAAATTAGGCCAGAATTTCGAAGAATGACTAATTACAATTTTTACTAAAAGTTAAGAGACCAAAAATATATTTAATCCAAAATTTAATTATTAGTCCATATCTATGATGCACTGATACTTCAATTTGGGTTACGTATCCATGTCCAATACTTTAGGATACTTTAACAATATTTATCAATGAAGTATCTAATTTATAAAGTCGTAATATACTACAATAAAATATTTGAATAGTAGTGACAAAAAATAATTAGTCACTATATGGTGACCATATTGACAACTGAAATAGTTTCAAAAAATTATAATTGATCTCTAAATTGATAATTAAAATAGTTTCAATTATGAATTGATTTTTAAATTGGTCATTAACATTAGCTACCAAATTTTGGCTACCAAAATAATTTGTCTCTAATTAGAAAATTTGAATTCACACATTAACAATCATATATTTATTATGTTTGTAAGAATTATTATACATTTTTCATTCATATATCATGTATCTATCACGTATCATATCTTATTATTTTGAAAATAAACCTATCGACGTATACGTGTTGTATCCAATACATGTATCGTATATGTGTATCATAAGTCCATTAGAGTACCTTATATAAGAAAGAAGAATTATAAATCTAATATTTTAAGGTTTTAAATTCGAGGTAATATATAAATCTCTTATATGAATTTGACTTATATATTTTGGTAAATCCTTTCAAAATACTCATTCGTTTGAAAATGTTTTTAAATTTGTTGCAAATTTTTAATATACAGAATAACTTTGAATATAGTGTAGTCGAATAAAAATATGATTAAACAAATAAAAAAGAATAGTTCTTAAAGATTATGATTCGAAAATGATATAACTTGAAAGGTTAACCAACATACTAATGTAAAGCAAATAGAAAATATTCTATGTGATTCTTGCTTTCGAATAAAACAAAGCAAAGCGGTTACTAGTACACTAAAGCTTTATTGACCTCTGATTAAATGTGCGAAAAAGCAATTAGCATTTTTCTCAACAAACCAACAATCGTTTGAATGAGCAAGAGCATATATCATCGAAACATGCAACATGAATATCATCCAATAAAAAAAGAAGCTACCTTACCGTCCAAAACATGTATTATTAGCTAAAGGCCCATGAAAGTAGTTAATCAGTAAACATAAACATGTATGATTAGATAAAGGAGTGATTTTATGATCGATGTGCTTTTTGTGTGATAATAATGTTGAATTTCTCATTTGATTTTCATGTGTGGAAATGATTGAAGTTTTTCTAGATTTGAAGTTATGTATGATTAGATAAAGGAGTCATTTTATGCTCAATGTGCTTTTTGTGTGGTAATAATGTTGAATTTCTCATTTGATTTTCATATGTAGAAATGATTGAAGTTTTTCAAGATTTGAAGTTTTCTTCTTTAGATTTTGTTATTGAGTTTATGAAGTAATCTTGTAATCTTTTACTTAAAGTAATTAAAGTGCCTAACATTATTAGAATTATTTGATAATATGAGGATAAGAAATTATAGTAGATTTTACAATCCAACTGCGTTCTTTTTACTATTTTTCAAATTAAAGAATTAGTGTGTACAAATGACAATAAATATAAGAAACATACGAGTAATGTTATCTTTTGATTTTTTTTATGCTAAAATTTTCAATATTCAGTACTAGTGCAGAAAAGTCTTTTTATACTATTTAAAAAAGGTTTTCTATTCAACACATCTTTGTCCGGTTTAAAATAACTGGGCAAGAGTACTTCATCGACACAATTATCTGAACCGTAGAGCAAGATAATGACCGGAATAAGGTCACTGCAATTGATGTGTTTTGTTGCTGTAACACGGTCGGTTACTCCAGATTTTCCCCAAAACAGAACATGGTGTCGTATGAACAAACACTTATGCAACTAATCAAGAATCTTCTCCATCCTTTCTTCGCTTCTTTCCGTTGATGTTTAACCCTCTTCTAACCGAACACCTGTGACACTCACCCATATAGAAATTCCAACAATACTGCAAATATAGAGATATCTCATCATCTTTAAAGAAAAAGCTGTTCGAAGAAAAATTACAGTGTATAGCGTGATTACAACATTTCAGAACTTAAAATGTGAATTTGTTTACGAAAGGCTTAATTAAGCATTAATAAATTTGGACATTTAATTGAGTCTATTAAAAAATTTTGTTTGTGCTGAATGTTCAAAACATTTTTTATTTTTAATCAAATATCTTACAATTTGATTTGGCCATCTCAGGAATGGCTACATAGCTTCTACTTTAGCCTTCGTATCTCATACTCACTGGTCAACTTGTTCCATTCCTCTCCAATTTCTCAAACTTGTTTGTCAACTCAGTTTTGGAAAAGGAAAGAATAAGTTGACTGACCAGTTGGGAGGTAAAGAACAAGTTGATCCGTGAAATGAAGATAGAAAGACAGATGTAACGGTCACATCATTTCATTGATGGCAAAAAAATCAAATAGTACGGTACTTAGACAACAAAGATTGAGAACTCATTAGAACGAAAATTTGTAAGAGTGAAGTGAAAGTACCTAAACTTAAAGCCTAACTAAAATATAAAAGCAATTGTCAATCCTTGGTACAAGTGGATTAAAGAGATTCGTGCAAGGACGAGGCGATAAAGATAAACTCTTTGACAATTATTCATCCTTATCTAGCAAAACAAAATTGAACACCAAAGTGTCACTTTCAAACTAGAAGAGCGGATCATATAACCCTTCCTCTCTCCAACAAAACCTAAAGTAAATATGCAATGTATAAAAGAAAACTAGAGGATTATTAAAATCACACCTGAATTATTTTTCTTCCCATTGCTCCTAATCCCCACAAACAAAACACTACTGGACTGTAGCTATTGGAAATTTCTGCTCTCGGCCAATGAAAGCCTGATTGAAAGAACTCACTTTCGCTATAATTGGTAAATGAACCCCATAATATAAAAATGAAAGAACTACAATTTCCTTGATATGAATCATGATGAAATTGCGAAGGGAATTTTGTCCATATAGATGAGACCAATTTAATACCATTCCAGAACTTTCTGCAAAACTCGGTTCCCAAGAAAATCCAATGGAAAAATGAGTGCCGACCAGGATCCTTTTGCGTGAATTAAGCTCCAATCGGAGCGTATGATCTTTTTACCTTTCCATTTACAAGAATATCATACGTAGTGTCATCAGGCACCAGACCTTTATCAAGCATCTCATCATGCAGCCTAAAAGCCTCTTGTAGATTGCCCTCCTTAAAATGTACAGCAATTAAAGTGTTATACAGAAGAACAGTAGGAGTTATACTATTCCCATCCATTTCCTTTAGAATCTTGCCCGCCTTTTCTAGTTGTCCCCGGTTACAGAGTCCATTTATCAGAACAGTGTACATGACGATATCAGGCACAATACCCATGGAAAGCATCTCTGAGTAAAGATCTAAGGCAAAACTTAATTTACCCTCTTTTAGTAGGCCACCGATCAGTGAGGTGTATATTTGTATATCACATGGAATCTTACTATTTATCATTTCCTTGTGTAGGTTAAGTGCTGCTTCCATATTATTCACATTTCTGAAGCCACTAATCATGCTGTTATAAACAATTGTATTTGGAGTCAAACCAGCCTCCAAAAGTTCAGAGAAGATTTTGCTTGCATTTTCCATGTCTTGCATTTTGCAGAAACCATCAATGAGAGCACTATATGCAGTAATATCCAATTCCAAATCCTTGTTTTTCATATCATCATACATTTTCAAAGCAAGATCAATCTTGTTACTTTTGAAAAATCCATTAATCAAACTAGTACAAGTGATGACATTTGGTGAAATTCCATTTTCACACATCTCCCTATAGGCAGACTCTGCAGAATCAATCGCACCTTCCTTGACAAATCCATTTATGATGCAATTATAAGTCATAGATGTGGGAATAAAACCCTGCTCGATAAAAGTGTTCAACTTATCCTTTGCCTCAGACAGTCGGCCAACTTTACATAAGCCTTTCATAATTGTGTTAAATGTGTAGTCAGTAGGCACAACATCTGCAGCCACCATTTGATCAAACACATCAGAAGCACGATCACAATCACCCTTTTTAGAAAATCCTTCCATCAAAATTGTGTATGTGATGACATTCGGTTTTAAGCCAGTTTTAATAATATCATTCATCACATTATATGCGTCATCCATGCAGCCTGCTTTGCAGTGACCAAGGATCATGTGGTTGTAAGAAACTAGTGAAGGCGTAATACCCTTACCAATCATCTTGTCCCACAAATTGCAAGCCTCATTAACCTTGCCCAATTCGCAGAGCCACAATAAAACAATGTTATATGTAACAACACTAGCAATTCCATTTTCAACTGCCTCATCAAGCAATGTATATGCATTTTCTAGCAAGTTCTTTTTCCGGAATCCTTTCAACAGAAAATTCACAATAAAGACAGTGGGTTGGAGGCCCACGAGTTTCATTCTGGTGTAAAGTTCATTGGCCTTGTCTACATTCCCAATCTTAGAACACCAATCTATCAAAACCGAAAAAATAGACACATTGGGAGTAACACCAGCCTCAACAACTTCATCAAACATCCGCAATGCACTATTCACATCCCCTTGCATACAATGCCCTTTAATCAAGCTAGTCGCAACAACTACATTCATAGGCACACCGTTACTCACCATTTCATCCTTGAGCCTCAAGGCCTCTACAAAGTTCCCCTGCCTGACACAAGCACCGATCACAGCCACATAAGTACCCTCAGATGGCACCCATCCCAACTCCTTCATCTTCTTCAACAGCGTACACGCCAAATTCAAGTCCGGCACCCTACAAACAGCCTGAATAACAATACTATAGGCAGCCGCGTCAAGCTTCAATCCTCTACCCACCCCATCTTCGAAGTACTTCCAAGCGTCCGCAAACCTCCCTCCCTTCAAACACGCACGCATTAAAATATGCAGGGTATAGCAATCGCCATAAAGTTCTCTCTCACCCATTTCATCATACAGTTGGCGCACATTATCAGCCATGTTTCTCCTAACCATGGCAGTCAAAAGTATGTTCACAATTGGAACCCAAGGAAGCACGCCGTGCTCTAACATGGTTCTAAAGCACTCAACAGCGTCCGTTATCTTATTAGCTCTAGCATAACTATTCAACAGATAATTGAAAACCCTTGAATCAGATAATTCAAATCCGTACCTTCCCGCACACTCCACCAAGTGTTCCACCAGCACCTTCGCACTAGGGGCTGAATCTCCAAACACATAGTTATTGAGCAAATACTTGGCATCTTTGTGAGTGTCGGGGCTTGAAGCGAGAATCTGAAGCAACAAGCACAAAACATCAACGGTTTTTAAAAACCCTCGTTGTCTCTCTACTTTTTTGAAGAACACCAACGCCGATCTGGGGTCGGCTTTGTGGAGCAAGAGGGTGTCCAAGACTTCATTTTGCGACGGAATCCGACGGGGTTCGGTAGATTGGGCTTCCAGGGGGGTTTTCTCGGAAACATTGGAGGTTGAAACGATTTTCTCGGGAAAATGGTCAGAGTCCGTGGGAATTGAGAAGAACTGAGATAATGGGCTAAGGTTCTCTGGAGGATTTGAGGAAACGATGCTGAGAAACCTCTTTCGCATTGTTGCGAGAGAATGGGCAACAAAAGGGAATTCAAACTTCAAAAGGTTCAGTAAAAGAAAGAAGATTTGACAGTTTACATTGCCTTCGGTTGAAAATTCTTACACTGTGGCTGCTAATTGCGGCTTAAATATTTTTTTCAAATTTAGCGTAAATTTGATATTACTCTTTCAAATTTAAAGTTTGTATTTCAATAATTATAATTAAATAAGCATTTATTTTAATTTTTTGTTTTAGATACTCATTGGAACTATGTTTATATGACTACAAAAGAGAGAAATAAAATAAGTTTTCTTTTCAAATTGCAATACTAAAATATTAATTTTAGATTTAAAGGATTAGTCAAATTTAAAAAGATTTTAAGAGATGGAAACTGTCCCAATCATACCACAAACCAAGACAAATGTGCATAGTATACGGTATGCAGCCGACCCAAGCCGCCTATTCTAAGCTATAAGGCACGCAGGCAGAACATGACCAATACACAACTCCCTGAACCGCATATTCTATATAGAATTCACGAAACAGTATGCAGCCACTATCAACTCCCTGGGCTGCCAACTCCGTACTAAAGCCCCCACCCAAGTATAGAACTAGTAGTCCACAGCCAGCAACCATCTAAACGACTAGGTGGCTAGGAGATAGTCAACCATTCAGATCTATATGGCCGGCTACCGAGTACCGCATGCTATGGATGCCCTTTGAGGTATGCGGTGCCCGACATTCATGGCCGACAACCGCTTACCGATAACCCTTGAGGGACTTCTTGGTATTTTCATCCCTTGCCAATGGATCCAAAAACAACTAAAGAGGTATTTGGGCCTCCAAAGCCCACTCCAGGTAGAACCCACTGGTAAAAAGGTATATATATAGCACATTATTCGATGCATTGATTATGCATTAAATATTTCCTAAAACCACTGACATCACCAGCGCTGACTTAGGCATCAGAGTGTCTTTTGCAGGCACACTTGCGCCGTCATCGGAGCTTCATCGGAGCTTCATCGGAGTAAGAAGACATCCACCCGACTACCCAGCACCAGAGCTATTCAGTAGACTTGTGGAATACAACTTGGTCCCCTAAGAACATAAACAAAAATTTGAATTTCCTTGCAGAAATATCAAGCATGTTCTTACTATATAACTAAATAGACTCGTAACTTCTTATTACAGAAAAAAAAATTATTTTATCATCTAAACAAACTTAGAATACACCACTTGTCAATACTTTCTTTGTCTAACATATTACTTTATACATGCGTAAGATTTTGAATTAATAAGTGAACTCTATTATGAAAATTATCCTGTCACCATAATATAGTTAAGAGAATAAAAGTAGATGAAGTTTGAAAGAAGAATATATTTCTAATTTAAAAAGTAGAACAGTAGGATACATTTTTTCTTAATTTTGTACAAAATTGTATAGGCGTATTCTTTTTTTTTTTGTATTTTCTTAGAATTTTATAGAGACATAGGTAGTCTAGTTTGGCTTGGATGGGATGCACCTAACTCACTTTGTGAAGCCATACTTCAATTCATTTTTTCTTTGTTTTGAGTCCCACATTCCCTATGATAAAAAGATTAAGGGGCTTATGCATATATAAATAAGACCTCTTGCCCCCTTTTACAAATAGTTTTGTTTTGAATGAGAATTAATATTGATGAATGATTAAGTTGGTCCATTTTAGATTTTTGAATATGGTGATGAGTTCTTTAAGAAAACCTAGAAAAGATTCCCACTAAACATTAATATAACAAGTTATCTAGATGTGAATGTTCACTTCTAAAGGTTCTAGAGAAGAAGAGTAATGGATTGAGTTAAGAAACAAAACAAATGGGGAGTTTAAACATGAAACCGAATTGAAATAAGAAGAAACAAGTATAAAGCATAAAAGATGGTAAGGATGGAAGTGAAGCACGCCACTGATACAGGGGCCATATGGCTAACCAACTCTAGAAATGGGTGAAGGATGCCGTCACTTGCTAGGTAAGATAAGGCTAAGGTGAAGATTCCACTCATATGGAGGAAGCTCACAATTTTTTGTTGAATAACACAAGTGTATAAACTCAAAATTATCAACCCTTTTACAAGCTAAAGAGCACCCCTTATATAGAGAGTTCAAGGGGCCTCTAGGAAATAAATATAACTTCAGAAGGGATAACTAGCAAATAGAAAACCCTACATTCTATAAGGTAGGATAAATGAAACAAAAAATGAAATGTTTTATCCACCCAATGGTGATTCTTGTCCAAGAGATGCTAGGGGTCCCCCTTGGACCACTTGTACCTCCATGGTACAAGTTGCTTTATGTTTTTACTTTATGCTTTATGTTTTTTTCTCTTTCATCTCCTTTCCATGTGGTCCAATGACGCTTTACCATCTAGGAATGCTCTAATCCATCTCCATTAGTGATCATCTAATCCTAACCATGCTTAACCTACAAAAACATACGACAAACAAGTCAACATGTTGACTTGAGCCAAGTCAACTCTAGTCAACTAGTCAACCCTAGTCAAGGTCAACAAGTCAACTAAGGTTGATCTAACCAAGCTAACTTTAGGGAATTTCAACATAAGGAATTACTAAATAAGGACAAAGAAGAAGGAATAGAAGTCTCCTCTCTAGTCATGCTCCTTGTGATCCTCTTTAGGAGAGCTTCCATGGTATCTTATGTGGTCAATTGATAAGTCTTATCTCTAGAGTTTTCATAGCTAATTGCATTGTTTTGGGTAGGTTTTGTCGAAAAAACGCGTAGCGGAATGATTAGCGTTTGGAAAAAAACAAAGAGGGGGGATGAATTGGGTTCTTAATAAAATTATGCTTTTAAAATTTCCCCCTTTTAATATCAAAGTTCAGTTAAAATTCCTTCCTTTATTTTAGTAAACACAATAAAATAAAGAGAGTAAGGAAGAGAAAATTGCACAAGGTATTTATACTAGTTCATATCAAAAGACCATACGTCCAATTGTTAATCTAAAAAAAATGAGATTAACTTAATCACTAAAATAAATCACAAATACAATCACAGATAAGAAAGTTAGGGTTTAGAAAACACCTCACTTGAATCACACAAGAGATGAAGACACCTCCCTTGAAATCCACAAGGGATGAAAACACCTTCCTTAAATCACACAAGGAATGAACACCTCCTTTGAATCACACAAAGGATGACTGACTTCTCCTAGCAACAACGACAACACTCAATCACTCAAGATCCCACTTGATGAAAGTTATCGCTCTACCCACACTAGGTTTTTCAAAGCCTTCCCACAAAGAGTTCTCAAGTACTTAGAGTTCTCTAACTTCTATATTTTGAAATGGAAGCCTACCACTTTATTTATAGAAGCCTATTTAGAAATTAGGTTAAGAATATGAAAAGTTAAGTCACAATTGCCATAGATAATCGATTATCACAAAAACTTTTCTGAATTTTTTTTTTCTTGTTGTCATAATCTATTATCAGCCAAGATAATCTATTATCAAAAGGTGATAATCGATTATCAAAAGTGATAATCGATTATCATAGAGGCTTTTCTCAAAAATCAGTTTTAACTAAGTTAATCGATTATCACTAAGAATAATCGATTATTCTAGTGAGTTTTGCAAATAAATAAAATTCTCTTGGTGCTCTACTGCTTGGGTTTTGCTTTCTTGACTCTTAACATACTAATTTAACTATTTTAAATAACATACACAAATTACAAGACCTAAACAACTAAATCCCTAAGTCTTCAATGTATCTCTTGAATCAAAGCATTTTTTTAAGTCTTTAACATTTTTCCATGCATCATCATTAAGTATTCCATACTTCTTCATAATTCATCATTATCATTAAAACTCCTTTTTGAAGGAAGATGTCCATCTTCTTCTTTTTATCAATAGGTTTAAGATGTTAATTAGGAGTTATTAGCATAGAATTAATTTAGTTAGGTTTTTAGGCTAGTTTTACAAAAGTAGCTTACTTAGGTGTTTTTAATGCATTTTTAGTGTAATCCTTAGTAATACTATTAGTTTGGTCCAGTTTAGCATACAAGATAGGTTCATAAATAAGTGAATAACATATTAATTTAGTCTTAGTTCAAATACATAGGCTTAGAAGTAGAGTTGGTGCTCTAGTGTAGTCGTTTTAGAAACTTTTGGGAAGAGTTTAGTGTGACTAACATCCTTTTTCAGATTTTTGAGCTTAATGCAGATAAAGATCAAAGCAAGCATTCAAATGTTCAGAAAAAGCCATGGGTGAATCTGAATCAACCAAAAATTTAGTGAAAAATGGTTGAGTTGACTTTTTAATGGAAGAGTTGACTTAGAGTTAACTTTTTTTATTTTCAATTTCAAATGACATGGTACTTGTGGGGAAAGTTTTAGAACCTTAAAACACATTTGTGCTGACCATGAAAGGGCTAAAAAGTGGTCAAAAGATGCATGAAACTCTTAAATCTAATTTGCACATGTTTAGTTCATTTAGGTGGTTTTAGTTGTAGCATAGTTTGAGTTTGTGAACTCTAATTTGCTTCTTTAGTTGTGAATACAGACAAGGGTCAAATGTGGAGCTGCTGGAAGAGAAGTGAATGGACTAAATTGGTTCTAAGATAAAGAGTGAAGTGGATCAAAGGTTATTTGGGAAAAATGCACGTGAGAGGTTTGAAATGAAGGCAAACATGGGTTGTCAAGAAGCTGGCTGGCTGCATAAACTGTTGTGAAGGTTGCAGAACCCGAACAACCACAATCACCAATGCTTATGATTTGTCCCAACCTGTAGCTGCACTTGAAAACCTGGTACCTAAGTGACAAGTAAAGATAAGTAGTTAGTTAGTATAGTTAGAAGTTAGTTTTGATTAGGGGGAACCTAGAATAACTGCCACAACTTGTAATAGCCAGTAGAGGGTGGTGAAATTGAAATATATTGGCGCCATACACACCTCACTGAAAAAAATTTCACACACATATTCATCACACCATTCAAGCACATCACAAACCATTCAGTGACTATTACAGAATCACCACATTTTTCTCCTTCTTCTTCACTGTTTTCTTGAATTTTGCTGCATTTTGGACAATTCTCTAAGCTATATTTGTGAGATTTCTTCCACTTTCACCGAACTCATTGTTGTGAGAATGCTTCTCTTTAATAGATTCACTTATTCCTTTCATTTCTACCGTTGAATTGTTATGTTTCCGTTCATCATCTGCTGATTTGCATTCATGATTCAAGTTTGATTGGTTTAGTGATATTGATTTACTCAACAATGAATTTGAGTTGGAATCAACTTGAATTTCAGTGAATGCAACAATCATTCTACTTAAATATCAAATGTCTTTTGATCAAGATCAATTATACATAAACCATTCAACTTGAATCATGAATTTTAAATCTGTAAAATTTGCTATTCTTGTGTTTTGTATGCTTGTTTCTTGTTTTTAATTCTTTTATGATGTCATACGTCATGTATTCGAACCATTTCCATGATCTATTCATGATTCATTGCATCCAATTGCATTTTCGCATGCTTATTCGTTATTTCTGTTAGATTAGGGTTTGTATTTTAGGATTTTGCGATTTACTTAACTTTTTCGCATGATTCTTATTCCTATGTTCTACTGAGATCAGTCTTGAGCATTCTATATCATCACATATGCATTTCATCCATTCTATAGTTAAATTCGACCATGCCCTGCACATTTCACATGTAAACATTCATGAATGATTTCCAGATTTTAGTTTTCTGCATATTATCATCAAATTCCATTTCAATTGGCTTTATTGACTTTAATCTACATGTTAGAAGCATGTCACATGTTTAGATTGTGTGTAGGATAATCACATTGCATATTAACATACATTAGTAGGTTAGGCATTTCATCAAACACCACGTGTGAATTCTAGTTTACTTAAGCATTTCACCAAACACTTTGCATTCATACACATTGATACCATTTTAAGTTCATTTTAGTTTCGGTTTAAATATATTTGTATAGATTTCCTGTGATTCACAAAACACATTGAAGAAATCATTCATTTCCCTTGCCTATCTTTGGATTGATCCTTGATTGATCATTATACTATATTAATTAGTGAGGAATTCGAGTTTTGACTAAATCTCTACGTGACGAAAGGTTTATAAACATAAGGAATTACTAAATAAAGACAAAGAAGAAGGAATAAAGGTCTTCCCTCTAGTCATGCTCCCTGTGATCCTCCTTGGGAGAGCTTTCATGGTATCTTGTGTGGTTAATTCTTCATCATCCTCCCCTTCTTGGAGAGAATTCAATCACGAATTCTTATACCTTACATCAAAAGGAGAAATATCACATACATTAAATGAGTTACTCATGTTATAACTTGGAGGTAAGTCTAATTCATAGGCATTGTTGTTCATCTTTCTAATGATTTGGAAAGGACCATCCCCTCTTGGGAGGAGCTTGGACTTCCTTTGAGTAGGGAACCTCTCCTTTCTCAAGTGAAGCTAAACCCAATCTCACTCCTTGAAGATGACTTCTTTCCTCCATTTGTTACCAACCTCTTGATGTTTCTTAACCCTTTTCCCAATGGTTTCCTTAACTTGTGCATGCAAGTCATGAATCATCTTAGCTTTTGTTTCCCCGTCTTGGAAATTCATGCCTCATGAGTAGGGAGGGGAAGAAGATCTAAGGGAGTTAGGGGATTGAACCCATAAACACCTCAAAAGGAGAGTGATATGTAGTAGAGTGTACCACCCTATTGTATGCAAACTCAATGTGAGAAGGAAGTTCCTCCCACTCTCTAATGTTTTGAACTATCATGCACCTCAACATTTCTCCCAAAGTTTTATTCACCATCTCGGTTTGGCCATCACTTTGGGGGTGACTTATAGAAAAGAGAAGTTTGGTTCCAAGCTTCCCCCATAATGTCCTCCAAAAATGTGGCTTAAGAACTTGGTGTCCCTATCACTCACAATAGTCATAGGGATGCCATGTAGTCTCACAACTTCATAAAGAAAACATTTGCAATGAAGTTGCATAATCCACTTTGTGGCATGGTATGAAATTGGCCAATTTTGATAACCTATCCACTACCACAAAGATGGAATTCCTACCCTTTCTTGTCCTCAGGAGCCCTAAAACAAAATCCATGGAGATGTCAACCTAAGGTATGGAAGGGATGGGCAAATGAGTGTAAAGACCATGAGGTTGGACTCTATACTTGGCTTTCATGCATGCTATGCAATTCTTGCAATGTTTATCTACATGTTTTCTCATGTGAAGCCAATAGAAATGCTCCTTTAAGACTTCCAAAGTCTCGTTAGGCCCAAAATGTCTCATTATACCTCCATCATATGTCTCTCTTTTGAGTGATGCTCTTAAAGAACCTTAGGGTATACAAAGCCTCTTACCTTTGAAAAGGTATTGATTGAGGAAATAAAAGTCTTTATTGAATAGGTGGAATTCATTAAAAATGGAAGAGAAGTCATCATCCTTGGCATGCAATACCTTAATGTGATCAAAGCTAAGAAATTTGATTTCAAGCATGGAAAGAAGGGAATGCTCTAGAAAGCACATATGCCACTATGTTGGCCTTCCCTTGTTTGTGATTGATCACATAGGGGAATTGTTTAAGAAACATTACCTACCTAGCATGTCTCTTGTTTAACTTGCCTTAACTTTCAAAAATTTTAGGGATTCATGATCATTACGGATCACCAACTACTTAGAAAAAAGGTAATGTTGCCAAGTCTATAAAGTTCTTACAAGAGCATAAAGCTCCTTGTCATAACTAGAGTAGTTGATATGACTACCCTTGAGCTTCTCAATAAATTAAGCAATGAGGTATCCTTCATGGAGAAGCACAACCTCAATACCCACATTTGATGCATCACACTCAATTTAAAATGTCTTGAAAAAGTTAGGAAGGCTATAAGGGGTGCATTGATCAATTTTTCTTTTAAAGTTTCAAAGGCCTTTGTTTGATCAATTCCCCACTTGAACTCCACACTTTTCTTAACCAACTCATTCGAAAGGAAGGCTATTGTGCTAAAGTTTGGCAAAAACCTCCTATAGAAGCTAGTCAACCCATGAAAAGATCTAAGCTCACTCACACTCTTGGGTGTAGGTCACTCTGATAGCAATCACCTCTTCTTGGTCCACGTAGACCCCATTTTGATTGATTTTAAACCCTTGGAAGATCACCTTTTATGTAGTCAACCTTTTATGTCAGGCGATTCAAGGGGTTGACTAGTTTTGTTGTTATCATGAATACTACGCATCTTGTAGTAAAGTAGTCGACCTTCTTTGACTTATGCGAGAGGTATGCGACTTTCCTTTCTTTTTGTTAGTTTGGGAGGTTTACGAATTACTTGGCTTTCTCAGTACACAAGCCCCCCATCCTTTTGTATTTATTTTTGTTAAAGGCTAATAAGTACATGGCTCATCCTGTAGTATGGAAGTTAAGTTTACGACCTATCTGGCCCTTGTAGTACAAACATGAAATGGGTCTAATGGGTAATTTTTGGGTAGATAAGACTTTAAGTTTGCTTAAGGAAAAATTCTTTTGGTAGCATATGAGGAAGAAAGTTCAAAAACATTGTCATAAATGCATTTCATGTTTACATTCTTCATCTAGGATAATACCTCATGGACTTTACACCCATTTGCTTGTTGCCCCAACCTATTGGGAAGATATTAGCATGGATTTTGTCGTCGGTCTTCTGAAAACTTAAAGTGGTTGTGATTCCATTTCTGTGGCGGTTGATCGTTTTAATAAAATGGCACATTTCATACCATGCCACAAAGTCGATGATGAAAGCAACATTGTTAGGCTCTTCCTTAGAGATGTGGTGAGACTTCATGGACTACCATGCACCATAGTGTTTGATAAAAACTCTAAGTTCCTTGGTCATTTTTGGAGAACCCATTGGTCTAGACTAGGAACCAAGCTTCATTTTATACTTCTTGTCACCCATAAGCTGATGGGCAAATAGAAGTTGTCAATAGATCTTTATTAACCATGTTAAGGGCAATCTTGAATGGTAATCACAAATCTTGGGATGAATACCTTAGTTTTCTTAATCAACTCACACCATATTCAATTATCTTAAAAAGGAACAAGATAATCCTTCATCATTTGGTATCTAGAGCCTAGGTTATCTTGAATATGGTGTTTTTCATGTGCTAACCTTGTCTTGTTGTAGCTATCTTTGTATGGTTCGAATCCCCTTCCATTACTAAAAAAAAAAACAGTGTTGGCAAAAAACTTGACATTAAACTGCACCAGCTCAGCAGTCCAAAAATTACGTTTTTGGAGTCAAAAGAAAGCTCTTTGAGTCTAGTTTCCAGGAAAAAAAGAACCAACCCATTTGGAGTTCTTTGGAGAAAGTTATGATCAAATTAGTGAGCAAAGGTCAGATCTGCCAAGAATACGTGAATCAGTGTTTTCAAGTTTTGTTGTGGCAGTTTGGCTACGGTTTTTGCACCTCTTTAAGCTCCTAAATGTGGTTGGATAATATGTCTTTGGATGCTTAGTCTTTGAGCCTCAAATCCATGAGTTTAAATGCATGATAGCTACATGTTTGTGTCTTTGTGTATGTCATGTTGAGTCTTTAAATGTGCCTAACTTTTGCTTGAGTCATATGTCATATGTTAACTTGAAGTTTTCTTATTCTTGTTTTTCCAAGTATTTGAATCTTGCTTTCACTTTATGTCTTGCTTGATGTATGCTCCATGAAATTGATTTTGGCCTAAAACTTGAGGAACTAAGTGTCCAAGCCACCTAAAACTCTTTCTCACCATTTTATGAAACTAGTTGTGAAAGAAGAAAGTTTTGCACCAATTTTTGCCTAAAAACCGAGAGCAACCTTGCTCCTTGGTGAACTAAAAGTGTGTTTTTCACTTGGTGTTATGCTACTAGTTTTCATACTTGAGAATTGGGTGATATTGGCTAATTTGTTCCATACTTTAACTTGGTTATGATCTTTCTTGGTGTATGCATGATTTAAGACTTGAAGATGCTTGTCAAGTACTTTCCATAGAGTCTTTAAAATGTGCTTTTCTTGTTTTAGTCTTGTTAAAAGTTTTGTCTCAAACTTTTCTTCTTTAGAGTTTAGCTTTCCTTGTTTTTGTGCTTTTCTTGCTTGTCACTAGGTGTTCTTTGTTTTGTCTTA
>Ga0214543_1005051_pt1 | contig 24615 bp, 14 predicted proteins | sample CNSS2metaG_FD_160094 | JGI IMG/M metagenome (GOLD analysis project Ga0214543, IMG submission 160094) | Root nodule microbial communities from cowpea collected in UCLA plant growth center, Los Angeles, California, USA - CNSS2 | ecosystem: Host-associated > Plants > Roots > Nodule | place: USA... | reverse complement strand
CAAAAATATTTTAATTATTAAAAAAAAATTGGGACAAAATTGAATCAGATACACATACTTAGGTACTAAATTGAAACAAAAAGACATATGTGGGGACCAAATCGAAATCAAAACAATGACATCTAATAGTAACACTGACACGTGGCATTACAATGCCACGTGGCACTGACAATGCCACGTGGCACACACAGGGACTTGACACGTGGCATTTTTAATTTTTAAAAAAAAAATTAAAAAAAAATTAAAAAATTAAAAAAAAATTAATTTTTTTTTAAAAAAAAAATCAAAAAAACCACAGATTGACACGTGGCACGTTGACTAACGGCGTTAGTCAACTCTGTCTGAAAGGGACCTAATTGAAGCAATTTTTAAAAGTTGGGATGCAATTGACACTTTTTTAAAAGCGGGTATCAATTTGACACTCTAGTACCAAACTGGGTACCTTCCGATTAATTAAACCTTATATTATCTGAAACACAATTTTAAGCAATCTACAATCTAACAAAGAAAAAGTATTTATTATGTAAGAAAAAAAATCTACAATAACTAAGAAAAGAAATTATTTGAACAAACATCAACTTAACCTCATTTATTATATTCATATCTTTGTTTTCTTATTTTAGTCTTTGAAGTTCTTTCATTTACCTTATTCCTTGCACGCAAGCTTTTCCATTTCCTTTGTGCTTTCTTACCTTGTGAACTAATATGAATAATTTTAGTTACGAATAATTTGTCCATTTCCTTAGTTACGATTTTTTTTCTAAATACATGCGAAAAAAATAATTATCGTCACATGGTGCCTAAGGATACATTTGGACAAAAGTCCATATGTAAAATATCTTTATGTAAATTATTATTTACGTACGAATATAAATCCATAAATAAATATTTTTAGAGTGGTAGTGGTGGATAGAGTAAGTAAAGTTGTTCATTTCATGGCCTTAGTTTTAAAATCCAGAAAATACGTTCCAAAATAATCAATCCAGAAAATATAAAAAATAAGGAGGTGTAAGGATTTTTATTATAATTTGAATAAAGATAGTTTGAGAATTACAACTTTTATAGGAATGCAGAAAGGGAAAATGGGAGGTACAGGAAGAAAGAGCCAAGAAAAGTAAAAGTTTGAATCAGTTGACGACACCACTCTACAAATGAACACTGAGACAATGTTATGTTTGTTATGAAATTGAAATATTTATCTTTCTTCTGAGGTTGCTTCTATCAAGCAACAACTGTTTTCACACTAGTTTTGATGGTTCCAGTGCATTAGATTGAATTTTTGCAGCCAATCGTTTTGTAGACTATCATCAAACACCTTTAACATGGGTGGTCTCGCCCTTAGTTGGTTTTAGCTAGCGAGTTGTTTTCTATATTTCCTATACACCTCCTCAAAATGTTTTCTTGTTTTTGAGCAAGAACTTTCTCATACCTTCTCATACACGTTAAGGTTGTTACATTCGAAAATAGGCCAAATCTTTTGCACAAATCAACTCTTTTCATCTTCAAACTTCTTTAATATAGAATTTTCCCCTACATTTGTTCTCATTTTTAGCTTCTAAATTAGTTTCTCTAATTTTCAGGAGTTCCTTTGCATTAAGAAAATTTCGCATTCAATTGTTTTGCAAATTGATTTTTCCTAATTGTTTATTTTTCTAGTTCAACTATCGAATAGCAATTGAAGCTCACATAGAGATTTAGCAATCTTTAGGATTCATTGTCACGAGATGTAGTATATAGGTAAAGACATATCTTCAAAAATAAAAAAAGATCGAAATATATTTTCAAAATATTCTTCTTTAACACGTGAATAAAGTTCTTAAAACTCAATCACCATTTTCTCATCTTCATAGGTTATCCTTAGCATTTGTGATAGATACTTGTGTCAATATTGTTTGTTGGTCTTCTAAATAAAAATTTATATATCATGAACATAAATATGGATATTAGTTTGTCTAGAAGAATAAAAAATGGTGACTATTACACTCTTCCTTTGATCCATAAGTCTTAAAGGATGCTGCAAAGATTTTGTTGACGAAATTTACTGTTTTGAAGCCTTCACAACAAAATTCATTCGTGCAAATTATTCTTTCTGAAGGTTTTGTATTTTTCCACAAATAAATATAGCAAGTATTTTGATCTTGAGAATATTGTTCTTCGATATAAAAAAATCGAAAAACAAGACCAAAATATTTGCTATATTTATTTTTGGAAAAATACAAATCATTCAATTCTGAAAACACATTTAGCAACCATGAATTTTTTATGATGATTCCCAACCAGTGAATTTCATCAACAAAATCTTTACAAAGTTCCAAGAGTTATAGATCAATGTAAGAGTATGATGATCACCATTACTTATTCTACTCGACAAACTAATCTCCATATTTATGTTCATGATATGTAAGTTTTTTCCTTAGAAATTCAACAAACAATATTGACACAAATATTACAAATGTTAAAAATAATTTGTGAAAATAAGAAAACAGTGATCCAGTTTCAAAAACTTTACCCACATGCCAAAGAAGGTTTTGGAAGGATATTTCAATTTCATTTTATTTTTCTTAAAGATATATTAAGTTTTTACTTCTCTACTACACAATTCGTGAGAGGAAACTTTAAAGATAGTTAAATCTCTGTGAACTTAAATTATTATTCAATAGTTCAATTAGAAAAAAAAAAACTAAGAAAAATTAATCTGCAAAACAGTGAAATGAAAAATTTTCCAAAGTCAAAAAAACTTCTGGAAATTGGTGAAACTAATTTGGAAAAGCACTTAAGCTAAAAATGAGAGCAAGTTACATTATCAAATTGGCTCAAAAGGTAGAGAAAAGTTATATACTGAAGAAGTTTGAAGATAATTGAAAAACAAGAAAACACCTACACAAGGTGCATGGGATCTCCTTTTCGATCTCTCTTCTTCTGCTACCAATTTGTCTTGTCTAAATTGGATCTTCAAAAATCCAATTCATGCCCAACTCTATTTATGCCCAACCCTATTTATGTCCATACTCCATATAAGTTTCATGAAACAACTTGAAATACTGATGTAATGTAGATCGATATTCAATTGAAATAGCTGCAACAGAACATAGACTTGGAAAAGTAAGGGTTCTGAAGTGTATCTACTCTAGCAAGTATTTAATACAGGGTGCACAAAGGATGTTATCATATCCAAACTCCAGGACATGACTGCAGCTGGCAAACAAAAATACTAAGATACTTTTAAATAACTTTTCAATAGTTTAAGATCTTCCTTCAAAGGAAAACTATAGACATCAGTCAAAGTGGATATGAATTGGATTTTTAAAGATCCAATCTAGATTCATATTAGTTTAGATTTTTCAAAAATTCAAATCCAAATATTTGAATCAAGATTTAAATTTAAATTAAAATATTTGAATCAACTTATAATCCAAATCTATTTTTAGATCCATAGTTTATAATAAAAGTTAATTTTTTTATAAATGTAATTTTAATTTTAAATCTATATTTTAAAAATAAAATAACTATTTTATCTAATACATAAATATTTATACAAATTTAAATAAAATAATAAAAAATAATTTAATAATATTAAAGATTAAACATAATATATTATATAAATTCTTAAAAATAAAAAAAAAATAAAACCATATAAAAATAATATATTATATATTAAACATAATATATTATAACAATATTTTATATAAATAATAACTTAGTAACTAATAAGCTAAGTATATGTCAATTTAGTTTCTTGCAGCCTAACTCTTGAAAAGCAAGAGTTCATTTACAAAAAGGATGAATCACAGGGTTGGTAGTTTCTTGTGCCTTTTTCTTCCATTCCATTGCATTTTTCTTCAATTTCATACCCCTGCAACTAGCTATTTGCCTAGTAAAATTCACAATCAATACCCTTGCAACACCTGGAATAAAGGAAAAAGAATATTTAGTTAATTAAGGCACGTAAAATGCCCATCGTATCATAAAATAACTAATGCTGTCACTTTTACAATTCAGAATATCATTAGATAAGCACTAAATATACTATATATAAAGCAAAAAATTTGAAGTCCCTTACCTCATAAGCACTCATGTCAGTGAATAGTGAATAGTACCTGCAAAAGACATATTAGAGTTTACATTTAAAACAAAACTTGGAGTTGATCTTCAATGTTGTATGAGATGATATTTTTTGGAGTCTATTTCCCCTCTATTTTAAAAAGAAATTAAAAAAAATGGAGTCTCGATGTAATTTAAGGAAACTGCATAATTTACTTTTTATTTTTTATTATCGTTTTGTCTTCTGCCCATTTCTATTTCACCTCCTTTGCAGTAATTAAACCAATTACTGCAACAATATAGCATATTTTACATCAGAGAAAAATCAAGAAGCAAAAATAAGTCATATCATTTGTGGTAGAAAAATAAATCAGGGAGCAAAAATGCATAAAGTTATCAGTGAACAAGCATATATTTTCTTATTTCTCTCGCTATGAAATGAAAATCGCAAAATGCACGTGTGTGCTTCACATTTATCAGAAAATTGTAACAGGATTAAAGTTTTCTGTGATTGGAGAATAAATAGGAATTTCATAAAGCATATATAAAGGATAAATATCAAACATAGGAAAAGGAGAATGTTTGGGATGAAGGATGCCATCACATACAAACACCTCTATGAGTTTGACAACCTCTCAAAGTTGGACTCAATTTTTTTTTTTCTGAACTTCATCAGTGAACTCCAATTTGGTTCTCCAAATTACTTTCTGAATTTGTAAGTTAATTTAGTTGAATATGAACAATCTTCCAGCACATGTAATTCGTTTAAAACAAAGAGAAGAAAGAAAAAAAAAAAGCCCAAAGAATTCTCATGAACCACTTGTCCACAATTACTCCTCTGGTTCTCACGGTATGTAGAATAGGCTAGAAAATTTCCTCTGCAAAAAGGATACAAGCTTAGCAAAACAAAAGAAACTAACACAATAGGTTGACTGTCAATTAAGTATTTGTTCCATCTCCCAACATTCAATACAAATGAAGTTTAAATAGTTTATCCCTTAACCCACTGAACCGCTTCTAAAAGCACAAACTATAAAGGCCTGAAGAGTCAACACAAACAATATCTCAGGTATAGCATGTTTAACAATACGGCCAACTTAAGTGGAACATTATCGTCCTATTCAACACAAGCATACAATTTAATGATTAAGAGTGTTTTAATCATCTTTTATTTCTATTTGACCTTTATATTCATTAAACAACAACTTTAACACACATCCATAGTTTGTCTTTTCAGCATCAAAAAGTTTTCTATTGTCCACTCTAATTGTTAGCAATTGACTAACTTAGGTGTAAGACCAACTTGCTCTAGCTACCTACCACCTTATTATTTTCATCCTTGTCTGGAAGATAGGGTCTAAATAAATACCCTTCAATATCTACTCTAATTAACTCACTTTTTGCCACGCCAGTTTGTTCATCTCCACTCCTTCTACTCTTCATCTCCATCTCCATCAAATTTAACTAGTAAGATCTCTCTCCCTCAACCCAATGATTTGCTGAATGTTGTTTATTGATTCTAATCTTTGGTGCTTGTATGTAAGAGAAATATTGATTGTTTTGTGAATTTAATTTCAGTTGGTACAAAACGGGTGTTGGTTGATGAAATCCCTTATCCATCTAAGATCACTGCTACAGAACAACAGGTGTATGCTGATGTTTTCATCCATGTTAAAAATTGAAGCAGTAAACTTAAGACATGGAGATCCACTTTATCCATGTGAAATTCTATTCAATCGGGGGTTTATTTGAAGCCTGAAGTAGTAACCCACTTGCAGCAGTCCAAAGGAAAACCAGCAGAGCTGGAAGAGAATTATGAGTTCTACGATGCTCTCATTTCTGGTAAGTGTTTATCCATGATAATCCAAAAGTTCTGTGAAATATCTCTTTAATAAGAGGTCATCTAATCATTGAAATAATAAGGATACGGTTTAATGGTTCTGTCAAAACGTTCTTAATGTGGTTTTCAAGGTAATTCTTATGAAGGTTAATAAATTATCAAATATCAATGACAATATAAAAAACCTTATACATTAGTGCATATATTGGTTGGACATAATGATATATTTCTAAATGCTAAGTAATTGTAGTGAATAACAAATGTATGTTTGTATAAAAAACCATTCAATCTCTGGCTAGCACTTTTTCTGAGGAGCTCTCCAAGTGAAATGTACCAACCTTATAACAGCAACAGAAATGAATGAAAAGAGACAACACATAAAGAAACTACAGTAACCCCAAATAATAAGTAACTACACTGAAAGAACGAAACAAACCTTATAATAGCAACCTGATTATGCAATGGTGGGAATTTCGGTGCCACAACAACCAGCACAGCGGTGGCACCACCGTGCATTCTGCACAAACAAAATCCAACAAAAAAATTAAAACTAGAAAAAGGAACAGAAGGAGAAACGGAGAAACACATAACATACGTTCATATTACCAATTAGATTTACCATCAGGTTTGGATCAATTATAAAAAAAGAAGAGATAAGAGGATTTAGGGTTTATTTGGGATCAGGAAGGGGTTCATGAGTTTCAGATTTTGGGATTGGGAAGGAGTTGATGGTTTTGAATTTGGTTTGGAAAACTTGTGAAATATATAAGGAGATAGATAACAGATTTAAGGAAATGAATTTTTAATGGACCAGAGCAGTGCAAAACTGGATCAGATTGGTCCAAACACATATTTTGTCCACCCTTGGGCACGAGAATTCAGCAGTATGTAGCAATAGCTCTACCTAACAATGAACATTTAAGCTAACTTTAACTATTCAGTATTCCCAAATCAATGTTTTAGTTTATTTGTTCTATGTTATTCACAGAAGAAGGCAGAAAAGTATGGATCGAAGATCAATAAACAATGCACATCGTAACTAACCTTATGAATTGAAGAAAAATATTTGTTAACAATAGTTTGAGATTACGACAGTGAGTTCATTAAAAAGGTAAAACGGTGGTGGTCTAAGTAAACTAGGCTCACTAGGCATACAGAGTAACTGCGGCAGACTGTTATCCCTCCACTGTCGGGAGAGGGAAGTCATTCTGACATTCTTGACTACTTCAAAAGCAGACAGTGATAGAAGTAAACCTGTAAGAAGACACTTTACAAATCTCATTCATGGATTGGTTACGTATCAGTATCAAATGGGGCATTGTATACCATGATGCAGAACTTTACACTTGCAACTCTTTATCATAAAATGGCAACTTGTTGAAATGCACATGGCCTCAAAACTCCATAATCGTCATGTTGCCAATCCATCTGTCCAATAAAAATATTTAATTGATTTATGTAAGTCATCATTTGGTAAATACAATGATGTACGGTGGTCTATGAGAACAAACAAACACACACAAACATACACCATTCACACGTGGGTCTAATTTGGGCAAAAGAATTTTCCAAATCACACCTTTGAATAATACTTGTATACAGAAATGAGGTTACAGCTTATCAAAGATTAACAAATATATGAACCCTTCTCAAATACCCGATCAGGCACAAAACAGGTAATGGATCAAAATCCAAGACCACACAAGTGCCTCCTAGCATACTCACATACTCTGAAAGGAAACCAAATGATCTTGATAGTTTTACAATTTAACCTGAGATATAAAAGTAGATAAAAAATGCAACGTCACTAATTTAATGAAGGACAACTAAAGAACTTACTATAGTACCATGGTAGCATGCACCTGAAAACACACACTATCGTGCAACAAATAATTTGAGTTCTGGATGAACATCATTCAGCTTCATCAAGAACTCGTGACATTTAATTGTTGTTCCTTTTGATGTATGTTCAGTGTGTTGTGAAAAATTTGGAAGAATCTTCTCTACATCAAGATCTCTTGACATGTGACAAAGGCATGCTAAGATGGTAGATGTTAATTTTGAGTCCAGAACAACATCCTTATCAGCCATTTGATGAAGCAAGGAAATGACTTTTTCTATCTCTCCCTTTAAACCACAGCCTTTTAGCAAAGAATCAAATACAACACCATCTGGTACATGACCAGACGAGACCATTTTCTCATAGAGGGACATGGCTTCATCCAACAGCCCAAGTTTTGAGAACCTATTTATTAATATAGAAAAGGTTACGGCATCGGGGATCAAATCCATGTTAAGCATCTCCGATAGCAATTCCTTGGCATGTTTAGTATCTCCCGCTTTGAGGGTTCCATCAATTACTATATTAAAGGAGACAACATCAACATCATGATTCACATTTCTCATTTCTTGAAATAAACTCCTAGCTTGCTCCAGACTATCTTCCCTGCACAAAGATGCCATTAGTGCATTGTATTCAACTACTGTAGGTTTAATCCCAGAATCTTTCATTTTAATAAAAAGTCCTTTTGCAATATTCAGCACCTGCATTTTGCACAGACCAAGAATAAAAACTCTGTAAGTCATTGAATTGGGAGAAAATCCAGAGTCTACTGCATTTTTCCAGAGTCCCAACGCCTTAATAAGTTTCCGAACACTTAGATAACCCTCGATCAAAACATTATAAGTTACTATGTTACCTAGGAACCCCATTTCAACCATAGTAGAATGGACCCTCACAGCATCACGAAGATGTCCTTCCTTGCAAAGTCCCTGAATTAAATAATTAAAAGTGAAGACATCCGGCTTCATATGGAACTTGTCGCTCACCAACAAATTCCAAAGATCCATCGCCTCATCAACTTTGCCAGCTCCACATAGTCCTTTCATCAACGTATTATAAGTTACCACATCAGGCTTCCTCCCCTTCTTCGCCATCATTTCCACAATCCTAAATGCATCCTCCACACGATCCTCCTTACAAAATCCATTCACAACAACATTGTATGTAAAAGTACTTGGCTCCTCCCCCTTCTGCTCCATCAAATCCAACAACTTAATTGCATCCTCCGCCCTCCCATTCTTGCAAAGCCCATCTGCCAAACCCGAGTAAGTAACAACATCAGGCCGAATTCCTCGTGCCGTCATGTCCTTCAACATGTCAGACGCATCTCGCCATCGACCAATCTTGCTAAGACCATGCATCAAACAACTATATGTAACCACATTGGGACTAACCTTCTTCCTTTTCATATCGTCAAACAGTTCAATCCCCCTCTCAACATCACCCTTGCCACAAAAGACACTGATTAGAGAACTATACAGAAACACATCAGCTTTCAAACCCTCCCTCTCCATCTCCTCCAACAAAACCAACCCCTCACAAACTTGATCATTCTTACAAAGACAATCAATCAAAACACTATATGTCACCAAATTGGGTTTGCTCTCCCCAACCTTCATTGCATCAAACAAAACCCTAGCTTCCACCAATCTTTTAGCTTTACACAATCCAGTTATAAGGGTATTGTAAGTAACATTATCAGGAGCCACATAATCACTATTTTTCTTCATTTGAGACAACAAATCCATTGCCTTGTCGAATTGACCACTCCGGCAAAAACCCTTCAACACGAGGTTCATGTTATAGACGTGAGCCCGAAAGCCGCGTTTTATCATTAGGCCAAGGACTCCAACAGCAAAACTTGGGTGATGGGTGTTGACGAAGCTTTCTATTAACACGGTGAGAGAAGTGTGCCAGGGCGAAACGCACGCGGAAGCCATCTTGCGGTAAACCGACACAACGACGTCGTATTGTCGTGCCTTGCGTAGGTCGTCGATGAGAGAGTTGCATGCTGGTTCGGAGGGTGTCGAATTGGGGTCGTTGATGGTGCGGTGAAAGGAGGAAACGACGTCGGATAGAGAGTGAGGAGTGTGGGAGATTGAAGCAGAAGCTAAAACGTGGAAGCGATAAACGGTGAAAGAAGATGAAATTGGGGGAAGAGGAGGGTTGATGAGGCGTTTGAGGATCATTGCTTTAGGGATTTGTAATTTGTTCTGAGCTTTGGAAAGTGGTAAAGAATTTGCATAGCTGAGCAACTTGAAGTCCCACACTATTACGAACTTAGTAAAATTAGTATAAAGATATGGTCATTTCAAAGTATGCTGAATTCAATTATTATACCTTTATTGTTTGATTATTCTTATATTGAGTTTTGTACATTAGAGTATCATTATAGATATCTTACTCTCAGATTATCAATCAAACACACAACTTAATATAACATAATATAGTTCAAGGTCTACTCTTTCACTACAAAAAATCATCTTAGTTTTACATGGGTTTTCTTAATTCAAGAAAAAAATTACTTTCAAATTGTAATTATAAAGTTAAAAGAAAACGTTATATACTACTTCATAATTATACAATAATATAGGTTTTTTTAATTTTTAATCTATTAGAATTTTTTTACATATTATATACCTTTGTTTTTTTCTGTATCACTTTATAACAATCACGTTTGCTTCATTTAACCTAAGTTGATTTGTAAAGTACATTTTGGAGAGTAACACATTTTTTATGGAATATTTACTATATCTAATAATATAAGTTTAAAATCTAAATATAAGACTTTTCACTATATTGCATTAATATAATATAAAATTTAAAACTCTAAATTTTAAACAAAACTGGATGATCATATAAAAACTTCTATTTTGAAAACATCAAATTCAGGATAGTTTTTTTTATGCCTTTTTTTATTTTCACTATATCTCACTTTCTTCAACAATCAATAAGAATTTTGTTATTTTTCTTATTTTTGAAATGTGTGAATTCCAATACACTCCTTCACATCGAGATATATACATTTTGTAGGGTGGTCCGTTAGTAGTCCGATATCATATGGAACAGAATGTCTAGAAAATTTCATTAAAATAGTTTTTTTTAAACAAAGACTATGATACCATGTTAGAAGTAAAGTTTAAGTTTAATTTAACCCCACAAAATCGACTTATAAGAAAAAGTTTGCACTCCAGTTATGAACTTGTCTTATTTCTAATCGACGTGGGACTTCCAACAGGTGATTTTGATACATCAACAATTTAAAAACAGATTAATTAAAAAATAAGTCTTATAAAATTATTCTCATAATTGAAATTACAAAAAGTATGGTAAAAAAACGCATTTAGATTTTTTGCAACTTAAATCACCTAATAAAGAAGCTATAACCTAATAAAAATTTTAACATTTTAATTATGTTTCACATGTTTTTATTTTTTATTAAATTCAAATAACTTTATTTTTTATTCTTTTCATCTTATTGTTTCCTCTAGCACACTTGCTTATGATAAAATGTACGTTTGATTCCATGAAGATCGAAACCAATGGAATAAAAGAAGAAGCAACACTCTTTCTAGATTCATATGGATAAATTCCTTGTTATCATAACCACTCTTTTTTATTTTATCATTTTTACCATCTTTTTGTCATCTTAAAAGCAGAACACACAAACAAGTCACAAAAATGCTTAACAAATATGGACAAAAACACGTACATAAGCCTTGCCATCGTTATTTACGAAACTACCCCGGGTGAAACTACCACAATACCCTTACAATTTTTTTCTTCCACCATAGCCGGCCACTTGGACTCCTTTGGAGTCTCAGAAATATGAGTCAAATGCCTTAGATTGACCTTTTCCTTTCTTTGTGATCTGCAACAATAATAGAAAATATACATTTAAATAAATAAATAAATAAGAAACAGATATTTTTTTATACATATGTTTAGTTATATTTAATAGATTCATATGATGAAATCGAAAATAATTTAAATATATATTTCTCGTTCAACTTTTCAAAACATTTTCTGAAAATAAAATGTGACATAAAATAGAACAATATATACTTTTATATAATAAAATAATAAGTAATATTTAATTGCAAAAATATACTTGCAATATTCAAGAATGAAAAAAATAATCAACCACTTCACTAGTGGTCATATCATATATTTAACTTATAATTCAATTCAATGTCGTCATGCTAATTAAATACATTTTTAGTACAAGTGAAATTAAAATTTGTTCTCCTTAAAAAATTTATATAAAAATGGTTTCTTACTTCATTACTGCATGAAGTATATTCTCTAGAACCAATAATGATAATTAAAGATGTATTTCATATATTAATAAAATATGGATTTCAGTATCTCAATTTCGAATGTAAGTTAAGAAGTAAAAATATTTTTATAGCATTAGTTTAAACTAACTAAAATGTTGAACATTTTTTTTGCTTGTTTTTTATATTCGAAGGTCTATCTTAATTTAATAATGATTACTGGTTAGTTGAATAGTAATTAATTGTTGAAGGAATGTCCATCATCATTATTAAATCCATAAACCAAACAACTTTCAACTTTAAGTCTTGGGAATATTAGAAAAATAAAAGGCAGGGGAAAAAACTTTATTGTTTATTCTGTCAAACCAAAAAGAGAACAATTAACAATTTAAACATATTGAATGCACAAGAATTTATGCCTCGTTGATGGGACCAAAGTAAAGGCACACACACAAGCAATGAAGTAATGAGCACAGAGAAAAGGTAGAAGAAGAAGAAGAAGCAGACACCACTCTTCCATGGCCAAAATCATTGGCAAAAGCAGAAGAAAAACAACTCAAGTATGTCACAAAATGGTTCATCATGTCAACCTTAACTGCAACCTGTTCCATAGGGTGTCGTTTCTTGGTCGTTTCATCTGGGACAGGATTTTTCTCTGCTCTCTCGGAACCCCTTCACCTGCTCCTTACCTCAGACTGCCCCTCCGTAGCAACCCTTCGACGGCCACCGTGCACGGCGGCTCCTCCCTGCATGGACACCCCATCACCACCCCATCTGACTCTGACTCCGATTTGGTCAACCTCAAGATCAGTTTGCTTGGTGATTGCCATATTGGAAAAACCAGTTTTCTGGTACTTGTTTTCATGGTTTAATATATATTCTTTGTTCCTTGCTTCTGTTTCACTTTTCATTCATCTGAAATGTGTATCAGTCCTTTTTCCTTGGTGGTTATTGCCATATTGGAAAAACTAGCTTTTCTTCATTTTTTTTCATTCATCTAAAATGGGTATTAGTTGTTTATGCCTGGTGATTACATATTGAAAAAAAAAAAAGTTTTAAGTTTGGTGAGTAATTATACTTCTTGGAAAAAACCAGTTTTGAGTTCTGATTTAATTTCTTCTAAGCTTTTATTTCACTTATGCAGTGTTGGTTGTCTTTCTATTTTTCATTAGGACTAAACATTGACACTTAGGTTTATGTTTTAAGTATAAGGTTTGTTTGTCACTAAAATTTATGTGGCCCCAGAAACTTGGGTGGAAAAAGATTTTTTTTTTTTTTTTCATTTCTTGTTTTAATATATACTAATTTTTTTCAGATCAAGTATGTGGGTGATGAGCAAGAAAAGAGGAGCTTGCAGATGAAGGGACTGAATCTGATGGACAAAACTTTATCAGTTCAAGGAGCTAGAATTTCTTTTAGTATTTGGGATGTTGCAGGTGTTCAACTTTGAACTTTTTATTGAATTTTCAAGGCTTTTCCGGGCTTATAAGTGAAGTTTTGATGGTGAATTATTTTTTCTGGTGTGTGTATGCAGGTGACACAGGTTCTGTTCATCAAATTCCAATGGCGTGCAAAGATTCAGTTGCAATTTTGATCATGTTTGATCTCACCAATCGTTGCACACTGAACAGGTAGCTGTTTCCTTCATGAACTGTGGAAACATTTTGACAGAAAAAATGCAGAGATATTTTTTACCTTTTTGTGTTTACTTTGTGATGTCTTTTGCAGTGTTGTGGGGTGGTACAGTAAGGCTAGAAAGTGGAACCAGGTACAAAAATTCAATTTCACATGGTCAATTATTTTGAAATTACATGAATTCATTGTGTGTGGTACAGATAATTAATACCTTTAACTGCTTAAAGTTGGTTTCAAATTCTTTTCACATGGAATAGTACACAGAAAAGGACAAGCCACATGCATGATTTTCACAAAGGTTTAATGACCCTTATGATTTAGCATAAACTGAGACCAAACAGAGAACATATCAGTGATTGTTTTGTGTGCTAAAATAGGAAATGAGTTTATTATAAGGTGGTTTAGTAATTGAAAAATGATAATTTAACCTAATTTATTTATTTATTTTTAATTTAGTATTTCAATGATCAGGATATTTTTTTTATTCTTTTTAGTGATATGATGTGATAATCTAATGATGATTGTGGGTTAATTTGTTTGATAAAAAAAGTTGTGAATTTGATTTTTTTACTGATAATTTGAAGAAATAAAGTTGATTTGATAGATTGGACTTCTCCGATTAATAAAGATTAGTAACTAACATTTGTTCGATAAAAAAAAAAAAGAAGAAGTAATGATCTTAATTTTATTTATTGCAGACTGCGATTCCCATTCTGATTGGAACCAAATTTGATGACTTTGTTACACTTCCCCCTGATGTGCAATGGACAATTGTAACACAGGTAAATGATTATTGTTATGTAGAAGATTTCAAACATGTTTTGAAAATACTATTTTGTTTTGTTTTGTTTTGAACATTTCTTTTCTTTACATTGATTGATGAGAGATTGAAGCGTGTTTTGATTGACTTTGAGTCTTGGTTTTGAATCTTGGCCCTTTTGTTTACCAAATTGTTTAAAGGATGATTAGTGATTAAATATGGATTAGTGATGTTTGAAGTTTGATTACCCACAGGCTAGGGCATATGCAAGGGCAATGAAAGCTACCCTTTTCTTCTCAAGTGCAACCCACAATATAAATGTGAACAAAATCTTCAAGTTTATCATGGCCAAACTCTTTAATTTGCCATGGAAAGTGGAACGAAATCTCACACTTGGAGAGCCCACAATTGACTTCTGATATGTACTTCACATTTATATGTAAATAGCAGGACAAAGAAAATAACATTTTAAAGGGAAAAAAAATCATATTGACTAAATTTTGTTTCGTAAAGTTTATTACCTAGGAACTTGTTCAAAATTTAAATATGAGTAAGTTTTGTTTTGAGTAGAAAAATGAGAAAATTTTATTGGTCTATAAGAAAGAAGATCTATAACATGTTCCAAGGTTATTCGATTGTCTCTGGGCCGAGATCAAGTTAGTCGAATCACAATTATCATTTAGATTACTATGCTATTAAATAAAAAGAGTTGTGTCATTAGCAATTATAATTTTTGTTTGAGGATATGATAATAAACGTTTGATCCAATCATTAGTATCATTAGTATCAGAATAATGTTGAAAGTTCTAACTTAAGATTTATAATTAAGAATAAACCTGTTTAGTAAATCAAATTTAATTAAGAATCAATATACTAAAACCAGATTTAATTAAAATTTAATTATATAATATATATTATTATTATCTTTAATCTTTTTCTTAATAAAATCATTCTTATTCTCTTTAATCTTTTCTTTAAGACACAGATGATACCGTTCCAATGAATCAAATTCAATTTTCTCATTAAGTTTTAAATCTCAACTTAAATCTATTTATTGTTCAAAAATGCAAGTGTAAGCGTTAAAACAATTTATAATTATTCAGTATTTCAAAATAACTCGAAGCAATTCTAAAGTAGTTTAATTTAATTCATCTTTTAAAAAAATCAAATACTTCTAAAACAATTTTTAAAGCTCATCAGTTCGTTTCTACCAAATTCCAAATGCCTTCTTATGATGTATAGTTCATATTATATTTTTTTAATTACTTTTTATAATCTATTTTGTTCAAAACTTAAATAGTATTAAAAATACAAATGTCCGCTTTAGAACATGTGCTCCATTCCAGTTTTGTTCTTAAAAATTACCTTATAGGGTGGTAGGAGAAAAGAATATTTAAACTGTCTTAGATCTTGACTTTAATGGATGTGAGACTATTGGATGCGGTAGAAACATAAGTCCACAGTCGAGGTCTAAGGAGAATAATGAATCATTCTCAATGGAAGGCTTAAGGGACTGATGATTCCGTTAAAGAGAATGACAAATCATCCTCAATGAAGGGTTTAAGGGGCTGATGGTTCCGTTATCGATCCTACGGTAGTCGTCGATGTTTCGATCTCAAATCTGATGATAAAATCGTTGTTAATCACTATACATTTGAGATATTGTCTGCTTTATAGCGTTTTAGTAATTTTATTTTTATTCGAAACAAATAAATATTGATGAATCTCATAAATATTGAACTTGGTAAGAAAAAAGATTTAAAAATTGAAAAAGAAGATTCTTTGCATAAAATCGTTGTCAATTACCATACATCTGAAGTATTATCTGCTTTAAAGTGTGTGTGTGCTCCATCATGGTTTTGTTCTTGCAAGACATCTCAGTGGGTGGAAGGAGGTGAGACTTAGACTTTAGCTTTTAAACAATGTGAGACTATTGAGTATGGTAAAAACAAGACTTATAAACAATTTATTTCCTAACGTATACCTTTAATAACCTTGGATTGTTTGCCCTATTAATGGGTTATATTAAAACAATTTTCACAAAAAGCAAAGGTACTTGTGAGTGACCTACAAGCATTATGCTAAGTCATTACTACCGACGATGACATTTATCTTATTCCCACCTATGAAAAAAATGCCATGAAATGAAAAGCCTTCGAAGAGAACTAAGGACATAAATGCAGTAGTTAGAGTGAACTAAGGAAATAAAGATCTGGAAATTAAAGGGTTACCTCTCCAAAATCTTCTTTTACATGAAATCAGTATGCAACAAAGTGTTTAACACTACTATTAGCTAAATTTTATTGGACATCTAATCATTTTATAAATCTCACTTAAAAACGTAGTGATTGCTAATATCACTTCACTATTACCAAATAGAAATCCAATTACGGAAAAACTATCTTTTAAGGGAAAAATATTACGAAAAAACTATGCAAAAAGAAGGAGAGAACATGGAAAAAGAGAGTACAAAGTATAACACGATTTCATTTTGATAATTATAATTGGAAACTCAAGGATTCAAATATAAATTAGCCCCGTTTATTATGTTCTAAACATCACATACAAGGAACTCTTGTATATAAATTCTTCTTCTATGTTCTTGAGCGTTAGAAGAAGTTGTTCCACTATCTTGTCCTAAAGCTTAGGAGTGCAAAATCAGACAAGCTCGACCCATTTTGATTTGTCTCATTCTTGGTTCGCTAAAAATGGACCAGTCCCCTATCCAGTCTTTGGTTCGTCAAAAATAAGTCGGATCGGGCTGCTGGACAAAAACGGGCTAGCAATTGTAGCCCATCCTGCTACAAGATGGACTAACAAGCTGGTCGGTTCGGTCCCTTTTTTATTATTTATAATTTTTTAATTCTTAAAAATCGTTTATATATATATATATATATATATATATATATATATATATAAAAGTATATTTAATCATATAATTCTAAACTTTTAATTGAATAATTAATATTTTTAATTGGATAAATTAAAATACTTGTTGCATTTATATGCTAAATTACTATATTATAACTAAAAGTTAGAACTTAATTTGTAAGTATCAATGATTTAAATTACAATATTATTCCATATTTACATCTTTAAAAACAATATAATATAGAAACGTTCATATTTTAAATTATTTTTATTTTAATTTTTTAATTATAAAAAAATGGACTAATGGATTGACCTGCCTCTGACCCCAATTTGGCGAGTTGAAAATTTTAACCCGACCCACCTTTTTCTTGACGGGTCAAAGTATAAGGCCTGACCATTTTTTACACCCATTATCAAACTTTTTTGGTAGTTCGTTTTATAAGAGCTAGTTTTTGGCATTGGGTAAGGCTTTTTCTTTTGTTGTATTATTACAATATATAAAAAGATAAACATCATTCCAACAATAATTACAAAGGTGTAATTTTTTAATGAATGAACATAAAGAGAGTAGATAACAAAAATTCAAGATTTTCCTTAAGATACAACTCTACTTGAATCTAGTACAATGTTAAAGGGCAAAATTGTTTGATTTGGAATTAAGAGATAATTTGTTTGACGGGAATATTCCATAAAGTATAATTAAGAGATAGTACTTAGACTTTTCACGTAACAATCTTATAGGAACCATTATAATTGTCAAAACGGGTCACTCGATCTGGTCCAGTCCACCGAAGTTTAGTCTCTCAGTGAATCAATCCAACCCGGCTTATTTATTTGCGAGTCCAGAAAATTGTAACCTAGCCTGGCCCACCACAGGTTGATGGGTTAAACGAGTTGACTCACTTATTTTTAAAAAATATTTTTTTTAATCCTAAAAATAATTAAATTATAATTATAATTAAAATGTAAATAAAGTTAAGTCTTAAAAGACTTTGAGGCACATGTATACGTTTATAAATTAATGAAATGGTTTCATGCTTGTATCTTCATTTAATGTGCCATGCCATATGTGATGATTTACTATCCTAAATAATTTATCTACTGTATAATTTTATGCGTCTTTACCCTCTTTTTTATACTATCACCACAATTATGGCTGGAATTTTTCTGAAAATTACAAGAAGAAAATTATGTTGTCCATAAATGACAAAGAAATTTCGGTTTTGTTTGCTGAAGGAGCTCATTGCATCTATAATAAATGATCTACAATGATCCAGCTTATAATTATAAATACATATGTTAACCATTAATACTCCATTAATTTAACAAAACTATCCAACAATGAGTTCCCAAAACGAAGACAAAATGTAATCGTCTAAAAAGAGTTACGTGATGATGCACATACAAAAATATACAAAAAGCACACAAGACACATTCAAATATAATCCAAATTACTATCCAACTATAATATTAGAGTCTTGAAAAGATAAATCCAGAACATTCTGATTTCTTGAAGCATCTTCTTTGTCTCCATCTACAATAAAAAAAAAAGAATGTTAACTAACAGTATTGAAATGCTAAGTAATAAATAATTAAATTAATTTTACAAGACTAATAATAATGTTACTTGTTAGTTCAAAACCATGCAACCAATTTTAAGTTAAAATGAGTGCCTCAACATTCTCGAGAAGAATGGAAGAACAATATTTGGTTAGCACACGAGAACCAAGACTAAAGGCAGACTCACTAGCAACGACAATGATTGGAATGGTAAGCACATCACAAGCCATTTTAGACAAATTTGGATATCGATCTTGACGATTCTTCCAATAGCTCAATACATCCAACTTATCAAAAAACTTTGAATCAAGATTTCCTTCATCTGAATAAAGATCCAATTCAGACCTTCCAGTGTCATTAACATGTTGGCTCAAATAATCAACATATTCCTGAGACAATATTAAAAATAATTAATATGCGATTCATAAATAAGAAATAAAATTAGCGTCATAAGATTTATACAAAAAGTGAATTGAGTGTCAATTTAAGGAGAGATAACATTACTTCATTTTTACAAAAAATGGGACTAAATTGAAACTAAAAAAAAAATAGAGACCAAATTAAATCATTTTGACATGTGGCATAACTGGAAAGTGACATGTGTAAAAAATTAAAAAAAAATTAAAAAATTAAATAAAATTTAAAAAATTATAAATTGACACATGACGTTGATTTTAACACCGTTTAGTCAAAATCAATGACACTAACCAAATTGAGTCATTTTTACAAAAACAATGACCAAATTGAGACAACAAAAAATGGGAGGACTAATTTGACACTACTTGACAAATACAATGACCAAGCAAGTAATTTAACCTAAAATTAATTTTTTTTTTTGAAAAGGACCTCTAGATCAAGATCATATCACTACACCTCATATTATAGACGGTGGCGAAACTTGGACAAAAAATATAGGGTTGTCAAATTAAATTTTTTTATATATAATGTATATTTCAATTTCAATCTATGTGTTTTCCAATCATAATATTTTTTTCTCCTCGCAAACTTTCATAACAACTTACATGGTGAAAAAATTTTATAGTTAGAAAAATGGTTAAATAAATAAAATAGTTAAATTTAAAGAAACGATCTATTAAATAATAAAATTGATAAAATAATTATTTTAATTTAAAAAACATTAAAGGGTAAAATAAAAAAAATATGGATAATATTTTTTTTATATATAGGTATAAATATTGTTAAAACTTAGGAGAAATCAAATGAAATTTAAAAAAAGGTATGCATGTTAATTAAGTTCCTTGTATGCGTAAGTTTATGTTTCTTAAAACGTGAATATCAAAATAAGGATTATCAAGATATGAATAGAAATATAGAAGAAAAAAAAAGAAGTTGGTAGTTTGGCTTAAACTTTGAACCGCGTACAGGGAGAAAAGAGGAAAACAATTGAGAAGAAGATTCAATTCTATTGAAGGAAAATGGTTGGTCAGAGAATAAGATACGGCATTTTTGTTTTGACTTTTTTAACATATGTGAGGAAAATCTATTTACATCTAGTTTTATTTATTATTTAAATTTTAAAAATAAAACGAACATAAAAATAACATTTTAAAATAAACATTTTAAACATTTTCTTAAATTCTGGACCACCTATTGGTCACATATATCATATTAGCCATTAATGTCTCATGTCACCAAACGAGGACCATCATAGGACCTAAAACGATATTGTCGGTGTAGGGTTTGAGATATGTTACCTTTATTAATTAATCTTTTAAGAAAAACATTATTATATTTTTATTTAATTTTTCATTCAAATAAATAATTCATACAATAATTTCTTTAGGTATCTGGTGTATCAATTTTTCAATAATCAATACAGTTAATTGAATGATGTGGTTCCACTTACTAAAATATTTATTAATTTTCTCAATTTTGAAAAATATTTTAAAACTTACTTATTTTAAATAGAGAAAAAAAATAGTGTTTTAAAGTTATCAAATAATTTATTAAATTAGGGATAAGTTATTCTGCACAGAACATTCCTCCCTTTCATTTTTAATTATTAGAGTTTTACGCGGTGTAAATTATGCTGTTCATCTTATGCTATATTTTGAAATATTTTTAATCAAATTTTATGTAATATAAAAATAACCTTATTTTGAATGTGTTAACTGATATAGTTTTAAATCATAAAATAACATAAATAGTTCAATGGTTCAAATAAGGAGCGTAATAAAAATATTAAAAACAATTTTATCATCTAGTAATATCATTTTTAAAATTATTTTTAAATAATAAACACACTTAGTAAATGATATAATGATTAAAATTAACAAGATCCTGTATAAAATCTAAATGGTAATAAAGTAAAATCAAAATTTTATATATCACCATATATAGTTGTCTTATGCAAGAGAATGGCAAATTTAAGAAATCTCTCGTATATATTAAAGGGTAAAGTAATAAACTCTATTTTATAAATAGAAGATAGAAATATAACAATACATTATCCGGTATAAAGAAAGACAAATAATAAACTTAATATATATTTTTCTAATAAGAAAGAATAAATGTAAAAAAAGTTAAAACAGTCTTTAAAAACATTTCAGTTACAAAAGAATAACATAGGCATATATTATGCTTATGTAACAAGTAAATACTACTTATATGATCAAATAAAATTTTAATTAAAAAAACTAAAAACCAATTAAAGTGACGTACCCAAATATTACTTGTTTGAATAAAAAATGGAAGTGATTTTTAAAAAAATTATCCTCCAAAAATGTAAAATCTTTCCTAGTAAAATAACTCTAAAATTTACTTTTACCTTATGCAAAGCTATAATAACTAATACTGGTTAATAAAAATGTAATCATATGTGTTTGTTAATAAATCATGATTAATTTTAATAAAAAATTAGTCCAAATATATTTTTCTAACTCAAATATTCTATAATTTGTGTAAAAGTTAATTTCATTATTTGCCTCCAATCATAAACCTGAAAATCGTGTCACCAATTCTGTTTCTTCCACCAACCTTACCTTCCCAAACCATTTTTCCAAAATTGAAAGAAAAGTTTTTTATATTTCAAATAAAAATAAAACAGAAACAAAAATTATATACCAACATTGCTTATGTGGCATAACGTATAACAAAAAAAAAACAATTATTCAGTTAATGGGCAATAAATCGATAATCATCAGCATTAACAACAGGTTGGTGACTCTGTGCAAGACAATAACCTTCAAACAAATTCCGCGAAACGTCCAACGCACCTTTCATTCAAACCAAGTTTCAGATCCGACGCCTTCAAATTCAGATCTGTTTCGTTCATTTTCTCTCTCTCGATCATCCCCAGGTTAGTTCCTGCTTCCTGAAAATTAGAATTAATTTCTATAATCAATGTTTCATGATGGGTATGATCAAAAGCCCCTGTATATCCTAAAGATTGCATTTTTATGGAATTTTTCCTGTTTGACTTGCACGAGGTAATTTTAGCTCAAATGGGTGTTTATATCTCTCAGCTTCTATCAAAGTAATGATCTTTTTATTCAGCTTCACGCTTGGTGACTATGAGCTGATTTTGGGCCGATTAAAAAGGGCAGTACAGAACAAACCTTGAATGTGTTTTTACCTATTCTTGTGTTGCAAAGGAAAGTTTTCATTGATTTCTCTTATTATTTTTAAGTGTTACAGCAGTTTTGGGGCTTACCGTGATAATAGGCAGTTGAGGGGTTGGTTACTTTTTCAATCAATTTCAATCTAAATTTTAAGGAGTTGTTTTATTTTCCTCTATGCGTTCTCACCGGTTTGTATTGTAATATGGTTTTGTTTAGATTTAGTCACCTACCAAGAAATTCTGACTTCTTGAACTGTACAGGTAAAGTTCTAGTCTTTAGTTTAATCCAAGCCATACTATAGAGTGGGTATCTGAGAGCTGTGGAGCTGGTTCTTTTTTTGGACCGAAATAAATAGAGCCTACTTTTATTTTCTCTGTATCAGTGGGTTCCCACGTGAAGGTTTGATCATAGAGGCAGGTCCTGTGCCTGAACAGCAGTCCATGCACTAGCTGTGTTATGCACTGAAGTGTACTTATGTTGTTGGATTTGGTAAAAAGTGATGATATTAAACATGAGTTGGATGGAAGAGTACTTACATGGATAATAGGAGATGGTACAGAGTGAATTGGATTCAGAGAATGGTGTCACAGAGGTTGATGATGTTGGCCGTGAAAGCCTAGGTCTGGGCATTCGTAGAGAACTTTCCTTTTCACGCTGGTGTGATGATGATGGAAACATCCATTTGGATCAGGAATTAGGTAATGGAGATGTTAGTTTAGATGAGGGCTATGATTTTGAGTTACCTATTCCTCAAAAAAATGAGCTGCAGAGCAGAGCATTAGACAGAGAGAGATTCTTTCACCCAAAGTTTCAGCAGAGGAGTATGCAAACAAACGGTATTGGTACCATGGATGATGATTTTGTTCACCGGAGAGGGAATGCACCTGAGAAATATGCATCTTTTGACATTGAGGACAAGTCTGAAGGAGGAACAAATGGAGTTGATTCCTACATTTCTGTGGATGTTGATGAATCATTTGATAAAAGCTCCCAGAATCCTATTCTTTTAGCAAATATCTTGAAGACATTGTTTTTGATACTTATGTGGTACACTTTCAGTCTCTTTTTGACAGTGTAAGTTCCTTGTTTACCCTTTTTCATTGCTGGTGTATTTATCCTGTTTAGTGTTTCTGATGCAAGTTCTTTTTTCCTCCGTTTCTTATTCTAAAATATATTGAACAGGTATAATAAAAGTCTTTTGGGAGATCATATGGGAAAGTTCCCAGCTCCTTTTTTAATGAATACTATCCACTTCACAATGCAAGCTGTTTTCTCAAGATTTATCACCTGGTTTTGGTCTCATAGGTTTGAGACTAAAGTTGTCATTTCTTGGAGGGATTACGTTTTGAGAGGTAAATTTGCGGTTCCTGTATCTAATTCTTGTTATAATAGGTTTTAACTCTCCCCACCACTTTATTATGTAGAAAAGGTATGTATTGCTGTATCTTCTAAATACATTTTGGGGACTGTTATAACTTATAAATCCGGAATGACTTCAGTTATCTTTACATCGCTGGTTTTGATTTAAAATCATTTGTTGTTTTTCTGTGGTGATAACTGTTCTCAAGATAGGAATTATTTTTCTAATTTCTTTTGTACTTGAATCTCCAGGTTCTAGTAGTAGTTTGGTCCAAACTAATAACTTTTTGTAGCTTGGAATAAAGGCAGACTCAAACATAGACACTTTCATGTTTGTAGGTTGAGTGTCTGTTTATATGGTGAGACAAATTAGCTCAACTTATCACATTTTTCTACTAAAAAATTAAAACATATGGCGCTTAATTTTGTGGAGCTACTCCCGTATTTCTGTTTGTCAATAGGGGAGCTTAGCTATGTTCCAGCAAACAGCAATTATTGTTATTTGCTGCTCTGAGTATGCACAAATTTGCTAGCAATATGAATTGATAACTCCTAGGATGATTGACTGTGCCATTTTTTCTGTTATTCTTTTTTATTTGTTTTTTTTTGCTGACATTATACCTTGAATCACACATTTTCTGCAAATTTCTCATCACTTATTACATTAACTTTTATATCAACTAATGCCACAGATGGACTTTGCCTTTAACAGTTGTACCAACTGCTTTTGGAACTGCAATGGATGTTAACTTGAGCAATGCATCTCTAGTTTTCATTTCTGTCACGTTTGCTACAATGGTTTGTGACATTTCTCTTTTCATGAACAATGATATATATATATATATATA
>Ga0214543_1005049_pt1 | contig 24628 bp, 13 predicted proteins | sample CNSS2metaG_FD_160094 | JGI IMG/M metagenome (GOLD analysis project Ga0214543, IMG submission 160094) | Root nodule microbial communities from cowpea collected in UCLA plant growth center, Los Angeles, California, USA - CNSS2 | ecosystem: Host-associated > Plants > Roots > Nodule | place: USA... | reverse complement strand
ATGCACAACAGGTACAAGCTCAGTTGAAAGCACAAGCAGATATGCATGCACAATTTCAAGCACAATTCCAAGCACAAATACAAGCACAAATGCAAGCACAAATGCAAGCACAAGTAGAAATGCAAAAACTTTTACAACAACAAATGCATACACAAATGCAAACACAGATGGAGTTTTTCAAGACACAAATATTTCCTGCATTAAAGATATCTTCACCACTGTTTGTCATGAAACATGGCGAGAAGAAAATATGAAGATGATGATGTTTTTTTTTTTGTTTCTAAACATGTATTTTAATGATGTATGTTGAGAATTGTGAAGACTACTTTCATTACGTTCATCACTTTTATTATTTTGAATGTAGTAACATTTGACATGTTTCATGTAAAATGTTTGGCAAGATTTATACTTAATGTTATATTTATGTCAAAATGCATTTCATAAGGTACAAGTAAAAGAATGGAATATTTTGGATTGATGCAATTCGCTACTATTTTTCTAGGGATTAAATTGTTGAATTAGCGAGGGCTTAGGTAGGCATTAGCTACGGATAAGTTTGCTAGGGAATAGCTACAACTAGTTTGCTAGGGATTAGCGGGGGATTAGCTACAACCTATTTGCTAGGAATTAGCTAGGATTTAGCTACAACCAATTTGCTAGGGATTAACTAAGGTTTAGCTACAACCAATTTGCTAGGGATTAGCTAGGAATTAGCTACAATCGATTTGCTAAGGATTAGCCAAGGATTAGCTACAACTAATTTGCTAGGGATTAGCTAGGGTTTAGCTACAACCGATTTGCTAAGGATTAGCTAGGGATTAGCTACAATTAATTTGCTAGGGATTAGATAGGGTTTAGCTACAACCGATTTGCTAGGAATTAGCTAGGGCTTAGCGACAAAGTGGTTCTCTAGCTACTTAGCTACCTATATTTTAGCTTCGACATAGTGTCTTCACTAGGGATTATTCCCTCGTTAATATGTAATTTTCTTGTAGTGAGATGAGAAGTAAATTGTTTTAATGGTTGTATCACATAACAAACAAATATTAGTAATAGTTATAGTTATGGGAAAATTAGCATATGTATGTTTTTTATTATTTGACCTTGACATAGCATTATCTCATGGGAATCTTGAGAAGTTGATACAAATTTTAGAAATCAAGATGCAACTACATGGTTCAAATAATTAGTATCTGCAAGCAACTGCATTGCTAAGAAATTTAACCTTGGGCCCAGGCTTATCAACCTTCCTCATAACCTTCATGGCCAAAGCATGTGCAAATGATCCCGTGATAAAATTTCTTTGGTCAATAAAATGCATGTGACTAATAAAAATTTAAATAATATTTCATCAAATGCAGTTTTATGATATGTTTTAATTACGTGTATCGAAAAGATGCTCTTTATAAACCATATTTTTCTTACAATCTTGCTAGCGTAAGTTTTAGTAGTGTGGTTCCCTTTAAATCACAATTGGTTATTACATTGTAATATACATTTATTTTAATTTATTTTGGAATGTAATAAGTTCTTAACCCACTTTTCGAAAGATAAAACAATTTAAAAAGTTAACAGATTTTTTGAAAATACATCTGAGAAAACATGTAAAAAATTCTTGCATAGCTTTTCCATTGGCTTTAAATAGTTACCACTTCCTTACACTACTTAACAAAGATTTATATACAATGTGGTTTGATTCGGAGGGTGTTATAATTATGGTTGACTGCATAATTACATAGTTAGCATTGAACTTGGATCATCTGCTAAATGAATGTACCATTAAATAGGTTAGTTTTTAGATTACACTTAGGTTAGAGAGAATTCTAGGTTAGTTTTATAGATCTAGTTTAATTTGGTGTTTTTAGCATGATTTTAGTGTTAGTTGTGGAATTAGTCTTATATGTAGTTTAGGTTAGTAGATCCTTAGTCTTGATATTAGTTTCTTGTTTTAGTTCAATTTTAGAGTCATAATTAGTTTAGATTTTGAGTACTAGTTTTATAGTGTATTAGTTAGTTTAATTGGTAACGAGTCTTAGCAGAGATTAAATGGCTTAAAGTAGTATTGGTTATGTATCGTTTTGTTTTTTTAGTTAGAATTAGCTTAGTTAGTATAACTAGTGTACCTAGTTAAGTATAGTTTTGATTCTTTTAGGTGAATAAAATACTAACTTGTGTTTGGTGACTTGTGTGTAGGTTAATACATTCAAATCAATGGTTGAAAGCTGATTAGAATATGAGAAAATGAAATTTGCAGTTGTAAAGAAAGGTGAAGCAAATTGGAAAAACACTTTAAGTAGGGGTGGGCAAAAAATCTAATTTTCTTGATCGAATCCACTTTTGCTCCAATCCAATCCATTTATAATCCATTTTATTAAAAATCCAATCCATTTAAAATCCATTTAATGGATCTGGATTTCAATCTAATTTACATTTTATATATCTTATGGATTGGATATCCATTTTATAAATCAAGATTTTTAAATGTGGATAATCCAAAAAATCCAATCCAAATTTTCAATTTAAATTTTTAGTTGGGTTAGACTAAAAGTTGAGATGAACTATGCTAAATTCAGACTTGGACGGGCCTTGCTCGACGACCTATACGGATCGGGCAGGCCCGATGACCATAAGAGGTTGGACGAGCCTAAAGATATGAACGGGCTAGGCGGGCCCAATGACCCGAATGAGCCCAACGATCCGAAAAATTTCGAGTGAGCCCGATGACCCGAACGGGGCAGGCGGGCCCAATGACCAGATGAGCCAGGTGGGCCCGAAGACCCGAACGGGCCAGGCAGGTTCGAAGATCCGAACGGGCCAAGCAGGCCTGATGACCTGAACGGGTCAAGCAGGCTTGAAGAACTGAATGGGTCAGGCAGGCCCAAAGACCCGAACGGGTCAAGCAGGCCTAAAGACCCGAACGGGTCAGGTAGACCCAAAGACCCGAAAGGGTCACGCAGACCCGAAAACCCGAACGGACCAGGAGGGACCACTGACGAAAACAGGTCAGGCAACCCAAAGACCCGAACGGGTCAGGCAGGCCCAGAGACTCGAACGGACCCGACGACCCGAACGAGCCCAACGAATCGAACGGGCCCAATGACCAGATGAGCCAGGTGGGCCCGAAGACCCGAACGGGCCAGACAGGTTCGAAGATCCGAACGGGCCAAGCAGGCCCGATGACCTGAACGGGTCAAGCAGGCTTGAAGAACCGAATGGATCAGGTAGGCCCAAAGACCCGAACGGGTCAGGCAGGGCTAAAGACCCGAAGGGGTCAGGCAAACCCAAAGACCCGAAAGGGTCACGCAGACCCGAAGACCCGAACGGACCAGGCGGGACCACTGACGAAAATAGGTCAGGCAGCTCAAAGACCCGAACGGGTCAGGCAGGCCCAGAGACTCGAACGGACCCGACGACCCGGACGGGCCCAACGAATCGAACGGGCCCGAAGACCCAAATGGGGCGGGCGACCTAGATGGGCCTGACGACCTGAACGGGCCCGACGACCCAGACGGGCCTGACGACCCGGACGGGCCTGACAACTCGGACGAGCCTGACAACCTACACGGGCCTTACGACCTGGATGACACGACGAAACGAAGACTCGGACGGTCATTACGGCCCAAACGCTCCCTACGACCCGGACGGGTCCGACGACCCGGCATGCCCGACGACCCGAATCGGTCTGATGACCCGGACGACCTTGACGTACCCGGCGACCCAGACGGGCCCCACGACTCGAACGTGCCCGACTACCTGATTGGGCCTGACTGTTTGGATGGGTCTATCCGGGTCGTTTGGCCTGTCTGGCCCATCCGAGTTGTCGGACCCATTCGGGTCGTCCGGCCCGTTCGCGTCGTTGAGCCTGTTCGTGTCGTCCGACCCGTCCGGGTCGTTAAGCCCGTTCGGGTTGTCAAGCCCATCTGGGTCATCCGGGTCGTCGGGTCCATCCGGGTCATCCGGGCCTTAATGACACAAGTTTTAAAAAATTCAATTTAAATTTCTTTTATAAAAGATAGATTCTGGATTTTGAACTTGATCCAAATATTTGGATTGAATTTAAATCTTGATCCAAATATTTGGATCTGGATTTTAAAAAAATCCGAACTACTTTTGCTAAAAATATGGATTTGAGTCAAAAATCTAATCCAATTATTTGGATTTAAAATAGATGGGAATTGGATCATTAAAAATTCAATCCATGCCCACCCCTAACTTTAAGGATGAAATTTTAACTTTAGGGTTGACTTTCAAATTTAAGGTTTAAATTGGTGATTCAAGAGTTGAAAGCCTTCAAGGACACTAAAAGAGACTTGAAGAAAGCTAATTTGTCACGAAGGAAGCACCAATTCCACCAAATACAGAATCTGAACCAGTGAACGTAAGAGCAAAAGCTAAAAAGTTGACCAAAGTTTGACTTGTTGATTTGGAGCATGGAATGCAAGTGTAAGTTGTGGAGGTTGTTCCAGACACTCAAACACATATGTTGAAGGCTCAACCAACCATTGGAATACCCTTGGAAGACACTAGCTGGCCAGAGTTAATTAATCTCAAGTTGGGTAACTATACATAGTTAGTTTAGTTAGTTTTTGGTATTGACTCTTATGTAATTGTAACTAGAGTAGTTAGTTGGCAGTTATATGGAAAACATAAAGTAAAGAATGCTTCACTATACACACCGCCCAGATTGTGGTACATTCTTTACTTTTTCTTGGATTATAAGGGTCTGCTACAATTTACTATGGATTTAATTCGATTTTCATCTATTATTCTTCACTAAATTGTTATTCTTCTTACTTTCATTAGCAAAACAGTGAGCTTTTTCACTTCTGAATTTCGATGAATCTTTTCACTTTTTAATTAGTTTTGATTGCGGAAACACAATTGGAATCAAGAATAGTACACAGTGACCAAATCATATCAAGAAGATGCACAATAATCCTTGATCAAGTGAATCAATTCATCAAAATTTAGAAGAAAATTTTGTATGGTTTGCTCTTTAGTTTTTTTCATTGCAAATTCTTATTTTAGTTTCAATTTTGTTTTTCCACCATTTAAGTCATTGTTTTTAGTTTTAAATGTGTTTGCTTTGCCTATTGAAACGTGTTTGGATGTTTGATTGGAAGTTCAAAGGCTCAATTAGAATTCCGATATGCTCAGTGTTGTTCTTCACGTTTTCATCTCACTCTTTCACATTTTCAATTCGCATTTCATCATTTGTGCATCGTTTTTCGTGATTTTTTAGTCATGTGACTTTTTTTTAGTTAGTAGAGCACGGTAGAACACTTTAATTTAAATTTCGAAGTGTAATTTCTGAGTTCTTACTTTGGTAGTTAAGTTTGTTATTTTTTATACGTAGTTGACCTAGGATTTGTTTTGTTCGATTCTCATTCCACACTTAACCAAATGACATTGTTCTAATTCTAGTGTTCAATATACATTAAGACAAGTTGATTGAGATGCTAACTTCATCATTTCATGCACTGTGTGAAAAGAACACATGTTGCCCTACACATTCATGATGAACAACTTCTCTGTCAATCTGTTTTCAATGTGTTTTGCATTTTACTCTGTGAATTTTAGTTTTTATGGTTCATAGTCAGTTTCAATCATGCATTAGACTTAGTTCACTTGTTTAGATTGTGTGTATAGTAACTGCATTGCATAATTCATGTTCATAGTTCACTTAGGCATTTTCACAAACACTTTATTTCCATGTAGTTTCTCTTGGGCATTTTCACAAACAAATTGCATCATGGGCATTTTTGAATTGTTTTAAGTACTTTGATGTTCATTTTAGGTGGCATATCATTAGTTGATAGGTTCCATTCATTAATAATTCATTTCCATGCATCACATGTTGTCTTAGGATAAGATCCATGCATCATTTTCATTACATAGTTTTGATATATTGATTAATTTAAACTGAGTAGATTTCCTCCATTTTCAACACTTTAATACATAAAATATACTCAAATTAAGTGTCTCTCCTTGGATTGATATATGGTTTCACAATATATATATATATATATATATATATATATATTCATCATTTTACTCCCTTCCCTTATATTGATTTTCTTTTCATTTTTTTTATATGTGTTTTTTTATGCCCTCATCAAATGCTCCCAATACAATGTCATTTCATGATTTTTATGAATAAGTATTACCTTGATGCTTAATCCAACTCTTTATATCTTTGACTTTTCACATTCTTTTCCTTGCATTCTTTTTATTAATTGTTAAAAATATCCCTTGTCTCTTCACAATCTATGCATTTAATGTGTCACCCACACCTACTTGATTATAATTGTCAAACTATAACAAAAAACAATATTATATTTCTTCTTAATGGGCTTAGGCCCATTAACATTTCAAGTGGAACATCTCTCAAGTCCTTCTTTATAACCTTTTTCGATCTTCTCCTTGCTTTTTTACGTCGCCAATCTTTACATTCTTGTTTTCTTGCTCTCCAATCTTCACTGCAATTCCTTTCTCTATTGAACTACACACTTTTACTTCCCTTATTTATGCAATGTCTTCCTCTTCCTAGAACACTTCTTCTTTTTCATGGACTTCCTTTGTTTACACTAGGTGGTATTCAAACAACATTTCAAATAATGTGGAGACATTACTCGAATCTTCTCCTCTTATTGCATTGACGAAAGTTCCTCAAGAGGTATATTTTATGCCAATCTCATTCCTTTACTCGTTACAAAAAAACAAATGACGTATTTGCGACAAAATAATCTCTAGCTAATCCCCCGCTATCACCAAACGATTTTGCGAAGGATTAGGTAAGGATTATTCCATAGCAAAAATATAGGTAGTTAAATAGCGAGGAAGTTATTCCCTCACTATTAGGCACAATTTTCATAGCAAATCTCTCTTTAAAGCCTCACTAGTGAATTAAATTTTATCCCTAGCTAATCTCTCACTAATCCATAATAAATTTTATCCCTAATTGATCCTTAGCAAATTTTATCCTTAGTTAATCCTTAGGTGATGTGTAGCAAATTTTATCCCTAGCTAATCCTATCTAATCTGTAACAAATTTTATCCCAAGCTAATCCTTAACTGATTCGTTGCAAATTTTGTCCCTAGCTAATCTCTAGTTGATCCATAATAAATTTTTTCCTTAGTTGATCTGTAACAAATTATAATAATGATCTCTTACACCGTAGCTTATCCGTAGCAAATTGCGTTATATAAATCTACCAAATTGTTCCTTATTCTTACTCATAACTTATAAAATTCAATTAAAAAATATAATGGTAAATAAAAGAATATAATATATCTTGCTACACATTTGGAAGAAATATGTAAATTTTACTATGTTCAAAATACTCAGTCATATACATAATAAAAGTAAACTTTTAACATTACAAATTTCAAGATAAACTATTAATTGTTTCACAAAGGAGGCCTTCCATTCTTCCAGGCCGGTTAGCTTTTTATTCAGCGTTTGGAGATTGGCCTAATGTTGGGCTCGTAAGGTAGCGAGTTCCTCATCATAATGTTTGCGTTGTGGTTCGTTCTCTTGGATTGGCGTGTGTATCTGATTTTGGAGGGCTATCATCGGGCTGGATTCCATCTCGTGTGATAATTGAGCTTGGCTCTGAGTGGTAACCATAGGAAAATGAGGTCGGGGCAAACCGGGGTCCCACTGTAAGACTCGTGGAATTTAATTAATTAATTAATAAATACAGGTGGGCAAATCATTTATGACATTAAATTATGATTGGTATGACGTGGAAAAGTACTAGCTCAAATGGTAGAGAGTACTTTGATTGTGTGTGAGGACTTGGGTTCGAATCCTATGTATGTTAACTTTTGTGTTATTGTTTTTATAATTTAAATCTATGTAATCATGTTCTGGAATGATATGATGTCTGAATTGGATTTGTTTAGCATGAAATATGATTAGTTGAATTGGTTGTGCTCTTGAATTGTGATTGAGTGCTCATGGATTCAAACCTTGGAGAACCTAAACTAAAACCTTTATTTTTGGTATTTTGGCTTTGAATTGAATATGAAAGGTTGGGAGAAAAACCCTAGATGATTAAGGGACGTGCTGCACTGCCTGGCGGTGATGAACAACCTCCAGGCGACGCGAACTGACTTTTATCGATTTTGGTAAATTCTGGATTCAAGGTGAATATGATTGGATGAAAATTAAATGGTAAATGTTAGGGGATGATATAGCATGTGTTTTTATTGATTTGTAGTGTAATTGAAGTCATAAATTGATGGAACAGTGTACATGAACTCTAGGGTTGAATGTTGGGATATTCTTAGTTATGATTCGAAATTGGATACTGGGAAAAATTATAGTGGGATTAATTGATCGATATGATTAAGTCTAAGTTGTTCTGATTGTGATTGAATATGAGCGGGGACTGATGGAGATTCGCAAAGGAGAAAGAATGGTGGAGTTAAGGGTGCTGGGAAAGGATCTAGAAATGCCTAGATGGTATGCACCGCCTGGCGGCGCGGGGCTTGCCGCCAGGCGCCGACGCAGTTGTTATAAATAGGGCTGATGAAACAAATGCTGAGGGTCTGGGTAGTTGTTCTGGAAAGAATTAGTTCAGTACGATGAAATTGGGGTCGGGAAATTAATAGGTCATGAGCTGTTTTCTACTTTAATTGTGGTCAAGTATGTTGGGTAGGTTTTTGTGAATATAAGAAGAACATAAGAATTGTCAGCATCCTGGGGAAGGCTTAAATCTGGTTTGGATCAGGTTGTATTGGTTGTGGTGGGGTTGAGTTAATTGCAATAGTGAGTGTAAGTATTAAATAAGATAGGGGCACGGGATGATGCGTTGATTTTAGCAAGTATGAAACCTTGAACATGGTAAAATGAGAGCAAGCTATTAATCTGAGAATTGTTATTGCTTGGAGTAATGAACAAATTATCTGAATTGGTATTAGCAACTTGGTTAGCTTGGGTTTCTAATACTGCTCATAATAAAGTCTTAGAATAGGGACTGTTGGAATTGGGAACATAAATAGTTAGAGTACATTGTTGTTGGCTGAATTCTTAAGAAATGATGTGTTATGGTTATATGGCTCGGGATGGCGGATGAACACGAGGAACCCTTGAGTTGTGGCTCGGGTTGACGAGTGTTGCCGGTATGAGTGTGCTGGTTGTGGCCAGTACGGATGGGTCCAGATAGATTGCCCTCCTCAGTTGTTGGATGACGAGTTTGGTAGTCTTGGGACGATGCGAACTATGTTCGTATATGGGAACTGTACCTGGCGTTACGGTGTATGATCCGTAGCATTATTTCCCGCACGTGCTCTATCGGTTGTGGCCGATAGGTATGGCAACAAGTCATCTTGAAGTAATCACTATGAGAGGTAGAACAGGGAAGTATGGTGTGATTATAATATATGGTATTTTAAGGATGTTTGGACATGAGTGAATATAAACGTGTTTTATATGATGTATTGATTTTATATGTATTATTTGTTAAGCTCACCCTATCTGCTTGTGATTGGCAATGATCATGTATGCGGTACACGAGAGCAGATGTTGTTGATGCAGGTGGCTCAGGTGAAGCTTAGTCGCAGAGAGGGGATAGATTCGGGGGAAATCTTATGTTTTATTTTTCTTTAGTTTTGAGATCAGTTGTAAACCCTGATGGGTGCTATTATAACATTTGATTTTGGTTTTGGTGACTGATGGTTATGAACATTGGTTACTTATTTAATAAATTTTAAATTTTCCCGCGTTTTGGGAAAATGAGGTATTATTAGATGCTGTGTTATTAATTTACTTCTTTATTTTATTAAAAGTCAGTAATATCCTGACGGGATGTTACACCCACGGTATGCACCAAATGTTCTTATCGAGAACTTGAGGTGAGCCTTCAAACAGGTGGCAAGATCTTGATGGCTTTGATAAACCTTGATATGATGCTTCTAAAGGTCAAAGCACATGAGAAGATCCACTTACAAAAGACTCTTTGACACTCAAGTCACTATAAGAGATATGATCATTTCTAGTAAAAGAGAATGTGCGTTAGAATCATTTTTTCTGAGGAACAACGACTATATTTGTAGGGTTTTGAGATCAAGAGGTCCAAGTGATAAAAATGGTAATGTAATATCAAATAATATTAATAATAACGATTTAAGTCAATTAAATAATAATCATAATAATAATGTGTGAACACACACCTTATATCAAATATTTTGTGAATATATGGTATTAAAAAATTTAAGAGTATTTGCTCTTATAAAAGTATCTTGAAATATCTCTTTATTAAGGCATCTTGAAATATCTCTTTATGAGGCTTAATAGACCTTCTTGGACCAAATTATTGAGTAAGGTGCAATACATTATTAAAAATATATTTGTATTGAGATAAAGCTTATACTAAAAATAGATATATGAAGTTAATTAAGGAAAAGGATGCTCAGAAAAATGACACACGTGAAAAAGGAAATAGAGAACAACCATTGAGACACCAGAGGACGTGAAAGGTGGGTCAGCGACATCCATCCATATATATCCATGGTAACACTCTCGCAAAACACACTCACACTTCATCACCCACATCTCTATCTCTCTATCTCTCTCAACACCACACACTCTCAACACACTTTCTCCCTACCATGGCCTCCCAACCCACCTGGGCCGAACTTCTGGGCCACAACGACTGGGCCAGCCTTCTCGACCCCCTCCACCCCTCCCTCCGCACCCTCATCCTCCGTTGCGGCGACTTCATCCAGGGCACCTACGACGCCTTCAACAACGACAAGAATTCGCCATTCTGCGGCTCCAGCCGCTACGGCAAGACCTCCTTCTTCCGAAAGGTCATGCTCGACGACGCCGACCACTACGACGTTACAGCGTTCCTCTACGCCACCGCCAGAGTCTCCGTTCCCGAGGCCTTCCTCCTCCACTCGCTCTCGCGCGAGGCCTGGGACCGCGAGTCCAACTGGATCGGTTACGTCGCCGTCACGTCGGACAGCCGCTCGAAGGAGCTCGGGCGGAGAGAGATCTACGTGGTGTGGCGCGGCACCACGAGAGACCTGGAGTGGATCAACGTCTTCGGCGCCAGCCAAGAGTCCGCTTCCGCACTGCTCAACGCGGAAAGCGTCAAAGAGTTGAAGGCAAGAAACAAGGACGGTAATATATTTCAAATTTTGTTTAATAATATTTTATGATAAAATCTTAGACTACAAAGTTAACCATAGTTAAATTCGAAATTGAATTTATAAAACAGGAAGCAGCAGTAGTGACGAAGAAGATGATTCAGGGACACCAAAGGTGATGTTAGGTTGGCTCACAATCTATACCTCCGATGATCCAAACTCTCCTTTCACGAAAACCAGCGCGAGAACACAAGTTGTTTCTCACGTGAAATCCCTGTTAGAACAATACAAATCCGAGAATCCGAGTGTGTTGATCATGGGACACAGTCTGGGCGCATCCCTATCGATAGTGAGTGGGTTTGACTTGGTGGAAAACGGGGTAACGGATGTGCCGGTCACCGCAATCGTGTTTGGGTCTCCCCAGGTTGGAAACAGGGCGTTCAATAACCGGTTGAAGAGGATGGGGAACCTGAAGGTTCTGCACGTGACGAACGTGATCGATTTGATTCCGCACTACCCGGGAAGGTTGTTAGGGTACGAGCACACGGGCGTGGAGTTGGTGATCGACACGCGGAAGTCACCGAGCTTGAAGGAGTCGAAGAACCCAAGCGACTGGCACAATTTGCAGGCGATGCTGCACGTTGTGGCAGGGTGGAACGGAGCGCGTGGAGTGTTTGAGTTGAAAGTGAAGAGGAGTTTGGCTCTGGTGAATAAGTCGTGTTCGTTTCTGAAGGATGAGTGTGGCGTTCCTGAGTCTTGGTGGGTGGAGAAGAACAAGGGAATGGTGAAGAGGGAGGATGGCGAATGGGTTTCAAGTGCACCAGATGAGGAGGATGTGCCCGTACCTGAACAAATCTAAGCCACCCTATTATGGTAGGTTTTCATTTCTTAATCTTCCTTTCTTGTTTCTATTTCTATTTAAAGTAGGATAACTAATTTCATATTTTTTTAATATATTAATCATTTTTAACACATAATTATTATTACCGTTAAAATTAAAACTGAATTTAGGTGCAGAACTTAACACGAACCACGGCTAATTATCATTCCATCACAAACTATCATAAATTTTATTGTTTATTATTTAAAAACTATAGATAAAATCTGGTCATTCTCTTCTCTCTCTGATTTTCTTACTCAATAATAGAGTGTCTACAGTTTAAAGGAAAGTCAAGCCAACCTCTTTAGAAAAAATAATTATAGTTGACACATGAAAATAGGATTACAATTATTGATGTCAAACCAACTCATTTTACTTAAAAGAGTGTAATACAAGCTCAAACATTATGACTCAAATATTATGATTTGATTCTAACTCGGTTCACTTGACCTTAATCACAGAAGAATTGATATCATATACAACAATCTTTTCCTTAACAATTGTCCTACTAAGAATCTACTGTAACTTGAGCTATCTTATCTGCGCTACAGAACAATTATACAACCCGATAATTCGATCTAATACTCACGTAGGACAAAATGGAACAATTTTCTCATCATTTTGACGCTAAAAGTTTAATTAATTAATTTGTAGGGATCAAATTCCTTGTTAAAAAGGAAGCGCAAAAGTTAGAAAAGTAAAAAGGTGGTATAATTCCTTGTAAATAAGCCTTGTCATTTAACCAATAAATTTATTTGCCTTACTTTCTTCCTCTTACATATTTTTCTTTCACTTTTTCAATCCTTAACTTAGATATGCCTCCATCGTTTCTTCATGGTCCTTACGTTGGTCTGTAAATATGAATTTTAAGGGTTTATATCCTTGAGCAAAGAAAAATTTTGCACGAAACCTCAAGGTATATTTCAAAGGAGAAGCTTAATACCTTTAAAAATTTATAAGTCGTTAGTAGAATCAAGGTAGAAAAAGATATAATTCTAAAAGTTCTTATAGATTAGGAGGGACTTTTCTATTTCTTAATGATACCCCATTTATAAGACGAGAATTATGTCTTTTCAAAAAGAAATCTTAAATATAATGAATATTGTTGTTCCATGCTACTACATCCTAACTACTGAACCATTCTCCAAGCTTTCTATATTTATTCACACACTTTGACACAATATTGACCTCAAATGTTTTTCTCTTTTTTGTAATAAGATATCCAAGAGAATCTCTTAGGTCTTAGTTGTCAAACCAAAATGATTTGGTCATTGATTATCTAATCAAAACCAACTTGTTTCAACAGTGTAATCTTCACCAACTAGAACAATCTTCTTGACAACATACCCAAATAACATGAACAGTGTTGACGATCGACATACCCAATAACCTTAGACACTTATAAATAGAAATCTCGTACAAGACTAATTAATGTTCTTACATAGAATTATAACATTAACTACATGAGCTTTTACTTCAAAAAGGCAAATACTACATTATATCGTCTTATAAATTAAAGAAAAAAAAAGTGCATACCATCTTTGTAAATTCCTCCCAGTATAAATTATTAAAGGAATGTTTATAGTTATTTTACTTTGTAATCTTAAATAACATCTTTGTTATAAAAGAAGAGCTCTTAAGCCCACAAAATCGCGGGTAAAACTAGGTTTTATACTGAAAATGCAACTTTATTTATTCGAACAGGTGAAAGCCTCAGGTCTTCACAACCCTTTATCTGTCTTAAATATACACAATTAGTGAGCAAACACAACACTCCCATAGCGAGACATGCAAAACATAATATATGCAGAACCATGAATTTAGTTTCCTTATTTCTTGCCACGCAGTTTAGTTCCAAGGGCTCTTTCCAACTTGCCAATTATCTGCTGGTTTGGAATGGCCTTCCCTGATTCGTATTCCTGGATCACTTGAGGTTTCTCGTTGATCAGCTGCAAATAACAATGCAAATGCAAATCATTGATATTGCCTAACTATTATTGAAAAGGAAAATCAAGAGACCGATAATTTATTCATTTTTTTTTTCTGCAGGGGGGAGAGTAATACTTGAGCAAGCTGAGCCTGAGTAAGTTTCTTCTCCATCCTAGCTTGCATTATAGCCTTCTTAAGTTCAGTTGGTACTTTCTCATCTGTACAAAAAACTCCAATCAGAAGCTTTAATTTCTGTTTAAGAAATTTAAAACTTGAACAACAGTGCCACTGCTCACAATAATTCTCCGGTCCATTAAACAGACTATGAAATCATATGAATCCATGATACGTACAATCAGTAGACAAAAGAACGTAGAGAGCAAGAAGTTCAACCTTGTTTTATGATCCTCAAGCCCAAGGATTTAATATCAAAACCTAGAATTAATGATCCAGTGACCCCGAGAAGTTCCACTTCTCTTCAAGAAGTAGCCAAAATATAGAGGGGCATATGAAACAGATCGTATGCACATAGGACTCAAATTTATAATGGCAAGATTTGAAAAAGATAGTATCATTCAACTTAGAAATCGCACATAGGTCAATCGTTGAAAAAAAAACCATTAATTTGGTTGGGGAAGAGGGTTACTATCATTAAGTTTTTCCTGGTGTCTGAATCTATGCCATTATTTCTACCATGTTAGGCATACATTTTCTTATTTGTGCTTAAGAAAAAGAACTCAAAGTGATTTCTATCATCTATCATTTATATCACATCTCTAACACACCCCAAATCTATTTAGTTTTAAGCATGATCAATGCTCAGGCTCCCTTACCTTAGAAGAGATTAAACTTTTTATTAGAAGAATGAGGACAGTAGGAATCAAACTCTAGATAACTTGCTCACAGAGACTCTGATACCATGACATTAACCAATTACCCAAAAATCTTGAGTGGTTCGGGGAAGATGCATAAATGATTCTACATAGCCCCTCTAACAATTACACCACTAAACACTTTGCCTTGACATCTCAAAAAAGTTAGTAGTAAACACATTTCTAGCTATTGTGTAATTATAACGGTGAGACAGTGGAACCTTCAATCTACCTACCACATAATCACTATTCATTGAAAAATACAGAACCTCCATAACCTAGACAGAGTCAAAAGACAATAAATAAAACTACCAAAAAGAACATGCTCCAAGAAAATTTGTGTAGTTGACAATACTAAAGCAGGACAAGGAAGCCACTGCAGGGAATATCCCCTCAATGCAAACACCTCATATGAACCACAATATTGTATACATAATTCACCTCTTTATTCCTCCCATATAACTGTATATTCAAAGGTAGATGCACCGATGTTTTTCATTTGTATAAAAAATATAAGGAAAAAAAGAACTAAGTGCTGTTTGATTTCCTTATAAAAATTTAACACTACTCAGTAATCAAGTTTGTTATCTAAAATCTGTTAGGCTTTGAAAATCGTCCACAAAACAAGTGTTTTGAAAACCAAAAAACAGCCAGTTGGTGATATTTTCTCGTCTTATTTGTCCACATTCTGCTTTGTGCCTTACACCACCCTCCACCAATTGTCCAAGCAACCTTGTTTAGTTAAATTTTGAAAACTAAAAGCAGTTTTTCAGAAGATAAATCATACACAACCTAATTCCCTGTCTATATATGTTGTAATACTCACGAGCTAGATTCTCTGTATCCTCATCCAGCCTCTTAGTGTTCAATGAAGTGCTGCTAGCGGCTGCTTTGTTTGTCCCAGCATTATCTGTAAGAGCAACATTTGAACAATCACCATTCAAACCATCCATCAAACAATAACGCTCATCAACAAAAGAAAAATGAAAACCACATACAAACAAACACACACACAAAAGACACATCAATAACCATCCTATGCCAGATCATTTAGCTCTTGCTTTTTAAGTGCCCCCTTTTCCATACTAAACAATTATCAAATTCAATTTTTTCCTAACCATTTAAAAGATTTAATTTGCAAATTAAATCTGCTGCCTCAACACCAAATCATCTGCAATAGTCACAAGAAAACACGTTCAGATCCGAGATTTCAAAAACAAAAAATCGACGATAAACTGATGAAATCGCTAGAAGAAATTCAGTTTTGCAAAACAATTAACACGCGAGGAACAATTTTTCGAAGATTTGTTTACTTTTTTCATCGAGGGTATTGGAAACGAACATTTTTTTTGGGTTTCGATATCGGCGCCGGCACGGCGGGCGGCGTTGACGGCCTTCTCGTCCTTCTTGGCCGCGGCGGTGGGAGCTTTCTTGCGGAGGACGACGGGTTCCCAATCCTGGGAAAGAGGGCCCACACCGGACATGTTTGTTTGTGTGTTTGTCTGGTTATGGAATGGTTGTGTATTGGGTTCGTTATGTTCGTTCGCGAAGCTTCAAATGAGAGAAGGGATGAAGGAAGAAGTGGATACGGAAGATCAGATAGCTTCCGCTAATTATGTTTCTTTTTTTCTTCGGAAATAATTAATAATAATAACAATAGATTATACTAATAGTATTAATAATAATATTATTAATATTAATATTAACCAGCGAACACATAGGTGGTCACGTACGTGTATTTGTATTTTTTAATTTTTAAAAAATTTAAAATCAATAATAAAAATAATTTAAATAAAAATAAGATATGTAAAAAGAAAATTTAAATAATAATTTAAAATAAAAGAGATTTGTAGAAAAATAATTAAAAGTAAATTATTTATAAAATAATTAATTTTTAAAATAATTAAAAGTAAAACGAGTATTATGAAATATGGACACAAAAAGAGAATTCCCTTTATTATTATAGAATAGATATAGATATAATAATAATAATAATAATAATAATAATAATAATAATAATAATAATTATTATTATTATTATTATTATTATTATTATTATATTAAAATAAAATATATGTACGGTGGTTGCTATATTATCTTTTGTTATTAAATGATTATCTTTTGTTATATTATCTTTTGTTATATTATCTTTTGTTATTAAATAAAATATATTGGATTAAGAGATATTATCTTTTGTTATTAAATGATTTTAAACCAAAGTAAATGTCTACACGGGACCTTTGTACTTATTGATATAGTATGGTAGATTAATTATAAACACTTATTTTAAAAATTGACGTGTAACGATAATTGAACTATAATAAAGTTATTGTTATTTTAAATACATAAATTATTTTCTGCAATATTATGATTGATATATTGTAAATGTATTCAATATATATGAAATTCAATAAAACTAAGAAATCTATTATACAATGATAAGAATAATAATTTAACATGTACTTATTGATTTCCTTATGTAAAGTGATAAATATATTATTTAAATAATCATTTGAGTTATTGAGAATAATAAGTTTTTAATAGCTAAATTATTCAATATAATTAATAATAATGTGATTAAGTAACTAATATTTAAATATGACGTTATAATATATTTTTGTTAGTTATTTTTTACATTTAAATATACATTTGTGTTATTTGAAAATAATCAACTTATACTGGAAAAAAATCGTATAATTAACATGAAATTTCATATTTATGTTAGTTATTTTTTATATTTAATATAGATTTGTGTTAATTGAAAATAATTTGTTTGTAATAGGAAAATTATATTTGGTATAATTAACCTAAGATGACAAATAATTGTTAGTTATTTTGTATTGTATAATTGCTGATTATTTGAAAAAACTTAACTATTTATTATGCTGATTAACTATTGATATAATTCATATTTCAATACTGTTTAAATAAGCTTTAAACTTATTTTGTAGGGATCAAATCATTACATTTTTAATGGTCAAATCATTACATTTTCAGAATCAATATGAAGGGTCTGGTTTTGACGGCAAGTAATACTTATTGTGTCTTTTCAATACCTGTGCGGTTTGATTTCGTGGAGGGCCTTTAAATTTGGTGAATCAGTTTTCTAGTATTATATTCAATATGTCTATAATTTGGTTCAGTATGCTTATTAATTTGGTTCTGTGATGGTATAATATTTTGTGTTAATCTGTTTACTGTAGGTAGGTTATTTCATTGAAGTTGTTCTTTTTCATTATAAAATATTGTGAAATTAATTATGTATAGTTATTCTCATGATAAAGTATGATCAAATAAATTATAAACCTTTGTTTTCAAATTTGACATTATTTATTGTGAAGTGTGACTATGATTAACTATAATAAACTTATTTTACTTTCAATGGTTAAATTATTTTTCTACGATATTATGATCGATTTAATATAGTTATAAAAATAATAATTTACTTTGTATAACATTAATATTATAGAAAAATTCATTAATAAAACAAATATATTATACAATTATTAAAACAATTATTATGTATAATTATAAAATATATACTATTACTTATTATAGAACTATCAATTAATTAAAGGATTTGAAAAGATCATTTTAATTATTATTTAAATTAAGTAGTCATTTCCTTCTATAGTATTAATTATTATAGAAAAGTCGATTAATAAGAAAAATGTACCATGTAATTAATAACTCTATTATTATGAATCATAATACATGAATTGTACTATAAAGTTCTATAATATATTAAAATGAATTGTATATTTTTTTTTTGTTATTGTTAGAGTTAAACGTATATATTTTGTGCAATGTGATACATATCAAAATGTAAAGACATGCTAATACATATCAGAATACATCTCCTAATACATATAAAAAAAACAAATTGTGAACATTATACCAATAAAGAAAAGAGATAAATAATCAATTGGTTTTGAAATTACAACATAGTAACTGTGAACATTCATAGTAGCAAATATGCACTTGTACACAAACTACGTTTATAAAGTTTCACTTCATTTTGTGAAGAAACATTAACAACATACAATGAAAACAAATACACATATAATAAAATCTAAAATCTCTTGTTATTCATATTAGAAAGAATTCACCATAGTCATGTTCAACATTGCAGTCGGTTTGTTATCAAACTAAAATCTTCCTCATTGGATGTTTAAAGTTTATCAAACCATGTTTGCTATGAAACATACACCATGCAATTCCAACCAAAGTTATGCATTATAATTGTATTACTTTCACACACAAAAATGTAATCTCAATGATGATTTATAATCAATGTTTTGACATTATAGAATCTTTCGTAAATTATAACCTTTTCAAATGCTAAATTTCAAAATAAGAGCTTGCAAAAGTAAAGATAAACCACATTTACATACCAATTGGAAATGGTGCGAATGATTTAGCACAACTACCGAACCATCATTTGCAACACCCCAGTAGAATCCAATCTGGCCATTAGGATCATGATCAAACACATACAACATATGGGTAAAAATGTTCTATTCCAAACATACATAAAAAATTAAAATGAGAAGAATAAAAAGTAAAAATAAATTAACTCACATAAACACATAATCTTACTTGAAAGAGAGGAATGAAAGAAGATGTAGATCAAAATTAAAAATGAATCTACAAGGTAAAATATGACAAATTAAAATATGTAAACTCCATACAACAAAAAAGGTAATAAAACACTAAATCTTACCTGTTAATAGAGGAATGAAAGAAGATGATGTTACCAGAAAAGCCTGAAAGGTACAAAATAACATATTCAAATAAATCATCTCCACAAAACAAAAATAAGTAATAAACTTATCTTTTAACAACCAAATGGTACTAACAATCATTCATCAACATAATAAACTTATCTTTTAACAACAAAATGGTACTAACAATCATTGATCAACAATAAGAACAAAAAATTGAGAAATACAAAAAAGAAAACAACAATAGAGGAAAATGAAAAAAAAAACTTATGAAAAACATAAGCAATAAAAAGTAGAAGAAAACGAACAATACCAGACGGATGAAACCAAAATCCCAAAAGCTTATCTCTTGAAAGTGTAAGGGAAAAAGAACCAAAAAGAAAAAATAACAAAAACCTAAAATGTAAAGAACAACTTCTTATATAAAATCAACTTTACAGAATAAACAAATCCTAAACATACTGTATATCGACAACATAGTATATCAACAACATAACATATTAAAAGGAAGAAACAAACTTACCAAGAAAAACAAATGCATAAATGTTGCCCTTTAACAATAACACAATACCAAACCAAACCAAAGAAGAAAAATATTAAAGAATGAAAGTTTAGAAAATTAGAAGAAGAAAAATAACATATTACCAAACAAAAGAACCATAAAAAACCTACATTTCAAACTAAAGCATCAAAGTACTCGCGCCAAGAACTATCACCTCTACATTTGAAAAGGATAAGGAAAAAGACAAAATAACCTTCAACCCTAAAAAAAAATATGAAACCCAATACTGAAAAAAGGTTGGATAAAAATGACAGTTTGTTATGACAGGAAAGCAGAAAGAAGAAGAAAAAATGTATTATCCCACGACAAACCATCTTTAACACAAAAAACATGAAAAAAATCAAACGTTTCCTAAAGAACAACAATGCATAAAGAACAATAAAAACATGAAGCATAAAAAAAAATTTGTATGAAGAAGAAGAAAGAAAAAGAAGGATCTACGAAGAAGAAGAAAAAGAAGAAAAAAGGAAAAAGTACAACAAAAACTAACCTTGACGGAGTAAACATTCTGTTTTGCATGAAGAGCAATAAACAAGAAGAAAATAAAATTTAACTTTGTATGAAGTAGAAGAAATTAGAAGGATTCAAGAAGAAGAAGAAGAAGAAAAAGAAAATGAAAAAAAGAAGAAGCAAAAACTAACATTCAAAGCAAACATTCAAAATAGATTGTTGCTTGGAGAAAATGTTACTGAATAGATTGCCTTGGAGAAGAAGGATTTTCAAATCTTCAACACAAAAAACATGAAAATAATTAAACCTTTCATGAAGAAAAACTATGCATGAAGAACAATAAACACAGGAAGCAAAAAAAAAAACTTCGTATGAAGAAGAAGAAAGAAGAAGGATCCACGAAGAAGGAGAAGAAAAAAAGGAAAAAGTACAACAAAAACCAACCTTGACTGACAAAGCAAACATTCTATTTTTGCATAAAGAACAAGAAGAAAATAAAATTTAATTTCGTATGAAGAAAAAGAAAGTAGAAGGATTCAAGAAGAAGAAGAAAAGGAAGAACAAAAGCAAAAACCGAGCTTCAAAGCAAATGTTCAAAACAGATTAATGCTTGGAGAAGATGTTACTAAATAGATTGCCTTTGAGAAGAAGGATTTTCAAATCTGTGAGCAACATCTATCAAATCATTAAAGACCTTTCACCACCAAAACACTACCTGTTAGATGACGAAAAAACCCAAAGTTAGTGTCAGAATAATAGATAGGGCTAGTTTTGTATTTTACCTAATGATTTATTTTCTTATATATATAGTAGAAGAAATAATATGGTAAAATGTTTTAAAAAATTAGTATTAAAAAGTATTTTAAATTTAGCAAAAACATAAATGGTAAAAATGTTTTTTTAAAGCTAATCAATGTTAATGTTTTTTAGTTTACAGACTAATGGAACAGGAATTAATTTTTTTTATTAAAACTATAATTTTTGTATTACACTAAAAAAATAAAATAGCTTAATATTTATTATATTGTACCGCTTATTTATTTTGACTATAAATAAGAGATTCATATATTAAATTATCCGTTTATTTTTAAAATTGTTCCTATATGTGAATTTGTTTTTGAAATGAAAAAATGTGTAAAATAGTTTCTAAAACTTTATATCACCAAAAAAAATTAGTTAGTAGAATTATATTAGACATTGAAATTGTTTTCAATCAAAAAAATAAAAAATAAATTTTAAAATTATATGTCATCAATCACTTTTTAGTTATTACTAAGGCCCACTTTTATTTTCTGCCTTATGTTTAAGGGTTGCCCTAAATCTGTTGGGCCTAAAGGCTGGTCCATAGGGTGCCAAGGCCCCTAAAGCAACCAAGAGCCCTCATTCAGCTCTCACTTGCAAACAGGCCCTTCTCATACGCTTTCCTTCTTTCCAGAGGCTCTGCTAGGGTTTAACCCCAATCTTGATCATGTAGCTCAATCTCATTTTCTTGCTCCATGTAAGTATTTTTCCAGCTCATACTTGTTTCAGTTAATCACTCTTCGTATTTCCAGTTAGGGTTTCATAGTAACCCCATTTCTCAGTTCTGTTCCGCTATTTCTTTCAGCTCATTAGTTTGTTCCTAGAGCTGCCATGCTCCACTATTTTGAGTCGAGGCCTCTTCTAGCTATTTCCAAGTAAGGGAAGCTAGAACTTATTTGTTTATTACGAGTGTTGCTTGTCTTGCTATTGTTACACGATTCTTAAGCTTGTGTGCCACTATGGATGCATAGGATGCCTGGTTATATTATTTGGATATGTATGTATGGCTGTTGCAAGGAGAACAATGGCGAGATCCGATGTTTTTGCCCACGTGAACCTGCCTCGCCTAGGCGAGACTTGCAAGAACAGGCCCAGACTCAAACTCGAGCTCTCGCTCAGGCGGAGAGCTCTCGTTTTGAGTGAGGTACTATCTCGCTCTGGCGAGAGGGGCTCGCCTAAGCGAGAACGCGTTGTTGGCAAAAGCAATACAAGTCTAAATGCTGAAGCAAGATTTTGATGATGATAAAAGAAGCCTGAAATCCATCTGGAAGTCAATATGAAGAACATGTGTTGTTGTGTTTAAAGCTATATTGTAAAGTGTAATTAGAATAGTTATAATCAATATTGCACAAGAAAATTCTGGTATTTCTCAAAAAATCAAAGTGATAATCGATTATCACTTAGGTAATCGATTATCCTAAGCTGAACTAATTTTTTTTCAAGAAAACATTGGAATAATCGATTATCACCTCTGATAATCGATTATCTGTTCAAATTTTTTTTTTCATAAACCACACTGGAATAATCGATTATCACTAGTGATAATCGATTATCCTGGTCAGTTGGACGTGACTGTTCAGCTTTTTGACCTAATTTCTGGAACCCCTATTTAAGGAACATCAGAGTTACTTCTCAATTACCTTTTTTAGAAGCTAGAGTGCTAGTGCTGTGACTGCAAGAGAGTTCTCTAAGTGTTCTCAAAAGAAGCTTTAAAAAACCTAGTGTGGGTAGAGCGATAACTTTTCCTGAGAGGTGTTCTAGGAGATTGAGTGTTGCTGCTGTTGCTAGGAAAGCTAAGGTCAAGGTTCTCTGTGTGATTTAGAGAAAGGTGTTCATCTCTTGTGTGTTCAAGAGAGGTGTTTTCTTTCCTTACTCTTTTACTATCTGTTTGTAAATCTGTTATTTGTTAGTGATTTAGTTAATCTCGTTTTTGAGAGAGTAACAACTAGACGTAGGGTCTTTTGATCCGGACCAATATAAATACTTGTGTTCAATCTTCTTCTCTATCTCTTTATTTCATCTATTATTGTGTTTAAAGAAATTAATATTTGATTTAATCGATAAATTTTGGAAAAATTTTAAAGTATTAATTTTATTACTTAAAACCAATTCACCCCTCTTGGTTTTTGTCCAAACGCTTAAACATTCCGCTGCACGATACCAACAATTGGTATCAGAGCTTGCGTTGATATTTATTCAAATTTTTTGAAAATGGTTGGACAAAATCAAACCTTTGCTGAGGGTGCGTCAACCACAAACCTCCTCTATTTACTGGTGAAAACTATCCTTTCTGGAAAGTGAGGATGCAATTTTTTCTGGAATCTGTTGATAGAGGTATTTGGGATGTTGTGGTAAATGGTCCATTTGTTCCTGTTAATATTGTAAATGATGTGCAGGAACCAAAGCCATTCTCACAATGGACAGCAGACGAAAATAGACGAGCCCAATATGATGTAAAAGCTAGAAATATAATTTCATCTACCTTAACCCTAGATGAGTTTTACAGGATCTCAGTCTGCACCAATGCACAAGATATGTGGGAAATATTGCGTGTGACCCATGAAGGAACAGACGATGTGAAAAGGGCACGTAAGAACTCTTTGATCAAAGAATACGAAATTTTTCGGATGCAACAAGGAGAAACTATCTACGATGTGCAGAAACGATTCACACATATCGTCAATCATCTCACAGGTCTAGGTAAAACTTTTGACACTGATGAATTAAATATAAAAATTCTTAAATCCTTGAACAGGACTTGGCAGCCGAAGGTGACAACCATCACGGAGTCACAAAATCTTGCGACAATGACGATGGCGGCTCTATTTGGAAAGCTGAGAGAACATGAGCTTGAACTGGGCAGACTAAATGAAGAAGAAGATATTGGAAGAAAGAAGAACATTACCTTCAAAACTGAAGTGGTCAAACGCAAAAAGCAAAAGGAAGAAGAAGACTCAGATGACGAAGAAAATCTCAGTCTTATGATTAAGAAGTTTACAAAATTCATGAAGGCCAAAGGTAAAAATCAATTCAAGAACAACAAGAAGGATAATCAAGGATCATCCTCAAATTTCAAATGCTACGGATGTGGAGAATTTGGACACGTCAAGGCTGATTGCCCAAATTCAAAGAAAAGTGAAGAAAAGAAGGGCAGAAAATTCTTTAAAAAGAAGGTATACATATCATGGGAAGACAATGCCTCAAGCTCATCAAATTCTAGCGATTCTGAAAATGAAGAAGCTAATCTATGTTTGATGGCTAATCACGATGATTCTGATAGTGAGGTAAATTCTACTTGCTATGAAAATGA